>Ga0335074_10009373_pt1 | contig 13673 bp, 9 predicted proteins | sample Lox_Sample_23_FD_206715 | JGI IMG/M metagenome (GOLD analysis project Ga0335074, IMG submission 206715) | Soil microbial communities from Loxahatchee National Wildlife Refuge, Florida, United States - Lox_Sample_2.3 | ecosystem: Environmental > Terrestrial > Soil > Wetlands | place: USA: Florida...
AGCGTCGCGTGGAGGGTGAGAATGGGAACTGTCAGCCACGATGGCCCGCTTTCGCCCGGTTTGACCCGGCCGAGTTCCTGTCCGGTCCATGGATTGAGATACAACCAATCCAGGTCGAGTCTGTAGGGCTTCCCCGTTGCGGGGTTCTTGCGTGGGATGAACGCCACAGTGATCTGATCGGGGGCGGCGACTATCCAGTACGCCTGGCCTTGCGGTATTAAAGCTTCCGCTCGGTCGGTAAGAGTGGCGAAGTCAAGCCGCGCTACTCCCGGCTGCGGTTTAGCGAAGAATCGCGGGCTGGCCAGGCGATCTATCTCATTACGGAAGGCGAGCAAACTGCCCGTCAAGCCGACTAGAATGAGGAACCCCGCCATCGCCAGCCCCACCCAGCGGTGCAGCCTAATAAAAAAGCGGCGGATCATCGCGAGGCCTCGTTGGGTTGAACAACAGACGTCGAGAAGGAGGCCTTCTGTTTTTGGGCTGCCAGAACCCTACCTCTGCGCTTCTTCCACCAGATGTAGACACCGGTGTAGGACAGCATGGCAATCACAAGGCCCAGGACGCAGACGAAGATGCGATAGGGAAGCCCGAACCAGCACTCGTGCAGGTATACCAGCCAGAGAGCAACGGTTCTGCCGGCGTGCTCGCCGGTGGGAATGAACAACTTGCGCAGAGCGCCGGTGTCTCCGTCGAAGTCGATGGTTGTCCACGAGTCTTGGGAGTGCCAGATATCGCGGCTGCTGTGAACGTTGTAAAAGTAAGTTCTAGAATCGAACTGATACGCAAAGACCTCCGGTTCCATGACCGAAAAATGGTGGATCGCTGCCTGTTCCGCCATCAGGCGCTGGGCGGTCGAAAGGGCGGCCTGGAGATCGAGGCGCGGCGGGCGCTCGTTGCCAGTCCCCTGCATGGGCATTTCAGCATCAGCTGGAGGCCATTGATAGTGAAAGACCGCTCTTGACACGCCGTTGTAGACCTCGGGAAGGTTGAACATCACGCTAGACCAGGCGAAGACGAAAAGCATCGGCCAGAGCCAGAGGCCGCTCGCTCGGTGCAGATCGAAATTGACGCGAGCAGCACTGGCCCGCCATTTGACGAGCCACGCCTGCTGCCAGCGCGGCCAGAAGCGCTGGAGCGCGGCCGGAAGGGTGAGATAGAAGCCAATGAAACAATCGATCGTCCAGATAAGGGCAATGACGCCCATAAACCGGAAGCCGAAGTTGCCGAGAAACAACTCCTCGTGCAGTTTGCGCACTTTGTCCATGAACGCCGTTGGATAGGGCTCTCCCGGCTTGCGCCGGCCAAGCTCTTGTCCGGTCCACGGATTGAGATACAAATCCTCAACAGCGAGTGGGTAGGGCTTCCCCGTCGCCGTGTTCCTTCGCAGGCTGAATCGAACATCGATTTGATTGGGGTCGCTCGGAATTTGGATCCAGTACACCTGCTCCTGAGGAACAAGGGCTTCCGCCCGATCGATGAAGGTCGCGAAGCCGAGGCGCGCCGCGCCTGGCTGCGGCTTGGCGTAGAACCGCGGGCTGACGAGGTGATTGATCTCAATGGAGAAGGCGAGCAGACTGCCCGTCAGACCGACAAGAACGAGGAAGCTTGCCATAGCCAGTCCCACGTAGCGATGTACGAGCAACCACAGATGACGAATCGACATATCTAATGTCCCCCTTTCTCAGCGAATCCGATGCGGTGTCGCGACGGCACGCACACAACGCACTCAAAAAGAAAGTTTCAGGGCCAGCTGGATGGAGCGCGGGCCTCCGATTTGATACAGCGTATTGAGGCCGCCGGCCGTAGAGTAGCCTGCGAACTGGCCGCTGAATGCCTCTCCCGCCGTCTGGTTGGGGTAACCAAACACACCGCTGTTGCCGGATATGTCGCCAAGCGGCGGCCCGAAGTTGGGATGGTTCAGCACGTTGAACATTTCAGCGCGAAACTGTAACGTCAGCGATTCGCGGATAGGAAAGTCGCGATGAATGCCGAAGTCCCATTGCCCGAAGGGATAACCTCTTACTGAGTTCCGCCCGAGGTCTCCCTGTCGCAACGGGTTCCCATTGGCATCGGTCGGCGGCGGGCAGAAAGGGCCAACGCTGGGAGAGCCATCAGAGCATGTTGCTGCACCGACGGTGTCATTAAGTATCTTGCCTCCAGGATATTGCGACCCGAAAAGATAGAGGGGAATTCCCGGAATGCGATCTGGCCGAATGAGCACTGACCTGTTGACTAGCATAGTGAAATTGGTGTCATACACAGAGATAGGCGGGGCCGAGTATGCGTGAATGATGCTCTGAACAGACCAGCCACCCAGAATGGCGCTGGTAAGACGATTCAGTCTCGCGGCCGGAATGTTGTAGGTCACCCCGGCGGAAAACGCGTTCCGAATGTCGAAGTCCGAATCGCCCCGGTTCTGGTTCGCACTGCCCCCGGGCCCGGGATAATTCGACTCGCTAGCGAGCGAACCGGAGGAACCTGTATCGATGGAGTGCGACCAGGTGTAGGAAGCAAGCAGCTGCAGGCCGCGCGACAACCGTCGCTGGAATTGCGCCTGCAGCGCACTGTAGCTCGACGTGCCCGTGCTGCCGATCAATATTGCCGACGCAAGATTCGGGTTTGGCGAATTAATCAGCGCCGTTTGCAGCAGGTTCGTTCCCGCCGCGCCAACGTAGGAAATCGTCAGAGTTTGCTGGCTGCCCAAGGCCTGCTCCAGTGCCACGTTCCACTCCAGCGTGCGCGGCGACTCAAGGTGAGGATCAAAAGCGACCAGGGCCGTCGCGTTGACCGCGTTGGGCGGTACAATCGGCGGCGGAGGGGGACTTACCGGGAAGGTTTGAAAAATGTTGTTGTATCCCACATAGGGATATCCCTCGTTGAGGTTGTTGCCTATCTCTGTCGTGGCTAGGTCGTTATAGACGCCGAATCCGGCGCGAAGCACCGTGGCCGGCGCGCCGTTCCTCTGAGCGAACTGATACGCTGCCGCAATCCGAGGCTCGACATTTCCATAGCGGGTGTAGAACGGCGGCGTTCCCGGCGGCGCGAGAGCAAGCTGGGAGAGATTGTTGTAGTTGACTACGCCCGGGATCCCGGGTCCAGTCTGCGCGGTGGGCGTAAATTCCACATCCCATCGCAGGCCATAGGTGAGGGTTAGGCGCGGCGTCGCCTGCCAGGTGTCCTGCGCAAACAAACTAAGATTGCGGATCAGTAGATCCGTGGGGACGGAACTTTGTACGAAGATTCCGGCGGCGCTTGTGTCTCCGATTTCGGCGGAGGGTACGTCGGCAAAGAACGGAAGCAGAAAATATTGGGCCTGGGTCACTTGCGGCGACAAACGGCGGAAGTCGACGCCAAACGCCAGCCTGTGCTTTCCCGTCTGCACAGCCAGGTTGTCAACCAAGGCCAGTTGTCGCTGCAGGGCATGAGTTCCGACTCCTTCATTAATGTCGGCATTTAACAGCGAATAAATATCAAGACTAAAATCGGCATTTTGCGTGGTGAAGGGGCTGGGGAAAGGAGCGGGAACGGGAACGGCCCCCCCGAAGTTGTCCAGTTTTGCAGAAGTAATAACGTTTGCCCTGCTGTAGTTGAATCGGAAGTCGTCGCTTATGGTCGGAGACAGAGTCCAGGTGGCCCCCAGGGTCCCGGTCTGCACGGTGTCCTGAGCATAAGTGATGGTGTTCAGGGTAGAACCCCCCAGAGCGCGTGAGGTGAGACTCGATGGGGAGTAGTTGTACCGGCCAAACAGAGTGAGCTTGTCGTTCAGTTTGTGATCGATGCGGAGGCTGTAGGCGTTGAGGGAAGCAGGATCAACATAGCTGGCATTGAATTCGGCAATGCCGTCGCCAAGGTCAGGTTGATTGGGATCAAAGGGAAACGCGTTCAGGTACGGCTGCATGCCCGGCGTCGCGTTCTGGCGTGCCTCGAGATCCGGGACCTGTGACAAGGTTGTTTCCGGGAGTCGGAGGCGAAGTCCTTCATAGGAAAAGAAAAAGAAGGTCCGGTCCTTCAAGATCGGGCCTCCGAAAGTCCCTCCGAAATCGTTCTGTTTCTCCGGAGCCTTGGGAAGGGGCGTGGAATTCGCAAAATTGACGCCGTTGAACCAATTGTTGGCATCCAAGGCCGTATTTCGAAAATAGTCAAAAGCAGAACCATGGAACTGATTGGTGCCCGAGCGCGTGACGATGGAAATCTGTCCTCCCGGCGTGCGTCCTGTATCCGGAGCGAACGTTGAAGTCTGAATGCGAAACTCCTCGAGCGCATCCACCGAGACCAGACTATTGGTGCCTCCTAAAACGCTCGCCGCGCCGAGCGCACCTGCGAGCCCGTTGCCCGGAGCATTGTTTGTTCCGGAACCGATCCCGCCAATTCCGAAATTTGCGCTCACGCCGTCCACCGTCCAGTAGTTTGAGACGGCACGCTGTCCGTTCACGCTGAATTGACCCGAGTCTTCGGAGTTGACGCTGGTTACGACTACCCCAGGGGTAAGCTCAATGAGACTTTGAAAGCTGCGCCCATTCAGCGGAAGGTTTTCCGCGAACTGCCGATCGACGACCGTGCTGACGCTCGCGTCCTGCGTGTTGATTGTTAGTGTGCTGGCTTCAACTGTGACTGTTTCCGATGCGGACCCGATGGCGAGGGAGAAGTTCTGCTCCCGCTGGGCTTGCACCGATAGCACAAGCTCTTCGACGACGGCTTCCTTGAAGCCCTGTTTGTGTGCGACGAGCCGATAGCGTCCCGGCTGCAATCCGGTGAAGACGTAAAGGCCCGCTTCATTGGTGACGGAAGTCGTGACGATCCCGGTTTCCAGGCGTGTCGCTTGTACTTCGACGCCGGGAATCACTCCACCTTGAGGATCACGAACGGTTCCAACCAGCAACGCAACTTCCGTTTGAGACAACAGGTGAACGGGGAAAAACAAACAGAACAGAGCAATAGCGACGAGCAATCCTACACAATGACGAAGAAACATGATCCTCCCCACTTTCCACACAAGGACGAGATAGAGTCTTTTGCTTCGTCTTGACTAGAGAAGAGAGGGTATGGGCGGTCCGCGCTGACCGAGGGAGGAGATGAAAATTGATACGACGGCGGGCCGTTTTTTGAAGATTGTATAGCGTATCGCTGGCAGTGCCTCACCAAGAGGTCGTGCGATGTGTGCGTGTGTTGCGGCTGCCAGGATGGGGATGAGATTTCGATACGGGCACTGGGGAGCGTTGGTCTTAAAACTAGGGATGCGTGAGGCATCAACTTCCGCTAGCTCAATCGTCATCTGACAATGGTGTTTGCCGTCGCGGCGGCAGCACAAAGGCGTCGAGTTCCCTGTGTAGGCCATTGCGAACGGAGCGGCAGTGCCCCACGCAATGACACAAAGAACCACAATGGCAAGGAATCTCCGCATGATGGTCACGGGATCGTAGCACGTATGGTGTTTAAACGACAGGCGAGATCTGGTCTCCACCCATCTTTATGATGGATGACAACTCGAACGGTCGCTCGAATGCGAGCCCGCGGAGGCCGAAAAAGTCGCAGTGGTTCACAAGTCAAAGTGCAGCGCAAGAAAGCAGTCAGAGAACTAGCCGTGGAGTCTTTTGCATTCAGCGGAACACGCTGCACACGCATCCGCGCAGGCGATGCACTGAGGATGCTGCGTGAACTTACGGCATTCCGTCTCGCAACGCTTGCAAACATCCTCAGCCAATGCCGCCAGTGTCGTTAGGGAAGGCGCATCCTGGGTCGCTATCGCACCGAGGGCCCTGCAAACAGCGATCAGTTCGCTTGCCCTCTTCGCGCATAGGCCCAGAGACTTGTCGCCTTGGGACAGTAGTTCAATGCAGTGGCTTACACAGATTTCCCCGGTGGTTTCGCAATCGCTCGCCGTTTTAATCACAGCGGCATTCTTTCCGGCGTCTGGCGAATGTTGGTGAGTCGCCTGAGCATAAAGAGAAGGGGCGGCAGATAATGCAGAGATTGTGGCTAAGCCGGCAAGCAGTTCTCGTCTTTCCATACACATCCTCCCGCGCAACGTAGCAGTATATGTCCAAATCAGGCACGCCAACCAAAACTCTGCTAATGTCTTGGAGCTTCGGAATACCAATGGCAGAAAATGACTCATCTTTGTCATTGCCGCCATTTCTTTCGTAGCCTTCTATCTCGACATGAAGTCGTTGCGAAATTGAAGGCGACCGTAGCAGAAAACAAAACCATCGTTTTCCTCGCGGCTCCCAGACGCAGAGACTCGATGTCGCCGGTCCTTAATTAAGTCTTCGTGAGGGCAGCGAAAAACTACGTTCGCGATCATCCCAATTGCAAGCCGCCCTATAGGGTCCTCTCGCCAGCACAACGGACCGGAAATCCTCGCAAGTCCTGTGTTAACATCGCCTCTATCTATGCGGAGACTGATCGCCACGATTGTGCTTGTCTTGATTGCGTGGGGTTCCGTGGCCCCATTGGCGGTCGCTGCTGCATACGACCCCGTTCCCGCATGCTGCAAGCGAAACGGCAAGCACCACTGCCAAATGGCCATGTTCGTTCGCAAGCTCTCGAACGATGGCGCACCGCAGTTCCGAATCCTTTCTCCTGAATGCCCCTTCCGCTCATCTCACGCCGTTCTCATAGTCACTTTCACTCTGCCCACAGTCTCTCGTTCCATTTTGCTGGCTGAGTCTATCGAGCCTTTGTCTGTCGCGGAGCAACGTTCAGTCACTTCATCGAGCCGCGGTTCCGATTGTGAACGCGGGCCGCCATCCATAGCCGTGTAGTACGGTGCATTTAAGAAGCGCAGAGTGGTTGTGGCATTTTTGCGCGTAAATGCCGCGGCTGTCCGCCCTCAATTCCACGCCGGCAGGTACTAACTTCGGCGAAGTTCGCCATCGCGAGGAGAAGAGTTCGATGAAAGTGTCTTTGAAACGCCTGGTTGTGTCGTTCCTTTGTTTTCTTTTTGCCTTTGCGTCGGCGTCCCGGTCGAGAGCGCAGTCGAGTCAACCATTTGAGCTCCCTTTTGCGGGTCGTCTCGCTGGGAAACCGTTTGCGTGCGGCACCCAATACGAGAACGTCGGCACCAAGAACAGCACCGTAACACCCCAGGATCTTCGCTTCTTCGTTTCCGGAGTCGAACTCCTGGCCGCGGATGGCAGCGCGGTGCCGGTGACGCTCGACCAAGACGGGATTTGGCAATTTAAGTCTGTGGCGCTAATTGACCTGGAGGACGGCACTGGCGCGTGCCGTAATGGAAACCCCGCCACGCACAAAGCAATAACCGGGAGTGCTCCTGTTGGTCACTACGTCGGAATCCGTTTCACGGTCGGTGTGCCCTTCGAACTAGATCATGTCGATCCGACTGTCGCGCCGTCGCCGTTAAACATGACTGCGATGTTTTGGAGTTGGCAATTCGGATACAAGTTCATTCGTGCCGAGATAGCCACGGTCCCGAATGCCGGCGCTGATAAGTCAACCTTGCCACCGGGTTCCAGACCAAGATCCAGCGGATTTCCCGTACATATTGGTAGCACAGGGTGCGGAAGTGCCAACCCGACTTCTCCTCCGGCAAATCAATGCAAAAATCCCAATCTCATTAGCGTAGAGCTACCGCACTTCGATCTCGCACGAGACGTCGTCATCGCCGATCTCGGCAAACTCTTTGCGGAATCTGACGTCACTACAAACGCTCCGAATACGGCCCCGGGATGCATGTCGAGCGAGAACGATCCCGACTGCGCTCCGATCATGAAGTCTCTTGGCCTCCCATATCAGGGAGTGCCGCCGACACCGCAGATCGTATTTTATGGCGAGCGAAAACAATGATCCGAGGCGTTCCCCATTCTGGCGGGTCGCAACGCGCATTCTGGCTATTGGTTCTACCCATGCTGTGTTGGCTAACTGCGGATGCCGTCGTTTGTGCGCGCTCTCGGTCAGTGCGAGATGCGTCTGCTTCAGGTGAGAACTTTCGGTGGACCAAGCCCGATTGGGCGCCAACTCCTCTGGTGCCCAAAGATAATCCGATGACCGACGCCAAGGTCCGCCTGGGCCGATTCCTCTTTTACGATAAGAAGCTTTCGATCGACCAAACCATGTCCTGCGCCAGTTGTCATCAGCAAAGCCGCGCCTTTACGGACGGACAGCGCAGCCACCTTGGTGTGAATGGTCTTCCCGGCAACCGCAATGCCATGACCCTGACAAACGTAGCGTTTTCCCCCTCTTACACGTGGGCCAATCCGCTGATTACCTCGCTCGAAAAACAGATGCTCGTTCCCTTGTTCTCTGACTTTCCTCTGGAAATGGGCATGGCCGGACACGAAACCGAACTTTTCTCACGCCTCTCGCAGGATGCGAGCTATCCAAAACTGTTCGCCGAGGCTTTTCCCGAGGATAGCGGGCGCATCGATTTACGCAATGTCACTCGCGCTATAGCCGCATTTGAACGGACTCTATTGTCATTTGATTCCCCATACGACCGCTTCAAGCATGGCCAACCCGACGCCATTTCCGCCTCAGCAAAACGTGGCGAAGCTCTCTTCTTCGGCGAAACGTTGGAGTGTTATCACTGCCACGACGGTGTCAATTTCACCGACAACGATGCGGAACAAGGGCAGGCTTTCGAAGAAAGAGGCTTTCACAACACTGGTCTGTACAACGAGGATGGCAACGGGTCTTATAAGGCTTGGGATCACGGGTTGCGTGAAGTGACCGCTAATCCCGAAGATGAAGGCGCATTTCGCACCCCTACCCTGCGAAATGTGGCGGTCACCGCTCCCTACATGCATGACGGTTCTCTACCCACCCTAGAAGCCGTCATTCGAGAACACTACGCGATTAAAGGGCACAGCAGTTTTTCGGGTAAAGGTCCAAACCCATTGCGCAGTGAATTCATTGAGGGATTTTCTATCAGCGACCGGGAAGTCAGAGACCTGGTGGAATTCCTGCGTTCGCTTACAGATCAGAGCTTCCTGACAAATCCGGCATTTTCAGATCCCAATTCAAGGGTTAGCCAGAAACTGGCTCGCAGAAGTCGCTTCGTCACAAGGCAGGTGTCCGAGTAATCACATGCAACAGCACTCTGGATCTTTCATATTACCGGGCGCCCCGAATCCTTCTTTCCGCGAATTACCGTGGGATAGCATTCTGCTTTGGGTCGTACGGCTGCGTTTCACCATTTCCTCAGTCCAAATTCTCCTCGCCCTCAGTGTTCAATTCGTTCTTCGCATCGATCTCCCTCTGGGCTGGATCTTTTTGATAGCCGGTGTAACAGCAGTGAGCAATCTAGCTCTCTATTCGTATATCCAGCACCCCCAAGAGAGTTGGAAGCTTCATCCGACATCTCTGGTCACCTTATTATTCTTGTTTGACACAGCCACACTGACGATCCTTCTCTTGCTGACAGGTGGGCCTACCAATCCCTTCACCGTGGTCTATTTGGTTTATATGACCCTTTCTGCAGCAACCCTCAAATCAGGGCAGACGTGGGTCCTCGGTTCGTTCTCCACCCTTTGCTTCGGTCTTCTTTTTCTTTTTTATCGGCCGATAGCCCAACTGGAATTTTCTCACCACGGCTCTGGAGCCAATCTTCACTTGGTGGGTATGTGGATCGGTTTCCTGATTACTGTTTTTCTAGTGGCAACGTTCGCTGGCACGGCATCCAAGCTCTTGAAAATTTGGCAGAACTCACTACTCGAATTGCAGAAGAGCCTCGCAAAGAAGGAGCGTATGGCGTCGCTCGCAACCCTAGCTGCTGGGGCCGCACACGAGCTGAATACTCCCTTGGGCACGATCGCGATTCTCGCTAAAGAACTGGAGCACCAAGCCGAGGCTTTGCCTGTACATCCCGATTTTGCGGAGGATTGCCGCGTTATCCGCCAGGAAGTCGACCGTTGCAGGCAAATTCTCCTAAAATTAAGTGGAGTCGGCCCAAATTTGGAGGCTCAAGCGCAGGATCGCAGCTCCTTAGCTGATCTGGTAACAGAGATCCGGTCCTTTTCTCAACGGCTTGGTCATCCGGTCGAGATCATCCTTCAAGACAATCCAGATTTAGATGCGGCCTCGTTTGTGCGTTATCCCGTTTTTCAGTCAATAACTGCTCTCCTGAAGAACGCCGCCGACGCCAGTCCACGGGATTTGCCAATCCATCTGTCGATCGGAACGCGCGACGGTCGCGTTCAGTTTCGTATCCAGGACCATGGTTCCGGAATGTCCGACGATACGCTTCGGCGTATCGGTGAGCCATTCTTTACGACCAAGGAGCCCGGCAAAGGGATGGGGCTCGGTGCATTCCTTGCTTGCACTTTTGCCGAGCAACTCGGTGGCCAAGTGTTCTACCAATCAGCTCGCAAAAAGGGCACTCTGGCCGTCTTCGAAATTCCTCTTGCTGTAGTTTCGGGAGATCCAATTGCTCTCTGAATCCGCGCCTCTGCATCGAACTGTGCTCGTCGTCGACGATGACGATATTTTTCGTCGACACCTATGTCGCGCACTGGAAAAACGTAATTGGAGTGTGCGTCAAGCGTCGGACGGAGTCCGTGCGATCGAGTTAGCGCAAGCGCAAGCGCCCGCTCTCGCTATCGTGGATCTCCGCCTTCCTGGTATGACTGGCCTCGAAATTGTCCAACGTTTGCGCGCTTTGAGTGAAACAACCGCCATCATCGTCCTGACCGGATACGGCAGTATCTCGATAGCTCTCTCTGCCATTCGTGTTGGTGCCAACGACCTTCTGGCCAAGCCTGCCGATGCGGATCAGATCATGGCGGCTTATCAGAAGGTTGTTTCCATTCCGCCACTGGAATCCCAGGAAATCTCCGTTCCTAGCTTGGCTAGAGTCGAGTGGGAGCACATTCAACGTGTCCTTGACGACTGCCACGGCAACATTTCTCAGGCCGCCCGACTTCTCGGTGTCCACCGGCGGTCCCTCCAGCGAAAATTAGCCAAATATCCGCCTCGGAAATGAACGCTTTGCCTGCGACGATTTGCCACATTCCGTACGTTGCAGCTTTTCTTTAGGCTATTCCCAGGGTCATAAAGGTGAGATCACTACCGTCAAGGTGATCTTGTCTGGTTGTTCGAACACTCGCGAAATGGACCTCCAGTTTCGTGGAGCTCTCGATGGCCCCATGTTGTATAGGGCAGCGGCCGGGACCTGGTCCGAACCTTCCTCGCACCCCTGCGACCTGAACCACCGGTCTCGGTTTCCGAGCTGCTGCCTGTTTTAATTTCCTTTGCGCTGGGTATCAGCCGATGACATACGCTACGCACGGCCTCCTATGTCGCCTGAGCCTCGTGTTCATAGTTGTGCTCGCGTCCGTCACTTCAGTGTTACCGCAGGAACTACCACCGAAAGAAATGACGCGCATCAAGAAACTCGAGGACTCTTTGCTATCTCCCTGTTGCTATGGCGAGCCGGTATCGCGGCACATGAGTGACATCTCATTTCAAATGCGAAAGGAGATTACCGAAAAAGTGCTAGCCGGACAATCGGACCGAGAGATTTTGGACTATTACAAGGGCCTTTACGGGGAACGCGTCCTCGTCGAACCAGATGGCTGCAAGAAAGTAATCTTGTATTCGCTTCCTGTATTGATTTCACTGATGGGCCTGGCTGTTGTTTTGCTCTTTCTGCGACAGGCATTAAATAGACATTCACACCGTATGGAAAAGGGAAGCCAGGAAAAGCGGATAGATACCAGAATCGCCGAGGCTATACGGAGTGCCACCGACGCCTAAACCACAGCTCGACGGTCTCGACGGAAATCTGGGCAAAACTGCAACGATCGTGTGCTGAAGCTTATCTTCCATGGGTACCGGGAAGAAGATGTCCGGCAGGACTAACCGGGCACTACTCTGGAGATGTCAGCGAAGATCCTTTCCCGTGCTGGTTAGAACCAATTTACCGTGCTTGACGCCTCGCATCGCGGTCATGTGGTCGGCAAGATGTTTGATCTCCCCGCTCTTTCCTTTCATGATGACTACTTCCAGACAATTATCAGCGTCCAAATGAACGTGCGTAGTCGCCAGGACGTTGCCGTGCGCGTGATGCTGAATCTCATTAAGTTTGTCTGAAAGCATTGGGCTATGGTGGTCGTAAATCATCGAGAGTGTTGCCACGACACTCTTGTTTTTGTCCACAGCCTCTGACACGAGGCTCTCTCGAATTAGGTCACGGATAGCTTCCGAGCGGTTCCTGTACCCTCGACTGGTGATGAGTCGGTCAAACCGCGACAGCAGATCCTCCTCCAGCGATACTCCGAATCGCGTTAGCTTCGTCATAGTCATTGATCCTCGCAATTCGGAATATAGCGCACAATTTGATCTCGTACACAAGCAAGCCGAATCTGGGCCTTTATTGCATTTTTAAAAGTCGTGGCACGTTTTCTATTTTCGTGCTACATTGATGCACATCAGCACATTCCTCTCGCTCCTTGGAAAAATCATGGACCGTCCTCGCTTGGCTTTGCTCCGAGGCCCTCGCCTTCTTGTTGGTTTCGCACTCGGTTTTCTGTTCACTACCGCGCAGTTAGTTAGCGGGCAGGTGCCCGATCCGCAGGGCCCTCCGGCGGCCACACAGGTAAAAACGGCTGCACCTCAGCTATCAGGAACGATCGTAGACCCGTCTGGCGCGGTGATTGCCGGTGCGACTGTGCTGATCCGGACTTCGGATGGTTCGGTACAAAAAACGACGCAGTCGGATGCGAACGGCTCCTTCAGCATTTCTGGAATTCCGGCGGGAGATTATCGACTGATCGTAACTAGCCCGGGGTTTGAGACCAAAGAGCTGCCCGTCTCCATTGGCAGCCCCGAGGCGTCGGCCCCGTTACGCATCTCACTGGCGGTAAGTGCCGTGAGCACCACCGTAACGGTGCAGGGCCGTGAGGATAGCCTTATCGGGATAGCCGATTCCGCCACGCAGGGAACCGTAGGCGCGAAGGAACTCGACGATCGTCCGATTCTCCGTTCAGGTGAAATCCTGGAGACGATTCCGGGTCTGATCATTACGCAACATGCCGGCGGCGGTAAGGCCAATCAGTATTTCCTTCGAGGTTTCAATCTCGACCACGGAACAGATTTCGCCGTATTCCTGGACGGTATGCCTCTGAACCTACCCTCGCACGCGCACGGCGAGGGCTATTCGGACATGAACACAGTCACGCCGGAGTTCGTGCAACAACTGAATTACGAGAAGGGTCCGTATTACCCGGAAGTCGGCAACTACAGTTCGGCGGGCTCGGCCAACATCCAATTCTATAAAGAGTTTCCCCAGAATTTCTGCTTAGTGGAACTCGGCATGTATGACTTTGGGCGGGCCGTTTGCGGTGCGTCGCAAAAGCTCGGCTCGGGTACTCTGCTCTACGGCGGAGAGGCGTATTACGATAACGGCCCGTGGGTACATCCGGATGCATATGCCAAATTTAATGGGCTGCTCACCTACAGCCAGGGCGATGCCAACAACGGCTTTAGCATCACAGGCCGTGGTTACGATGGAAAATGGAACTCCAGCGATCAAATCCCGGAAAGTGCCATACCTCTGGTTGGCTTCTTCGGCGCACTGAACCCAGCCGACGGCGGCAACTCCCAGCGCTATAGCGTACAGGGTGAATGGCATCGCCAGAGCGAAGATTCCGCGACCACCATCATGGGCTATGGCTTTTATTATTATCTGAATTTATTTTCCGATTTCACTTACTACCTAG
>Ga0335074_10009375_pt1 | contig 13672 bp, 10 predicted proteins | sample Lox_Sample_23_FD_206715 | JGI IMG/M metagenome (GOLD analysis project Ga0335074, IMG submission 206715) | Soil microbial communities from Loxahatchee National Wildlife Refuge, Florida, United States - Lox_Sample_2.3 | ecosystem: Environmental > Terrestrial > Soil > Wetlands | place: USA...
AATTTTATTGCTTCTGCTCTGCTTGGCCGGGGAGGCTTCAGTGTTTAATTCCGAAGGCGACGACCTTACCCGCCGCCTATTTATCGCGGCTACGGCGACTGGTTTCTGGGTCGCTGCAGTGGGGCTCGCCGTGAGTGCGACGGGGAGCAACGCGCTGATCGCCATCGGCGTTTTTGCAATCTTAGGGTTCGTCCTATCCGTCTGGGCGTTTTTTTGGAATGCAACCAATCGCCGCTTTCGCTCTCTTCGCGATATATCAGCTATTTATATTCAGCGCGCTATGGCGTTCGCCACACCTTTAATTGTGCTCTTGACTGTTCTTGTCTGTGTGGATGGCGGAGAGCGCCTAGGTTTATTCGGCGAGACGAAAGCCGAGTTGCGCGGCAACGCTAAAGACTGGCGACAAATCGCGCAGCATCTGCACGGGGAAGCTGACTCTCGTCTGAACATCATCCAGGGAAACGATGGGAAAGGCGGGTTGCGCAGGCAGGTCGCGGATTTAAACGCAGACATTCAGCGCTGGAAATGGCTGGCGCAGCATCCGCCAGCCCCGCCAAAACCGAAACTCGTAAAGCCGACGAGCCATTCGAATGATGCTGCCCCAGGCAGTGTGAACGCTTCTGCGACTTTTAAAAATTGTCCCGCGGGCTCCTCTATCAATATTGGTACTTTTATAGCCACTGGAGCAAAAATCGGCGTTGAGGCTCCAGAGGGCTCGTCCATATGCATGGGGAATGCGCAAATCGCGGCCACTGAAAAAGCCATCGATATATTTCCCGCATCGCCAGACACTTATCATTTGAACGATATGATGAAACAGCAATTGCTAACAAAAATCCCTCATGACAAACCGACCCGCGTTGTTTACGTGACCAATGATGATCTGGCGGAGGGATATGCAAATGAGATCGACACGTTCCTTAGATCATCGAAACAGAATATGGCAGCGGTCCCTCAACCAGTCGTAATACAGGGTGGTGTTGCACCCAGCGGCGTTCATGCGGACATACACGCACAACATGATACGGAAGTTTGGATACTCGTTGGGCCAAGCCATCAATAGGGCTGAAATCAGGTAATTGCTTCAGCCAAAATATCTACATTCTCGCGTTGCGTAGAGGCTGCATCGTGCATCGGCGCTGCTACCGCGTGCCGTTCACACGTCAAACCTAAACCCCACCCCATCCTTCTTGATCCGCCCGGCCGTTGGCGCGGCGAGATGCGTGCCGATGACGAGGATGGGTTTGTCGGCCCAATACACCATCGCGTCGCGCCGACGCGCGAATCTGCGATCAAAGATGCGCAAAAGCGCGATCAAACAGGCGACAGATGTTGCCGAACGTTTCCCTTGCGCTTTGATCAAAAAGAACATAACATGAACTACGATAGGCGCGGCGCGATTGAATCGGCTCTCAAAATCTGCGCCAGGGCCAGGGGTTGAGCTTGCGGAAGGCGTTGCGGTAGGCGAGCGAGCGGAAGCAGAGACCGAACTGAGGATCATCCAGGCCGACGGCGAAGGATATCCGCTCGAATGCGGCTCCGCCGGAATGCTCGCTGCAATGGGGAACGTCGGCGACCAGCGTCAGCTTCTGGCTTCCCACATTCAGGATTCCCCATTCCCGCGGAATGATCACCACGCGTGCCACGCGTTCGCGCCGCGTCGCCGGCTTGCCGCAGACACAGCAACCGTCGGGCCATTGCGCCTCGAGCACGCGTGCGCCCTTGTTCTTCGTGAGCGCGAGGTCGGTCAGCTGCACCATCGGCACGGAGATCGACGGGTAGGTGACGGCCCTGAGATCGGACCACGGCGTCGGCGCGCCGAACGCGTGCGTGCCTCCGATGCGATCCTCCGGCATGCGTTGGAGCGCGCCGTCGACGATTTCGAGATAGGTGTCGCAGCCCTTGCACAAGAGCGCAGACGATTTGAGAGCGGTGTCGATCGGGCCGTTGCAAACGGGACAGGCCACCCGGCCGCGCAATGTGTCGAGGACACCCATGGTCTCGCTCCCGTGCGATTTCCGGCGGCGCGCGGCTATTCAACTTGTCGTTACAGCGGGAGTCAATATTCCCGCAACGCCCGCACGTCGCCCGGCGCCGAGACGGTCATTGATCCGTACACAGACGAAATTTTCCCCTGGTATCCCCTGTTCTCTGCCATGCTCTTTCGACCGGAATCGCGTTTGAGCCCGTCGCATAAGGCCCAAAAGGACGTGCGCCGCGCGGCGATTTTTTCGCGCCCTGATATCGGCCCTGATCGCAGGGAATTGCCCGTTGCCGTTTCGTATCGCTCACACCTCGAACCGATACGAAGTCCCATCCTTCCTGATGTGCCCCGCCGTGGGCGCGGCGAAATGGGTGCCGATGACGAGGATGGGTTTGTCGGCCCAGTCTTTGACCATCGCATGGCGCGTGGCGCGCGCGGCGTCCTTGTCGCTGTCGAAGGCGGGCGACCAGTCGGGATGTCCGATTTGGCAGGGGTGATGCATCATGTCGCCGGTGATGACCGCGGTCTCGCCTTGGGATTCGATCACGACGCTGACGTGACCCGGCGTGTGTCCCGTCGTCGGCGTCAGGCGGATCTCCGGCGACACGCGGTGGTTCATCTCCACTTCCTGCGCCAGGCCCGCGTCGAAGATCGGCTGCACGGAATCGGCCAGGATCTCCCGGGTCTCGCCTTCGTCGACGGACTTCCAATGCGCGAATTCCTGGCGGCCGATGAAATAGCGCGCCTTCGGAAATGTCGGCACCCATTTGCCGCCTTCCAGCATCGTGTTCCAGCCGACGTGATCGACATGGAGATGCGTGCAGACGACGGCGTTGACGGCGTCGCGGCCGAAACCGATCTCGTTCATGTGATCGAGGAACTGCGTCTGCAGCGTCTGGCCGCGCAGCATCCCGCGCGTCTTGTCGTTGCCGATGCAGGTGTCGACCACCAGCTTGAGCCCCGGCGCTTCCACCGCCAGCGCGTGAATGGACAGCATCATGGTGCCGTCCGGCTTCACGAAATGCGGATAAAGCCATGTCATCTCGGAGAGCGCCTCGGGCGTCGCTTCCTTGAGGAACGTCGTCTTCGGGCTGTAGGCGATGGGCAATTCCATCTCCACGATCCGCGTGACTTTGACGTCTCCGATTTGCCAGCTCAGCATCGGTCTTCCTCCCAATGTTTCGGCGATGCTAGCGCGATGCTGCGCGAAATGCACAGGACCCGCCGAACGCGGCCGCTTTTTTTCCCGCGGTTCATCCCGTCATCAGGCCTTCGACCTTCATCTCGCCCTCGCGCGTCTGTCCGCCCTGTTCGAGAAAGCGCGTCATCGCCCGGCGCGCGGACGGCTCGCGCATCAGGCACTGGAAGAGATACGCCTCTTCCGCCAGCCCTTCGGCGACCGGCAGCGCGCTCGCGTCGACCGCGCGTTTTGCCAGCCTCACAGCCGGCGCGGGAAACGAGGCGATGCGTTTTGCCAGCATGTCGACATAGGGCCCGATCTCGTGCGCCGCGAACGCGCGGTTGAGATAACCCCAACGCTCGGCGGTCTCCGCATCGATGTCGACGCAGCCCAGGATGGTTTCCAGCGCGCGGCCGCGGCCGACAAGACGCGGCCAACGCTGCGTGCCCGTGCCGCCGGGAAGAATGCCGACGGCCACTTCCATCTGGTTGATGCGCGTCCTGCCTTTCACGCCGAAGCGCATGTCGAACGAGGCGGCTAGCTCCGCGCCGCCGCCGCCCACGCGGCCCTCGATCTGCGCAATCGTCGCCTTGCCCATGGTGCGGAAGCGCTCGCACATGGCGTGGTATTCGTTGTGCGCGCCGCGCTCCGGCGGCCGGTCGACCGGCATGCCCACGAGCGCGTCCACGTCGAAATGGGCGATGAAGAAATCGGGGTCGGCGCTTTTCAGCACGAAAACGAGGCTGTCGTCGTCGGCCTCGAGCTCTTTCGAAATCCGCACGAGCTCGTCGTAAAGCGCGAGCGTGATGAGATTGATCGGCGGATTGTCGATCACGGCCGTCACGACGCGGTCTTTCGCGGTCACATGCAGGAGCTTGTAAGTGTCGTAGGCCATGGCCGTCTCCCTGATGGTCTTTCAGGGATCATGCGCCGACGGTGCGGATTTCCCAACCAATAATGTCATCCCCGCGAACGCGGGGACCCAGAGTCGAGAGACGAGTCATTCGCCGTGCAGACGCGCGGCAGCGGAGTTCGCGGGAATGACACTTGATACTATCCCGTCGCCATTCTCTTCATATAGGCGCGGATGAGCCGGGCGTTGGTGCCGCCGTCGCCCTGGCCCACGCGGCTCTTGGCGCGGATGTCGATGCGCGCGCCCAGCCCCGACGGCTTCACGCGGATGACGATGTCGGAGACAAAGCCGAAGAAGAAGCTCGTATAGGTCGCCTCGATGCGGCCTTCGTCCGGCGCGTCGGCGATGATCGTCCAGCCCATGGCGCGTGCGCCCGCCAGCGCATGATTGAAAAGCTGCTCCGGCGAAATTCCCAGACGTCCGATGGTGTGGATGTCGGCGTAGTATTTTTTTTGCAGCTGCCTGACCGTGTAGCTCTTGCCGTTCATCGTCACGCGCTTGGGCCCGTCATAGTCGGGCGGATTGGTGGCGCCCTGGCGCTGCAGGACGAGCGAGACGAATTCCGGCGGATGCTCGACGTCTGTCGAGATGTCGTGGATGGGCGGCTTGCCGTAGCTGTCGATATAGTCCGTGAGCGGCACGATCAGGACGATGAGCGAGCCCAGGAAACCCGTCAGCCCGTAACGCAGCGCCGTCGCCTTGTTGGCGGCGAGCGCGGTCACGACCCAGGCTGCACCGAGCAACAGTCCGGCGACGCCGACATAGATACAATAAGGAAATATCTCGTAGAGCCCGACGCGCCAGTTCCAATAGCCGAGCCGCGTGCCGAAGGCCGCCGTCAGGCCGATCGCAAGCGCCGCCACGAAGGCCGCGAAGGCCAGCCGGCCGGCGACGCCGAGAAACTTCATTCCATTCTCCTACTCGGCGGCCGTCGGCAGGCGGTGATTGCCGAATTTCTCGCGCAGCGCGAGCTTCTGGATTTTCCCCGTGGCCGTATGCGGAATCTCGTCGACGAACACGACGTCGTCGGGCATCCACCATTTGGCGATCTTGCCCTCGAGATATTTCAGCATTTCGTCCTTGGTCGGATGCGCGCCGGGCTTCGCCACCACGATCAGGAGCGGCCGCTCGTCCCATTTGGGATGGCGCACGCCGATGACGGCGGCTTCGGCGACGGACGCGTGACCGACGGCGATGTTCTCGATCTCGATGGAGGAGATCCATTCGCCGCCGGACTTGATCACGTCCTTGGCGCGGTCGGTGATCGTCATATAGCCGTCCGCGTCGATCGTTGCGACGTCGCCCGTGTCGAACCAGCCGTCCTTGTCGAATGCACCCTGGCCTTCGCCCTTGAAATAGGCCTGGGCGACCGCGGGCCCGCGCACTTTCAGCCGCCCGAACGCCTTGCCGTCATGCGGCAGTTCGCGATCCCCGTCGTCGACGATCTTCATCTCCACGCCGAACGGCGTGTGGCCCTGCTTGGTCTTGACGGCGAGGCGGTCTTCGAACGGGAGGCTCTTCAGCTGCGTCTTGAGCGAACCCAGCGTGCCGAGCGGGCTCATCTCGGTCATGCCCCAGGCATGCGTGACGTCGACGTCGTATTTCTTCTCGAAGATCTCGATCATGGAAGGCGGGCAGGCCGAACCGCCGATCAGCACGCGCTTGAGATGTGGAAGCATTTTGCCGGTCTTCTCCAGATCCTGGAGCAGCATCAGCCAGACGGTCGGCACCGCCGCCGTCATGGTCACCTTTTCCGTGTCGAGCAGCTCGTAGACGGAGGGCCCGTCGAGCTTGGCGCCCGGCATCACGAGCTTGGCGCCGATCATCGGCGCCGTGAACGCGAGCGCCCAGGCATTGGCGTGGAACATGGGAACGACGGGCAGGATCGTGTCGTCATTGCCGACACCCATTGCATCGGTCTGTCCGGCGATCATCGCATGGATCACGTTCGAGCGATGGCTGTAGAGCACGCCCTTGGGATTGCCCGTCGTGCCGGAGGTGTAGCAAAGCCCGCAGGCCGTGTTCTCGTCGAACTCCGCCCAGGCGAAATCGTCGTCGATGCCGGCGATGAATTCCTCATAGGCGACGAGGTTCGGAATCTTTTCCGATGGCAAGTGCGCGCGGTCGGTCATGGCGACGTAGAGTCTGATCGACGGCATCTTCGGCGCGAGCTGCTCCACCAGCTTGGCGAAGGTGATATCGAAGAAGAGCACGCGGTCTTCGGCATGGTTCGCGATGTAGACGAGCTGGTCGGGGAAGAGGCGCGGGTTCAGCGTGTGATAGACGGCGCCGAGTCCCGTGATGCCGTACCAGGCCTCGAGATGGCGGTCGGTGTTCCAGGCCAGCGTGGCCACGCGATCACCGAAACCGACACCGGCCTTCTCCAGCGCCTTGGCGATGCGGCGCGCGCGGGAGTGGATGGCGCGATAGTTCGTGCGCCGGATCGGTCCTTCGACGGAGCGCGTAACGACCTCGCGATCGCCATGGTTGAGCGCGGCGTGATCGAGAATCTTATGGACCAGCAGCGGCCAGTCCTGCATCAGACCCAGCATTGAACCGGTGTCCCCCAATAGCTTTCGCGCATCATAGGAATGCGCCCCGCGAGGGGCAACGCGACTTTAAAACCCGTCATGGCCCGCCACCGCAGCGCGAGCGGGCCAACTGTTGACGCCTCGGGACGCGAAGGGGTTAATCCCGGATCGGCAAAAAGGTCCCCGCCATGCCCCTGTCCAACGCCCAGACACGCGATATCCAGAGCCTCCTTCACCCCTACACGAACCTCGTGAAATTGCGCGAGACGGGGCCGGTCATCTTCGAGCGCGGCAAGGACTACATCGAAGGCATGGCCGGCCTCTGGTGCACGGCGCTGGGCTGGGGCGAGGAAGCCCTCATCGAGGTCGCGGCGGAGCAGATGCGCAAGCTCTCCTACGGCCACATCTTCGCCGGGCGCAGCCACGAGCCCGCCATCGCGCTCGCCGAGAAGCTGAAGGACATTGCGCCGTTCCCTGTCGGCAAGGTCTTCTTCGCCAATTCCGGCTCCGAAGCGAACGACAGCCAGATCAAGCTCTTCTGGTACGCCAACAATGCGCGCGGGCTGACCAAGGCCAAAAAATTCATCAGCCGCACCAAGGCCTATCACGGCGTGACGATGGCGGCGGCAAGCCTCACGGGTCTCGCCGGCAATCACCGGAGCTTCGACCTGCCGCTCGACTTCGTGCGCTTCGCCGACTGCCCGCATTACTACCGCAACGCCATGCCCGGCGAGAGCGAAGCGGAGTTCGTGGCGCGGCTCGCGAAGAACCTGACCGATCTTATCGAGAAGGAAGGCGCCGACACCATTGCCGCCATGATCGCCGAGCCCGTGATGGGCGCGGGCGGCGTCATCATCCCCCCGAAGGGCTATTTCGACGCCATCGTCAAAGTGCTCGGGCGTCACGGCATCCCGCTGGTCGACGACGAAGTGATCACGGGCTTCGGCCGCACGGGCAACTGGTTTGGTGCTGCGACCTACGGCTTCGAGCCCGCGACGATGACCATCGCCAAGGCGCTGTCGTCGGCCTATCTGCCGATCTCCGCCGTGCTCATCTCACCCGAAATCTCCGAAGCGATCGAGGAAGAGTCCGGCCGCATCGGCACGTTCGGCCACGGCTTTACCTACTCCGCGCATCCGGTCGCCGCCGCCGTGGCGCTCAAGACCATCGAGATCTATCAGGAACGCGACATCGTCGGACATGTCCGTCACGTGGCGCCGCGCTTCCTCGCAAGGCTCGCGAAACTCGGCGAACATCCGCTCGTGGGCGAAACGCAGGGTGTGGGTCTCCTCGGCGGCATCGAGATCGTGGCCGACAAGGCGACGAAGACGAGTTTCGATCCCTCGAAAACGGCGGCGCTCACCATTGCGCGTTTCATCGAAGAAGAGGGTCTCATCACGCGGCCGCTGCTCGGCGACCGCATCGCGCTCTGCCCGCCGCTCGTCATCACCGAAGCCGAGATCGACGAATTGTTCGACCGCTTCGAGAAAGGTCTAGCCAAGGGTCTGGATTGGGCGAAGAAGGAAGGTGCCAAGCTCGGCTGATGCTGACGCTTTGTCTCAGCGTCGAGCGAATGATCGAGATTGAGTCTTCCACCGGTTGCGCGCTGCCGGCTTAAATATCTTTCACCTGAAACATCGCGCCGCAGAAAAAAATTCACGTGCGGAACCGATCACGGCTTGGTGATTTACGTCGAATGTGTGGCGCGGCTGAAGGGCGCCGCATTCCGGCTCATCATCAGGAGTTCCCTCATGGCTTTCACGCTTTCGCCTTTGCCTTATGACGAAGACGCGCTGGAGCCGATCGTTTCGGCGCGCACGATCGGATTTCACTATCACAAGCATCACCAGACCTATGTCGACACGCTGAACAAGCTCGCGCAGGGCACGCGCTATGCGAGCATGAAGCTCGAAGAGGTTGTGCGCGCGACGGCCGGCCGCGAAGAGGCTGCGGAGAAGAAGGTCTTCAACAACGCCGCGCAGGTCTGGAATCATGATTTCTACTGGCGGAGCCTCTCGCCGAAAAAGCCGACGCCCGATGGTGCGCTGAAGGCTGCGATCGAGCGCGATTTCGGCGGCGTCGACAAGCTGGTCGAGAAACTCGGCGAAGCCGGCAAGGATCAATTCGGCAGCGGCTGGGCCTGGCTCGTTTCGAAAGGCGGCAAACTGTCCGTCGAAAAGACGCCCAATGCGCAGAGCCCGATGGCGAAGGGCGTGAACTGCCTCCTCACGCTCGACGTGTGGGAGCATGCCTATTACCTCGACTACCAGAACGCGCGCGCGAAATACCTGCAGGAGATCGCCAACCTCCTGAACTGGGAATTCGCGGCCGAAAACCTTAGCCAGGAAGGCCACCCCGTCCGCGCCGCGGCGGAGTAGCCTGCTTGCTGGGACAGCCTCTTGCCGGCCCCGCTCGTGTCGCCTGTGAGAGTGCCGGCAGGATGTCGGCGGTCCCAGCAAGAAACCCCTCGATCTTGACGTTGACGTAAACGTCAACTACACGAGCTTCGCTGACAGCGGAGCCGGGCCTTGAGCCGCCAATACTCCATACGCGAACTCACCAAAGATCTGGGCATCACCGCCCGCACGCTTCGCCATTACGAAGACGAGGGCCTGATCGCACCCACGCGCAACGGACAGCAGCGCGTTTATTCCGCCCGCGATCGCGCCCGCATCACGCTCATTCTCAGAGGCCGGCGCGTCGGCTTCACGCTCGCCGAGATCGGCGAGATCCTCGACCTTTACGATTCCAACGACGGCGGCGCCGCGCAGCTTGCCCACGCGCGCAAGAAATTCGCCTCGCGCATCGCGGCGCTGGAGCAGCAGAAGCGCGACGTCGACGAGTCGCTCGCCGAGCTGCGCCTCGGCCTCACCATGATCGAGAACAAGCTCGCCGACCATGAGCCGCGCGAAAGTCCGCGGCTCACCGGATACGGCGTCATGCCCCTGGAGGATTAGATGACCGCGCTCGCCGTCGAAGAACCCGCTTATATGACCGAGGACCTGCGCATCTTCGCGGACGGCGTCGGCAAGTTCCTCGAGCGCGAGGCCGTTCCCAACGTCGACCGCTACATCGCGCAACACCAAGTCGATCGCGCGTTGTGGAACAAGGCAGGCGAGGCGGGCCTTCTGTGCGCATCTATCCCGGAAGAATATGGCGGCGCGGGCGGCACCTTCGCGCACGAGGCCGTGCTCATCGATGCGCTCGGCAAACGCGGCGTCGACGGCTGGGGCATCGTGCTCCACAACGGCATCGTCGCGCATTACATCCTGAACTACGGTTCGGAAGAGCAGAAGAAGCGCTGGCTGCCGCGGCTTGCGAGCGGCGAACTCGTCAGCGCCATCGCCATGACCGAACCCGGCACCGGTTCCGATTTGCAGGCCGTGAAGAGCACGGCGCGCAAGGACGGCAATCACTACCTCATCAGCGGCTCGAAGACCTTCATCACCAATGGCGGCACCGCGAACTTCATCGTCGTCGTCACGAAGACTGATCCCACCAAGGGCGCCAAAGGCATTTCGCTCGTCTGCATCGAAACCGACGAAGCCGAAGGCTTCCGCCGCGGGCGTCTCCTCGACAAGATCGGGCAGAAGGCGCAGGACACGGCCGAACTCTTCTTCGACGACGTGCGCGTGCCGACGTCCAACCTGATCGGCATGGACGAGGGCATGGGCTTCATCCAGCTCATGCAGCAGCTGCCGCAGGAACGTCTCATCATCGCGCTGCAGGCCATGGCCGTGATCGAGCGCGCACTGGCCGTCACCGGCGACTACGTGAAAGAGCGCAAGGCCTTCGGCAAAGCGGTCATCGATTTCCAGAACACGCAGTTCAAGCTCGCGGAATGCAAGACGGAGGCGACGGTCGCCAAGGTCTTCTGCAACCACTGCATGGACCTGCACCTGGCGGGCAAGCTCGATGCCACGATGGCTTCGATGGCGAAGCTCTATCTGACCGACACGCAGTGCAAGATCGTCGACGAATGCCTGCAGCTCCATGGCGGATACGGCTACATGAACGAATATCCGATCGCCCGCATGTACGCCGACAGCCGCGTGCAAAAGATCTACGGCGGCACCAACGAGATCATGAAGCTTTTGATCGCGCGGAGTTTGTAGAGATGCGCTTCAGCTCTCGATTGTCACGGCCCGCAAATGCGGGCCACCCAGTTGGGGCATGCGCGGCGTTGGAAAATCGGACTTTGATCTGTGCGCGTTCGGCAAGATCGAAAAGACGTCGCCTGGGTGGCGCGCATTCGCGGGCCATTACAGGTTTTGTTGAAGCCAAGAAGTTCTAGTTCCAGGAAGGACCAAAACCATGACCGAATGTTTCGTCTATGACACCGTGCGCACGCCGCGCGGCAAGGGCAAGAAGGACGGCGCACTGCACGAAGTGACGGCGCTGGAACTCGCGACGCAGGCGCTCAAAGCCGTGCGCGACCGCAACGATCTCGACACGTCGCTGGTCGACGACGTCGTCTTGGGCTGCGTCGATCCGGTGGGCGAGCAGGGCTCGGACATTGCACGCATCGCGGTCCTGAACGCCGACTATGCGGAATCCGTCGCCGGCGTGCAGATCAACCGCTTCTGCGCCAGCGGTCTGGAAGCCACCAACATGGCGGCGGGCCAGATCATGGCGGGACAATCCGACATGACCATCGGCGGCGGCGTCGAATCCATGAGCCGCGTCGGCATGGGCGCGTCGGGCGGCGCCTGGCCGGTCGATCCGCAGATCGCCTTCAAATCCTATTTCACGCCGCAGGGCATCGGCGCGGACCTCATCGCGACGCTCGACGGTTTCTCGCGCGACGACGTGGATGCGTACGCGGTCGAAAGCCAGAAGCGCGCCGCCAATGCGTGGAAGAACAGCTACTTCAAGAAATCCGTCGTGCCGGTGAAGGACATCCTCGGGCAGACCATCCTCGATCACGACGAGCATATGCGTCCCGACGCGAGCATGCAGTCGCTCGCTTCGCTCAAGGCGTCGTTCGAGCAACTCGGCGAATTCGCGGGCTTCGATGCGGTGGCGCAGCAGCGTTATCCGCAAGTCGAGAAGCTCAACCACGTCCATCATGCCGGCAATTCGTCGGGCATTGTCGATGGTGCGGCGGCCGTGCTTCTCGGCACCAAGGAAGCGGGCAAATCCGCGGGTCTCAAACCGCGCGCGAAAATCCGCGCCTTCGCGTCCATCGGTTCGGAGCCGGCGATCATGCTGACGGGCCCGAGCTACGTCACCGAGAAAGTGCTGAAGCGCGCCGGCATGACGACAAAGGACATCGATCTCTTCGAGCTCAACGAGGCGTTCGCCTCCGTCGTGCTGCGCTTCATGAAAGTGCTCGACATCCCGCACGACAAGGTCAACGTGAATGGCGGCGCCATCGCCATGGGCCATCCGCTCGGCGCCACCGGCGCCATGATCCTCGGCACCGTGCTCGACGAGCTCGAACGCCGCGATCTGTCGACTGCGCTTGTCACGCTCTGCGTCGGCGCGGGCATGGGCACCGCCACGATCATCGAACGCGTTTAACCAACACAGTGTCATTCCCGCGCAAGCGGGAACCTGGAGAACGAAGTACTGGGTCCCCCCTTTCGCGGGGATGACACGAGGGAGAAGAAGCAATGCAACTCACCAACTTCAAATGGGACCAGGACGCCGACGGCATCGTCACGCTGACCTGGGATGTACCGGGCCGCACGATGAACGTGCTGACCACCTCCGCCATCGCCGAAATCGCGCAAGTGGCCGAGAAGGTCGCGAGCGACGCCTCGATCAAGGGCCTCGTCATCACCAGCGGAAAGTCGAACGGCTTCTGCGCCGGCGCAGCGCTGGACGAGATGGAGAGCAACGCCAGCGGCGCGAGCGCCAAGACGGCGTCACCGCAAGATGCAATTGCGCAGCGCTACAACGGCGTGATGCAGTTCCATCACGCGCTGCGCAAGCTCGAGACCTGCGGCAAGCCGGTGGCGGCCGCGATCAACGGTCTCGCGCTCGGCGGCGGCCTCGAAGTCACGCTTGCCTGCCACTATCGCGTCGTGGCCGACAATCCGAAGCTGCAGCTCGGCCTTCCCGAAGCGAAAGTCGGACTTCTGCCCGGCGGCGGCGGCACGCAGCGTCTGCCGCGTCTTGTCGGCGCCATGCAGGCGGCCCCGCTTCTGCTCCAGGGCCAGAGCCTCGATCCGAAAAAAGCGCTCGGCATGAAGCTCGTGCACGCGGTCGTGCCGGCGGGCGATGTCGTGGCGGCGGCCAAGAAATGGATCAAGGAAACACCCGATCCCGTGCAGCCCTGGGACAAGAAGGACTTCAAGGTTCCCGGCGGCGGACCCTATTCGCCGGGCGGCAGCCAGGTTTTCACAATGGGCAATGCCATGTTGCGCAAGGAGAGCTACGGCAATTATCCCGCGCAGCGCTACATCCTGTCCTGCGTCTATGAAGGCCTGCTGGTGCCGATCGACGCCGGACTTCGCATCGAGGCGCGCTATTTCACGAAGCTTCTGATGGATCCGGCGAGCCGCAACATGGTGCGTTCGCTGTTCCTCTCCATGCAGGAGCTGGGCAAGGGCGCGCGCCGTCCGAAGGACGAGAAGCCGACGGATGTGAAGACGCTGGGCGTGCTCGGCGCGGGCGTGATGGGCGCAGGGATCGCGTATGTGTCGGCGGTCGCTGGCATCGAGGTCGTGCTGCTCGACGCCACCGTCGAGAAAGCGAATGCAGGCCGCGATCATGTCGCCGGCATCATCGACAAGCAGATCGAGAAGGGCCGTTCGACGCCGGAGAAGAAGGCGGAGATCCTGAACCGCATCAAGACGACGACGGAGTTCTCCGATCTCAAGTCGATCGATCTCCTGATTGAAGCGGTGTTCGAAGACCGCGCGGTGAAGGCCGACGTGACAAAGAAGGCGTGCGAGTTCATGCCGAAGACGGCGGTGTTCGGCTCCAACACATCGACGTTGCCGATCACGGGCCTCGCCGAAGCGAGCGATCGCCCGGAAAGCTTCATCGGCGTGCACTTCTTCTCGCCGGTCGACCGCATGGGTCTCGTCGAGATCATCATGGGCAAGAAGACGAAC
>Ga0335074_10009376_pt1 | contig 13672 bp, 11 predicted proteins | sample Lox_Sample_23_FD_206715 | JGI IMG/M metagenome (GOLD analysis project Ga0335074, IMG submission 206715) | Soil microbial communities from Loxahatchee National Wildlife Refuge, Florida, United States - Lox_Sample_2.3 | ecosystem: Environmental > Terrestrial > Soil > Wetlands | place: USA...
GCGGCGCTCGAACTCGGCCGCGGTCATCGGCGACGTCAAACCCGTCGCTCCTGCAGGGCGTCGGCGCCTGCTCTTCCCTGCATCGGCTCGAGCCGGTGCTGGAGCAGGAACAGCTCGAGGTCGCGCCTGGCGCGGTCGAGCCTGCCGCCACGCGCGAACGGACGCGACCCGCACGCACGCGCGGCCTCGTCGAGCAGTGCGCGAGCCGCATCGGCGATCGCCACGCGGGCATGCACGGCGATCGCCGGGAGCTCCGGCCCCGGATCGTCCATCGCGCGTGCCGCGCGCTGCAGCCAGGAATCGATCGTCGCGCGGTAGCCGAGGATCCGCCCGGCGGCAAGTTCTTCGAGCTGACTCGGCGACGGGCGCGCGGCCAGCTCGTCCAGTGCACCTTCGGCCGCCGAATCGGCCATCCCCGCCCAGCTTGCGGCGGTCCGGAGCGCGTCCCGGGAGAACCATGGCTGCTCCGAGATTGCCCCCGGTCCACCGAACTGCGCGAGCACCGGCGCGTCGTGGAATACGACCCGGTGAGAGACGGAGGCCCGGAGTCCGGCGCCCTTGAACCACGACTCATCCACCTCGACGCTCACGCGGTCCCGGACGTCGACCCACACTGCGACGGGTGGCCCCGGCTCCTCGCTCCGTGCGAGGATCAGCGCGCGGTCAACGCCACCGGCGCCCGAGCAGAAGGTCTTGACACCGCGAAGGACGTCGCCGAGGACGGCTGCCGGGGGCCCTTCGCCTGGGGCCGGATCGGCGCCCCACACGCCGATGCGGAGCCGTCCGGCTCGGAGCTCGGCCAGTTCGCGCTCGCGTAGTTCGGCCGGCCCTTGAACCGCCAGGCGTTCGATCCCGTTCAGGTGGCCGTCGACGATCCGGCCGACCGATCCGTCAGCGGCCGCAATCCGGCGGACGAGATCGAGCTCCGAAGCCGCATCGCTGTTCGTGCCGAGTACGCCTGTCGCCTCGAGCCTTTGGATCGCCTCCTCCGGAAACGGCGGCAACGGCTCGGCGTCGCGTTCGCCGGCGGTTTCCGCGATCCACGCGAGCACGTCATGCAACGAGACCGGATCGCTGGCCGGGGAGGCGCTCACCTGAGCGCCTCGAGGCTCATCCCCCGCGCTCGCGCATGTTCGGCCACGAGCTCAACATAGCCGAGCGTCTCATCGGCCCCGTCGCGCAGCGCGCCTGGGCCGATGCCGTCGTGCGCGAGCACGATCGTCCCATCCTCGAGCTCCTCTCGCGTGGCGAGGAACATGTCCTGCGCGCGGTCGCCGCGCCAGTCGTGCGTGTCGACGCTCCATCCGACGATTCGCAGGCCGTGCTCGCGCGCCACCGGCAGCGACCACGGCGCAGTGTCGCCCCATGGTGTGCGCCAGAGCGACGGACGGACGCCGAGCGCACCGAGCATCGCGAGCGCGCAGGAGGTGTCGTTGCGGCCCCAGTCCTCATCCCGCTCGGAGTGGCGGACGTGTTGATCACAGTGCAGCCCGACCGTGTGGCCCTCGCTGACGGTCCGCGCGATCAGCTCGTGGTGCGCCGCCGCGCGTCGTGCGATCGGAAAGAACGTAGCCCGGGCACCCAACTTGGACAACAGCGACAGCAGGCGCGGAGTCCAGACAGGGTCGGGACCGTCGTCGAATGTCAGCGCCACGATCACGGCTGCAACCTACCCCGGCCGAATCTCGCGCAAAACGGGTAGTGGAGCGTGCGATGAGCGATGCCGAGCGTTACCTGCCGATCGGCGACTACGCGCTGATCGGCGACTGCCACACCGCAGCGCTCGTCGCAAAGAGAGGATCGATCGACTGGTGCTGTCTGCCGCGCTTCGATGGCGGCAGCGCCTTCGGGCGGCTGCTGGACGCGGACGGCGGCGGGCATTGCTCGCTGACGGCGCTGCCCGAGGATGGGCAGTGGGAGACGACGCGTGAGTACCTCAACGGGACGCTCGTGCTCGCAACGACGATCCAGGGACCGACGGGCGAGGTACGGATTTTCGACTCATTCGCACGCCGAGATCCCGATTCCGAGCGCGGCAGCTCGATTCTTCGGGTGATCGAGGGGCGGCGGGGGACGGTCGAGCTCGAGCTCCAGATCGTCCCGCGCTTCGACTACGGCGCCGTGCGGCCATGGATCCGCCGCCACGATGACCGGCTGCACAGCGCCACCGGCGGAAACGATGCGCTCGTGATCTGGTGCGACCGCGAGCTAGTGCAGGAACCGGAACACGAGTTGACCGCCCGTTTCACCATGCACCATGGCGAACGCGTCCGCCTGTCGCTGACGTACACCTCGCCCGAGCGCGTCGGCGACGGATCGATCGGGATCAGCGCCGATGACATCGACACGACCCTCCAGGAGACGATCGACGGCTGGCGCGAGTGGTCAAAGCAGGTGCAGCTCGACGAACATGGGTTTAGTGATGCGCTGACCTCGGCGATGGTGCTCAAGGCGCTGACCTACGAGCCCACCGGCGCGATCGTCGCGGCGCCGACGACGTCGCTGCCCGAGACGCTCGGTGGCGTCCGCAACTGGGACTACCGATACGCCTGGGTCCGCGATGCGAGCTTCAGCTCGCGTGCGTTCGCAGAGGTGGGTTGCGAGCGCGAAGCAGATGCGTTCCGCTCGTTCGTGATGCGCTCCGCCGCCGGCCACGCGGAAGACCTCCAGGTGCTTTACGGCGCCGGCGGCGAGCGCCGGCTCGACGCGGTCGAGCTGGACGGCCTCGAGGGGTACGGCGGCGCCGCGCCGGTGCGAACGGGGAACGCCGCCTCCGGCCAGCGGCAGCTCGACGCCTACGGCGAAATCGTCAACCTGACGTGGCGCTGGCACCGGCGCGGGCACTCTCCCGACGACGACCAGTGGCGCTTCCTCTCTTCATTGATCGACCGCGCCACCGAGCAGTGCGGCGAGCCCGATTCGGGGATCTGGGAGTGGCCGGGTGAGCCCGAGCACTTCGTCCATTCGAAGGTGGTGTGCTGGTCGGCGCTCGACCGTGGGCTGCGTCTCGCTGAGGAGTGCATGCGCCGGGCGCCGACGCGGCGCTGGACGAAGACCCGCAACGAGCTGGCTGAGGAGATCGAGTCCCGCGGCTACGACGAGAGGCGCGGCATCTACGTGCAGGCGTACGACCGTCCGGAGCTCGACGCCGCGCTGCTGTTGCTGCCGACCATCGAGTACGTCGCCTGGGACGACGAGCGGATGCTCCGAACGGTGGACGCGATCCGGGAGGAGCTCGGCGCCGGCGGAGGGCTCCTCTATCGCTACCGCCGCAAGGACGGCCTCCCCGGTCAGGAGGGCGCGTTCGTGTGCTGCTCCTTCTGGCTCGTCGAATGCCTTGCGCGAGCGGGCGACATCGGCGACGCGCGCGACGTATACGAGCGGGCGCTCCAGGCCGCAAACGATCTCGGGCTGTTCTCCGAGGAGGTCGATCCGAAGACCGGAGAGCTGCTCGGCAACTTCCCGCAGGGGCTCAGCCACCTGGCGCACATCGCCGCGACGGTCGCGCTGGCCGAGTGCGAGCGTAGTCCGCACGCGGACAACTCGGCTTAGCCACACCTGAGGCCGGGTATCGGCGAGATCAACGCGAGACGTCGAGTGGAAGGAATGGAATGAGATGAGCACCACGGTTGGGGACCATGTGCTGGCGCGTCTTTCCACCTGGGGCGTGAAGCGTGTATACGGCTATCCGGGCGACGGGATAAATGGCCTGCTGGGCGCTTTCGAGCGCTCGAGCAACGGTTCGGACCCGGCCGGACGTCCCGAGTTCATACAGGTGCGCCACGAGGAGATGGCCGCCTTCATGGCCTGCGCCCATGCGAAGTTCACGGGCGAGCTCGGCGTGTGCATGGCGACCTCGGGTCCCGGGGCGGTGCATCTGCTGAACGGGCTCTACGACGCGAAGCTCGATCACCAGCCGGTGGTCGCGATCGTGGGCCAGCAGGCGCGGGCAGGCCTCGGTGGCAACTACCAGCAGGAGATCGATCTGATCTCGCTGTTCAAGGATGTCGCGCACGAATACGTGCAGATGGCGCTGGAGCCCGCACAGATCCGCCACCTGATCGACCGCGCTTGCCGGATCGCGCTCACCGAGCGGACCGTGACCGCGATCATCGTCCCCAACGACCTCCAAGAGGTCGACGCCGTCGAGGAGCCGCCGCACGCGCACGGCACCGTCCACTCGGGGCCGGGATACACGGCTCCACGGATCGTGCCGAGCAATGCCGAACTGGACCGCGCGGCTGAGCTGCTGAATGCCGGCGAGCGGGTCGCGATGCTCATCGGCCAGGGCGCTTTCGGCGCCGCCGACGAGGTCATCGCAGCCGCGGACATCCTCGGGGCCGGCATCGCCAAGGCGCTGCTGGGCAAGGCGGTGCTGCCCGACGATCTGCCCTACGTGACCGGCTCGATCGGGCTGCTCGGAACAAAGCCGAGCTGGGACATGATGCAGGATTGCGACACGCTGTTGATGGTGGGCTCGAGCTTCCCGTACTCCGAGTTCCTGCCCGACGAGGGCAAAGCGCGCGGAGTTCAGATCGACATCGACGGAAAGATGATCGGGATCCGCTATCCGATGGAGGTCAACCTGATCGGGGACAGCGCCGAGACGCTGAAAGCGCTGCTGCCGCGGCTCGAACGCAAAGATGACCGCTCGTGGCGCGGGAAGATCGAATCGGAGGTCGCGGAATGGTGGCAGCTGGTCGAGAGCCGAGCGCAGCTCGAGGCCGATCCGGTCAATCCCCAGCTCGTGTTCCACGAGCTCTCGGAGCGCCTGCCCGACCGTGCGATCCTGACCTCCGATTCGGGCTCCTCGGCGAACTGGTACGCGCGCGACGTGAAGCTCCGCAACGGGATGATGGCCTCGCTGTCTGGAACCCTCGCGACGATGGGGCCGGGCGTCCCGTACGCGATCGCCGCCAAATTCGCGTACCCCGACCGGCCCGTGATCGCGATGGTCGGCGATGGTGCGATGCAGATGAACGGGATCAACGAGCTGATCACGATCGCGAAGTACCGTGAGCAGTGGTCCGATCAGCGGCTGATCGTGCTGGTGCTCAACAATCGGGATCTGAACCAGGTCACCTGGGAGCAGCGCGCGATGGAGGGCAACCCGAAGTTCGAGGGCTCGCAGGACCTGCCGGACCTCCCGTACGCCCGGTACGCCGAGCTGATCGGCCTGCGCGGGATCCGGGTCGATTCGCCCGACCGGGTCGGGCCGGCGTGGGACGAGGCGCTCACCGCCGACCGTCCGGTCGTGTACGAGGCCGTCACCGACCCCGAGGTCCCGCCGCTGCCGCCGCACATCACGATCGAGCAGGCCAAAGCGCTCTCCTCAGCGCTGGCGTCCGGAGACCCCAACGCCGGCCGGATCGTCCGCGAGTCGTTCAAGCAGAAGGTGCAGGAGTTCCTGCCGGGCCGATGACCGCGGTGGCCCGCGAGCGGCGGCAGGAGGCTGCCGTGCACGAGCTCGAGGTGGGTGCCTACACCGTGCCGACGGATGCGCCGGAAGCCGACGGCACGCTCGATTGGGACGCCACCACGATCGTCGTCGTCCACGCCCACGCTGGGGAGCACTCCGGCGTCGGCTACACGTACGCCGACGTGTCGACAGCGACGCTGGTGCGCTCGGAGCTCGCCGATGTCGTCCGCGGAATGGACGCGTTCGCGCCGCAAGCGGCGTGGGCGGAGATGGTGAGGGCGATCCGCAACCTCGGCCGGCCGGGGGTCTCCTCGATGGCGATCGCCGCCGTGGACAGCGCGCTCTGGGACCTCAAGGCCCGGCTCCTAGAGCTGCCCCTCTGCCGGCTGCTCGGCATGGCACGCGACTCCGTGCCGGTGTACGGCTCGGGAGGCTTCACGTCGTACTCGCCGGCCGCTCTGGCCGAGCAGCTGTCGGGCTGGGTCGAGCAGGGCATCCCGCGGGTGAAGATGAAGGTCGGCACCTCACCGGAGCTCGATCCGGCGCGCGTGCTCACCGCGCGCGAGGCGATCGGGCCGAACACCGAACTGTTCGTCGATGCAAACGGCGCATATGACCGCAAACAGGCGCTGTCGCTCGCCGAGCGCTTCCGCGCCGAGGCCGAGGTCAGCTGGTTCGAGGAGCCGGTGTCCTCCGACGACCTCGAAGGCCTGGCGCTCATGCGCGACCGGGCGCCCAGCGGGATGCAGATCGCGGCCGGCGAGTACGGGTACGACCTGCCGTACTTCCGGCGGATGGCGCCGTGCGTCGACGTGCTCCAGGCGGACGTCACCCGCTGCGCGGGCATCACCGAGCTGCTGCGGGTCGACGGGCTGTGCCGGGCCCATGGTCTTGGCCTATCGCTGCACTGCGGGCCATCCATCCATCTGCACCCCGCGCTGGCGCTCGATCGGCTCGTGCACCTCGAGTACTTTCACGACCACTCGCGGATCGAGCGGATGTTGTTCGACGGCGTGGTCGCGCCCTCGTCGGGCGCCCTTCATCCGTCGCTCGATCGGCCCGGGAACGGGCTCGAGTTCATGCGATCGGAGGCGGGGCGATATGCGGCCTGATCGCTGGTGGGCAAACGTACGCGCGGGACGGATGCAGAAGACGCTCGCGGCGGCGACCGCGTTCAGCGCACTGCCGCTCGGAATCGAGATCTACTTCGAGCACTTCCGCGGCTCATTCGGCGACAAGTGGATGTGGACGCCGGTCTTTCTGTCGCCGGCACTGACGCTCGCCGGGGTCGCGGGCGTGCGCTCCGAGCGCGCAGCGCGGACGTTGCTGCCGGCGGTGTCGGCCTTGTACTGCCTGGACGGGGCCGTCGGCGTGATCACTCATGTCCGCGGCGTCGCCCGCAAGCCGGGCGGGTTCCGCGAGCCGCTGTTCAACATCGTCATGGGGCCACCGCTGCTGGCGCCGGGCTCGTTGGCGCTGGTCGGCGGCCTCGGAGTGGCGGCTGCGTTCTTCGGTCGCGAGCAGTGAGCGGCCGCGACTTCTCGCTCCCCGATCACCTGCCGAACCATCGAGGCGGCGAGCCTGCCTCTCCGGACGAGCTGCCCCGGCAGCGCAACGGGATCACGCCGCAGATGCACGGCCGGTACCCGAATCACGACGTGCTCGACGAGCGCGACCACTGGGATGGGGTGACGCGGCGCGTCGTGCTCGAACGGGTCGATCAAGGGCCGCCGATCCGGTTCTTCACCGCGGGCGAGGCGGTGACGCTCGGTGTCTTCTGCGACCTCGTGATGGCCCAGGACCGAGAGCCGCGCGTGCCGGTGCTGAACATGGTCGACGCGAAGCTGTTCGACGGCAAGCTCGACGGGTACCGGTACGCGGAGATGCCGGACGACCGCGAGACGTGGCGGCAGGTGGCGTCCGGACTCGACTCCTCGGCACGCCAGCACGGCGACCACGACTTTGCCTCGGCCCCCGCGCACATCCAGCACCAGGTGGTGGATGCGTTCTCTCGTGGCGAGCTGCGCGGGGTGGTGTGGGATTCGCTGCCGTGCGCCCGCGCCTGGGCGGTCGTGATGCGTGCGGTGCTGAGCGAGTTCTACTCGCACCCGTGGGCGTGGAACGAGATCGGATTCGGCGGTCCGGCGTATCCCCGCGGCTACGCCCGGCTCGGCGCCGGGCAGCGCGAGAGCTGGGAAGGGTCCCCCGCCACGGACTCAGACCCAGTGCGCGAGCGGCCGTCGCCGTGAGCACTCTGCACTCGCTTCGGACGCTCGCTCGCGGCGCCCTGCGGCCGCCCGAGAACGACTCTGCGTTCCTGCTCGACGTGCACCGTCGCGCCGTCCCGACCGAGCGGATGGCTCGCTACGACCCTTCGTATGAGGTCGATCTCGTGATCGTTGGCGCGGGGGCCGGAGGCGGCGTGCTCGCGCAGCGGCTCGCTCGCCGCGGGTGGAAGGTGGTGGTGCTCGACGCCGGTCCGTTCTGGGATCCGGACAAGGACTGGGTCTCCGACGAGGCCGGATCGCACGGGCTGTACTGGACCGAGGAGCGGATCATCGGGGGCAAGGACCCGGTCGAGCTCGGCAAGAACAACTCCGGGCGCGGCGTCGGCGGCTCGATGGTGCACTACGCCGGCTACTGCCCGCGCTTTCATCCGTCCGACTTCGATGTGTTCAGCCGGGACGGCGTCGGCGAGGACTGGCCTCTCGGCTACGGAGATCTGAAGGCCGAATACGAACGACTCGAGCTCGAGCTTCCGGTGTCCGGCGACCACTGGCCGTGGGGCGACCCCCACCGCTACCCGCACACACCCCACCCGATCGCCGGCGGCGCCGAGTTCGCGCGCGAGGGCGCCCGACGGCTCGGGATCGAGATGCGGGTCGGCCCGGTCGGGATCACCAACGGTGCCTTCGGCAATCGGCCCCACTGCATCTACCGCGGCTTCTGCCTCCAGGGCTGCAAGGTCAACGCCAAGGCCTCGCCGCTCGTCACCCACCTACCGGACGCAATCGAGCACGGCGCCGAGATCCGCGCGGACTGCATGGTGGCTTCGATCGAGCTCGACGAGGGTGGCTCCCGCGGCCCCGCTCGCGTCCGTGGTGTGCACTATTTCGATCGAGATGGTTCTCGAGTGTTGCAGCGCGCCGCCGCGGTCGCGGTTGCGGGGTACTCGATCGAGACTCCGCGCCTGCTGCTCAATTCGATCTCGAAGCGCTTCCCGCACGGGCTCGCGAACGGCAACGACCAGGTCGGCCGCTGCGTGATGGTGCAGGGCGCCCCGCAGGTCGCCGGCCGCTTCCCGATGGAGCTGCGGATGTACAAGGCGCCCCCGCCCGAGATCTCCTCCGAGCAGTTCTACGAGACTGACGAGACCCGCGGCTTCGCGCGCGGGTTCTCGATCCAGACGGTTGGCCCGCTGCCGATCGGGTGGGCCGAGCACGTGCTCGCCGCCGGCCACTGGGGCGGGGCTCTGCGCGAGTACATGCGCGATTACAACCACTGGTACACGCTCGGCGCGCTGTGCGAGCTCCTCCCCCACCCCGACAACCGGATCACCGTGGCGGTCGATTGCTTGGACAGGCATGGCCTGCCGGTGGCGAGGATGGACTACGCCCAATCTGAGAACGACCGCAAGAACATCGCCTTCGCGAAGCAGACGATGCGTGACATCTTCGCGGCCGCGGAGGCCCAGGACATGCTCGAGATCGACCGCTACGCGCACCTAGTCGGTGGCTGTCGGATGGGATCCGACCCCGAGCGGTCGGTGATCGACTCAGACCACCGCGCGTGGGAGCTCGACAACCTGTTCATCGCCGACGGCAGCGTGATGCCCACTCAGGGCTCCGCCAACCCGGCGCTGACGATCATGGCGCTCGCCTCGCGGCTGGCGGGACGCCTCGCCGGCAAGCAGGTCAGCGGCGCAGGGCGGCGAGGCCTGACGCGAGCGCGCTAGCGACGGCGCTGAACCCGATCGCCGTGGCCACCCGGTGTCTGGCCAGCCAGGCCTGCGGGCTGCGCCCGTGAGCCATGGCATCGAAGATCCCGTGCGCGCCCTCGTCGTGGTCTGAGTCGACGGGTTCGAACAGGTTCGCGGCGGCGGCTCCGTTGAACGGCTCCTTCGTCTGCTGGCCCTCGATCGCGGTTCGCGCCAGATAGCGCTCCGCGAGCCACGGCGCGATTTTGTTCCCGATGATCGTGTAAACGGTCGGAAAGCCGACGTACAGCTCGCGGCGGCGATGATGCGCAGCCCAGTGAATCGCGCGCGCCGCCACCTCCGGCTGGTATATCGGCGGAACCGGCTGCGGATGACGCGGCATCCGGCTGAGGCAGTGATCGAACTGCGGTGTATTGAGCCCCGGCAGCTGCACCATGGTCGTGTGCACGTGGCTGCCCCGCGCGCGCAGCTCACAGCGCAGCGACTCCTGGAAGCCCTTGATCGCGTGCTTGGCGCCGCAGTACGGCGCCTGCAGCGGGATCCCGCGGTATGCGAGCGCCGAGCCGACCTGAACGATCGTGCCGCGGTCGCGTGGCTCCATCCGGGCGAGCGCCGCGCGAGTCCCCCACACGGTGCCGAGGTACGTGACCCGCGTCGCACGCTCGTACTCAGGCGGATCGATCTGGTCGAAGTAGCCGAACACGGTAGTCATCGCGTCGTTGACCCATATGTCGATCGGCCCGTGCGCCTGCTCGATCTCGCTCGCCGCGCGGTCGACCTGTTCGTACTCGGCTACGTCGGCGACGTGGATCGATGCGGTCCCTCCGAGCTGCTTGACCTCCTCCGCCGCTGCCTCGAGGCCTGCCTTGCCTCGTGCGATCAGTCCGATCGCGGCGCCGTGCCGTGCGAACTGGAGCGCCACCGCCCGGCCGATCCCGGCCGACGCGCCGGTGATCGCCACGACTTCGCGGTGTTCGGCCATCTAGGACGCCGGCAGCGTCGCGCGGTCCGTCGGGATCCCGTAGCGGCTCTCGACCTCGGACGGGTCGAGCTCCTCGCGGTAGCGCTCGTCACCCTCCCGATGCGTAAACAGCAGGATGCGATCGGCCTTGAACGTCCGCAGCGAGTCCTCGATCGCGATGATCGGGTCGGACTCCCCGGTATTGGCGCTGGCCGGGACGCCATCGTCGCTCAGCCGCTCGAGCGTCTCGCGGCGCACCTCATCCGCCTTTGCGATCGCGTCGTCGGCGTCTGAGAACCAGAACTTGAGCGGGCTCTCCTGGAGCGCCGGCGCGATCACCATCACCTCGGTTTCGGCCGGATCGACCTTGGTACCGAGTGCGCCACGCAGAGCGTCGGCGCCGAACGGCTCAGCTGTCAGCACGAGCACCTTCATCGCTGCTGTGGGCTTACCCGGCCGCGCCGGCAAGTAATCGGGGCGGCTCGTATCGATGGCGCCGGCCCGCCCGGGCAACGACCGCTTGACAGATTCGTCAATGTTCTTTTCATGACTGAGCCGCTCGGATTTGGACTCGAGGAACCGCCAGATCGCAACGGCGCGTTTCCGCGGCTGACCGACGAGCAGCGTGACCGCCTGCGCGAGCTGGGCACGATCCGGCGCGTCGAGCAGGGCGAGATCCTGTTCCGCGCCGGCGACGACGGCTACGACTTCTTCATCGTCGAGTCGGGCGCGGTGGCGATCGTCGCGGGCTACGGCCACGACAACCGCGTGATCGCGGTCCACGGACACCACCGCTTCCTCGGCGAGCTCAACCTGCTCTCGGGCGCGCGCGTGCAGCTCACGGCGGTGGTGCGCGATCCCGGCGAGGTGATCCAGGTCCCGGCCGACGTGCTCCGTCACACCGTCGCCGACGACGAGGAGCTGTCGAACATCATTCTCCGCGCGTTCCTCGCTCGCCGCTCGATCCTGATCGAGATCGGAGGCGGATTCAAGCTCGTCGGATCGAGCTTCTCGCCGGACAGCAGACGGCTGCGCGAGTTCCTTGCCCGCAACCGTGTGCCATACAACTGGATCGACGTCGAGCGCGACGAGGAGGCCGACGCCGTCCTGCGCGCGATGCACGTCGCGCCAGAGGAGACGCCGCTTGTGCTCACAGGCGCCGGCGTGCTGCGAAACCCGACCAACGGCGAGGTCGCGCGGCTGCTCGGGATGGGGTCCCGCGGCGCTCCCCCGCCCATGTGCGATGTGGTGATCGTCGGCGGCGGCCCGGCCGGGCTGGCGGCGGCGGTCTATGGCGCCTCAGAGGGGCTCGACACCCAGATGATCGACAGCGTGGCGTTTGGAGGTCAGGCGAGCACCTCGTCGCGAATCGAGAACTATCTCGGGTTCCCATCCGGGATCTCCGGCTCCGAGCTTGCCGAGCGGGCGGTGCTCCAGGCCAAGAAGTTCGGCGCCCGGATGGTGGTCCCGGCTGAGGCGGTCGGCCTGACCCGCGACGACGGCCATTTCACGATCGAGCTCGCTGACGCCGACCCCGTCCACGGCCGGGCGATCGTCGTCGCGACCGGCGCGCGCTACCGGAAGCTGGACGTTGCCGGCTTCGAGCGCTTCGAGGGCGCCGGCGTGTACTACGCCGCCACGCTCGCCGAGGCTCAGATGTGCGTGAACGACCCGGTGGTGATCGTCGGTGGCGGCAACTCGGCCGGACAGGCGGCGATGTTCATGTCCCAGCATGCCGCCAGCTGCAAGCTGATGATCCGCGGAGACGACCTCTCGAAATCGATGTCGCGCTACCTGATCGACGAGATCGAGCACCGCGACGAGGTAGAGGTGCTGACCTGCAGCGAGGTCGTAGAGGTCCATGGGCAGGAGGCGCTCGAGTCGATCACGGTCGCTGACTCTCGCACCGGCGAGCGGCGCGAAATGCCCGCGAAGGCGCTGTTCGTCTTCATCGGCGCCTCGCCCCACACCGACTGGCTCCGGGGACACGTCGCGATGGACGAGCACTGCTTCCTGCTGACCGGCCGCGACGTCGCCGGCGATGATCTCGAGCACTACCCCGACGGCGAGGAGCCCTTCTTCCTCGAAACGAGCCAGCCAGGATTGTTCGCCGTCGGTGATGTGCACTCTGGTTCGATCAAGCGCTGCGCATCCGCGGTCGGCGAGGGGTCGATGTCGATCCGCCTGGTGTTCGACCGGCTCGCTCGCGACTGATCGGCGGTCCGCGGCTCGGTCGCTTGTCGTCTTACAGCTAGCTCGCCGGGGCGAGCTCTACGTCGCCCAGCCGGTAAGGCCGCGTGGCAAGCGCATCGCCGAGGATCTCACGGAGCCGATGCATCTCGGCGCGCAGGCTGACCTCGTGGCCCGGCTCGCCGTAGACGAGCTCGGCGAGCTGGTGGGAGTCGAGCCCGTCGGGGTGGTCGGCGAGCAGCCCGACGATCTCCGAGTGGCGAGCGCTCAAGATGCGGTCGCGTCCGCCCTCCAGCTCAATCCGGACGCGGCCCGGTGTCCTCAGCGACAGTCGAATCGCCGGCGAGCGCCGCGGCCGAGACTTCGGGGCCTCCGGCACGAGCAGCAGGCCCTCGCCGAGCGGCTTCGCCACGATCCCGTCCGCAGGCACCGAGACGTGTCCGCCGGTCCAGCTCGCGGGCGTCGAGGCCAGCACTCGACCGCTTGGGCTGCTCGCGGCCGCCGGTCCGCCGAAGCGTGCCGCGTGCTCGGCGAACAGTCCGAGGATCCGGTTGTCGCGCTCGAGCATCTCGCGCCGTAGCTGCTGCTCGACGAGCCCCGCCGCCAGCTGCACCATCGCAAGTGTGTGAGGGTGCGCGGTGTGGTAGGTGCCGGTCACGTCGATCGCTCCGAGCGGCGCGCCCGTCTCGGGATCGTGCACCGGAGCGGCTGAGCACTGCCACGGGTGGACCTCCTCGCGGTAGTGCTCGGCCGAGAAGACCTGCAGGGCGTGGTCGGCGGCGAGCGCCGTGCCGACCGCGTTCGTGCCGGCCGCCTCCTCGCTCCACGCGTGGCCCGGCGTGAACCGGATCCGCTCGGACGCGCGGAGCACGTCAGGATGGCCATCCGACCACAGGATGCAACCGTTCTCATCGCTCACCACAACGATGTGGCGCGCGTCGTAGAGCAAGTCGCCGAGCACCGTCTGCAGGACCTCGGTGGCCCGCGAGAGCGGATGCTCCCGCCAGCGCTCGCTCGCGTCCTGTTCATCGAGCACTCGCGGCGCTCCGGGGCTACCCGCGTCGACGCCGGCCTGCTTGCAGCGGTCCCACGAGTCCGCGATCACGTTGCGGACGAGCTTCGAGGGGCGGCCACTTCGCAGCGACGCCTCGTGGGCGCGGCGAAG
>Ga0335074_10009377_pt1 | contig 13671 bp, 9 predicted proteins | sample Lox_Sample_23_FD_206715 | JGI IMG/M metagenome (GOLD analysis project Ga0335074, IMG submission 206715) | Soil microbial communities from Loxahatchee National Wildlife Refuge, Florida, United States - Lox_Sample_2.3 | ecosystem: Environmental > Terrestrial > Soil > Wetlands | place: USA: Florida...
GACGGCCCGCACAAGGACCTGCGCCGCGCCCGCAGCGCCGCGCTCAGCATGGTGCCGACGACCACCGGAGCGGCCAAGACCACCGGCGAGGTGATTCCAGCTCTGGCCGGCCGCCTGGACGGGGTGGCGGTGCGGGTGCCGGTCGAGGACGGGTCCCTCACCGACCTGACCGCCGTGCTTGAGCGGGACGTGACGCCTGCCGAGATCAACGCGGCGTTCGAGGAGGCCGCCGCGGCCGGTCCCATGGCCGGCATCCTGCACTACAGCACCGATCCGCTCGTTTCCCGCGACATCATCGGCGACCCCGCCTCGTGCGTTTTCGACTCCGGCCTGACCCAGGCGGCAGGCAGCCTGGCCAAGGTGTTCGGCTGGTACGACAACGAATGGGGCTACACATGCCGGCTCGTCGATCTCGCCGCCATCGTCGGCGAGCGGCTCTAGCCACCCATCGGCTGAGCGTGGATGACATCCTTAGACAATGAGCGACACAGGCCAGCCAGGGCCGGGCGGCGCGGCGCCCGAGGGCAAGATCAAGGTGTTCCTGCTCGATGATCACGAGATCGTCCGGCGCGGGGTGCGTGAACTGCTGGAGGCCGAGCCGGATCTCGTGGTGGTCGGCGAGGCCGGAACCGCCGCGTCGGCGCTGGCCCGGATCCCCGCGCTGCGGCCGAACGTGGCGGTGCTGGACGTACGGCTGCCCGACGGCGACGGAGTGACCGTGTGCCGGGACATCCGGTCGACCATGCCGGAGGTAGCCTGCCTGATGCTGACCTCATTCGGCGACGACGAGGCCCTGTTCGACGCGATCATGGCCGGCGCGGCGGGATACGTGCTGAAGCAGATCCGCGGCACCGACCTGGTCGGCGCGGTCCGCACGGTCGCGTCGGGGCAGTCGCTGCTGGATCCGCAGGCCGCCAGCAAGGTGATGCAACGGATGCGGGACCAGACCGCCCGCGCCGATCCGCTGGCCGGCCTGACCGGGCAGGAGCGGCGGATCCTTGAGCTCATCGGGGAAGGGCTGACCAACCGGCAGATCGGCGAGCGAATGTACCTGGCCGAGAAGACCGTGAAGAACTACGTTTCCGCGCTGTTCGCCAAGCTCGGCATGGAGCGACGTACGCAGGCGGCCGCGTACGCCGCCCGGGTTTTCGGAGATCACGACCAGCCCGAAGGCCGGCCCTCGGCCGAGTGAGGAATACGCTCACGCAGGGCGTCCGGCCGCCGCGGCCGGTGTGCCCGTCGGGGTGTCGTCGGCCTGGAGGGCGGCCAGGCCGGGCAGGGTCTTGCCCTCCAGGTACTCGAGGCTGGCCCCGCCGCCGGTGGAGACGTGCCCGAACGCGTCGTCGGGGAACCCGAGCGTGCGCACCGCAGCCGCGGTGTCTCCACCGCCGATCACGGTGAAAGCACCGCTGTCGGCCAGGGCCTGGGCGACGGCCCTGGTGCCTGCGGCGAAACCGGGCATCTCGAACACGCCCATCGGGCCATTCCAGAAGATGGTCTTCGCGGTGGCGAGCTTGGCCGCGAACAGCCTGGCCGACTGCGGCCCGATGTCCAGGCCCATCCGGTCAGCCGGGATCGCAGCCGAGGGCACCGCCTCGCCCTGGGCGGCGTCCCGGCCGGGCGCCACGACCACGTCGGGTGCGACCACGAGCGCGACCCCGCACCGCGCACCGCGCACCAGGTAATCACGCGCCACGTCCAGGTCGCCTTCCAGCAGCGACAAACCGACGCCGTGACCCTGCGCGGCCAGGAACGTGAACGCCATGCCTCCGCCGATGAGGATCTGGTCGGCCCGGCCGAGCAGCCCGCCGACGACCGGGAGCTTGTCGGCGACCTTCGCGCCGCCCAGCACCACGATGTAGGGCCGCTCGACATCCCCGGTCAGCCGCTCCAGTGCGGCAGTCTCGGCTTGCACCAGGTACCCGGCGGCGTGGGGCAGCCTCGCCGCCACGTCGCTGACGCTGGCATGCCGACGGTGCATGGCACCGAAACCGTCGCCGACGTACAGATCGGCCAGGGATGCCAGCGCGTCGGCGAACGCACCCCGCACGCCGTCGTCCTTGCTGGTCTCGCCCGGGTTGAAGCGCAGGTTCTCCAGCATGACCACCCCACCGGGCCGCAGCCCAGCCACCGCGGCCCGCGCCGACGGGCCCACGGTGTCGGCGGCGAGCGGCACCGGGCGGCCCAGCAGTTCGCTGAGGCGCGCCGCGACCGGCGCAAGAGTGCAGGCCGGGTCGGGCACGCCGGCCGGGCGGCCCAGGTGCGAGCACACGACCACGGCCGCGCCGCGCTCCAGCAGCGCGGTCAGCGTGGGCAGGCAGGCACGGATCTTGCCGTCGTCCCTGATGCCGTTGCCACCGATCGGGACGTTCAGATCGGCCCGCACCAGGACGCGCCTGCCGGATACTTCCAGGTCATCTATGGTCCTCATGGGGCCAGCCTGGGCCGGAGGCGCTGGCCGCGGCAGGGCCGGATGTCAGGGCAGCTTGGGACCTTTGGCCTGCTGTGCTCGCCCGTCTCACTGGCGACAATGAATTGGGCAGGGAACCGGAGCGTGCTGGATAACTAGCGGTGAGGAGGTGCCGGTGTCGGCGCAGGCGGACGATGGCACGAACAAGCCGGCCGCCGGCGGCGTCTTTGCGCTGCTAGCCGACGGGACCACGATCGAGATCCGGCCGGCCCGCGGCGCTGACTTCGGTGCGGTCCGGGATATGCACGCGGCCATGTCGCCCGACAACACGTACCTGCGTTTCTTCTGCATGAGCCGCACGGCGGGCGAACGGGAGGCCCGGCGGATCTGCCGCGAGCCCGCGGACGACCACGGGGCGCTGCTGGGCTGGCTGGACGGAGAGCTCGTCGGCGTCGCGAGCTACGAGGCCAGGACGTCGGCCGGGACTGCGGAGATCGCGTTCGCCGTCGCCGATCACGTCCACCACCGCGGCGTGGCGACGCTGCTGCTCGAGCATCTGGTGTCGGCGGCCCGTGGCCGGGGGTTGCGGACGTTCACCGCCTGCGTCCTGGCCGAGAACGAGGCGATGCTGCGGGTGTTCGCGGACGCGGGTCTGTATGCCCGGCGCAAGGTGGAGGATGGCGTCACCGAGCTGTCCTTCGACCTGCCCGCGGACGTCGCCGATCCTGGCTGGGAGTCCTACCTGAACGCGGTGGCGGCGCGGGAGGGCCTCGCCGACGTGGCGAGCCTGCGGCACGTGTTCGCCCCGGAGTCGGTGGCCGTGGTGGGTGCCGGGCGCAAGCCCGCATCGGTCGGCCGGGCGGTCCTGCGCAACGTCGTGAACGGAGGCTATGCGGGCCGGGTCTACGCGGTGAACCCGCACGCCGGCGAGCTTGAGGGCGTCAGCTGCGTACCTTCGCCCGCCGCGCTGCCGGAGCCGGTGGACCTCGCGGTGATCTGCGTCCCGGCGCCCGCGGTGCTGGACGTGGCCGAGGAGTGCGGAAAGCGCGGGATCCGGGCACTCGTCGTGATCACCTCGGGGTTCGATGCCGGCGGCCGGGCGGCCCTGCTCGCCTGCTGCCGCCACCACGGAATGCGGCTGGTCGGCCCGAACTGCTTCGGGGTGGCGGTACCCGGCCTCGGCCTGGACGCGACGTTCGCGGCCAGTCACCCGGTGGCCGGGACGGCCGGGCTGGCTGTGCAATCCGGCGGGGTCGGCATTGCGCTGCTCCAGCAGCTCACCCGGCTCGGCATCGGGGTTTCGTCGTTCGCGTCTCTGGGTGACAAGTCCGACGTATCCGGTAATGACCTGCTGATGTGGTGGGAGCAGGATCCCTCCACTGCGCTGGCCGTGCTGTACCTGGAGTCGTTCGGCAACCCGCGCAAGTTCAGCCGTACGGCCCGCCGCCTCGGCGCCCGCCTGCCGGTCCTGATCGTCGACGCGGGGCGCTCCGTGGCCGGGCAGCGGGCCGCCGCTTCGCACACCGCCGCCGCGGCCAGCCCGGCGGTGACCCGCGAGGCGCTGTTTGGGCAGGCCGGGATCATCGCCACCCGTGACTTCGGCGAGCTGATCGAGGCGGCCACGCTGCTCACCAGCCAGCCGTTGCCGGCGGGCGGCCGGGTGGCGATCGTGTCCAATGTAGGCGGGGCGGGGGTGCTGGCCGCTGACGCGTGCGCTGACGTCGGCCTGCGCGTGGCGGTGCTGGACGAGCGGACCCAGGAGGAGCTGCGTGGGCTGCTGCCGGCCGGCGCCGCTGTGGCCGGCCCGGTGGATACCACAGCGGCCGTGCCACCCGATGTCTTCCGCCGCTGTCTGGAGCAGGTCGCGGCCGACGAGGGCGTGGACGCGATAATCGCGCTGCCCGTGCCGGTGGCCGTTGCGGACCCGGCACCCGCGGCGTGCTCCGCCGCGGTCCCCAAGCCGCTCGTCCTGTCGGTGCTCAACCAGGCCGAGGCGGTGCGGTTGCTGCCAGCCAAGCCCGGAGCCCCTGGCTCGATCCCGGCCTATGCCTATCCCGTGAACGCGGCCCGCGCGCTGGCGCACGCCGCCCGCTATGGCGCCTGGCGTGCTCGCGTTCCCGGCCACGTCCCCGCGTTCGGCGATCTGCGGGCCGACGAGGCACGAGCCGTGATCGGGAAATTCCTGGAGCATTCGCCGGACGGAGGCTGGCTGGCGCCCGCCGAGACCGCCGAGCTGCTGGGTTGCTACGGCCTACCACTGGTCGCAACCCAGTCCGTGACCAGCGAGGAAGCGGCGGTTCGCACCGCCGCCGAGGTCGGCTTCCCGATCGTGCTCAAGGCCGACGTGCCCGGGCTGGTGCACAAGACCGACGTCGGCGCGGTCCAGCTCGACCTGCACGCCCCTTATGAGGTGCGGGCCGGCTACCGCGCGCTGGCCGGGCGGTTTGGCACCCGGATGTCCGCAGCGCTCGTGCAGCCCATGATCACCGGCGGAACCGAAGTGATCATAGGCGTGGTGCAGGAGCCGGTGTTCGGGCCGCTGGTGGTCTTCGGTCTGGGCGGAGTCGCCACCGACGTGCTCGCCGACCGGGCGGCCCGGCTTACCCCGCTCACCGACACCGACGCCGCCGCGCTGATCCGGTCCATTCACGCCGCGCCGCTGCTGCTCGGCCACCGTGGCAGCGCCGCCGCCGACCTGGGTGCCCTCCAAGACATCCTGCTGCGCGTCTCCCGGCTGGCCGACGACCTGCCGCAGGTTGCCGAGCTCGACCTCAACCCGGTTATCGCCAAGCCCGACGGTGCGCACGTGGTCGACACGCGGGTGCGGGTCCTGCCCGCCGAGCCCGCCGATCCCTACCTGCGCAAGCTGCGGTGACCTCGTTTGGGACTTAAGCCATTTATTGCGGAGACCGATGGCCATTCCCGCGCCCGGTACCGCGGGCAATTGTGGAGTGCGTCGACCGCCACGTCATACGTCTCTGACCCAGAGCAGGCGGCCGGCAGCTTCGGAAAGGAGCCGGCCATGAAGGCAGCAGTTGTCAAGGAGTTCAAGCGGCCTCTCGTCATCGAGGACCGGCCGGTTCCGGAACCGGGCGAGGGCCAGGTCCTGGTCAGGCTTGAGGCCTCTGGCCTGTGCCACACCGACATTCACGCCGCCAACGGTGACTGGCCGGTCAAGCCCACCCCCCCGTTCGTGCCCGGTCACGAGGGCGTCGGCATCGTCACCCGCACCGGCCGTGGCGTCACCCGGGTCCGCGAAGGCGACCGGGTCGCGATCCCGTGGCTGGGGTGGGCTTGCGGCGAGTGCGAGTACTGCCTGACCGGCTGGGAGACGCTGTGCGAGCGGCAGCAGAACTCCGGCTACTCCATTGACGGCGGCTGGGCCGAGTACGCCCTGGCCGCGGCGTCTTATGTGGGCAAGGTGCCCGACGGTATCGACCCGTTCGAGGCCGCGCCCCTGACCTGCGCGGGCGTGACCACCTACAAGGCGGTGAAGGTGTCCGGAGCCCGCTCGTCCGACCTGGTCGCCATCTTCGGCGTCGGTGGCCTCGGTCACTTGGCCCTGCAGTACGCGCTCATCGCGGGCGCGCAGGTGGTGGCGGTGGACCTATTCGATGAGAAGCTGGCGATGGCCAAAGAACTGGGCGCCGCCTACACCGTGAACGCCCGCCAGGAAGACCCGGCCGCCGCGATCAAGGCCCTCGGCGGCGCCGACGCGGCGATCTCACTGGCTGTCGCGCCCAAGGCGTTCGAGCAAGCGTACGGCTCACTGCGCCGGGGCGGCACCCTGGTGTTCGTCGGGCTCCCCGCCGACAACCACATCTCGCTGCCCATCTTCGAGACCGTGCTGAACGGGACGAAGGTTCTCGGATCGATCGTCGGCACCCGGATGGACCTGCAAGAGGTCTTCGAGCTGCACGCGGCGGGCAAGACCCACGTGGTCTACGAGCGGCGCCGGCTGGAGGACGTCAACACCGCGATCCGCGAAGTGGAAACCGGGCAGGTGAAGGCCAGGTTCGTCTTCGATCTCCAGTAACCAGCCCAAGCCGCCACGCCCCTCACCGGGCCCGCACGGGGGCCGCCCCCGATCGCGCCCGGTGAGGGAACGCCGATGCGCCCACCGCGGAACCCTGGACCTGGCCGGAGCTCGCTTCGAATCGATCTCCAGGACCAAGGTCCCGCACAGAGTGTAAGAAGGCCCCTGCCCTCGGAGCCCGGGCGGCGTTGATCCTGAACCTATTCAGCGCGTGGCTACCCGGCAGCCGTGGGGCAGTCAGCCATCGGCATCAGCAGGGACGGGAGTGTAGCGAGGGGTGACCGCGACGGAGAACCAGCGAACGCTCGACGAACTGTCGCCGCAGGAGTGCCTGAGCTTGCTCGGCAGCATTTCGCTGGGCAGGATTGTGTTCACGGCGCGGGCGCTTCCGGCCATCCGCCCGGTGTGCCACCTTGTCGACGGTGACTACGTCATCATCCGCACCGACCGCAATGCCGCGATTGTCTCGGAGCTGAGGGCCGACGCGAGCACCGTCGTCGCCTATGAGGCCGATACCATCGACATGGCCGAGCACCTCGGCTGGAGCGTGATCGTCGTCGGCGTCGCGCGCCGGGTAATCGATCCTGACCAGGCCGCCATCTACCGCCGGGCGCTGCGCTCCTGGGTGAGCGGCGCGAAGGACCAGATCATCGCCATCCATGCGGACATGATCACCGGATTCCGGCTGGTCGCCGACGGCGCGGCCGACGTCACCTGAGCCGGCGACGCGCGGTCAGAGCAGCTTCCGCAGCACAACGTCGTGCGGCTGAGCCGGGGCCAGTCTGATCCGCGCGGACACCCCATCGGCGCTGACCGGGCGGAGCTCGAGCTCGGCGACCTCAGGAATCTCGTCGGCCAGCCGGGAGACGCGCAGCAGCGTCTCCTGGAGCGCGGCCAGGTCGGCTGATGGCGCGTCATTGCCCTCCGCCATCGACCCCACCGAGCGGACCGAGCCGACCAGTTCCCCGGCATCGGCGTCGGTGAGCGGGGCGAGCCGGGCCAGCCGACCAGCTGCGCCGCCCGTGGCACCGTCACCCGGTCCGAAGAGGATGAGCGGCCCGAAGACCAGTTCCTGCATCACCCCGATCACGACGCCGGCGCCGGCGGCCCGGTTCGCGCCGCCCCTGGCACCGGCGGCCGGCGCAGGGCCGGTCAGCGGGATGCCGTAGCAGGCCAGCAGCTCGGTCACCTCGCCGGGCGGCAGCCAGCCACCCTGCGGAGAGCGGATCAGGAATGCCCGGACCAGGGCGCGTGCGTCATCTTCTTTGACGTCGCTGAATTCGGGAACGTGCCCCGGCGGTCGCGTGCGCCAGGCACCGTAGGCCGCGGCGCGCGCCAGCGCACGGGCCGCCGGGCCCGGGTCGGAGTACGCGGGTACATAGCGTGCTCGGCCTGCGCTCTTTCCCTGCGTGCCGTCACCGGTGGTCGGCAGCAGCCGGACGACCTCGTCCTGGTCGAGCACGACCGCGGCGAGCGGGACATCGACGTCGGCGGTGCGCAGCGAGGTAAGCAGGTCGCCGGTGGCCGCGGTCGGCAGCGCCAGCGCCAGCATCGCATCCACACCCGGGTCGGAGGCGACCAGCTCCAGGCAGCGCCGGAAGGATGTTCCGGCGACGGCGACGGTGGTGTTCACCGGGCCGGCGACGGCTCCCCCGGGTGGCACCAGCCCATGCAGACGGCGCCGGGTATCCGCGCTCAGCCGTTGAACGATCAGGCCGGCGTCGGCGCAGGCGCCGGCGGCCAGGGCTCCGGCATCGCCGAGGTTGGAGACTATCGCGACGCGACGGCCCGCCGGAACTGGCTGGCTGGCCAGCAGCGCGGCGGCCTCGACCAGCTCGCCGGGACTGTCTGTGGCAATGATGCCGGCCTGCTCGAACAAAGCGTCCTGGGAGGTAGGCAGCTGCGTCGCCGCCCCGGCGCGGAAGGCGGCAGGCTGCTGGCCGGCCGGCGACCTCACGGGGCGCACCGTCAGAACCGGCATCCGGTAGCCAACGCGCCGTGCGGTGCGGGCGAACTTGCGCGGGTTGCCGAATGACTCCATGTAGAGCAGTGCGATCCGGGTCGTGCCGTCCTGGTCCCACCACATCAGCAGGTCGTCGGCGGAGAGGTCGTACTTGCTGCCCAGCGAGGCAAACGAGGAGATCCCCAGGCCCAGCCGGGACAGGCGGTCGGCCAGGGTGGAGCCCAGGCCGCCGGACTGAATCACCAGGCCCGCCACGCCCGGTGCCGGATGACGGGCGGCGAATGTGGCGTCGAGCCCGATGCCGGGTACGGCGATGCCAAGGCAGTTCGGGCCGATCAGCCGCATGCCGTAACGGCGGCACGTGGCCAGCAGGTCCGCGTCCTGGAGGGCGTCCAGCCCGGCGGTGATCACCACCAGGGCCTTGACGCCGCGACGGCCGCACTCGTCGGCCACCGCTGGTACGGCGGGTGATGGCACCGCGATCACGGCCAGGTCGACCGGCTCGGGCAGGGCAGTCACCGATGGCACGCAGCGTATGCCCTCCACCCGGGTGGCATGCGGGTTGACCGCGTAGACGTGCCCCTGGTACCCGCCGGTGACGACGTTGTGCAGGATGGCACGACCGACACGGCCGGCGCGACGGCTGGCCCCGACGACGGCCACCGAGTCCGGCAGGAACACGTGACACAGGCTCGCCACGTCCGCCCGGACCTCCTCACGAGCGGCCGCGTGCTCATAGGGCTCCCAGGACGGTCCGGAATCCGCCCTGGGCAGGCCGCAGGCCAGTTCGATCACTTCTTCGCCGGTGTCGCCGTGGACGCTCAGCCCGGCGTCGGCGAAGACCTTCAGAATCTCGGCGTTCCCGGACAGGGCCGGGCCGGTGAACCGGCGCACGCCCTGACGGCGGGCGGCCGACCCAAGGTGCTCAAGCAGCAGCGTTCCGACCTCCCGGCCGTGCCTGTCGTCCGCCACGGCCAAGGCGATCTCGGCCGTGTCCTCCCCGGCCATCTCATAGGTCCCGACGCCTATCAGCTCACCGCTTTTCAGCGCGAGCAGCGCTGCATGGCCGGGCGCTGCCATGCGGCACACCCACTCGCCGGACAGCTTGCTGAGGCCGAAGAACCGCCGGTACTCATTACCGGGCGACATGGCCGCGTGCATCGACTTGACCAGACTGAAGTCACCCGGCGTGGCGGGTCGTATCTCGACCGCCGTGCCGTCCGCCAGCAATGCGTACGCGCTGGCCCGGCGGCCTCTCGCCGCCCGCTCGCCTCCCCGTCCCTCTCTGGCGCTCGCTTCGCTGCTCATCGTGACCTCTCCGCCGGACCCGTGCCTGGCCCCGGTGCCGGTCGGCCATGGGGCTAACGGACCTCACCTCACATGCTTTGCCCTGGTACTCGTCCAGCGCACTGGCCGGAGGTCCCTCACCATGGAGTCGTTCGCCCTCAGTAACCGGCCGGCCGAGGCATCGATCAGCGCGCGTCCGTAACGTTCAAGATGATCTTGTTGGGGTTTTCGTAAGCCGCTGGCCTTTTCCGGTCGCGGCAACCGCCTTTAATTCCGCGTTCTGTGTGGGACCAAGGTCCCGGGCGCCGGTGACTCAGATCCCTGGTGAGCCCCTTTCCGGAAGCGGGAGGATCGGCCGGACGGCTTCGCGCGGTCAGATTGATTTCACCACCGTATAAGGAGCATGAACATGAGCACCCCGTATCTGGCGGCAGGACCCTTGGCGGTCAACCTGAATCAGCCCGGGAGTTATCTGCACTGGTCGATATTCAATGTCTCGGTCGCGAACCTGGTGCTGATCGCGGTCATGGTCGTGATCTTCGGTGCTGCGCTGTTGCTGCCATTCCCCAAGGGCACGACCTATCCACCGCGGCAAGCGGCCATCGACCCCGCGACGGGAGAGCCGCTGGCCGACGGACAGGTCGCGGCCAATGAACCCACTTCCGACGAGGACGCGACGATGTGGACGGCGCGGGTGCGGCAGGGCGCGCTGCGGTTGCTGCCGCCGGGCAAGCTGCTGCCTGACCGCCAGCCGGCCTACGTGAGGTCGTGGGCGTATGTGTTCGGCGTGGCATCACTGGCCGCGCTGGGCGTGGCGATCGTCTCCGGGTTCGCGCTGGCCCTGGGCGGCCCGGACTGGTGGCACTACAACCCGGCCGGGCACTTTTTCAACAGCCTGCACCTGTGGAGCGTAGAGCTGTTCATGGCCCTGCTGGTCATCCACCTGTGGGCCAAGTTCTGGATGGCCGCCTGGCGCGGGCGGCGCGCGATGACCTGGATCACCGGCGTGGTCGCGTTCGTAGCCTCGGTCGTGGAGTGCTTCACCGGCTACCTGTCGCAGCAGAACTTCGACTCCCAGTGGATCTCCACGAGCGGGAAGGACGCGTTCAACTCGGTGGGGGTCGGCGCGTTCTTCAACCTGACGAACTTCGGCCAGATGCTGATGTGGCACATCGTGCTCGTTCCGCTCATCCTGGTCGCCGTCGTGGGTGCGCACGTGCTGATGGTCCGGGTGCGCGGTGTGTCGCACCCGATCGACGCCAGCGCCGCCGAGGCAGCGCCGGGCCGGGGGCGGGCACGCCGGCGGGCAATCGCGGCCGCTGACGCCGCCCCGTGGCGTGGCCCGACCCGTCGCTACGACATCCTCAAGGAAGGCACGATTGCGTCGGTGATCATCCTGGCGCTCACCTTTGTGCTGGCCGGCGTGCTGTCCTCGCCGGACGTGCCCCCGGTCACCATCGCCACCTGGGCCCGGGTCGCGCCCGCCGACTTCCTGGGCACCGCGGCCAGCGAGCTCAACGGGACCAGCGAGACCGCCACCTATGGCCCGCCCTACAACGACCAGTCCGGCAGCGTGCAGCGGCTGTGGTTCTCCCCGCAGACCTGGCCGGGCGTCACCCAGCCGGTCAACGCGGCACAGGACTTCGTGATCGCCCCGCTGACCACGCTGGCGCGCACCGATCCCGCGGCCGCCGCCTCCCTGGCCACGTACCGGGCCGCCGCGCCGGCCCAGCAGCTGAAGTGGGCCAATGCCTATGCCACCGCCGAGACCAAGGTGAAGTTCGTCAACGGAAGCCCGGTCGTCCCGGCAGCGGGCGACGGGCCGGTCCCGGCCATGATGGCCGACGAGCTCACCCTGGCCCGCAGTGGCGCCCTGGACGCCGACCTGCTGGCCCAGCAGCCGTTCTACGGCACGAACTTCACCAAGCCGCTGCTGTTCATCGAGGACGGCCAGTACTTCGCCAACCAGGCCACCGCGATGAACCTGTCCGGCAGCCAGTGGGGCGTGATGAATGAGACCGGCAGCTACCCCGGCCAGCCCTGGCTGTGGCTGTACACGCTGTGGTACCAGATCCCCGGCTGGACCAACTCGGCCAACGTCGACATGATCGCCATCTACATGACCGGCCTGGCCACCATCCTGCTGCTGCTGGTGCCGTTCATCCCCGGCCTGCGCGACATCCCCCGGCTCATCCCGGTGCACCGCCTGATCTGGCGGTCCTGGGACCACCCCGAGCCTGGCCTGCCCGCCCGCGCCGGGGCGGCCGGCCCGGTCGGCTCGGCCGCCGCGAGCGAGCCAGAGAGGCAGGCCAAGCCATGAGCACGCCTATCGTCGCCGCCACCGATGGGTCCGAGGAATCACTGGCCGCCACGCAGTGGGCCGCCGTGGCCGCTGCGCGGCGCGGTGCGCGGCTGTGCATCGTGCACGTCATGGACTACCCCGGCCCTGGCCCACACGCTCAGCCCATGAGGCACGAGATATCGGCTCCTTTCCGGCACGGCCTGCCACACCACGCCAGGTCCGTGCTGGCCAAGGCCGCCCGCCGGGCAGCCGGGGCTGCGCCCGGTATCGACCTGCGCGCGGTCGCGGTCTACGGCCAGCCCGGCCAGGTGCTGACCGCCATGACGGCCAGGGCGCCGCTGCTCGCCATCGGAACCCGCGGAGCCGGACGGATTCCCGGGCAACGGCTCGGCTCGGTCGCCCGCCTTCTGGCCGGGCAGGCCAGATGCCCCGTCGTCCTCGTGACCGCGGACACGACCCCGGCCTTCGATGAGATCGTGGTGGGCACCGACGGCAGCGAGCACGCCGCCGCGGCCCTGGAATTCGGCTTCGGCGAAGCGGAGCTATGCGACGCCCGGCTCAGCGCGCTCTACATATGGGCGCACCCGCATGCGGCCGAACTCGAGAGCAACCACGACTGGATGCTGTCCGTCGGCCCGGCGAACCCGAGAGCGGCGGCCCGGCTCGCGCGAGAAGTTGCGCCCTGGCGGCGCAAGCATCCCGGCGTGCTCGTTACCGAGGACACCGTGCACGGCGAACCCGGACGCGTCCTGACCTTCGCCTCCGGCCACGCCGACCTCATCGTCGTCGAGGAGCGGGACGGAGCAGGATCGGCGCTGGGCATCGGCTCCATCGCCCGTGAACTGCTGCAGCACACGCATTGCCCGGTGGCGGTGATTCCTTAACGACGGGCAACCCGGCCGAAGCAGTCTTTGAGCATCAGCCGCCGGCCATGGCCGCGACGATGAGGTAGGGCTCTGCTCCGGAGGTGACCGGTTCGGGCAGCGGGGTGTGCGGGTCCTGGTGGGACAGGTCCTGCTCGCAGGCGAAGAACCGGATGAACGCCCGGCGCGGCCCGCCGTCGTGGTCGCGGATGGTCCCGCACAGGGTGGGGTAGCGCGCTTCCAGCGCGTCCAGCACCGCGCACTGGGTGACCGGGCCGGTGACGTCCAGCTCGACTTCGCCGTTGATGCGGGCCAGGGCCCGCAGGTGAGACGGGAGCACGACCCGGATCATGGCAGCGTCTGGACCTCGACCGACAGCACGGCGGGCAGGTCCCGCACGATCGGCGCCCAGGTGTCGCCGGCGTCGGGGGAGGCGTAAACCTGACCGCCGGTGGTGCCGAAGTAGACGCCGCAGGAGTCGAGCGAGTCGACGGCCATCGCGTCACGCAGCACGTTGACGTAGCAGTGCTGCTGCGGCAGGCCGCTGGTCAGCGGCTCCCACTCATCGCCGCCGGTCCGGCTGCGGTACACCCGCAGCTTGCCTTCCGGCGGGAAGTGCTCGGCGTCGCTGGTGATCGGGACGACGTAAATCGTGTCCGGCTCGTGCGCGTGCACGTCGATGGGGAAGCCGAAGTCGGTGGGCAGGTTGCCGCTGATCTCGTGCCACGACTCGCCCGCGTCGTCGCTGCGCATGACGTCCCAGTGTTTTTGCATGTACAGCACCTCCGGGCGGGAGGGATGCATGGCCAG
>Ga0335074_10009378_pt1 | contig 13671 bp, 11 predicted proteins | sample Lox_Sample_23_FD_206715 | JGI IMG/M metagenome (GOLD analysis project Ga0335074, IMG submission 206715) | Soil microbial communities from Loxahatchee National Wildlife Refuge, Florida, United States - Lox_Sample_2.3 | ecosystem: Environmental > Terrestrial > Soil > Wetlands | place: USA...
TCTTGAGCATCAGCCGCCGCTGCGCCATGATCTGCAGCCGCCCGGCACCGGATGACGCCAGCCGCTGCTGCGCCCGCCCGAAGGCGACCACGAACAGCCGGGAGCCGCCCTGGAACTTGTCCAGCTCGCGGACCAGGCCGTACGCCTTGTACACCGACTCGGGCCCGGTCAGCGGCATGCCGGAGAAGTGCAGGTAGCTGCAGCGCAGGCCGCGGCGCATCATCCGGTAGGCGGCCACCGGCGAATCGATGCCGCCCGACATCAGCACCAGCCCGCGGCCGCTCATGCTGACCGGCAGCCCGCCCTGGCCCGGCAGCCCCTCGGTGAACACGAACACCTCGGACTGGTCGACCTCGACGAACACCGTGAAGTCCGGGTGCGACAGGTTGACCGGGTAACCGTGCGCCTCCTGGATCCGGGTTCCGATCAGCGTGGCCAGCTGGGACGAGTTCATCGCGAAGCGCTTGTCGCGCCGCCTGGCCCGGACCGCGAATGCACCCGTCCGGCCGGCGGCCAGCTGCACCGCCGCGTCCGCGGCCGCCTCGGGATCCTTGGCCACGCGCACCGCGCGGCAGACCCGGGACAGGCCCATGACGTTGCGCATGCGCTCGGCCAGCAGGTCGGCCGCTGCCTCGGGCGCTCCCCCGGCTTCACCCACCCGCAGCACGATCACGCCCTCGCGCTGCCAGAGCTGCACCCGCAGATCAAGGTCGTGCACCGCGCGCTTGATGTTCTCATGCAGCAGCCGCTCGAACTGCTGCCGGTTCTTGCCCTTGAGCACGATCTCGCCAAGCTTCAGCAACACGCACGGCTCGCGCAGCGCGGTCTGGGCGTCGCCGCACGCGTCAGGGGAGGTTAGGGCCAACGCGGACATCCTCCCAGTCTGCCGCATCGGGCCTGTTACCGTTCCCGTCCTGGCCACCCCGGCCGGGGCGCATCGAGTAGTTGCCAACCCGTGATCCGCCATCGGGCACCGGCCAATTTCGGCTGAGCCGAAACTGGCGCTTGCCAAGCACGGTGATGAGTTGGAATCCTCGTCGAAGGAACGGGGAGGTATCGGCGGTTGCGGGCGATATGACGGGCGGAGGGGTGGATGAGCGTTGGGGGCGTGGGGGGCGTGGCCTCGTTTGCAGCGACGCCGCCGTGGCCATCCGGGGCGGCCTGGATCGGCGGGCGGTACTGCCCGGTCGAGGAGGCCAAGATCTCAGTGCTCGACCTTGGTGTCACCCGGTCGGACGCCGCCTACGACGTGGTTCATGTCTGGCGGCGGCGCTTCTACCGGCTGGATGACCACCTCGACCGGTTCACCGCGGGCCTGGCCCGGCTGCGGCTCGACCCAGGCCACAACCGCGGCGAGGTTGAGGCGATCCTGCATGGGTGCGTCCGCATGGCCGGCTTGCGCGAGGCCTACGTCTCCATGACCTGCACCCGCGGCCGCGTGCCGCCCGGAAGCCGCGACCTGCGCACCGCCCGGGCCACGTTCTACTGCTACGCGGTGCCGTTCGTGTGGATCTGCACGCCGGAGCAGCAGGCGGCCGGCGTGAGCATGCGGATCAGCGACGTGACTCGCATCCCGCCGCAGAGCATCGACCCGACGGTCAAGAACTACCACTGGCTGGACATGGAACTGGCCCAGCTCGATGCGTACGACCACGATGCCCAGCTGGTCGTGCTGCGCGACGCCGCGGGCGCGATCACGGAGGGACCCGGGTACAACGTGTTCGCCCACACCGGCGGGCGGTGGCTGACCCCGGCCAGCGGCACGCTGCGGGGCATTACCCGGCAATCGGTGATCGAGCTCGCGCATGAGGCGGGCCAGCCGGTCGTGGAGGGCCGGCTGAGCGCCGGCGACCTGCGCCGGGCCGCCGAGGTGCTGGCCACATCGACCGCCGGAGGGATCATGCCGGTAACGGTCATCGACGGCGAGCCGGTCGGCGCGGGCGTGCCCGGCCCGCTGACGGTGCGGCTGCGGGACCAGTACTGGCTCCGCCACGAGGATCCGCGGTTCTCCACCCCGGTCCGGTACGAGGAACACCGGTAACACCACATTGGTGGCTGGGTACCTGCGTCGGCTAGCGAGGTTCGGCTGGCGGGGCCCCGGGCGCCGGCGATGGCGCCGCCGCATCAAGGTGCGCCGGCGCGACGCGGAGGCCAGCGGCTTGGGCCCCGGAGTGCAGGCGGCGATCCCAGACAGCAATGACCAGGTCGGGGTCACCGATGGCGAGCGCGCTGGCCAGGTGCACGGCGTCGGCGCCACGCAGGGCGTGCTGGCGGGCGAGCTGGCCGGCATGGCGGTCAACCCCGGCGGTCAGCTCCACCGGACGGCTTGCCGCCCAGTACTCCTGGAATGCCTGCTCGGCGCCGTCCAGCTCATCTTCGGTCAGGGCGTGGTTGCGGGCGGCCGCGGCCAGCGCGGCCCGGACCTCGGGATAGGCCAGCCGGCTCGCGACGGCGGCGTCGCAGCCATCCCACAGCTGCACGGCCAGATCGCTGCCGGGCTCCTCGGCCAGCAGCTTGACGAAGGCGCTGGCATCGAAATAGACCAGCGACATGAGATCAGCGCCGCTGGTCGCTGACCAGGTCGGCCACTGGCCCGCGCGCCCTGGGCCGCGGACGCCCGGATGCCCGGGGACGGCGGGCCGTTGCCGGGCGGGCGATTACGCCCTCGGCGGTCAGCCGTTCCAGCGTCGCGGTGGTGGTCAGGCCGACGAGCCGGGCAACCGGGACGCCCCGATCGGTGATCACCACATCGTCACCCTGCCGCGCCCGGTCAAGCCACTCGCTGAGGTGAGCGCGCAGGTCGGTCACTGCTACATCCATGATTGAACTGTACGCTACCGCGGTTAGCCATCTGTACAGAAGGCTTCCTGGGAACGCCGGGCAGCCGTCAGCCTTTGGTCGCGTAAACGACGCAGCCCCGCATGGTCAGGTTCATCGGAAGATCCAGCCGGGCGGCAGCATCGCGCGCCGCGGCTTCGCTCATGCCGTGACACCGCAGGAAGTCGACGGCCTCGTCAACGGTGGACAGCGTCCGCAGCGGCCCGTCCCAGCGGTCGGCCTCCACCCGGTCGCCCGGCGCGCTGAACACCGAGGCGACGATGGCCGGCGCGTCCTCGGCGTCAAAGGTGGAGCGGGCGCCCCACGAGGGCAGGACGTGGGCCAGTTCCGGCGTGCTGGAGCGGGCCGGGGCACTGGCCGCGAGCAAGCCAGCCGACCGCAGTACCCGCCGGGCTTCGCCAAGGGGCGCCGTCGGGTCGGCGAAGTGATACAGGGTGTAGAGCGCGGCCACCGCGTCGGCGGATGCATCGGCCACCGGCAGCCGGGCGCCGTCGGCCCGCACGGCCGGCCGGGGAGCCAGGGCCAGCATGGTGGGCGAGAGATCGATCACCACGCAGCGCATGGCCAGGCCGGGCAGCAGCCGGGCCAGCCGGCCGGACCCGCCGCCGACGTCGAGCACAGACCGCACTCCGGCCGCGGCGAACCGGCCGGCTACGTAAGGATGAACGTCGTCATGCGGTCGGGTGGAGTCGGCCAAGAACCGCTGCGGGTCCGAGTCGTAGTCTCTCGGCAGCGCCGTCATCGTCGCGTTCCCGGCCCGGCGCCCACAGCCGAAGACTACACATCCCGCTCGACGCCCGACGGCGCGCGCAGCGCCGGGCGGGCGGCTTGCACGGCGACAGCGCGGCTGGCAGGCAGGCAACCGCGCGGCCCGCGCAGTGACAGAAAGGAGAGCGCCGCATCATGGATGCGACAGTGCTGCTGGTCATGGATGTCCAGCGAGGGGTGGTCGAGCGCTTCGCCGACGAGCCCGGTTACCTGCCGCGGCTGCAGCAGGCCATCACCGCTGCCCACGCGTCCGGCATCCCGGTGGTCTACGTCACGGTCGGCTTCCGTCCCGGTCACCCCGAGATCAGCGCCAGGAACCGGACCTTTTCCGCGCTCGCGTCCGACGGCCGGTTCGCGGACGGGGACCCGGCCGCCGAGATACATCCCGCCGTCGCGCCCGATTCCGGCGACCTGGTGGTGACCAAGCGCCGGGTGTCCGCGTTCACCGGCAGCGACCTCGACGTCCTGCTGCGCGGCCTCGGGGCGGGCACGCTGGTGCTGACCGGCATCGCCACCAGCGGTGTGGTGCTGTCCACGCTGCGCCAGGCGGCCGATCTCGACTACCGGCTCGTCGTTCTGGCCGACGGCTGCCTGGACGCCGACCCCGAGGTGCACCAGGTGCTGACCGGGAAGGTGTTCCCGCGGCAGGCCGAGGTGCTCACCGTGGACGAGTGGGAGGCCCAGCTGGCCGCGCGCCCGGCGGGCCCGGAGGCGGAACCGCGGGTGGGATAGCCTGCCTGGCGTGAGTGGCAGCGCTGGCGAGGTGGGCGGGTCGGCCGCGCGGGGCGGGGCTGGCCCGCGGGGCGGGGCTGGCGAGCGCGGGCGCTGGACGGAGCCTGGTGCGTTCGAGGTCGCACCCGGTGTCTACCGGATCCCGCTGCCGCTGCCGAACGACGCGCTCCGAGCGGTGAACGTGTACGCGATCCGCAGCGGTGACGCCCTGGTCCTGATCGACTCGGGCTGGGCCCTGGCCGAGGCGCGGAGCCAGCTTGACGACGCGCTCGCCGCCATCGGCGGCAAGCTCACCGACGTGAGCCGGTTCCTCATCACGCACGTGCACCGCGACCATTACACCCAGGCGGTCGCACTACGCCGCGAGTTCGGCACCCGGATCAGCCTGGGGACCGACGAGCGGCCGTCGCTCGAGCTGTATATGTCGGGGCAGGTGCAGGGACTGGTACCGCAGATCGTGCGGTTGCGCGGCTGCGGCGCCGACACGATCGCCGAGCGTCTGCTGGCCTTCATCTCCGCCGGGCCGCGCCCGAAGATGATCTGGGAACTGCCCGACGACTGGATCGCGGGCCAGCCCGGACCGAACGGGCCGGCCCAGATCGCGGTGCCGGGCCGGGTGCTCGAGGTGGTCCCGACACCGGGGCACACCCGTGGCCATCTCTGCTTCCGCGACGCGGCCGCCGGGCTGCTGTTCGCCGGTGACCACGTGCTGCCCCACATCACGCCCTCGATCGGGTTCGAGCCGGCCATCGCCAGGCTTCCGCTCGGCGACTACCTGCAGTCGCTGCGGCTGGTCCGCGAGCTGCCAGATTCGGTGCTGCTTCCGGCGCACGGGCCGGTCAGCGGCAGCGTCCACGCCCGGATCGACGAACTGCTCGCGCACCACGCCGCCCGCCTCGACGCGGTCGCCGCGGCGGTCAGCAGCGGAGCGGTCACCGCGGCCGAGACGGCCCGGCTGCTGACCTGGACCCGGCGCGAGCGCACCCTCGACGAACTCGACCCGTTCAACCAGATGCTCGCGGTCCTGGAGACCGCGGCTCACCTGGACCTGCTCGTGATGCAGTCCCGGCTGCGCTCCACCGTAGACGGCGACGTCACAAAATATTGGGTTCCATGACCGCGGCCCTGCTGGACGGGCTCACGGTGCTGGAGATCTCCAGTTTCGTGGCCGCTCCCCTGGGCGGCATGACCCTGGCCCAGCTCGGCGCCGATGTGATCAGGATCGACCCGATCGGCGGCGCCGCCGACCAGCACCGCTGGCCGCTGGCCCCGTCCGGCGCCAGCCTCTACTGGGCCGGGCTGAACAAGGCGAAGAAGTCGGTCACGCTGAACTTCCGCGACCCCGACGGGCAGCGCATCCTCACCGATCTGGTCGCCGCCTCCGGGCCGGGTGGCGGGATCGTGCTGACCAACGCGGTCGGCCGGCCGTGGCTTGGCTACGACCAGCTGGCCAGGGTCCGGCCCGACTTGATCCACCTGCAGATACAGGGTCACCACGACGGGCGTCCCGCCGTTGACTACACGGTCAACGCGGGAATGGGGTTCCCCCTGATCACCGGGCCCGGGGAGTACCAGGCACCGGTGAACCACGTGCTGCCCGCCTGGGACATCGCGTGCGGCCTGTACGCCGCGATCGGCCTGCTGTCCGCCGAGCGGCACCGGCAGCGCACCGGAGAGGGCAGCCGGATCACGCTGGCCCTCGAGGACGTCGCCCTGGCGGTGACCGGGCACCTGGGTTTCCTGGCCGAGGCGCAATTGTCCGGAACCGACCGGCCGCGGATCGGTAACCATCTGTACGGCGGCTTCGCCCGCGACTTCGCGACCGCCGACGGCGAGCGGGTCATGGTGGCGACCATCACCGGCAGGCACTTCGCCGATCTCGCCGCGGCGACCGGCCTGGCCGGCCCGTTCGCCGAACTGGAACGGCTGCTCGGCGCTGACTTCGGCACCGACGGCGACCGGTACGCGCACCGTGAGGTCATCGCCTCGCTGCTCGCCCCGTGGTTCGCCGAGCGCGATATGGCCGAGATCGGGCGGCGGCTGGCCGGCACGTCGGTTCTGTGGTCCCGCTACCGCCGGTTCACCGACCTGGTTGCCGGCCTGACCCGCGAGAGCGACCTGACCCGCGACGGCGATCCGGTCAGCGACGGCGGCCTGGCCCGCGACGGCGACCTGGCCGGCCACCCGCTGATCCGCGAAATCGACCAGCCGGGGGTCGGCCGGGTGCTCGCGCCGGGCTCGCCGCTGGTGCGGGAAGGCCGGCCGGACCCCGAGCCCGCGCCGCTCCTCGGCGCCGATACCGCGGCCGTGCTGGCCGGCCTGCTCGGGCTGCCGGCGCAGGACATCACCGCGCTGGCGGACCGAGGCGTGGCCGGGTGCGATCCCGCAGGCGGCCCCCGTAACGCGGCCGCCACGACGGCCGAGGAACGCCCCACACCCTGAGCCCAAGGAGGACGTCAATGCCCCGCCTTACCGAGACCGACGGCCTCACCGACGTCCAGCAGGACATCCTCGCCGCGGTGCGCGAGTTCGTCGACACCGAGATCCTGCCCGTGGCCACCGAACTCGATCACGCCGACGAGTACCCGCATGAGATCGTCGCGGGCCTGAGGCGGCTCGGCGTCTTCGGGCTGTTCATCGACCAGCAGTACGGCGGACTCGGGGAATCCCTGCTCACCTACGCCCTCGTGGCGGAGGAGATCGCCCGGGGCTGGATGAGCATATCCGGCATCATCAACACCCATTTCGTCGTGGCCTACATGATCGGCCAGCACGGCACCGACGAGCAGAAGGCCTACTTCCTGCCCAAGATGGCGGCGGGCGACATCCGGGGGGCGATCTCCCTGTCGGAGCCGGGACTCGGCTCCGACGTGGCCGCGATCCGGACCACGGGCCGGCGGGACGGCGGCGACTATGTCATCAGCGGCCAGAAGATGTGGCTGACCAACGGCGCGTCAGCCAACCTGGTGGCGCTGCTCGCCCGGACCGACGAGGGCGCCGCCACGCCGCACCGGAACCTGAGCGTGTTCCTGATCGAAAAGGAGGCCGGGTACGGCCAGACTCGCAGCGGGCTCACCGTTCCCGGGAAGATCGACAAGATGGGCTACAAGGGCGTCGACACGACCGAGCTCATCCTGGACGGCTGCCGGGTACCCGCGGACCGCGTGCTCGGCGAGCTTCCCGGCCGGGGCTTCTACCAGATGATGGACGGGATCGAGGTGGGCCGGGTCAACGTGGCCGCACGCGGATGCGGCGTGGCACAGCGCGCCTTCGAACTGGCCGTCAGCTACGCGCAGCAGCGGCAGACGTTCGGCAAGCCGATCGCGCAGCATCAGGCCATATTGTTCAAGCTGGCCGAGATGGGCACCAAGACGGTCGCCGCCCACCAGATGATGGTGATGTCGGCCCGCCATAAGGACGCGGGCCAGCAAAGTGACCTCGAGGCCGGCATGGCCAAGTATCTGGCCTGCGAGTACTGCAAGGAGGTCGTCGAGGATGCGCTGCGCATCCACGGCGGCATGGGTTACTCCAGGGACTCGGAGATCGAGCGGCTCTACCGCGACGCGCCGCTGCTGCTGATCGGCGAAGGCACCGCCGAGATCCAGAAGATGATCATCGGTCATCGCCTGCTGGAGAAGTACCGGCTGCCGTCATCCGGGTCCCAGCCGCCGGCCGACGGCTGACCGGGAGGAGCCGTGACATCACGTGAGGCGGGAACCGCGTCCGTGCCGGCGATCAGGCCGGCCGGGCCCGAGGATGCGCCGGGCGTTGCCGCACTGCTGATCGAGCTGGGCTACCCCGGTGACAGCGTCGGGCAGGTTCGCGAGCGCCTGGCTCGCTGGGCGCGGGCCGAGAACGCCACGGTGCTGGTGGCCGAGTACCAGGCCCGCCTGGCCGGAGCCGTGGCCGTCACCGCGATCCCCTACTTCGAGCACGAGGGCAGCTGGGGACGGATCGTCGCGCTCGTGGTGGCCGAGGGCAACCGCGGCCGCGGGATCGGCCGCCTGCTCGTCGAGTCGGCCGAGCAGGCCGCGCTGGGCCTGGGCTGCATCACCATGGAACTGACCAGTGCCCGGCGCCGGCCCGAGGCGCACGCGTTCTACCGCGCGGTCGGCTACCTGGACTGGTGCTCGCTCAGCGCCCGCTACGTCAAGGACCTGGTACCGGGAGCGTCCGCGGGTTCCTATGCGATGCGCGGTGACCCGCCTTAGGCGCGATCCGCGCTAGGAAGTTCGACATCACTCACGCCCCACAAGCACCACTGTCACCTCCCGCCTACCGGGCGCGCCGCGGAGTTCACGTCCTCCCGCCCGGGAGGCCTATCGATGTGGCGATGTGGCAGTCAGGACAGCCACAAACTCACATCCACGGTGGCCTGGCGGTGCGAACATCGCAGCTGGAGCTGGCTAGCCTGCCCGCCTCGGCGCAGCCAACCTCCCGCACGTCCCTCGAGTGACTCGCATACGCGCTCCCGAACGGTGAATGTACCGCCGCGCGTGCTGCGACCCGCCTGTCGGTACATTCATGCGGGCCGGGCCGGGTGGGTTGGGCCGGTGCGGGCGGGCCGGGCGGCCTCGTGAAACCCGGTGACCGCAGACAGTCACGCGTCCAGAGTGCTCATCGAGCATGCCAGCGCGTTCGCGGGCCCGATGAGCAGGCCCGCGAACGCGCTTGTGTTCAGTGGAGCGGGATGACCCGGTACAGGGCGACGCCTTCGGCCGGGACCGTCGCGCGGATCACCCCGGCGGCGGAGATGCGGAATGTCCTCCCGCCCCCGGCCGCCACCGACTGCCGTCCCCACAGGTCCAGCACCAGGTATCCATGCGGGTCGGGACGAAGCCCGATCGCCGCGGCGGTGGTCGAGATCGTGACCGGCTTGGAGCTCAGGCTGGTGGTGGTGTTGAACAGGCCCACGACCGCATCCCCGGGGCGCTCCACCTTGGCGAACACCTGATCACCGGGCTTGCTGCCGGGGGAACCGGTGACCGCGATCCTCGACGCGTCGATCGCGTCCTGGTCGACCTCGATGACCTGGCGGTTGGTCAGCAGGCTGAAGTCGCGCGGGGTGAGACCCGCGCTCGTGCCGTAGGCGTTGGTCACCGCGCTGGTCAGGTCGCCGCCCAGGATGAGCGGTGCCGAGCCGAGCGACCACAGGCTGAGCTGGGACTCCGACGCAGCCAGCGTCATCCCAGAGTCCGCACTGCCGTCGCCGACCTCGATCGAGTCGTAGTCGTTGAAGCCGCCGGGGCCACCGTAGGGCTGCCAGTCCGCAACACCGGCGAACCGGTCACTGCTCCAGTGGGCGTAGCTGGTCAGCGGGAACACGCTGCGGCAGCCGGTGAAGGGCGGGAAGTTGCAGCTGTTGGCCGAGCCTTCGTCGGGCCCGTTGATCTCGATGTCAGGATCGAACTCCCACTGGTTGGCGTACTCCTTCAGCACCGGGGCGAGCTTGATGGTGTAGCTGCCCTGGGTGATGTTCAGCACGATCGGGCGGCCGGACTGATGGATCGCGGCCTGCCAGGCCTTGACGTCGGGGCCGTTGTTGTTGGTGATCCCGTCGAGCTTGATGTAGTCCACGCCCCAGGACGCCAGTTCGTCAACGACCGAGTCCACGTAGGCCTGCGCGCCCGGCTTGCTGTAGTCGATCCGGTCCATGCCGCCGCAGTTGTAGTTGTTCTGCGGCGTCGTGGTGGCGATGTCGTCGGCGGTGTAGGAGGTACCCAGGATCGGCGTGTTCTTCGCCACCGCCTGCTTTGAGATTCCGGCCGTTTCGTAGATGCCGAACTTCAGCCCGAGGTGGTGCACGTAGGCGGCGAGCGCCTGGATGCCGTTCTGCGATCCGACGTTCGGGTAATGGGCGGTGTTCACCATCCAGCGGCCGTAGGCGTCGACATTGGGGCCCTGCGGCCCGGGGCACTGATACCAGCCGTCGTCGATGTTGACATAGCGGTAACCGGCCGCCGCCAGCCCCGTGCTCACCAGCGCCTTGGCCTCCCCGCGGACCTGGGCCGCGGTCACGCCCAGCCGCAGGAAGCTCCAGCCACTCCAGCCCATCACGGGCGTCAGGTCCGGGCCGCCGGGGTATTTCGTTGCTGCCTGCACGGGCGTGGCCGTAATGGCCGCCACCGCCATCGGCGCGGCCAGGGCCACGGCCGCCAAGGCTCGCGTCCACCTTCTCATGAATCCTCCATAACGGTCTGACCTGGCCAGACTGCGGCCGAGCAGCAATGCGCGTTCCGCACGACAGCGGAGTGGCGCGGCAGCGCGCTCGGTAAGGCGCGCCCGGTCCTTCCAGCGGATGCAGGTGTGGGTCCGGTCATCGAGGTCCGCACAAATGCCATCATGACGGAGTGTGCACCAGAAGCCAATAGTGCGCACGAAACACGCATGAATTTGCCTGTTTCCGGTTCTCGGCGATCAAGATCTAGGAGATTGCGCGACGGAACGCTTCAGGCCGCCTCGCGCGCAGCGGGCCCGGCCGCACATCCGCACGTCGGCCGGGTCGCATTTGGCTTGGCGGGCCCGGCGCATCATCCGGTGGTTCCCAGCCAGCGCTGCGTCTTGTGGTGTGATCGTGCATGTCGTAGAGTCGGGGGAAATAGGCTAGACTGTGCACGTTTTGAGGGCAAGATATGCGCACTTTTGAAGGTCGCGATCGGGAGGCCTGGCTCGGCCAACCCGCAACCTGGACCGCGAAAGGACCAGCCGGTGCATCGATCTGAGGCGCACGTGCATGCCGAGATCGCAAGTCAGCCCGACTGCTGGGCCCGGGCGCTGGAGTCCGCCGACGAAGCCGCGAAGATCCTGCCTGGCCGCGGTGAGCGGGTTGCCGTCATTGGCTGTGGCACGTCCTGGCATATAGCGTCCGCGATCGCGGCGGCGCGCGAAAGTGCCGGTCATGGCGAGACCGACGCCTTCCCAGCATCAGAACTGCTGGCCCGCAACTACGACGCGGTGCTCGCGGTGACCCGCTCGGGAACAACCGTCGAGGTCCTTGACGCACTGCGGGATGTGGATCCCTCGGTCCGCAAGATCGGGATTACCGCCGACCCGTCCACGCCGATCCGCGAGGCCGCGGATCAGCTTCTGGTCCTTGACTACGCCGACGAGCAGTCCGTGGTGCAGACCCGGTTCGCGACGACCGTTCTCACCCTGGCCCGAGCGGCCGTCGGGCACGATCTCGCCCCGGTCCTGGAGCAGGCCAAGGCGGCAGTCGCCGCCGACCTGGATGAGCGGCTGATCGACCGGGCGCACTACGTCTTCCTCGGCCGCGGCTGGTCCGTCGGGGTGGCCCGGGAAGCGGCGCTCAAGAACGAGGAGGCCGCGTCGGCCTGGACCGAGGCGTACCCGGCGCTGGAATACCGGCACGGGCCGCTGTCGACCGCCAACGACGACTCCGTGGTCTGGCTGATGGGCGTCGATGACAGCGTGCTGGTGAACGACATCAGCCGCACGGGGGCGATGGTGGTCGCCACCGGCGGCGATCCGCAGGCCGAGCTGGTGCTGGCTCAGCGCGTCGCGGTCGCCACCGCCGAGGCGCGCGGCCTGGACCCGGACCGCCCGAGGTACCTCGCCCGCTCCGTGATTTATACCGGCCGTTGACCACTCGAACGTGCGGTTCAGCACCGCCTGCTGCTCTTGGTCGGGGTATGCCCGGCACCGATACGCCGTCCTCACATGCACAGAATGCCGGTTATGACTGACAAAACGGCCCGCCACCACGCCGGGCGCCGGATTCCTCCACAGCCTGCAGACCGGGGCTTCCTCCGGGGGTCTCAGTGACCGTACCGGGCGGACGGGTCGTCTGCGCCGCGCTGAATCTCGCCCTGGACATCACCTATATCAGCGACCACTTTGTCGTGGGCGAGGCGAACCGGGTCAGCCAGGTCCGCGCCCAGGCCGGGGGCAAGGCCGTCAACGTGGCCCGGCTGCTGCAGCAAGCCGGGCACGAGGTGGTGATCACCGGATTCGCCGGCGGCCTGGTCGGCGAGGAAATAGCCCACCAGCTTGACGAGTGGGCGGTCCCGCACTGCCTGGTCCGGTGCGCGGCCAGCAGCCGCCGGACGGTCAGCGCGTTCAGCGTGCAGGACGCGGCCGTCACCGCGTACAACGAGAGCGGGCCGCCGATTGCCGCCGCCGAGTGGGAGCAGTTCACCGAGGGCTTCGGCAAGCTGCTCCACGACGCCCGCCTGGTCGTGCTCTCGGGCAGCCTGCCGGCCGGGCTCCCCCGCGATGCCTACCGCACACTGGCCGGGCTGGCGGCCGGCGCGGGCTGCGAGACGTTCGTCGACACTCACGCTGCACCGCTGCTGGCGGCGGTGGCGGCAAAACCCGCCCTGGTGAAACCGAACGAGCACGAGCTGGCCGAGGCGGCCGGGCTGACGGTGCCCGTTCCACTGCCCGCCGCGGTCCAGGCGGCCCGGCGGCTGCTCGACGCCGGCGCACAGGCCGTCGTCGTCACGCTGGGCCCTCGCGGCCTGCTGGGCGTGCTGCCGGGGATGTCGCTGCTGGCCACGCCGCCCCGGCAGCGCGGCAACCCGGTCGGGGCCGGTGATGCCGCCTTCGCCGCGCTGGCCGAAGGGCATCTGGCCGGGCAGCCGTGGCCCGACCGGCTGCGGCGCGCGGCCGCCATGTCCGCCGCGGCGGTGCGGCAGCCGGTCGCCGGAATGGTTCGCGCTGAGGACGTCGCCGAGCTGGAAGCACTCACGGAGGTGAGCGAACCGTGAGCCAGGTATTCGCCCTGGCCTTTGACCATCGCAACTCGCTGCGGCGCGACTTCATGCACCTGACCGGGGAACCCACGCCCGGGCAGCACGCCGCGATGGTCGCGGCCAAGGGCGTCGTTGCCGATGCGCTGCTGGCCGCGGCGCCGGAGGTCAGCCCGGACAGCGCGGTGCTGCTCATCGACCACGAATACGGTGGCGACCTGGTGGCCAAGGCACAAGCCGGCGGCATTGGCGTCGCCATGCCCGTCGAGGTGAGCGGGCAGCGCGAACTGCGCTACCTCTGCGACGGTCATCCCGAGCGGGTCATCACCGACTACGGTCCCGATTACGCCAAGGTCCTGATCCGGTACAACCCGGCCGGGGACACCGCGATGAACGCCCGGCAGCGGGCCCGCCTGGGCGAGTTCGCCCGGTGGCTGACGGGCCGGCCGCAGCAGTTCATGCTGGAGCTTCTGGTCCCGCCCGAAGCCGGCCAGCTCGCCGCCGCGGGAAACGACCGCGAGCGGTTCGACCGCGAGTCCCGGGCTGAGCTGACCGCGGTGGCGATCCGCGAGATCGCCGCGGACGGCGTCCGCCCGCAGCTATGGAAGATAGAAGGGCCGGAGTC
>Ga0335074_10009380_pt1 | contig 13670 bp, 10 predicted proteins | sample Lox_Sample_23_FD_206715 | JGI IMG/M metagenome (GOLD analysis project Ga0335074, IMG submission 206715) | Soil microbial communities from Loxahatchee National Wildlife Refuge, Florida, United States - Lox_Sample_2.3 | ecosystem: Environmental > Terrestrial > Soil > Wetlands | place: USA...
CTGCTGGTCGTGGCGAGGGCACCGCGAGCTGTACTCCGGCAAGCACAAGACAACCGGGAAGAATGTCCAAGTGGCCTGCACGCTCAATGGAGAGCTCGCCTGGATATCCGACCCCGTCGACGGGAGCCGTCACGATGCCCATTGCATCGACGAATCATCAGTTCTCGCCGATTTCCCCGAGCGAAGCCAGATGGAGACAAAGGATACGTAGGCAAGGAGATAATCACACCCATCAAGAAGCCTGAATGCCGGGAACTCCTGGAGTGGGAGAAGGAGTTCAATACTCAGGTCAACAAGATTCGCTACGTGGTTGAGCAGGTCATCGCGAACTTCAAAACCTGGAGGATCATGCACACCGACTACCGTCGCCCGCTCGATACATCTGAAATCACTATCTCAGCCGTTGTCCGACTGCACTTCTATCGACTCGCGTGAATAACCCTCCGCGTATATCGCAATACCCTGTGGGCGATGACTGGCACTGTAGCCATGACGGGCGGGTATAAGGGGCGGGCAGCAGATGCGGATTCTAGCGGCTGATAAGGTGCGGGCCACGCATGCTGGCCCGGCGGCCATTCGCAGTGTGCTAGGGCGGCGATCGCCGTGCTAGGCGTCACGATCGCAATGCCCTCGGCTTCTGCCGCGGCGTCCGGGATGAGCATGATCCAGGCGGGGATTACAGCTCGTGCGCGCTCCAGGGCGGTCAGGCCCTGTGCTGGGGACAGGGCTATTACGGCGAGCTCGGTGATAACAGCACCAGCAATTCCGAAACCCCGGTGATGGTAGATACCAGCGGCGTGCTCGCCGGAAAGACCCTCGCCCAGATCAGTGTGGGGGGCGCCGACGCCTGCGCGGTCGACACGGCCGGCGCGGCCTACTGCTGGGGTCGCAACTACTACGGCCAGCTCGGCGACGGTCAGTCCGGCGACACAACCAGCTCAGCCGTCCCGGTAGCGGTGGACACCAGCGGCGTGCTCGCCGGGAAAACCCTCACGCAGATCAGCACCAGCGGCGTCGACACTTGCGCCCTGGACAGCGCCGGCAACGCGTACTGCTGGGGTGACGGCCTCAACGGGCAACTGGGCAACGGCGCCAGCGGCGATTCCGCTCAGTTCATCAGCGTCCCGGTAGCCGTGGCCGGCGGATACTCCTTCACCCAGATCAGCGTCGGCATCTTTCAGACGTGCGCGCTGACCACCGCCGACGCGGCCTACTGCTGGGGTGATGACACAGACGGCGAACTCGGCAACGCCAGCGCCGCTCCGTCCAGCGTGCCGATCCCCGTGGACACCAGCGGAGTGCTGGCCGGAGTCACCCTGACCCAGATCAGCGCCGGCTTCTACTTCAGCTGTGCGCTTGGCTCCACCGGCGACGCCTACTGCTGAGGCGAAGGCTTCCAGGGCCAGCTCGGCAATGGCAGCGATACCCCTTCCAACTCACCAGTAACTGTGGCCGCTCCGGGTCCGCTGACGCAGATCACTACCGGCTGGTCGCACGCATGCGCTCTCGACGACGCCGGTGCCGCCTACTGCTGGGGCGACAACACCAGCGGCGAGCTTGGCGACGGCAGCACCGTCACCCAGGCCGGCACGCCGGTGGCCGTCGACACGAGCGGGGTGCTGGCCGGGGTCAGCCTGAGCCAGATCAGCGCCGGAATGCAGCAGACCTGCGCGGTCAGCACGACCGGCACCGGCTACTGCTGGGGCCTCAACAACGAAGGGCAGCTGGGCGACAACACCACCACTAACTCTGGCGTTCCGGTACAGGTCCTGCCGGTGACAGATGCGACCCAGACGAGCGTGAGTTGCTCCCCCGATCCGGTGGCGGCCGGGACGGCCAGCACATGCACGGCCACGGTGACCGACACCGCCGCCTGCACCGTCACCCCCACCGGGACGGTCAGCTTCAGCTCGACCGGGCCCGGGAGCTTTTCCGGCGGCGGATCGTGCACCCTGACCGGCAGCGGCGCATCGACGTCGTGCCAGCTCACCTATACGCAGGCCGCCAGCGGCGAACCAACCATCACCGGCACCTACGGCGGGGACGGGCAGCACTTGCCGAGCACCGGTACGGCCGCCATGACCGTGTATCAGCCACTGAACGGCAACAGCACCTGCACCGGGATGGACGGCGGCACCGGGCAGAACCTGACCGTGCCGACCGGAGCCAGCTGCACGCTGATCGCAGGGACGGTCGTCACCGGGAACATCACCGACAACGGCACCCTCACCGCGTCCGGCGTCACGATCGACGGCAACCTGCAGACCCGCAACGCCGGCCCGCTGACGCTCATCGGATCGTCCACGACGATCGGCGGCAACCTCCAGGTCCAGGGCGGCGGCCCGGTAACGATCACCGGCATCACCATCGGCGGCAACCTGCAAGTCCAGCAGCTGGCCCCCAGCACCAGCATTAACCGCATCTGCGCCGCACTGGTGTCCGGCAACCTGCAATGGCAGAACAACGCCGCACCGGTCACTATCGGCGGCCCGTTCGGCCCGTTCTGCCCGGGCAACTCGGTCGGCGGCAACCTCCAGGTCCAGGGCAACACGATGCCCTCCGGGTACGCCGACCCGGCCGCGACCATCGACAACAACACGATCAAGAACAACCTGCAAAACCAGAACAACACCCCGCCGGCAGCCCTATCCGGGAACACCGTCGGCGGCAACACCCAGACCAGCTGACTTATAGGACGCGCGGGTGTTCTCCATCGGCACGTTCCAGGCCATCCACAACTCAGCCCACCACCTGACCGGCGACTGGAATCCGGTCCGTGCCTTCTGCCAGCGCAGTCGTCGGGGATACCTCAAGACACAGGCGCGGGCCCGACAGGCGCCCACCACCAGCGGCGGTTCGGCTCCTTGCCGGGCCGCTGCCTGGGCCCGGTCGCGGTGCCGCCGGTTGCGGTCAGGTGGGCGAGTCCACGTGGAGGCCAGCTGCCCGGGCCGCGTCGAGCAGACGCGTGTCATAGGTCACGAAGGAGGTTAGCCCGGGGCGGGAGTACAGGGCTGTGCCGAGGTGGATGGCATCCAGGCTGCGTACTGTGACCGGCTGGACGGTCCGGGCCAGGATCCGGATACGCGGGTCCAGGTCGATCAGGTCGATCTGGTCCAGCACAGCGGGCAGGCGGGAAACCGCCTCTGGCACGTAGCGGGCCAGCGCCCGGAATGATTCGATCTCGGTGAGCACCGAGCTGATCCACCCCATCTCCGCTCGCTCATCCAGCCAGTGGCGCAGCGCCGGTGATTCGGGCTCGGCGTGGACAAGCTTGACGACCGCCGCGGAGTCGAGGTAAATCATCAGCGCTCGCCGGCGCGATCGCGGGCAAGCTCCGCCGCGACGTTGACGTCATCGGGCTGCCCCAGGTCCATCCGCAGCACCGCCCGGCGCATCTGAGCGGCGCGTTCGCGGCGGTGGGCTGCCTCGAGTACGGCTTGCCGGATCGCGGCAGACCTTGAGCTGCCATCGTGAGTCAGCACGTCAAGGGCGTGCTCGGTCTCCTCGTCAGTACGGATGGTGATCGTGTCGGCCATACCGCTATGGTAAGACATCTCGTCTTACAACGGCAAGGGAGTGTCCAGTGAAACACCAAGGCTTCCCAATCGGACGCCGCCCATGGCCGCCGCGGGGACCGGCGGAGGTGGCGGATCGCGCTAAGCCGGAGTGGACACCCGGCGTGCGCGATCGCTCGCCTCCAGGCAACGGAGACGCGCAGTGGCCGAATCTGGGGCACATCCGGCTACTCCAAGGCATCGAGTCGGATAACCGCAGGCCAGAGGAACAGCGCCATCTGAGTACGTCGCGATAAGGCAGCCACCAACGGCACGTTGGCGGGCACCCGCACCGCCCGTTAGTCACTTGATCTTGGAAATTGGCTATCAGAGTAGAATTCGAAAAACTATAGTGACCTGGAGCCCCGTTACGGAATCGAACCGTAGACCTTCTCCTTACCATGCCTGCCAATTTCCTCTGATGGCATCGCGTTAAGTCGGATTACCGCAGGCCAGGCAGATATCGGTGTCTGGGCGCGTCGCGCTCCGTCTGGTGTTGCCTGGGGCCGTTGTCACTTGTTTTGTCACTGGCTTCCGGATCCCGGGAAGGTCGGCTAACGTACAGGCCAGCAGGTCCGGCTCATCCATGATTTCACGCCATGAATCGAGCGCGGCTATTCGGCGAGCGACGCCGGTAAGCCGTCGTTGACGCGCCGATAGTTCGGTGGGCTCCGCCCGAATGCAGTCGCGGGACATGCTATGGCAGGGCACTACGAACGATGCGGTTTGTACGGCATCACCAGCGGATCAGTCGGCGGGCCTATGAGATTATCACCGGGCCAGAACGGACCCGAGGCCGTGAAGTTGGCAATATAGCCGGCGAGTTCGTCGATGTATTGTTGACGCTCTCGTGTGCCGATTGTTGACCTGCTTCCGTCCGGACGGTAGACGTTAACTTTGGTGTAAGGCCCGTTGGCGAGCGATGCCGCTGCTACGGGCGGTAGGCCCAGTGGCATCGCATCACATGCCTTGTCCCGTGCCAGGCGCACGACGGCGTCCACGACGCGCTTCCAGTCCGCGATCTCCGGCCACAGCAGGCCGCCATCTAGCTCGAAAGTCAGGGTCGACAGCGGCACTAGGCAGCCGGGCGTGCGGGATGGGAACTCGGTCAAGCACCGGTACATCCGGCCGCCGTCAGGCTGCGGGACTGCAGGGTGAAGTAAGGTCAGTGCGTGCACGATCGTCGCATCGATCGGTACCGGGTGCTCTGAGGATGCATAGGGTTCATGCTGCATCAGCAGGTACACGTCCTCGACGCTCATCAGCGACCCCATTTCCGTCTTTGCGGACGCCTACGTTCGATTCTGCTGCATCCATCCGCATCCCGGCGAGCCTAAAGCCGTGCCCGCACCAAATCGCGGCCCCCTCGTGGCTTCCAGCCGGGTGTGGGCCCAGCCGCATCCGCGCTTGAAGTATGTGACATCCGACCTTCGGAGCCAGAGCCGGTTCGCCGCTGGTCTGCCGGCGCGAGATCGTGCCTGCCCCTTCGTCGTGGCGTCGAGGTCATCGACGAGATTTTTGGCTTGCAGGTTCGCTCCAAGTTCGCCGCCCGGCTAAGCGAGTCAGCGACCGTCGAGGCTGGGATCGCTGTCACTTGGTTTGTCACCGGCTTTCCGGATCCCTGTCGCACCGGGCGTTCGACGACGCCGCCGCTGGGCTCGGCACCTGGTGCTGACCACGGCGCGCGTCGCCCGTCCGGTCCTCGACGAGCCGACCGGACGGGGCGTCCATGTCACCCAGGCCTTCGGTATGAGCGAGGGGGTCTTCCTGTTCGCCCCGTTTGATGCGCCCGCCGACCTGCGGGCCGAGACCGCCGGTGTCCCGATCTCGCCCCTTGATGAAGTCCGGGTGCTCCCGGCCCGGCACCGAGGTCGAGGTCGCCGAAGGCGAGATCGGTAAGCTAGCCGCGCGTGGGCCCTACGCCACCTGCGGTACCCTGCCGCGCCGGACCGCGACCGCGAGGCCTTCAGCGCCGAGGGCTTCTGCCGTTCTGGCGACCTCGTGCGGGCACGGGGGTATGAGAGGTCGCTGAGCTACTCGAGCGAGGGCCGCGTCAACGACCTCATGGCCGCGGCGGTGAGAAGGTCAACGCTGAGGAGGTCGAGCTCCTGGTCGCAGGGCACCGCGCCGTTGCCGAGATGGCCCTAGTTGGCATGCCTGATCCCCGACTGGACGAGCGCGGCCGCGCTTATATCGTGCCCAGGGACCCGCAGAATCCGCCGACACTCGCCGGTATCTGCGCGTACCTGGAGGCTGAGGGCCTGGCCAAGTACAAGTAGCCCCAACGTCTCGAACCGATCGACGCGCTGCCGCGCACCCAGATCGCGAAGGTCTCCAAGGTGACACTGCGCGCCGACAACAGCGCGAAGCTCGAACACGAGACCACCCCGCGCAGGCCGGCCGTCTCGGCGTGACCGTTGGTGCCGGGCGCGGCCGCGACTGGTGTTATGAGGTCCACCGGGCGTTCTGCGGATCCCACCTGCCACCTGCCGTCGCGTCCAGGAGCGGATCGAGGAACGGCGTGACCGTGCCAATGGCCTCGTCCAGCGTTCGCGCCTTCGGCAGGAGGGAGCGTGCTGCTTCGGCCGCGTAGCCGGATTGCCAGAGTCCCCGGTCCGGGACGCCGAAGCGTCCAGGTAGCTGCAGGCCGCGCCGGTGGGCTTCGGAGCGAAGAGCGGACAGCTGCGGCTCGGCCTCCACTGACGCGGCGAGGACGATAGCCACGAGGTCAACGAGATCCCTGTAGCGGGTCGACGGCGTCCCGGCGGCACCATGCCGCTCGAATATCGCGCAGGCCTTGTCCGCGACATGATCGACAAGCGGATAGGCCCGGTAGCCATGTTGCTCCACATCGGGCATGACCACGCGGGCCAGCGGCGGAACATCCTCCGGCTCGCCGGTCATGCGGAGATCCTCGCCGACGAGATCGACGTGGAATGCGGCCCACTCCGCATTCCCCACGAAGGCCTTCACGGGAAGGCGGACACCACCGGTATCCACGAGCGGTCGCGGAGGGCCGATCTCGAAGCGGAACCAGTCGCCAAGGTCCAGGGCGGCCGCCCGACGCAGGTCCGCCACGGCAATCTCCCGGGCCACCTCGCGGTAGAGGTCAATGTCGAGGGTCCCCCGGACCCCGATGTCACGGGCGAGCAACGCGGTCGCACCTTTGACGATCCAGCCCTCGTCAACGAGGTAGAGGCGCTCCAGCAGCCGGTCATACGCCATGTGCCGCTGGAGTTGCTGGAGCGTCCAGCGGCTCCCGGCGGCGAGAACCCTGAGCTTGTCGGTAAGAGCCCGGCGGAAGGCGCCGGGGCTTCCGTATGAATGGCCGCCAGTCATCGACGCCCAGATCCGGCCCGGGGACGAGCTGACGGCTTCCCGTCCTTCTCGGCGGAGCGGTCGGCCTGCGCTCTCGCCTCCTCTATCCACCGGGATGCTTCCGGGTCGCCAACTGTGTCGAGGAGCCAGCGAAAGAGCGCCAGGCCATCCCCTCGCCTGAGCCCGAAACTGGCGGCGTGCGGCGCAAGGGCGTCCGCGAACGCGGCTGGGTAGTCGTAGACGGGCCGCAGGGCATCGGCAATGACCTGCGCGACAGCCTGGGGGTCTTCCTTGTCGCCCAGCAGGTCGGCAGCGATGCGCGACGGCCTTGTGACCGGCATCCCGTGAAGAACGATCCACTCGTCGGGCCGGACCGTCCGGTGGTGAAGCCGGACGTCCGGGCGGCGGGATTGCCGCCGCTCCGGCAGCGTGAACTCGTGCCGGTCTGCGGGCAGGTGGCCAAGACCGTACAACACCGCGGCCGACCGGTGGGATACGACCCCCTGCTCCGGCGTCCGCTCCCACACCGGAACCTCCGGAGCGAGCTGCAGCCACGCCGCACGAAGGTCGAGGTAATCCGGCAGCGGCGCCCCGGTCAGGCGGTACACGCCGTGCGCTACCCGGTCAAGGATGCCCGTCTTGGCGAGTCGTTGCAGCGTAGCCTGGGAGATACTGGCACCTTCGGCCTGGCGGCGCGTGATAAGCCCCCACTGGTCTTCAGCGATCCGCGCGATGCGGCTGAGAGTCGAGTACTGTCTCACTACTGCATTATAGCTCATACATGTATCATTTCGTAGAATGCCATGCACGTACTACTGCGATCCCTATCGAATACGAGATGCTCTGCAGAGCCGCCGACGGGCAGAGGTCGCAGCCCCGCTGTGACCCGGGTCCGGGCATAGGAGACAGGAAACTCCAGATCACTGCCGTTCGAGACCACCACAGCAGCGTCCACGACACCGGTGAGGACGTCGACCAGCAGATGCGCGGCGACGTTGACATCAGACCCCTTCTCTTCACGGTTGGCGAAGAGATCACGAACATCGCGTCAGATACCGGGTTGCCGTTGGTGTTCTGCCCCATTACCGGCCACTGAGGGTGGACGAGTTGCGGCCCGCCTGGTCGGCTCGCCGCCTTGACCGCCAGCGGGGCGTACTTCACGCGCGCAATGTAGCTTCCGTAAGCGACGTGATCAACGTCGCTGGCGGCCGGCAGAGCCCTGAGGTAGATGTCCTGGTCGTTGTACCCAGATGGGTTGGTGGCAGCGTCAATCACCGCGGTGCAGTAGACGACACGGGAGATGACTGCACTCTGCCAGCGAGACGCGTCTTCGCATTGGATCGCAATGGTACGAATAGGGCCGGATCGTTGCCCGGCATGCACAAGGCCAGAGCCCTCGGTACCCCGTTCGAGCGCACCATGAGCAGAGGTAGCGTAACAAGGCACAGGCCCGACAGTCGGCCGCGGTCACCTGCTCATGCCGATACGGCGCATCGGGTAACACCACGTGGATAGCTTGTGACCGTGGCTGATCTACCTTCGGCGGTTGAGGCTGAGCTGGCGCGGTTGCGGGCGGAGAACGCCCGGCTGCTCAAGCTGCTGAAGCTCACCCCGCAGCAGGCTTCCCAGCCCGGCCCCGCGCAGGCCGCCTACTTCGAGGCCCCTCCCGGACTCGTGCACCACAGGTCGCCGGAGGGCGACAAGGTGGCGTTCTTCGGTGCTTTGTTCGCGGCGCGGACGGACGTGTACGCGGTCCGGTTCGACAACCAGCGGACCGGGAAGTCCGGCTGGGTCCCGGCGGTGCGCGGTGGCTGGCAGAAGGGAGTCCGGCGCGAGGACCGTAGCTGCTTGCCGCTGACCCCCGCCGTGCTGGCCTCGCACTTGAGAGGCGAAGTCCATGTGGGGCTGTACCCGCTGCTGGACGGCGATAAGTGCTGGTGGCTGGCCGCTGACTTCGACGGCCCGGAGGCGATGCTCGACGCGCTCATGTACGTCAAGGCCGGCCGCTCCTTGCAGGTACCCGTCGCGCTGGAGATCTCCCGGTCCGGCGTCGGGGCACACGCGTGGGTGTTCTTTACCGCCCCCGTCCCGGCCGAGACGGCCCGTCGGCTCGGTACCGGGCTGCTGCGCGAGGCAATGGCGCTGCGCGGGCGGATGACGCTGGCCAGCTACGACCGGCTGTTCCCGTCCCAGGACCTGCTCCCGGCCGGCGGGGTCGGGAACCTGATCGCCGCCCCGCTGTTCAAGCCCGCCCGCGATAACGGCGCGACGGTCTTCCTGGACCTGGAGACCCTGGAGCCGCACGACGACCAGTGGGCCTACCTGTCCACCCTCGGCCGGATGACCCCGGCCGAACTCAGGCGCGCCGCTGACCGCGCCGGGAAGGTCGCCGTCGCCGCCGAGGTCACCCGGCTCAGCTCGGCGTCCTCGACCAAGACCCGGCCGCCGGCCCCGCCGGTCCTCAGCGTGCGGCTCGGCACGGGCATCCGGCTGGAACAGGCGGAACTGACGCCGGGACTGGCAGCGACCCTGCGGCACGCGGCATCGATGCACAACCCGGAGTTCTACGAGCGGCAGCGGATCCGCGCCTCCACGTATAACATCCCGAGGTTCCTGCACTGCTACCAGGAGTCCATCGACGGCGGCCTGGTCCTGCCGCGCGGCATGCTCGACACCGTCACCTCACTTGCCGGGCAGGCCGGCAGCCGCCTGCACATCACCGACCAGCGCTCCCCCGGCGCCAGCCAGGACTTCACCTGCACCGCCACGCTAACGCCCGTTCAGCAGGATGCGGTCGCGGAACTCGCGAAGCATGACCTGGGGGTGCTGGTCGCGCCGCCCGGGTCGGGGAAGACCGTGATGGCGTGCGCGGTGATCGCCGCTCATCAGGTCTCCACGCTTGTCCTGGTCGACCGCAAGGCCCTGGCCGACCAGTGGCGGGCCCGGATCAGCGAGTTCCTCGGCATCAAGGCCGGGCAGCTCGGCGGCGGCCGGGCGAAGCTGCGCGGCTCCATCGACCTCATCACACTGCAGACCCTGTCTCGCCGCGACGACATCGCCGAGCTGACCGCCGGGTACGGGCTGATCGTCGCGGACGAGTGCCACCACGTCCCAGCCGCGGCGTTCGAGGACGCGGTCAGGCAGATCCGCGCACGGCGGTGGCTCGGGCTGACCGCTACCCCGTACAGGAGGGACAAGCTCGATGACCTGATCGGCATGCAGGTCGGCCCGGTCCGGCATACCATCGCCGTACCCCGGCAGGCCGCCGACAGCATGCACATGCTGCCCGGCAGTGCCCCTGGCGGACGGCCGGTGCCAGTGCTCCACGTACACCCGACCGCCTACCGCTACACCGGGGACGCCAGCCCGGCCACGCCCGGCGGGATGGCCATCATCTACAAGGACCTGATCGCCAGCGACCAGCGCACCCGCCAGGTCATCGCCGACGTCGCCGGGGCGCTTGACCAGGGCAGGAACTGCCTCGTCCTCACCAACTGGACCGACCATCTGGAAAAGATCGCCGGTGCCCTGCGCGCTCTCGGGCACGACCCGGTCATCCTCAGGGGCGGCATGGGCGCCAAGGACCGGGCCGCTGCCCTGGCCCGGCTCACCCCCCAGCCCGGCGGGGCGTCTCTGCTCGCCGTCGCGACCGGCCCGTACGCCGGGGAAGGGTTTGACTGCCCGCCGCTGGATACTCTGTTCCTCGCCGCGCCCGTCGCCAGCAGGGGACGCCTCCTGCAGTACGCCGGCCGGATCCTGCGCCCCTACGACGGCAAGGCTACCGCCGAGGTCCACGACTACCACGACGAACTCACCGGCGTCCTCGCCTCATCTCTCGCCAAGCGAGCTCCCGGCTACACCAGCCTCGGCTTCCCCGACCCCCGCAAGCTCCCGTACACCCCCAGCGCCGATGCGGCATGCCAGGCTCGGCGGGAGGGACCAGCGGCATGAAACGGATCGTGGTCAGGCTCAGCGGCATGCCGTTCGACCCTACCTACGAGATAGAAGACGACACGGTCGCCATCGGCGACCCGGTCCGCGTGCCAGGCAGCAATTCAGCTTTCATCGACGACGGGGAGACTGGAACGGTCATCGCCCTGGAAAGTTCCTATACCGGGCCATGCAAGCGTGCCACCCGAGCCAAGTGACCGCGTACCAGCAGGAATTACCCACCGTATTCACCTTTCTTGCCAGCCGACTGCGCGGCGCGGCGAAGCTCATTCGTGGAGCCGCTGTGTACCATTGGACCCTACTGCCGTCTGGCCCGGGTCGGGCCGCTGTGACACGTCGCGGCGTGCAGCCTGGAGGCGTGGACTGGACGGCTGGAACGGCTGGAGCGTGATCGCGGCGCAAGCATCAGGTGTCCTGGCCGAGCCTTTCCTGGCGGCAGGTGCTTGTTTCAGCAACCAGGCGGAGGGGTCGGGGAAGCCGAGGCCAATGTAGCCGGGGAACGCTTGGCCGGCCATGCGGCGAGGGCGCCGGTTTACTGGTCGTGGCAGTCGTGGATCTGCGGTGATCTTGCCGGGGTGGAGGCGCAGGATGCGGCCTGCGCACCGCACTAGGCGTCCTTTGAAGGCGATCGGCGCGGCCACGCGCAAGGTGTCCAGGGCCGGGCCAGCCGAAGCCTCCCTGATATAGGGACCAGTAGCCACGGTAGGCACCGCCGGCTCCGGCTTGGGGCGGGAGAGCGCGACTGCGAGGGCTTTGGCGCCCATCCCGCCACGCAGCACCACCGGATCGCGCCCGTGGAGCTAGTAACAAGCTAAGTGACAACGGCCCCAGGTAGCGGCAGCGTAGCCAGACGCCATCAGACGGTCCTATCACGCTGACCTGTGTATAGTCCGACCCGGTGCGACGTCACCAGACGAAGCCGTTATCCGTTGCACGGAGACGCGCAGTGGCCGAATCTGGGGCACATCCGGGTACTCCAAGGCATCGAGTCGGATAACCGCAGGCCAGAGGAACACCGCCATCTGAGTACGTCGCGATAAGGCAGCCACCAACGGCACGTTGGCGGGCACCCGCACCGCCTGTTAGTCACTTGATCTTGGAAATTGGCTATCAGAGTAGAGTTCGAAAAACTATAGTGACCTGGAACCCCGTTACGGAATCGAACCGTAGACCTTCTCCTTACCATGCCTGCCGGTCTTGTCCGACGCCATCGCGCTGGGTCGGATTGGTGCAGGTCGGCGAGATGTCGGCGTCTGAGCGCGTCGCGCTCCGTCTGCCGTTGGCTGAAGCAGTTGTCACTTGGTTTGTCACTGATCAACAACGGGGCATGGCGCCCCAGGGCGTCGGCACTGCCGCGATTCCGCGATGGCTCGGGTCGGCACCGTATGCTCGGATCAAGGACTCATACCACTAGGAGCCGTGTGATCAGCTACCGGCCTATGACCCTGGCCGACCTTGGCAGGCGCCTGGCCGGGGTGGATGATGCCAAGACCCGCTGGAAACTTGTGTGGGAATTTCTCGAGGAGTACCGGTGGGAGCCTGACGATGTTCAACCGTCGCTACTGCGTGACGAACCGCAGGCCACCGGCGACGAGCGATGGGATGCGCTTCTGGCAGCGCTGGCGGAGCATCTGGCTGCCCAGCACGATCTGGCCGCGCCGGAATGGACCGAGATACGGGTGCTTCAGCGGCCGTGGTTCCCCGCGGAACTGGAAGCCCAGCGAGCCGACGCGCTGGTCTGGGCACCAGCGGCATTCCGCAAGCACGGCGTTTACCTGTCAGCCAGGGACCTGGAGGCCGCGTGACTAAGCTTGGCGTTTAACCTTCCGGGCTCGGCGTGGTTTCCTGCGTCGTCTTCTTGATGGCGGCCGGCCTTGCCCACGTCGTGGCGGGTGGCCGGGTGCCGGTTCTTCGAGCCGGGAGGTCTGCCGGGGCCGGGTTTGCCGGGTTTCGGTGCGGCTGTGAGAGCGGGCAGTGTGCCGTGGATGGCCCGGAATCCCCGCCGGGCCCGTGCGGGGGTCAGGCGGCCGGGCGGGGCCGGGCGCTGCCAGGGCAGGCGCAGGTCGTCGGCCAGGCTGCGGGCGAGCCAGAGCTGGGCGTAGCAGGCGAGGATCAGCCAGGTCCACCGGTCGGCGGCGGCGGGGTCGCGCAGTTTCGGCTTGGTCCAGCCGAGGACCTGCTTCAGGAACCGGAACGTATGTTCGATATCAAACCGGCGCAGGAACGCCTGCCAGCAGCGGTTCACCTCATCGGGATCCGCGTCCGGACGGGAGGTCCACAGCCAGACCGGCTTGGGGGCGCGGTCGTGCGGCAGGTGCTCGGCGGTGAGCTTGATGAGGGTGCCCTCGATGACCGGCAGTTCCCCCTGGTGGCCTGCCCAGGCGCCACGGGCCTTCAGCTTGGGGTGCATGCGGTGCCAGGCGCGGGCGTCTGCGGCCCCGTACCGGGAGGTCGCCGTCGTGGTGTGCAGGTCCGGCCCGGGGCAGGCGGCGTCATCGCAGAGCTTGAGCTCGCAGCCGTGCCGCACCGGCGGGCCCATCTGGCCGGGCCGGCGGGGCGGCGGCGCCTGCCGCAGCACCCGGTTGGTGCCCAGCCGCGCCAGCACCTGCACGGGCAGGTCCGCCAGCAGCCAGGCCAGCCGGGCCGGCTCGTAGCCGGCGTCGAAGATCACCATGATGTCCGGGTCACCGTCGTGCCAGTGCCCGGCGGCGATGATCCGCTCGATGACCCCGCGGACCTGGGCGGCGGTCACCGCGGCCAGGTCGTCATCAGGACCCAGCCGGACCGCGTCCAGCAGCCGGGTCCACGACGTCCGGCCCGGTTCCAGCGCGGCTACCAGCGAGTACG
>Ga0335074_10009381_pt1 | contig 13669 bp, 10 predicted proteins | sample Lox_Sample_23_FD_206715 | JGI IMG/M metagenome (GOLD analysis project Ga0335074, IMG submission 206715) | Soil microbial communities from Loxahatchee National Wildlife Refuge, Florida, United States - Lox_Sample_2.3 | ecosystem: Environmental > Terrestrial > Soil > Wetlands | place: USA...
TCCGGTGGCCGCCATCGCCGAGTTCGTCGCCGGGATCGAACCAGACGCCAGGGTGAACTCCCTCGGCGCCAAGCTGGTCCAGCTGACCATGCCCGGCATCCCCGACGTCTACCAGGGCTGCGAGCTGACCAGCTACGCGCTGGTCGACCCGGACAACCGCCGTCCGGTCGACTACCAGCGGGCGCGGACACCGCTCGACGAGGAGAAGCTGCTGGTGACCAGGCACGCACTGCGGGCCAGGCGGGAGCACCCGGACTGGTTCTCGGCCGGCTACTCCCCGCTGCACGCACGGGGTCCGGCCGCGGAGCACGCGGTGGCGTTCCGTCGCGGTGACCTGGTGACGGTCGTCACCCGGCTGCCGGCCGGCCTGCGGGACAAGGGCGGCTGGGCAGACACCACCCTCCCCCTGCCCAGCGGCAGCTGGTCTGACCTGCTGACCGGCACGCGCCACGACACGAACGACCCGCTGCTCACCGACCTGACCGGCGCGCTGCCGGTCGCGTTGCTGATGAGGTGCCGATGACAATGAGGTGCCGATGACGATGAGGTGCCGATGACGGCGTTCCGCGTGTGGGCACCCTCCGCCAGGACCGTGGAGGTGGAGGCCGGCGGGCAGCGGTACCCGATGGCGCGCGGTCTCACCGCGGGCGACAGCGAGTGGTGGCACGCGACAATGCCGTCGACTGGGCCGTCGACAATGCCGTCGACTGGGCCGTCGACAGTGCCGTCGACGGGGCCCGGCACCGACTACGCGTTCCGCATCGACGGCGGGGAGCCGTTGCCGGATCCCCGCTCGCTCCGCCAGCCGTCGGGCGTCACCGGGTACAGCCGCACCTATAACCACGGTTCGTTTCATTGGAATGATCAAGCCTGGCCCGGCAGGCAGCTGCACGGTTTGCTGGTCTACGAACTGCACATCGGCACGTTCACGCCGGAAGGCACCTTCGACGCCGCCATCGGCAGGCTCGGCTACCTGGCCGATCTCGGTATCACCGCGGTCGAGCTGATGCCGGTCGCCGCCTTCCCCGGACAGCACGGCTGGGGCTACGACGGGATCAGCCTGTGGGCGGTGCACGAGCCGTACGGCGGCCCGGACGGCCTGAAACGCTTCGTGGACGCCGCGCACGCGCATGGGCTGGCGGTCATCCTCGACGTCGTCTACAACCATGTGGGCATCGGCAACCGGCTGGCCGACTTCGGCCCGTACTTCACCAGCGCGCACAGCACGCCGTGGGGCCCGGCGGTCAACCTGGACCAGCCAGGCTCGGACGAGGTCCGTGCGTTCCTGCTCGGCAACGCGCTGATGTGGCTCAGCGACTTTCACGTCGACGGCCTGCGCCTGGACGCCGTGCACGCGCTGCGGGACGACCGGGCACTGCCGTTCCTGGAAGAACTGGCCGACGCGGTGCGGGCGCTGCCGAACCGGTTCCTGATTGCCGAGTCGGACGCCAACGACCCGCGCATACTCACCGGGGACCGGCTCGACGCGCAGTGGAACGACGACTTTCACCACGCGCTGCACGCGGCGCTCACCGGCGAGCGGCAAGGGTACTACGCGGACTTCGGCTCGATGGCCGCCGTCGCGAAAACCTTTAAGAGCGTCTTTTTCCATAACAACACGTGGTCCTCGTTCCGCGGTCGCACGCACGGCCGGGCGGTGGACGTGTCGGCCGTTTACGGGTACCGGTTCCTCGGCTACCTCCAAGATCATGACCAGATCGGCAACCGCGCCACCGGGGACAGGATCACCGCCACCCTGGACCTGGACCTGGCCAAGGTCGGCGCGGGCCTGGTGCTGACCAGCCCGTTTACCCCGATGCTGTTCATGGGCGAGGAATGGGCGGCCGGCACGCCCTGGCAGTACTTCACCGATCACACCGAACGGTGGCTGGCCAAGGCTGTCTCCGACGGGCGCAAGGCGGAGTTCGCCGCGCACGGCTGGACCGGAGATGTCCCGGACCCCCAGGATGCGGCGACCTTCCAGCGATCCAAACTGGACTGGTCCGAGCTTTCTGCTGAGCCCCATGCCGGCATGCTGGCCTGGTACCGCGAGCTGATCGCGTTGCGCCGGCGTACGCCGGAGCTGTCCGACCCGCGGCTGGACCGGCTGGTGGCCGACTACGGCGAGCAGGCTCGCTGGATCGTCCTGCACCGCGGCACGCTGCGGGTCGCCGCGAACCTGAGCGCCCTGCCGGTCACGATCCCGCTCGCCGGCCCGCACACGGCCGTCCTGCTCGCGTCCCAGCCCGGCGTCCATCTCGACCAGGATTCGGTGACCCTCCCCGCCGCCTCCTTCACCTGCTTCCGCTGAGCCCCGCAGTGTGCGTTCCTTACTGAACGGATCGGACCCGGGTGATCGTGATGCCCGCGGTCACCGATGAGAGTCCGGCCAGGGCGAACAGCGCGGGGTAGCTGTGACCGAGGCCGAGTACGGCGCCGGCGATGATCGGGGCGACCACCAGCGGCAGCGAGTAGCCCATGTTGAGGACGCCGAGATCCTTGGCCCGGTCCGTGGCGGCGGGCAGCACCGCGGTCAGCACGGCCGGGGCCGCCGCCCAGTAGGTGCCGAACCCGAAGCCGAGCAGCGGCGCGGCCGCCAGCGCCACATGCCACGTCGGCGAGATGACGAGCAGGACGGCCGCGGTACCGCAGGCGAGCGCGGCGCCCACGATGTACGGCTTGCGGCGGCCCGACTTGTCCGACGCGCTGCCGCACGCCACGCCGGCCACGGCCAGCGCCACCGCGTACAGGGCCATCAGTATCAGCAAGCCGTTCTGCGGGTCGTGGTACTTCACCGCGTCGGTGAGGAAGTACAGCAGGTACAGCGTGCCGAGGTCGTTGCCCAGGTTGACCATGAAGTGAGTCAGCCAGGCCCAGCCGAAGTCGGGATAGCGCCTCGGTGACACCCAGAGATCTCTCAGGGCGTGGCGGGCCCTTGTCTCCGGCGTGAACTCCGGCGGCAGCGGCTCATCCGGGGTCTTCAGCGCGAACAGCAGTGCACCCGCCACCACCAGCAGGCCGCAGGTGAGGTAGCCGGCCGAGATGCCGGTCACGATCAAGATCACGATCAGCGCGCCGAGCACGGTGCCGAGCATCTGGCTGATGCCGATCAGGCCGCCGAGCGTTCCGCGCTGGCTCGCCGGCACCCGGTCGGGCAGCGCCGAGGTCAGCGTGGCCAGCATGCCGCCCAGGCCGATCTGCGCGATCGCCCAGCCCAAGACCATGACCGGGATGTCCGGAGCGGCGGCGAGCACGATCAGTCCGGCCAGGCCGGTGCAGGCGCCCGCCACGGTCCACGGGTGGCGGCGGCCACGGCGGTGCGTGGTGCGGTCCGAGCATGCGCCGATGATCGGGTTCGCGATCAGCGAGGCGAGCGCGCCGACGGCCATGACTACCGAGAACAGTGCCGCCTTATCCGCTCGGTGCAGGGACTGGACCTGCTCGGGGAGCAAGACCTGGATCGGCGCGTAGATCGCCAGCCACATCCCCACGTTTGCCAGGAACAGCAGGCTGATCCAGCCGGGCCGGACCGGGATGGTCGGCTCTTCGAGCGCCGCCGGAGTTCTTGTCATCTCAGCCAAAGGACTGGCTTTCGCCGCGGTAGGTGGGAACGGATGTGATCTGGCCGGCCGTGTCGACCAGGTGGTAGTGGGTGAACCGCTCGGCCAGCTCGCCTGCCTTGGCATGGCGCATCCAGACGCGGTCGCCAGGCTTAAGCGCCCTCGCCGCCTGACCCTTGACCGGAGTCTGGACCTCACCGGCCCCCTCCATGTCGATGAGCGCGAGCCCGCGTGGCAGGTAGGGCCTGGGCAGCCGGTCCTTCGTGCCGGTGCCGGAGGCGACGTAGCCGCCCGCGAACAGCGTGGCGATATCCGGGGTCGGCTTGCGCGTCACCGCGAGTGCGTAGAGCAGGGCCGGCCGGGGCTTGAACCGCGTGTAGGCGTCGAACAGCGTGGGTCCGAGCAGGCCGGAACCCGCCGCCAGTTCGGTCACCGATCGGTCCTCGCGGGTGCTCTCCAGGCTGCCCGTGCCACCGCCGTTGACGAACTCGAGGTCGGCAACCTTCTTGATCAGGTCGATGGCTCTTTCGCGTCTGGCGCGCAGTTCTGGCACGGACCGCCTCTGGATGAGACGTATCGCCTGGGCCCTGGCCGGCTGGTGCGGCGGAGCGTCGCCGAGGCCGGCGATCTGGCCCTCGTAACCCATCACGCCGGTCAGTCTGATGCCGTCGCGCTTCGTGATCGCCTCGGCGAACGCCCTGGCCTGCTCGGGTGTGTGCAGCGGAGAGCGGCGGGTGCCGATGTAAATCGCCCGGGTGGGGGCCCAGGAGACATCCAGTTCCAGGCAGACCCGGACCGGGCTGTCCTTCGATGTTGCCGTGCTGGCGTCGATGAGGTCCAGATGGGCATCCTCGTCGACCATGATCGTGATGTGGTGACGGGCTTTCTCGCTGGCGCCGAGCTGGCTGAGCGCCTGCCTGCTGACCGTGGGGTAGGCGACCAGGATGTCCTGGCTGAGGCCCCGTTCGTGCAGCCACAGGGCCTCCGGCAGAGAGTACGCCATCAGGGCGTGGTAGCCGGGATGCTTGAGCGCGCGCTCGATCAGGTGGCGGCAGCGGATCGACTTGGTGGCTATCCGGATCGGACGGCCGTCGGCCCGGCGCGCCATGTCATCGGCGTTACCGTCAAATGCGGCCAGATCAACGATCGCCAGCGGGGGATCGAGGTGGGCGGTCGCCTCGTCATAGCGGGCCCTCTGGTCTGGATTCCGCGTTTGCTGATCAACCGGCATGACTCGCAGAGTAGCCTGTGGACGGCAAAATTAAAATAAAATGGCTGGTAGAGGTGGATATGGCGGATGGCTGAGTGGCGAAACTGGGCGGGAACAGCGTCCGCGACACCGTCCCGGTGGGTGCGCGCTGTTTGCGTGGAGGACATCTCGGCAGCGGTGAAATCGGCGGCCTCAGCCGGGCTGACCGTGCGGGCGCTGGGCAGCGGGCACTCGTTCACCGCCGCCGCTGCCTGCGACGGCGGCGTGGTGCTTGACCTGTCGGGTTTCACCGGGATCGTGGCTTCGGACGTGTCCACAGGACTGGTCACCGTCCGGTCAGGGACGACCTTCCGTTCGCTGAACACGGCGCTGGACGGCTTGGGCCTGGCGATGGCCAACCTCGGCGACATCGATGCGCAGACCATCGCCGGGGCGCTGGCCACGGGCACGCACGGTACCGGTTCTTCGCTCGGCGGTCTAGCCACCCAGGCGGTTGGCTTTGAGTTGGTGCTGGCCGATGGGTCTGCGGTGTCGTGTTCTGCCGCTGACCGGCCCGAGCTGTTTTCCGCGGCCCGAGTCGGCCTGGGGGCGCTCGGCGTGGTGGCCACGGTCACGCTGCGGTGCGTGCCGGCGTTCTCCCTGGTCGCGGACGAGCGGCCGATGCCCCTGGAGGACGTGCTGGCGTCGTTCGACGACCTGGCCGCCGCCAATGATCATTTCGAGTTTTACTGGTTCCCGTACGGGCGCAAGGCGCTGGTGAAGCGGAACAACCGGATTTCCTCGGCCGACGTTCCGCCGGCGATGTCGGGGTGGCGGCGATGGTGGGAGTTCTCGGTGGTGGAGAACACGGCGTTCGGAGCGTTGTGCCGGACTGGACGTTTCATCCCCTCGCTGATTCCCTCGCTGAACCGGCTGTCGTCGGCGGCGCTGTCCGCGCGGTCATATACGGCCGCGTCGCACGAGGTGTTCGTGACGCCCCGCAAGGTGCGTTTCGTAGAGTCCGAATACGCGGTTCCACGTGAATCCTTGCTGGATGTGCTCGCTTCGTTGCGCGACGCGGTCCCCCGGCTCGCCTTTCCGGTCATGTTCCCCGTGGAGGTGCGTGTCGCGGCGGCAGACGACATCTGGCTATCCACCGCGACCGGCCGGGACACTGCCTATGTGGCCATCCACCAGTACGCTGGCCTCCCGTACCAGGAGTACTTCAACGCATTCGAGTCGATCGTGGCTGCCGTTGGCGGGCGGCCGCACTGGGGCAAGATGCACTCGCTCTCCGCGGCCGAGTTGCGGCCCCTGTACCCCAGGTTCGATGACTTCCTCGCCGTCCGCGCCTCGGTCGACCCGGACGGCAGGTTCCTCAACCCGTATCTCTCGAAGGTGCTCGGGTCATCCAGGAGATCGGGAGGGTCTTGACGCCGCGCTGGAAATTGGAGCGGAGGTACTGAGGGGGTGCGGCGTAGTCCAGCGCGGTTGTCCGGGCCAGTACCTCCTGGAACAGCACGCGATGCATGCACCGGGCAGGCCATTGCGCAGCGTCTCGTTCCCGGCGACCGCGAACAGCCAGAACATGTTCTCGAACTCTGCGGCGGACAAGCTGTCTTCGGGGTCCTGGTAGCCGATGACCCGGTTGGACCAGTCGAACAGCAGCCAGCGATCCTGATCCGGCATGCCAAGCACATCCGCCAGCGTCAGCAACGGGAGATCCGCGGCGACATCCTTGGCGAAATCGCACTCGCCGTTCTTCTCATTGAAAGTCTTCTCACAGATGGCCAGGGCATGACCGCGGATACGGCCCTCAAGCTGGGCGACCGCGCGCGGCGTGAATGACCGGCTCAGCAGCCGCCGCAGCCGGGAGTGCTCGGGCGGGTCCATGTTCAGCATCATCCGCCGGACATAGGCCAGGGCCCGCGGGGTGGCCGGGTCGCGGATCTGGGTGCCGCCCGCCGCCGAGGAGTAGCGGTGCGGGCTGGTCACGACCCCAGCATTTAACCTCGGTTTGCGCGTTTCAGGTCGTCCGCGAAACGCTTTCCACGACACAGAGGCCTGGCTGATCTTTTCAGGTGCCACCTGCCGTGCTTATGGTGGCTACTGGTGATGAGTTCGTATGGTTGTGCGTTCGGGCGGAGCACGGTGCGATGGCAGCAGACGGTCTGTACGATGGCGATGCCTTGGACGACCTGTCGGACCATATTGGCCGGGCAGGGTCGCGGCTGGATCGGCTCGATCCCGGCCGGCTCGATCGCGAGCAGGTCTACAACGAACTACGTGCGCATGATCGCGTCGCGTCGCGCGCTCCCGCCGACGGTGCTGAGCATCGCGCCGACGGCGGGTGGAAGTGGAAGGGCGTTGAGCTCGATCCGGCCGCTAACCGGATCGCGGACGAGGCGCTGGCAATCCGCCGCGCAGCCGAAGGCCGCGATGCTGAGGGAAACTACGCGGAAACGGGTATCACTCCTGCCATGAGGCAGGTCGAAGCCGGACTCGAGCATGGCGCCCTCGTCGCCGACACCGAACGGTTCGCCCTCAAGTCCCCCGACCGCTTCAAGGAAAAGCTAGCCAAGCTCATCGCTCGCTACCCCGATCAGCCCGTCGGCGAACTGGCAGCTGCCATCCATGACGGGATCCGGTACACGCTGCTGTTCCCTGATAAGCATTACGCGGCAGGCGTGACAGAGGCGACGCGGCTGCTAAGTGACCGCGGCTATTGCCTGGAGCAGAGGAAACCGTCGTGGGACGACGCCGACTATCGCGGCGTCAACTGCCGCTGGTCCGATGGGACCATTGAGTTCGAGGTCCAGTTCCACACGCCAGAAAGCTGGGAGGCCAAGCAGAGGACGCATGACATCTACGAGAGGTTGTGTGACCTGCGAACAACGCCGCAGGAACGTGGCCGCCTAGAGCGCGAACAGCGCGAGATCGCATCAACTATTCCAGTTCCACCCGGTGCTCTGGACATCGAGTTCTACAGGAGAGGGGGTCGAGGCGATCGTGGGTGAGGTCGTTACCTACTATGCGGTAACGCTCGGAGGGAAGCCCGCAGGCGTGGCCCGTCGGCGGTCTCTCGCAGACGGAGGCATTGAGGACGAGATGCTTCGCCATGACCTCACGTGGCAGCAAGACAGCTTGATCACGGAATGGAAGCGCGGCGACGCGACCGAGGAGCTGGCCGAGGTCAGCGGGGAGGAAGCGGAAGCGCTGATCCAGAGGTTCCGGGAGAAGTGGTGCAGCTTAACTCAGGATCCAAAAGTGACGCGTGGGACGCGAGTGCATCCTGCGGGCTAGCTCGCGGCTGGATTACGGGCCGGCCGGGTTGGCTTGGAGCGGCCGTCGGCTCGGGCCGGGCGGGTGGCTTGGCGTGAGGACCACCACGACGCAGCGGGAGTGTGCCGGATGACCTTAAGCTGGGACGGGCTTAACGGGCTTGCCGCTTACCGGATCACGGAGATCCCGCGTCGGCCCGATGACACCGCCGATGCGGGAAGGCAGCAGCGGTTCGCGGCGCTCGCCGCCGCGTACCACTCAAGCATCACGGAGCAAGAACACCATCCGATCGCGTTCGGCTGGATCCGGCACTGCGCGGGCGGGCCTGTTCAGCTTGTCGCTGCCGGAAGCACGATCGTTGGCGACGAGAGCGAAACCGAAGCCTTCCTTACCCTGCCACCTGGTGCCACCGCGCTGCCGCTGCAGCCGGGCATGCTGGCCAGGCTCATGTCCCAGCTGCCGTCGTGGCGTGCGATCACCGGCATCTCGGACGGTCTCATCGCCGAAGACGCCGGCCAGAAACGGCAGCCGCCTTCCCTGGAAGAATCGTTGCTGGAGGTGTGGCCGCGGCCGTTTGGCTACATGATTATCGTTGAGCCGCTGACCGAGGCCGAGCTGCGGCAGGCCGCCGAGGACGTCGCGCACCGCGAGCGGCTGGCTACAGGTGACTCCGACCGCTTCCCCGAACGAGCGTTGACCGCTCGCCGCCTCAACCTGCGTCATACCGAGCTCCGCAAGGGATTGTCCACAGGCTTCTGGCGGGTGCGCGTCATGGCCGGGGGCGCGGATGCGGCCGCCGCAGCGCGGGTGGCTGGCCTGGTATGCGCGGCCACTGACCTCACCTCACTGCCGTACACGCTCGCACCAGCAAGCGAGCCGAGCAAACCGGTCAGCGAGCTGATGGACCAGGCGAAGGACGAATTCCTGGCCAGTACGGACCTCGTCGCGGTGCTCACCAGGCCGCCGGAGAAAGAGATCCCAGGCATCAGGCTGGCGGTGAAGCCAGATTTTGATGTGACGCAGGAGACTGCCGGGGTTTGTGAGGCAATCGCTCTCGGCGAGGTGCTGGATCGTACCCGGCGCGCGGCGGGCCCGCTTATGCTGACTAAAGAGTCATTGAACAGGCATGTCTTCGTGACGGGGGCCACCGGTTCCGGCAAGTCGCAGACGATACGGGCCCTGCTTGAAGCCGCCACGCGTGCGGGCATCCCGTGGCTGGTCGTCGAGCCGGCGAAGGCCGAATACCGGCTGATGGCAACCCGCCTGAAGGATGTGGCAGAGGTGGTCAGGATCAGGCCGGGAGAGTCGGACGGCATCGCGGCCGGCCTGAATCCGCTCGAGCCGGCGCGCGATGAAGAGGGGCGCCGTTTCCCGCTGCAGACGCACGCCGACCTGATCAAGGCGCTGTTCGTCGCGTCGTTCCGCTCGGAGGAGCCGTTCCCGCAGGTGCTCAGCGCGGCCCTGAGCAGGGTTTACGAGGAGGCTGGCTGGGATCTCGCGCTCGGCGAGATGCTCACCGGCGACACGAACCCGAGCTATCCCACCCTCACCGACCTGCAGCGAACCGCTGAGCGCGTGGTCAACGAGGTGGGCTACAGCCAGCGCATCACCGACGATGTGCTCGGCTTCATCCGGGTGCGGCTGGCGAGCCTTCGCCTGGGCACAACCGGCCGTTTTCTTGAGGGTGGCCATCAGCTCGAATTTTCTAAGCTGCTAGAAACAAACGTGGTGCTTGAGATCGAGGATGTGGGGGACGACCGGGACAAGGCGTTCCTGATGGGAACAGTGCTGATCAGGCTGACCGAGCACCTGCGGATGGCGCACCGGGCCGATCCGGACAGCAAGCTCCGCCATCTCACGGTCATCGAGGAGGCGCACCGGCTGCTCCGCCGCCCGGATCCCGGATCCCCCGACTCCGCCTCCGAACACGCCGTGGAAATGTTCGCGGGCATGCTCGCGGAGGTCCGTGCCTATGGCGAGGGTCTTATCGTCGCCGAGCAGATCCCCGGACGGCTGATTCCCGACGTCATCAAGAACACCTCGGTGAAGATCGCGCACCGGCTGCCCGCCGCGGATGACCGGGCGGTCGTCGGCGCGACGATGAACGCGACCGACGCGCAGAGCCGGTACCTGGTCACGCTGCCACCCGGCGAGGCCGCCGTATTCGCGGACGGCATGGACTTCCCGCTGCTTGCCCGGTTGCCGGACGGGTCCGCGCGGGAAGCCGGCGCCGAGGAGGAGACGTCGTCCCCGGCGAGCATCGTCGCGCCACGCAGTATCACCTGCGGTGCGGACTGCGTGGGCAGGCCGTGCACGCTGCGAGACATGCGGGTCGCGCAGCGTGCGCTGGACGAGTATCCGGGGATAAGGCTGTGGACGGAACTGTCCGTGCTGGCGCACCTGACCGGCTGGCCAATGCCGGTGCCGAAGATGACACTGCTCTCCCTGCTACAGATGATGCCTGCCCGGCTGCGGGACTGCGCGATCTCTCACGGCGTGGATATCGCGGTGAATGCGCGGACCGGCGTGATCGCCGGGCGGGTAAGCCCGGTCGGCCTGGCCTCGCACGTGAGCACCGCGATCCGGGCCCGGGTGTCCCGCGGCAACTGGCTATGCCAGCGGGAGGAACCTCGCTGGCTGGCGCCGGCCTACAAGTGGACGCTCGTGCTCGACGCGCTGAAGTCGATGGACCGCAAGACGCCGGGTGCCGGCCCGCATCCGCGCAGCGCGGAATGGGAGCGGATGTACGGTCAGGTGATCACCGGTGACACCTGCGCGCGGCAGGTCGGTACCGTGCAGCGCTGGTATGACGGAGCGCAGCGGGATTCCTGGGAGGTGCGGACGGTCGCGTTCGGCGTGGACGCGCCGTCGGCCATCGAGCGGGCCGTCGGCGCCATCGCCGAGGACGATGACTTCGAGGAGCGGATGACCGGCTACCTCGAGCAGTTCATCGACTGCCGCTGGCCACGGCTGTACCTGACTGCCGACATCGGGTTACCCGCTCCGATCCCTGGAGCGGTTACGCACAGGCTGTCCACTGGCACTATCCACAGCGTAATCCACAGCTGTGTGCACTACGTTGCCAATGGCAGCTTGCTTCCTGCGACATTGCGCTGGCCGTTATCAACAACCGCTGCCTGTGGATAACGTTTCACGCACATCCAGACCAGCGCGACCGTGGCCAGCGCGAAGATGGCCGGGGTGATCCATTCGCCGTTGGCCGTGAAGTACAGGCTGTACAGCCACGACGGCAGGTCCCGAGGCGTCACGTTCACCGCGATCACATACGCGGATGCGCCGGCCAGCAGCCTGATCAGCACCACCCAGTCCAGCAGCAGCCCGCCCGGTCCCCAGCAGCAGGTCAGGGCGAGCAGGCTGATCGCCATCACGTCGTACCAGGGCCGCTGGAACGGGGTGACGAACAGCCAGGCCAGGCTGAGGGCAAGTGCGGGTCCTAGCGTCGGCAGCTGCGGTGTCCGATCGGGCAGCCGGAGCAGGGCCAGAACCGCGATCGCGGCGAACAGCAGGTAGGAGACCAGCACCAGATGCGGTGGCACGCTGGTGGCGCTGAAGCCCTTGTCCCAGCCGAATACCGGCCGCCAGAGCAACTGGTACATGGTGTCTGAGGTAATGCCGCCGCCGCGGGTGAACAGGACCCTGATGGCATGGCTTCCGGCTAGCGCGTATGAGGGGACCGTCACTACCGCGAAGCCCGCCGCCGCGGCGGCCAGCGCCGGCAAGGACCGGCGGCAGGCCCAGGCCACAGCGAGGCCGAACAGCGCGTACTCCACCTTGACACCCGTGGCGAGGGCTATCAGCAGGCCGGAGAAAAACGCTCCGGTGGCGGACAGATCCGCGTTCAGCGCGAGGATGGCGAGCAGGCCGAACACGGCGGCCAGCCCGTCGATGTGACCGCCGGCCACGATCTCCCACAGCAACAGCGGGTTCGCCGTCCACAGCAGGTGCGCGCGCAGCCGCATCGCCGGATCGCGACCCATCGTGGGACGGCACAGCACGCGGTCGAGCACGAGGGCCACGACCACGAAGCACACGGCTTCGAGCAGTTTCAGCCAGAACGCGATGTGTCCGAGCGACGTCCCGCCGAGCTTGGCGGCGACCCACTCGGCGGCGGTGGCGATCGGACCGTAGACGGACGGCGTGTTGCTCCACAGGGCGGGGATGGCGCCGATCTGGCGGCCGACCGGATCGCCGCTGTGCTCCAGCTGGAGCGGGGTCATCACGTACGGGTTGTGCCCGAGCACCGCGATCCGGCCGCTGGCCGCGTACGACAGCGAGTCCGTAGACCCGGCCGGGGGCAAGATGGTGAGCACCACCACGGCCAGGAACGCGAACCCAAGCAGCGGATACACCGGCAGACGCGCGCCCCGGTGGACCGCAGCCAGCCCGGCCAGGACACCCGCGCAGCCCAGGCCCATCGCCAGCCACAGCAGGATGACGGTGGTGGCCCCCGTCAGGTGCCACCAGGAGGGGCTGAGCGCACCGGGGACCACGGGGACGGAAACATTGGGTCCGCTCGCGGCGATCGCGATCATGACCGCGACCGAGACCACTATCGCGCCCGCACCCAGCCAGGCGCCTGCCTGCGGTACCGACCCGCCCTGAGCTGCCGGTCCGGCCTGTGGCGGCGGTCCGGGCGGCTCGCTTCGGGTGGTCTCGTCAGTCCTGCTCACAGCTCTGCCTGTTCCCGTAACTGCTTGACGGCCAAACTTACTGGATGGTAACTTGCATCTATTGCGCATCCAACGGAACCCGTAGTACACGACCGGAGTTCGTAGGGGGCAGCGCGTCAAAATGCCAAGTGAAAACATACCCCCGGTTTCCGCGGGACGAGTGCGGTGGCGCAAGTTCGCGCTGCTGATCATCCCGGCCGGCGCCGTCGCCGCGCTGCTGGTCTCGCTCACCGCGACGGGTGCTATCGCCGCGTCGATCTCGGTGTCCGGTACCGCGTTCGAGGTGACCGCCGCGCAGTTCACCGGTCAGGGTTTCGAGCAGTACGGTGGCGTGGTCGCCAGTTCCGACGGCGCGACCCACCCGGTGGCTGTCACCGCGCTGAGATCGGGTCAGATCACTGACCTGTGCCAGAGCGTCAGCGTCGGCCCGTTCATCCTGGTGCTGCGTGCGGGCGACAACGGGACGCCCGCGTCGGTGAGCAACATCGTGATCGACGCCGACCAGCAGAGCGGCAACGCGTCGTTCAGCAACGTCACGATCGGCCAGGACGCGAGCACGCTGACCGAGGATCCGGGCCACACCGGCCAGGCCGGAGGCTTCGGCGAGCAGGCGGACTCGTTCGAGATCACGAACCTGCGCCAGCACACGTGGCTTACCACGGCTGGCACGTTCACCCTGCCCGGTCTCTCGCTCAGCTTCAGCAGCACCGGCTGCTGACCGTGCGTTCGGGCAAGCGGACCCGGAGCGCGCGCGGCATCATCGTGCGCGATTGGCTGTCCTACACGGCTGCAAGCCTCACGACGCTGGTGCTCGGCCCCGGGCGGAACATGCGCCAGACGCCGCCCGGACCGCGACACGGCAGGTTCAGGCGGTGGCGGCGGAGCCGCCCGTTCTGGGGCGGGCTGCTGCTGATCCTGGCCGGCGCTGAGATGGCGTTGATCCCTCT
>Ga0335074_10009382_pt1 | contig 13669 bp, 12 predicted proteins | sample Lox_Sample_23_FD_206715 | JGI IMG/M metagenome (GOLD analysis project Ga0335074, IMG submission 206715) | Soil microbial communities from Loxahatchee National Wildlife Refuge, Florida, United States - Lox_Sample_2.3 | ecosystem: Environmental > Terrestrial > Soil > Wetlands | place: USA...
CTTGCAGCAGCGCTGCTCGCGCTGAGCGCACTCGCCGCGAGCGCTGCCACCGCGCAGCCCGCGGCGCAGACGCCAACACCGCACGCGGCTCCGCGCAGCGACTGTTCCGGGCCATGGGATGATTCGATCTTTCCTCCGTGGCAGCACGGCGGCAACAACGATGCCGCCGAGCGGGGTCTCGAGTTCACCGTGCCCGAGGCGGATGTTCTCGCCGACTTTCACGGCGACCCGACGGATCCGCGGCTCGTTCTGTACGTCGGTGGCAACTACTTTTTCGCCATGGCGCCGCTCGTTCAGGCTTTCGAGGCACGCCGCCCGCAGTACCGCGGCCGGCTCTTCTGGGAGACGCTTCCACCGGGACTTCTGGTGCGCCAGATTCAGGCCGGCGGCCGGGTAACCGTCGGCAACATGACCTGGACGGTCAGGCCCGATGTGTACCTCGCCGGCCTCGAAGCCGTGAGCAGACAGATCGACGCGGGTCTGCTCGCGGCGCCGGCGGTGCCGTACGTCACCAACACGCTCACCATCATGGTGCCCAGGGGTAATCCGGCGCGCATCGCGGGGCTCGCCGATCTCGGGAAGCCCGGCATTCGCCTCGCCATGCCGGACCCCGAGTTCGAGGGTGTGGCGCGCCAGATCCGCGCGTCACTCGAGAAGGCGGGCGGCGCGGCGCTGGTGCAGGCAGTCTACGTGACCAAGGTGCGTGATGGGACGACGCGGCTCACGCGCATCCATCACCGGCAGACGCCGCTGTGGCTGATGCAGTGCCGGGTCGATGCGGGCGTCACCTGGAGGTCCGAGGCGCTCTTTCAGGAGCAGATGGGCCACGCGATCGGACACGTCGATATTCCCGATTCCCAGAACGCGACCGGGACGTACGCCGGTGCGGCGGTGCGCGGCGCGGCTCACGTGCAAGCCGCGCAGGAGTGGCTGAATTTCATCCGCTCGCCGGAAGGACTGACGATCTTCGAGCGCTATGGATTCAAACCGTATGTGTCCGCGACGCGCTGACGCGGCTGTCCGCACGACGCTGCTCGTCCTGCTCGTATCCCTGCCGCCGCTGCCGAGCGCCGCCGCGGAGGACGTCGGCAGGGCGCCTCGATCCGCTCCTGCCGCAGCGGCGGCCTGCGCTGCGTGCCATGGGCCGTCGGGCGAAGGCAACGCCGCGGCCGGTTTCCCCCGACTGCAGGGACTGCCCGCGGTCTACCAGTTGAGGCAACTCGATGCGTTCGCAGAGGGAACGCGCGAGAGCGCGGTCATGGCGCCGCTCGCCCGAGCGCTTGGTGCGCGCGACCGAACACGGCTCGCCGACTACTACGCCCGACTCGGGGCGCATCCGCGCCCGCCGGGCAGCGCCGTCACCGGCGGTGATGACCGGCTCGCTCTGCAGGGGCGCTGGTCCGAAGAGATTCCGGCTTGCGTTCAATGCCACGGGGAGAACGGCACCGGCATCGGGGCGGCGTTTCCGCCGCTCGCCGGGCAACCGTCGGCGTATCTCGCTGCTCAGCTGCGCGCCTGGCAGCGGGGCACCCGACGCGCCGACCCGCTCGCCCTCATGCAGACGATTGCAAGGCGGCTCTCCGATGCGGACGTGCGCGCCGTGGCCGATTACTTTGCCGCGATCCCTGCAGGGGCTGCCGCACCGAGCGCACCGACCACGGTCGCGCGTGCGGATGAGACTCGCCCGCGTGCCGCGAACCGGCCCGAGTCGGCCGGCACGACCGGGCAGGGCGGCTTCAGGCCGGCCGCTGGCCCGATTCCCGATGACGAGTTCGGCAAAGTGGTGCAGCTCGGACGGCGGATCTTCGACGACCCTGGGCGGTACGCGCGGCGTTACGTGGGCAACGACTTGCGCTGTACCAGCTGTCACCTCGATGAGGGACGCCGGGTGGGCTCGGCGCCGATGTGGGCGGCCTACGTCTCCTATCCCGCATACCGCGCCAAGAACGGCCACGTCAACACCTTCGCGGAGCGGCTGCAGGGCTGTTTTCGCTACAGCATGAATGGCCATGCGCCACCGCTCGGGGATCCGGTGCTGGTCGCGCTGGAGAGCTACTCCTACTGGATGGCGCGTGGCGCGCCGCTCGATCCGCACATCGCCGGCCGCGGCTACGTCAAACCACCGAAGCCCGCACGGCCTCCGGACAGGGCGAGGGGTGCGGTTGTCTATGCGCAGAAGTGCGCGCTGTGCCACGGTGCGCGTGGCGACGGTCAGCGCGCCAACGACGGCAGTCCCGGGTTCCCGGCGCTCTGGGGCGCGGACTCCTACAACTGGGGCGCCGGCATGGTCAACGTGACCAATGCCGCCGCCTTCATCAAGAGCAACATGCCGTTTAGTCTCGGGGGCACGCTCACGGATCAGCAGGCGTGGGACGTCGCGCTGTTCGTAGATAGCCACGAGCGCCCGCAGGATCCGCGCTACACGGGTTCCGTGGCCAGCACGCGCGCTCGGTTCCACGACCGCGACGACTCCATGTACGGCCAGCGTGTCGACGGCTATCTCCTCGGCAGCCGCTCCGTGCCCCCGGGCCGCCGCCCGGGCGAACGCGCCTCCGCTTCCGGGGGCAGTTAGGGCACCCTTGCAGTACCTCATCGGCGCCGCAGCCGGGGTGATCGTCGGCTTTTCACTCGGGCTGGTCGGCGGCGGTGGATCGATCCTCGCCGTCCCGCTCATCGTATATGCCGTGGGGGTGCGTGACCCCCATCTCGCCGTCGGCACCAGCGCGCTCGCCGTCGCCGCCAACGCGCTCGCGGGTGTCGTGAGCCACGCGCGGCTCGGCATCGTGCGCTGGAGGATCGCGGGTCTGTTCGCCGCAGCCGGCGTGGTCGGTGCATGGATCGGATCGCTCGGCGGCAAGGCACTCGCGGGCCCGAAGCTGCTGGCCTGCTTCGCCGGGCTGATGCTCCTGGTCGGCGTCGTGATGCTGCGCAGCCGCCCTGCGCGCGGCAACCTCGATGCCAAGCCCGGCCAAGTGAGCACGCTGAGACTCGTCATCGTCGGTGTACTGACTGGGGTGGTGAGCGGGTTCTTCGGGATCGGCGGCGGCTTTCTGATCGTGCCCGGGCTCATGTACGCCGCACACTTGCCGATTCTCGAGGCCGTCGGCTCCGCGCTCGTTGCGGTCACGGCCTTTGGACTCACCACCGCGGTGAGCTATGCGCGCTCGGGCTGGATCGACTGGCCCCTGGCATCGGCGTTCATCGGGGGCGGTGCGCTGGGCGGTGTCGCCGGCACGCATCTCGCGCGGCGCCTGGCGGCGAAGCGCGGAGCGCTGAATCGGGTGTACGCGGTCGTGGTCTTCGTGGTCGCGCTCTACATGATCTTCCGCAGCGCAACCGGTGGTTAGAAGCTCTGGTCGCGGCGCCCCTCGCACCACACTCCGGCCGTGCTGCCGGTGACGATGGTCGTCGGAGCCTTCGACGATATCGGGGCAGGGGGCGAGCCGGCACGCGGGTTGCGACGCGGTTGGCATGATTCGCAAGCTCCAAGCGGGCCAGACCCCGGCAGCGCGCCGTACTCTCCGGTCGAGCGGTGATCGCCGTTCAGCCGCGCGGTGACATCGAGACCCGGCGGCGCTCGAGATCCTCGCGGTCACCCCATTGAGTTCCGCGCGGCCGATCTCGACAATCAGACGCTCGAGCATGCGGCGTCCCGTCACGACACGCCGCTCCTGGGCTGGGTCGGAAAGATCCTCGTCGGAGAGTGATGAGCTTCTAGCCGCATGAGATCGTTACCCTTGGCGCGTTCGGCCATCCCTTGGCTGCTGGAATCGGACCCTTCGATTCGCTGGCAGGTGCTGCGCGACCTGACCGATGCGACCGCGGACGAGGTTGAGGCGGAGCGTGCAAGGGTTGCGACCGAGGGTGCGGGTGCGCGGCTGCTCGCCCTCCAGGGAGACGACGGGCGCTGGGGCGGCGCGGCATGGAATCGGGGGTGGAACTCGACCATGCACGTCCTGATGTTGCTTCGGGAGATGGGTCTCGATCCCGGGAGCGAGCCGGCGCGCCGCGCGGTGGCGCGCGTCCGCGAGCGGGTGACGTGGCGGGGGTGTGGGCCGCCGGAATGTGACGGCCACGCCTTCTTTGAAGGCGAGGTCGAGCCCTGCATCAACGGGCAGGTCGGGGCGGTCGGCGCCTACTTCGGCGAGGACGTGCGCGGCATCATCGACCGGCTGCTCGCAGGACAGATGCCGGACGGCGGATGGAACTGCGAGGCCGCCAACGGCTCGCTGCGCTCATCGTTCAACACCACGATCTGCGTACTCGACGCTCTGCTTGAATACGAACGGTCCATCGCACGCAAACCGGAGGTGACCGAGGCCCGTCTCCGTGGGCAGGAGTACCTCCTCGAGCGCCGGCTCTTGCGCCGGAGGTCGACCGGCGAGGCGATCGAGCGAGATCGCAAGGGTGGCGCCGTGTGGACGCGCTTCGCCTTCCCGACGTGGTGGCATTACGATGCGCTGCGAGCGCTCGAGTACCTGCGCCGGGCCGGCGTCGCACCCGAGGAGCGCGTCGCCGAAGCGGTCGACCTGGTCGCCTCGAAGCCGGACGGCCACGGCAGATGGCCGCTCGAGACCCAGTACCCCGGCAACATGCCCGTCGCGACCGACGAGGCGCAGGGCCGCCCGAGCCGGTGGAACACCCTCCGCGCCCTACGAGTGCTGCGTTGGTATTCCGCGCGAGACTAACGTAGATCCGGCTTGGGATGCCCGGGCGATGCGGCCACCCGTACGGAGTGGCGAACGGGTGCCATGGCTTCGAATACGCCGTCGCGCCGGACGAGCGCATGGAACAGCGCCGCCGCGACGTGCAGCAGAACCAGGGCAAAGAACACGAAAGCAAGGTAGTAATGCGCATCCCAAAGCAGGCTGTGAAAACTGGCGCTTGGCGGCAGAATCGCTGGAAGCTGCAGCCCGCCGAGCAGGACGACCGGATAAGCGGCCGCAGACAGCATGGCCCACCCGATGAGCGGCATGCCGAACATCAGTGCGTAGAGCGCGTAGTGCGACAGCACCGCGGCGCGTTTCATGGACTGAGGTAGATCGACCGGCAGCGACGGCGCTCCGTAGCACAGACGCACGACTGCGCGGATCACGACGAGCACCAGGATCGCGATGCCGAGTGACTTGTGTACAGAAACGAGGGTCAGGTACTTTGGCCTGACCGTTGAGACCATACCCACGCCGATGAGCAGCATCCCCAGGATGCACACCGCCATGAGCCAGTGCAGCAGGCGTTGGAGCGCTGAGAAGCGTTGGCGCGGCGCGCTCACGGCTTTGCGTCCGGCGCGGTTCGCGGATAGTACTTGACCTCGGCCGTGCGAAGGTCGTAGGACTTCGCGTAGGCCGACGATCGTGCGGCTGGGAATGGATCATCCGACGTCCGGATCCCTGGCGGTAGAACACTCGGATCAAAGTTGATGTCGCGACAGGGGCCGTCTCGCTCGGGCTCGATCCGCCGCACCACGAGTGTGCCGACGACGACAACGCGGCGGTCTTCTGGCCAGGGCTTGCTCGGATCCGCGGTAGGATCGCCGGGATGGGCGACCGTCACCACCATGCTCCAGCGCACCGGTCCGCCGCGCACCCGCTCCGTGATCTCGGCGTCGAGGAAGTTCGGTCCTCGCTTCGCCAGCTCCTCCTGCGCGACGGGTACGGGTTGTACGGTCGGCACCAGTGACCATCGCACGACGCTTTTCCCGCCGGCGCTGTCGGTGAGGACGAAGCTGTCGAGGCTGTTGTAGCGCTCCTCGGCATAGCTGCCGGTCCAAGGGGCGCTCTTGATCCAGGCGCCAAATCGCGCGAACTCCGGATGTGCGGCCGAGAATCTCATCATCGCATCAGGGTCTTTGCTCCCCGACGCCAACAGCAGTTCGTAGAACGCTTGCGGCGTGGACACCGCGAAAAACGGAGCGTCAATCATCGCGGTGCGCCACTCATGCCCGTCCGGCGTCGCGATACGCAGCCCCATGCCGCGGATCGGCACGGTCGCATCCGGCGCACTCGGATTGGTCGTGGCCAGATTGAAGCGTCCGAGCGCCGGATACTGGCCGCGGGCGAATACCTGGGCGCGCGAGAGTGCCGTCCCGGCCCCGTTCGCCTCGAACGTGCCGGTAAAGCAGATCCCCTTGGCATGGTTGCGGCGATGGCCGAGCGGCGGCGTAGCGCCCGGAGGCGTAAACGCCGCCACCAACTTGTTCGGCGTGAGCCGGTGCGGCGAGAGCCATCCCGCGGTATAGGCAAAGACAGCCGCAGCTCCAGCGATGATGACGGCGATCTGCACCAGCGATCGCATCGTGGTTCGAACTCGTGGCGTCATCGGAACCTCGCTCTTGCAGCTCTGCGGCTCTCGCTGTGCGCGTGCCCTGTTTGACGACCGCTGCGAGGGCGTGCGAGTTTGCCGCCAGAGCTGAAAAACAAGCGCAATGGCTACTCGGTCCCGACTCTAAAACATGTTGATTCGCAAGGGAAGGGGAAGGCATCGGTCATTGACACGCGTGGGCGCCGACCGTGTGCTAGCCTGTCGCGCGTGCCAGAGAGCCTGAGAGACGTCGGCCTCGTCCGGGTCGTCGGGCCGTGGGCCCTGACCGCGGGGGCCGTTAGCATGATCGTCGGTGCGGGTATTTTCGCCGTGCCGGCCGCGCTCTGCGCAACTATCGGCTCGTATGGTCCTCTCGCTTTTCTCGCGTGTGGATTTGCCGTCGGCGCGGTCGCGATTTGCTTCGCCGAGGGCTGCAGCCGGCTGCCAACCAGTGGGGGAGTGTACGGTCTGATCGAGGCCAGCTTTGGCCCTCTCCTCGGGTACGTGGCCGGCACCCTGCTGTGGGTCGCTTGCGTGCTGGCATCCGGTGGTGTCGCCGCCGCGCTCGCGGACGTGGTGTCAACACTGTTCCCGCCGTCGATGCGAGCGCTGGCGCAGGTGGCAACAGTCGTCGGTGTGATCGGTGGCATTACGCTCGTCAACATCGGAGGGGTCGCCGGTGGCGCGCGACTCGTCGGCGCGACGACCGCCGTGAAACTCGTGCCACTGGTGGTCTTCGTCGTCGCTGGTCTCGGTGCGGCCCTGCATGGTTCGGGTCTGCGGCAGAGCGTGCATCCGGACCTTCACGATATCGGTCGCGCGCTGATTCTCGGCGTGTTTGCATTCATGGGCTGGGAGACACCGCTGTGCGCCAGCGGCGAGGTGCGGCAGCCGAATCGCACGATTCCACGCGCGGTGGCCATGGCGATGCTGACGACGACGATGCTGTACGTGGCTATTCAATTCGTCGCGCAAGGCATACTGGGAGCCGCTCTGGCGAGCTCCAAGGCGCCGTTGGCCGACGCCATCGCACAGATCCATCCGGCCCTGCGCGCACTGATGCTGGCCGGCGCGGCACTATCGATGTTCGGTTACTTGAGCAGTGACATTCTCGGCAGCCCACGACAGTTGTTCGCGCTCGCGCGCGATGGCCTATTGCCCGGCGCGCTGGGGCGTCTTCAGCCCCGCACCCACGCCCCTCACATTGCCATCCTGTGCTACGCGACGCTCGCGACCGTACTTGCGCTGACGGGAACGTTTGCCGAGCTCGCGGTGCTCTCGACGCTCGCCATGACTCCGATCTACATCGCCGGGTGTGCGGCGGCCTGGGTCCTGGCGCGGCGGGGCGTGGCACTCGCCGGTCCGCCGCTCGGGTTCCGCTTTCTCGGTACTGCGGCCGCGATCGGCATGAGCAGCACGCTGGTGCTCATCGCCCTGGGTTCGCGCCGTGAAATCACCGGTCTGCTGATACTGCTCCTCATCAGCACGGTTCTCTACCTCGTCCAGTCGCGCGGCTCTCCCGCGAGGGCCTGATGGACCTCCCTCAGAAGCGAATGGAGAGGCAACTGAGACCCCCGTCCATCTTCTGGAACTCGGACATGTCCAGCAAGCGAACGGTGTAGCCCAAGTCGCGCAGGCGCGCGGTGATACGTGGATATCCGAGCGGCAGAAGAACCTCATCGTTGACGCGGATGCAGTTCGCCGCATAGGCCTCTGCGGCATCGACCTCCAGCACGGTGTAGCCCGCGAGTGCATCGATGCGTGGAAAATCGGGTGCGATGACGAAGCGTTTATCACCCAGATAGGCGATCCCCGACTTCAAATGCAGCAGCTTCTCGTGGACGCGAATATCCACGGTAGATACCGAATACCCGTGATTCACGAGGATACGAGTCAGCTGTGCGGCGCCGGCCTCGTTGGTGCGCCCGGAGATTCCGATCAGGAAGTGCTCCTGCGCCCGGCACACATCGCCTCCGTCCAACGTCCCGGGCGCCTCGATCTTCGCGAGATTGGACGTGAAGCGCCTAAGCGCCGCGGCGACCGCGGAGACTTCGCCGGCTCGGGATTCAGCCCCCGGTCGAGCGATGACCGCCACGCGCTCGGCGACCACGGCGGTGTCCTCGACGAAGGTCCCGTCTGGGTGCTTCTCGTCCGGCGGCAGTGCGGTGATCTGCACGCCGCACGCTGCGAGCGCACGGCAATATTCTCGATGCTGGTCGAAAGCCCGGGAAACATCCGCGCGGCCGAGCGCTCCCGAGGATGTCAGCCCATTCGCAAAGCTGGATGCCGGGGCACAGACGATCGCGCGTGAAAATCCCATAACACCGAGTCTCCACAAACACCCAGGGGACCGATCGCGCCTACATTCGACTTCCGTGACCGGCCCCGAGGATAGCCTCGAAGCGTGCCTCGACGACGCTCAGTTGTTCGGGGTGCGTGAGAGCGTAGAGATCCCCGCGGCGCATGGCAGAAACAGCGATGCGACCCACGTCCTGCGGGTCCATCCAGCGCTGCGCGGCGCCGAATTCGCTCTGTTCGAGGTCTACATCCATGAGTCCGCTGCCTCTGCCCAGGGCGGGGGGGCGATTCCGGCTACTGGATTTGATGCGGGTCCGCGTCGGCCCGGGACATAGTATCGTCACGCCGACGCGGGAGCGTTCCTCGGCCAGTTCCTGGGCCAAGGTTTCACTCAGCGCAACCACGCCATATTTCGAGACCGCATAAGAACCCAGACCCGGCATCGTCACCAACCCGCCGACCGAAGCGGTGTTGATGATGTGGCCGCCTTCGGGATTGGCCCGAAGCAGCGGCAGGAAAGCCTGCACCCCGTGGATCACGCCCCACAAATTGACGCCGATCACCCAGCGCCAGTCATCGATCGACAGATCGGCGATGCGTCCCCAGGGGCCGATCCCGGCGTTGTTGCAGAGCACGTGTACCGTGCCCGCCTCATCCCGTACACGTTCCATCAGGTCGCGCACGCTTCCATAGTCGCTCACGTCGGTGCGGATGCCGATGGCGCCGATCTCTGCGGCGGTTCGATCCAGAGTCACCGCTTCGATGTCGGCCAAGAAGACCCGCATGCTCTCGGCGATCAGGCACTTGGCGATTCCCTTCCCCATACCGGAAGCCCCGCCGGTCACCAGCGCCACCTTCCCGCGCAGATCGTTGAATGCGCTCATTGGCTTGCTCCTCGTTGGGGATCGCGGCCGCGGCCATCGCGAGATTATACGATGGTATAATAAGAGACGTGCAGACGATACGGTCGCCGAGGTTCTCCGCTGTCAGACAGACGAGTCGCCCGCGGCGCTCCGCAGAGCGCACGCGAGCGCTGTTTCTCAATGCGGCCGAGGCCGTCTTCGGTGCGCACGGCTACGAGGGCACGACGATCCGCGCCATTGCAAAGCGGGCGCGCGTCAATCTCGGCACTTTGCAGCACTACTGGGGGAGCAAGCGACAGCTGTTTCGCGAGCTCTTCGTGATCCGCTTCGAGCCGCTGAGGGCCGACATTCTGCGAAGGCTGCGAGCGATCGAAGAGCGGTCGGCGGGTGACTCGCGTCCCGATGCCGGAGAATTGCTCCGTGCGCTCATCGAATCGACGTTCCTGATCGGCATGCAAGCGCCCGGGGATGCGGGCGTCGCGCGGCCCCGCAGTCTCAAGCCGTTGCGCCGCTTGTATGGTCGCGCGCTGATGGATCCATCGGCCGTCATCGTCGCGGAGCTCAACCGGCTATTTCGGGAGCCGGTGGAGCTGTTCCTCGCGCTCATGCGGCGCGCCTGCCCACAGCTGAGCGCCGGAGAGCTCGATTGGCGGGTGAACTGCATCGTTGGGGCGCAGGGGTTCTCGCTCGTGTACAGCGAGCGCGTGGGGCGGTTCTTCGGCGGGGAGGCCGACGTGGAGGCGCGCCGGGCGGCGGATTGGATGATTCACTTCATGCTGAACGGCATCCACGCGCCGGCGTTCGCCGAGGCCACCCAAGCCGCGCATGGTCTTGACGGGACCGCGCACCGAGCATGATCGGCGTGCGTGATGAACGCGGCCATGACCGGTTCGCCTATTCCACGGCGGCGACCGCGAGATCGGAGAGCCGCTGAAATCGCTCGATGTTGTCCGCTTCGTCCATGACTCCGGCGGTGAGCGCGACGAACGTGAGATCGCGCTGCGGATCCACCCAGAACAGAGCGCTTCCGGCGCCGTGGTGGCCAAACGTCCGCGGCGAGGTGAGAGTCCCGAATTGGTGAGGACAGAGCGCCTCGCCCCGCAGCGAGAAGCCGATGCCGATGTAGGCGGGGTAGGGCTCCCAGCCACGCGCCCGGGCGAGCTCCATGTAGAGCTCGTTGGGCTTCTCGCCGGTCCGATTGCGCGTCGCCTGCTCGAGTATGGCAGGGGACAGAATCCGAACGCCCTCGAGCGCACCGCCCCGGCGCAGCATCTCGGCGAAACGATACACGTCGGGGACGGTTGAGACGGCCCCTACCCATGGCATTTCGGCGGACTCGTCTTCGAAGGCGCCGTGGGGGCCGGGGACATGACGTGACAGATGCTGGAACGGAATGGGGTTCAGAAAGCGCGGTACGGCGTGCCGCGCCTTCAGATCACGCCGCACCCCGAGGGCCGTGTCGCGCATCTGTAACGGACCGAAGATCTCCTCCTCGAGCAATCGGCGGAAGCTTCGTCCTTGGGGATCGAGCCTTCGCACCGCCTCGCCCATCAGCGCGTGGGCGGCGAGCGGCGCATACGTGACGCGCTCGTTGGGCGGCATGTCGGTGTGTACGTGCCGGCAGATCGCCGCGATCACCTCATCGAGGCGGTCGATGTTGCAGTCTTGACCCGGAATCGGCGAGAACACCGCGGGCAGACCCGAGGTGTGCGTGAGGAGATGATAGAACGTGATGCTTGCGCGACGTCCGCCCGAGAACTCCGGAATGACGGCGGAGACCTTGGTCGTGAGGGCGAGCCGCCCCTGCTCGATCGCCCGGAAGACCAGCGCGTTCGTGAAGGCCTTCGTGACCGAGAAGATGCTGAATACGGAATCCAGTCGCAGCGCTCGGGTCGAGTTCTCGTCCGCATAGCCAATCGCGGCCTGGAGGCCGAGAACCCCTTTGCGAGCGACTGCGATGACCGCCCCATAGTATCGGCGCCGCCGCAGGTCGTCCTCGATGGCTTCGCGCAGCGCGTCCAGCCGAACGGGCGAGAGCCCTGCAGCCTCGATCGCATCATTCATTTGGGAGCTGCCCGACCGCAAAAATAGGCATTCGCGAATGCGGTCATCGCAACGACTGCCGACCTGTGAGGTATGCGACGATGGCATCGAGGTCCGCATCGCTCAACTCTGTTTTGCGAAACGGCGGCATGACGGTGATACCGTGCCGTACGATGAATCTCACGTAGTCCGGCGCGAGATCCCGGCGCTGCTCGAGCAACGCGGGGCGCTTGCCCTGGTATTTCGCGCGCAGCGCGCGCGTGCCGGGCGCCGGGCCGCTGCCGTGGCACACCGCGCAGGCGCGCTGGAACGCCACGTAGCCGTGAGGTTCCCCGGGCTTCGGGGTGATGGTCGCCCAGGTCCAGGAGATCGTCGGCTGACCGGAGTCTGTCGTCACCGTGCCGGGCGCAGCGGCGGCGACACCCACCTCACCCAGGGTGAGCGCGGCGGCGGCCGCGACCGCGTACAACGCCGCTCGATGGCAGGTCATGTCGATTTTCTCAAATGCTTCGGCCAGATGCCGTAGCGGCCCGGCGAGAGAATGCCGTTAGGATCGATCGCATCCTTCACCGACTCGTGGAAGCGACGCAGCGCGTGATCGTTGAATGAATAGACGCTCAACACCGCATCCTGATAGGCGGGAGCCGTCCGGTATTCGCCCCAACCATGCTGCGCGGCGATCTCGATGAGCTTGTGGAACGCCGCGCGATTCTTGCGGTTGGTCGCGATGTCCGTCGTGACCGGAAAACCAAAGATGAAGATGAACGCGCGTTCCCAGTAGCACGACGGCAGGCTGAAGCGCAGCACGGGCAGATCGAACTCGCGGGCGGCGGCGGCAAAGACCTTGTTGGCCTCGAACACCGCCTGCGCATCGCGCGGAATGATCGGCGAGAACCACATGTGCCCGTGGGTGGGATTGGGATTGGTGCTCGAGCGGGCACCGATCGAGTACATGTTGAGGGTCGGGATGCCGAACTGCGGCCAGTGAATGTTGCGCCGCTGCGCATCGGTGAGCGGCAGCCGGATGAGCTCGCCGTCTTGCAATCGCACGCCGCGAATCGAGGAAAACTGGTCCTTGCAGTACTCCCACTGCGCAGCGATTGCTTTCGCCGGCCCATAGAACTTGATCTTGAACGTCCAGTAGGCGAGGCGCTTGCGCGCGCCGTACGCCTCGAGCGCGCGGCCCTCGTCGGTCTCGGCCTTGTCACGCAGCGCGAGCAGCTCGGGATCGACCCCGGGCTGGGGCTCATCCGCCATGGAGCGCGCGTATTCCTCGATCGTCTGGATACCGAGCAGCGGACTGCCGAGATCGGGCATGCCGTTCGTGATGCCGCCGTTCTCGAGCCGGTTGAGCACGCGCACGAGCGCGTACAGATCGTCGCGTCGACCGGCGAGCACGGTCCCGGAAAGAAAGGCCTCGGGCTGCGGCATCAGCCAGAAGCCCATCTTCGTCACGATCCCGTAGTTCGACTGCGAGAAGATGCCGTCGATCCAGGGTCCGAAGCCGCTCTTGTACTGCTGCCAGGTCTTGGCGCCGGGCAGTGCACCCATGCCGGTGCGCAGGAGCTCACCGCTCGGCAGGACGATCTCCATGCCGCAGTGCGCGTCGAAGTGATTGCGGAACTGGGCACGCGTGTAGCCGCCGCCGCGATCGAGCGCGTTGCCGATGAGACTGCCCCAACCCGGGTCGGGCACGTCCACCCAGACCTTGAGGCCCTGCTCCTGGATGTGGCGGTAGAGATCGAAATAGCTCACACCTGGCTCGACGAGGCACGAGGCATTGTCCTCGCTCACCTCGAGAATGCGATTCATCCGCTTGAGGTCGACGACGACGCAGCCGGAGTACGCCGGCGCGGCGCCGCCGTAGCCGAGATTGCGGCCGGTCGAGATGGGGTAGAGCGGCACCTTGTACCGGTTCGCGCTGCGCACGATGCGCTGCACCTGCTCGACGCTCTCCGGCGCCACCGCCGCGGAGGCCCAGCGCTCTTCGGGCTCGCCGAGGAAGGGCGAGAAATCGTCCTTGTAGAGGTCCACGTCCGCGGCGCTCGTGAACACCCAAGGCTTGCCGACCGCCTGCTCGAACTCGGCGAGTGCGGCCGTGAACACCTCGATGCTCATGCCCTGCGGAGGTCTCATCCTCGGCTCCTCGGCGCGATACAATGATT
>Ga0335074_10009383_pt1 | contig 13669 bp, 12 predicted proteins | sample Lox_Sample_23_FD_206715 | JGI IMG/M metagenome (GOLD analysis project Ga0335074, IMG submission 206715) | Soil microbial communities from Loxahatchee National Wildlife Refuge, Florida, United States - Lox_Sample_2.3 | ecosystem: Environmental > Terrestrial > Soil > Wetlands | place: USA...
TGCTCTGTCAGTCGCACGCCGCAGTTTGCAGCGCAGCAGTTTGCAGCGCCGCAGTTTGCAGCGCCGCAGTTTGCAGCACCGCAGTTTGCAGCACCGCAGTTTGCAGCACCGCAGTTTGCAGCACTGCAGTTTGCAGCACTGCAGTTCTGTCAGGTGCCGCGCAGTTTCTGCTCCTGGGCGGTTTGTCGCACGGTGCACGGTGCCTGCGGCGACGATCTGGTATAGGAATAACGTTAGGCGTGGTCGAATGCGCGACTGGGCGGCCGCTGACACTGATCGCCAGATGGCGCTGGAGGATATGTGGACCTGAAGCTGGACCACCACAGCAAGGACGGCATCGAGATCGTCGATGTTGAAGGCGAGATCGACGTCTACACTGCCCCGCGCTTGCGCGAACTGCTCATCGAGCTGGTCAACAGCCGCTATTACCAGCTTGTGGTGAATATGGAGAAGGTCGAGTTCCTCGACTCCACTGGACTCGGGGTGCTGGTCGGCGGCCTGAAGCGGGTTCGCGCCCACGACGGCTCGCTAGATCTGGTCTGCACCCAGGAGCGGATTCTGAAGATCTTCCGCATCACCGGCCTGACCAAGGTCTTTGGTATCCACGACACCGTCGATGAGGCCATCGCCGCCCGGCGGGCAGAGAAGTAGGCCGGTGCGCTGGCGTCGTGCTCTGTCGCCAGCTCATAACCTGGCCAGCCCTGACCCGGCCAGCCCTGACCTGGCCAGCCCTGACCTGGCCAGCCCTGACCTGGCCAGACCGGGCCGGCGTAAGCGGCACCCAGTAAGCGCGGACCCAGTAAGTACCGACCTGGCGGCACACAGATGGCAACAGTCGAGCTGAGCTTCACCGCGCTGCCCGCCCACGTGCGGACAGCCCGCCTGGTTGCGACCGCGGTGGCCCGGCGCAGCGGGGTTGACGAATCGCTGCTCGACGAGGTCAGGCTCGCCGTCGGGGAAGCGTGCTCGCGGGCCGTTGAGGGCCATCAGCTGTACTGTCCGGGCGAACCCGTCAGGCTTGCCCTGACGGATCTGGCCGGGCGCTTCGAGGTCGAGGTCACCGACACCTGCGCGCCAGGTACGCGCTGGCCCGGCGGCCCGGTACCGCCCGCCGGGAGCGGTGCACGCGCGGCCGCCGGCGACGCGGGCGCCAGCTCCGGGTCCGGCGCCGGCTTCCCGGCAGGGCTCGGCATCGCGGTGATCGAGGGCCTGGCCGACGATGTGGAGATCAGCGCCACTGCGGCTGGCACGAGCATCAGGATGAGCTGGCCGACCGGGGGTGCGCCAAGCTGACCGGGGGGACTGGCGCTCGCTAACTGGCGGCGGGCCGCCAGCACTGCTACTGTCTCCACTTGAGCAACATTTCGTCACAAATGGGTTGCACAGGCACGAGTATCTGCACCCGGTTTACTTTCTTCGAGCCAAGATGCGTAGACTCCCCGCACGTTGCGGTCTCGTTTCGGCTGCCTGCTGACTGGCAGGTAGGCCCGGGCCGCCGCGGACTAAGCCCCGCCGGGACAGTGCCATCGCGCATCGGCTCGGTATTAGTTGTGATCCCCTGGTCAAGGAGGACCGATGTTGTACAGCCTCGCCTCGGGCGGGTCTCCCACCGTAGCGGGGGGCAATCTGACCTGGGTTGTCGTGGTGGCCATCATTGCGGCGCTGGCGGTAATTGGCGCGTTCATACTGCGGCGGAGCGTGCTGGCTGCCAGTGAGGGCACCCCGAAGATGCAGGAGATCGGCCGGGCGGTCCAGGAGGGTGCGGCTGCCTACCTCCGGCGCCAGTTCAGAACGCTTGCCGTTTTCGTCGTCATCATTTTCTTCGTGCTGCTGGTCCTGCCGGCCGGTGACGAGGCGATCCGCTGGGGCAGGTCGGGTTTCTTCCTGGTCGGCGCGCTGTTCTCGGCCTTCGTCGGCTACAACGGCATGTGGCTGGCAGTACGGGCCAACGTCCGGGTGGCGGCAGCGGCCAAGGAGGCGGGCGAGCGCCCGGCAATGCGGATCGCGTTCCGTACCGGTGGCGTGGTCGGCTTGCTGACTGTCGGCCTCGGCCTGTTCGGCGCCGCAATCGTCGTGCTGCTGTACAAGGCCAACGCATCTGACGTGCTGGAAGGCTTCGGGTTCGGCGCTGCGCTGCTGGCGATGTTCATGCGAGTCGGTGGCGGCATCTTCACCAAGGCCGCGGACGTCGGCGCCGACCTCGTCGGCAAGGTGGAGAAGGGTATCCCCGAGGACGACCCGCGTAACGCCGCCACCATCGCGGACAATGTCGGCGACAACGTCGGTGACTGCGCCGGCATGGCGGCCGACCTGTTTGAGTCCTACTCGGTGATGCTGGTCGCCTCACTCATCCTCGGCAAGGTCGCGTTCGGCTCGGATGGCCTGGTGTTCCCGCTCATCGTGCCGATGATCGGCGTGATCACTGCGGGGATCGGCATCTTCCTGGTCGCGCCGCGCGCACGGGACCGCAGCGGCATGACCGCCATCAACCGCGGCTTCTTCGCGGCGGCGATCATCTCGCTGGTGCTGGTGATCGTCGGTGCCTTTGTCTACCTGCCGTCGAAGTTCACCGCCCTCAAGGGCGTGACGGACCACACGGTCCTGGCCCAGAAGGGCGACCCGCGGCTGGTCGCCATCCTGGCGGTGCTCGTCGGCCTGGTGCTGGCCAGCGCCATCCAGCTGCTGACCGGATACTTCACCGAGACGAACAGGAGACCAGTCAAGGAGATCGGCGAGAGCTCACTGACCGGCCCTGCGACCGTCATCCTCTCCGGTATCTCGGTCGGCCTCGAGTCGGCCGTCTACTCCGCCCTGCTGATCGGCGGCGCGGTCTATTGCGCGTTCCTGCTTGGCACCGGGAGCCCGACGCTGTCGCTGTTCTGCGTCGCTCTGGCCGGTACCGGCCTGCTGACCACCGTTGGTGTCATCGTGTCAATGGACACCTTCGGGCCCGTCTCCGACAACGCTCAGGGCATCGCGGAGATGTCCGGCGAGGTCGAGGGAGAGGCCGCGCAGGTTCTGACCAGGCTGGACGCCGTCGGCAACACGACCAAGGCGATCACCAAGGGCATCGCGATCGCGACCGCCGTGCTAGCCGCGACCGCGTTGTTCGGTGCGTTCCGCACCCAGGTGGAGCAGGCGCTCGGCAAGGCCGCCGGCAGCTTCAGCCTGTCGATCAACCAGCCGAACGACCTGTTCGGGCTGATCATCGGCGCCTCGGTGGTGTTCTTCTTCTCCGGGCTGGCGATCCTCGCAGTGGGCCGTGCGGCAGGCCGGGTGGTATTCGAGGTCCGAGAGCAGTTCCGTACGCACCCGGGCATCATGGACTACACCGAGAAGCCCGAGTACGGGCGTGTGGTTGACATCTGCACCAGGGACTCGCTGCGCGAGCTGGCCACGCCCGGCCTGCTCGCGGTGCTGATGCCGATCGTGGTCGGTTTCGCGTTCGGCTACCAGCCGCTCGGCTCTTACCTGGCCGGCGCGATCGCGGCCGGCGCCCTGATGGCCGTGTTCCTGGCGAACTCCGGCGGCGCCTGGGACAACGCCAAGAAGCTGGTCGAGGACGGTCACTTCGGCGGCAAGGGCTCGGACGCGCACGCGGCTACAGTCATCGGCGACACGGTCGGCGACCCGTTCAAGGACACTGCAGGACCGGCTATCAACCCGCTGATCAAGGTGATGAACCTGGTGTCGCTGCTGATCGCGACGACCGTGGTGGAGCACTCGGGCAACCTGGGTCTGCGGGCGGCCGTCGCAATCGTCGCGCTGGCGATCATCGTGACGGCGATCGTCATCTCCAAGCGCCGTTCCACCAGCATTGCGGCCGGCGGGTCGCAGGCGAAGACCGAGGCTGACAAGGTGACTGCGTAAACAGCGCTGGTCTGCCCTGATCGCGGGGACTTCGGTGCGCCGCGGCGCCCCGAAGTCCCCGCGATCATGAGGCGAACCATCGGGGCGGCACGGCGAGCGGCGCGATGCTGCCGCATCATGGATGCGTGCCAGGCCGGCGGCTGATCGTGATGCGGCACGCCAAGGCAGGTGAGCTGCCGGGCGGGCCCGATATCGAGCGTGCGCTACTGCCACGCGGACGGCGCGACAGCGAGGCAGCAGGCCGCTGGCTAGCGGTGGCCGGCCTCCAGCCCGACCTGGTCCTTTGCTCGGCCGCGAGGCGGACCAGGCAGACCTGGCAGCAGATCGCCGAGGTGCTGGCCGCAGAACCGCAGGGCGGCCTGCCGGATGTCCTCGTCGAGCGACGGCTGTATCAGGCCGACGTCGATGACCTGGCCGAGATAATCCGGCAGACCGACCCCGAGGTTCGCACTCTGCTGTACATCGGCCATAACCCGGAGGCCGCGGGGCTGGTCGGGCTTGTGACTGGCACCGAGCCGGACTTCCCGACTGCCGCGATCGCGGTGGTCGCCGTGCCAGGTAACTGGGCGGACCTACCCAGCGGGGGGTACGGGGGGTCGTCCCGCCGGGCTAATCCGGCCGGGGGTAACGAAGTCATCGCCAGCTGGGTACCCCGTTCCCGTCATTAATGCAGTCAGCCGTCAGCTAGATGCAGTGCCTCGCCGTCCGCCGCCACTAGCGGGTCCTCGGCATCGGCGGCCTCTACGTCGTCGCGCGAGATCCCGAGCAGATACAAGATCGCATCCAGGTGCGGCACGCTGAGCGATGTGTCGGCCGCGTCGCGAACGGCTGGCTTGGCATTGAACGCGACACCGAGGCCAGCCGCCGAGATCATGTCGAGGTCATTCGCGCCGTCGCCGACCGCGACTGTCTGGCTGAGCGGCACTGCGGCCGCTGCGGCGAACTGCCGGAGCACGCGCTCCTTGCCTGCCCGGTCGATGACGGGCCCGACGACGCGCCCGGTCAGCCGGCCGTTGGCGATCTCCAATGTGTTGGCCTCGGCGAAGTCCAGCCCGAGCTCGAGCATCAGCCAGTCAGTGAACTGGGTGAACCCGCCGCTCACCACCCCGCACCGGTAACCCAGCCGTTTCAGCGTCCTGATCAGCGTCCGCGCGCCGGGCGCGAGCCGCGCGCCGGCCAGCACCTCGTCGACAATGCCGGCGTCAAGGCCGGCCAGGAGCGCGACCCGCCGCTGCAGCGCTTCGGCGAAGTCCAGCTCGCCGCGCATCGCTGCAGCCGTCACCTCGCGCACCTCGGCGCCACAGCCTGCCCGGCCGGCCAGCAGCTCGATTGCCTCGTCCCGCAACAGCGTGGAGTCGACGTCCATCACGACCAGCCGCATCGCGCGGCGCTGCAGGCCGGCCCGTTGCACCGCGATGTCGACGCCAAGCTGGACCGATTCACGGGCAAGAGCGGTGCGCAGCGCCAGCGGGTCGGCGCCGGACACCTCTAGCTCAAGGCAGGTAACGGGCCGGCTCGCCAGCCGGCCGATCCGGTCGATATTCGCGCCCTGGGCTGCAATCCTGCCCGCGATGGCGGCCACTGCCGACGGCAGCAGCGGGTGTCCGAGCACGGTCACGTGCAGTCGGCCGCGCAGCCGCTGCGGTTCCCCGGAGCCCATCGTGATCTCGACGTCCATGCCCATGTCCGCGGCCAGCGTCGTGACCTGCCGGTGGATCTCGGTGAGGTCGGGAGCCGCATCGCTCGCCAGCAACACGCCGAGAACCAGCCGTCCGCGGATGACGACCTGCTCAACGTCCGCCACCGTCAGGTCGTGCGCCGACAGGACGCTAAACAGCCGTGATGTGACCCCCGGCCGATCGCGGCCGGTCAGGGTCACGAGCAGGGTGAGAGACGGACCGGACATAGCACTGTTAAAGCTATCGACCGGCCGGTCCGTGCTGCCGGCCGGCCGGGCAGCAAACGATGCTGGCTAAGTGTGCTAGCGAACAGAGCGCCACCGGGACAGCAGGGCCCGCGCAGGCCCTGCAGGCAGGCGCGCAACTGACTGGGCCAGGCAGGCTGCTCGCATTGCCGGGAATGCCGTAGGTTCGACGTGGCCGTAAGGTCAGGATTGTCGTCAGGCTCAGGCTGGATGGCGTCCTGACGTGCGGACTGCACTGTCCTTGCTTGAAGGGAACCGGATGGCGGCTGAGGTACTCAGGCTGCGCGGGGTCGGCGTCCGCTACGACCGTTCGATGCTGCTCCGCGACATCGACTGGACTGCGCGCAGCGATGAGAGCTGGGTCATCATCGGGCCGAACGGGGCCGGCAAGACCACGCTGCTGCAGGTAGTCGCGACGCTGCTGATGCCCACGCACGGAACGGTGGAGATACTCGGCGAGTCGGTGCAGCAGGCGGACCTCGAAGACCTGCGGACGCGGATCGGCATGTGCAGCTCCGCCATCGCCGAGCGGGTACCGCCGCGCGAGAAGGTTATCGATCTGGTCCTGACGGCCTCCTACGGCATTCTCGGCCGTGACACTGAGGACTACGACTCGTTCGACCTGACCAGAGCCGTGGAGCTACTAGACGCACTGGGGTGCGCCCACCTGATCCGGCGTCGGTTCCACTCGCTCTCGGAGGGCGAGCGCAAGCGGGTGCAGATCGCCAGGGCGCTGATGGCCGATCCAGAGTTGCTGCTGCTGGACGAGCCGGCCGCCGGTCTGGATATCGGCGGCCGGGAGGATCTTGTGCAGCGGATCGGCTGGCTCCTGCGCGATCCGAGGTCGCCGATGATGGTGCTGGTCACTCACCACGTCGAGGAAGTGCCGCAGGGCTTCACCCACGGGATGCTCATGCGCAAGGGCGCGGTCCTGGCCGCCGGACCGCTGGCGGAGGTCTTCACGGAGCGGAACCTGTCCCGGTGCTTCGGCGTGCCGCTCCAGGTGGAGCGTCAGGCTGCCCGCTGGTCGGCGCGGCCCCTCCCGTATCGCTGACTCAGGCGTTCCGCCTAGCGAAGACTCTTGGCCTGGCGAGCTGTGTGGCTGGTCACAGTGGCCCGCTGGAGGGCCGGGCGGCGGTCGGCCCGGCTCTACGATCAGGAGGTGGGAGGAACATGTGGGTCCGGCTGAAGCGCTCGCGATCCTCGGCGTGGGCGTGGCGGCCGGGGCGGTCAACGCCGTCGTCGGCTCGGGCTCGCTGATCACCTTCCCCACCCTGCTTGCCTTCGGTTTTCCGCCGATCGTGGCCAACGTGTCGAACAATGTCGGGCTCGTCTCCGGCAATATCAGCGGAGCCGTCGGCTACCGTCGCGAACTGACCGGCCAGCGCAGGCGCCTGATCCGCCTCGGGATTTTCTCGGCGGCCGGCTCCGTACTCGGGGCCAGCCTGCTGCTCTCGCTGCCGTCGAGCTCGTTCAAGGTCATCGTGCCGGTGCTGATTCTGATCGCCTGCGTGCTCGTGCTCGCTCAGCCGTGGCTGAGCGAGCGGATCACTGCCCGGCGCAAGCACCAGGCCAGTCACCAGAACTCGGCTGCGGACGAGCGGGAACGCACCAGCCCGGTACTCGGCGCTGGCATCTTCGCCTCTGCCGCGTATGGCGGTTACTTCGGCGCCGCTCAGGGCGTGCTCGTCATCGGACTGCTCGGCACCTTCCTGGACGAGGGCATGCAGCGCGTGAACGGCGCGAAGAATGTGCTGGTCGCGGTCGTGAATGGCACCGCGGCGGTCGTCTACATCGGCTTCGCCCATGTGGCCTGGCTAGTGGTGCTGCTGATCGCGGTCGGCTCCACCATCGGTGGTCTAGCCGGGGCGAGGTTTGGCCGGAAGCTGCCGCCGCTCGCGCTGCGCATCTTCGTCGTGCTGATCGGTGTGGTCTCAGCGGCGAAGCTGATCTTCTTCTAGCCGGCCCTCGCCCGCTGGGTACGGCTCGCCGGGCGCCGCCTGAGGGCTTAGCAGGGTTGCGCCGGCAGCGACGGCGACCGCAAGCAGAGCGCTGACCGCGAACGCGATCCGCAGCGAGGAGATATCGGCGATTCCGCCCATCACGCTCGGTGCGGCCAGGCCAGCTCCGTAGGCGACGGTCGCAACCCCGGCCACGCCGATCGCTGGGCTGGGCCCGGATCGGCCCGCGGCCGCGAAGACCAGCGGCACCACTACTGATACGCCAAGGCCGACGAGCACGAATCCGGTCATCGCCGCGGCGGTATCCGGCGCGACCGCTACCAGCAGGCAGCCCGCGGTGCCGAGGACGCCGCAGACACGCACGACCAGCACCGGCCCGGCGCGCCGGACGACCACGTCGCCGCTGAGCCGTCCGGCCGCCATCGATCCGGCGAACACGCTCGTCCCCAGCGCAGCAGCAGCCTGGCTGGTGTGCAGGTCCCAGTGCATGAAAACCGCGGCCCAGTCGTTCGCCGCGAACTCCACGAAGATCGCCGCGAAGCCGACGAGCCCGATCAGCAGGAGCGTGCCGCGCGGCCAGGCGAACTTGGGCACGGTGCTGTCGAGGGGGGACGACCCCCCGGAACCCCCCGCGGAGCTGTCGAGGGGGGACGACCCCCCGGAACCCCCCGCGGAGCGGTCGTGGGGAGACGGCCCCTCGAGGGTGGCTCCGTGGCTCGGACTGCCGATAAACCAGATGGTGGCGATCGCTCCGCCCGCTGCCCCGACCACGGCCGTCGCCGCGAACTGCAGGCGCGGGTCGATGTGAGCGTGGGCAGCGAGCGCGCTGGTCAGCGCGCCGGCAAGCACGCCCACGCTCCAGAGCCCGTGCAGGCCGGACATGATCGACCTGCCGGCCCGTTCCTCCGCCTCCACGGCCTGGGCGTTCATCGCGTTGTCGACGGTGCCGATCAGTGCGCCGATCACCAGCATGACGAGCACCAGGACCGCTAGGTCCGGCGCGAAGACTGGCAGCCCGGCCGCCAGGCACGAAGCGATGATCAGGGCCCTGGTGGCGGCTTTCGGGCCAGCGCGATGCACGTACTGAGCCGCGATCGGGATGGCGGCGATCGCGCCCACGCTGGTCATCAACCCGACGACGCCCAGCAGTCCGCTGGAAAGGTGCAGCCTGGCGGCGATCCAGGGCAGCCGCGACGCAAAGGTGCCGACCGCGATGCCGTTGGCGATGAAGACTGCGCCGACAGCGCGCCGCTCAGCGGACCGCGGGACAGCCAGGCCAGATCGACCGGTCACCGGACGCCGACAATCAGCGGTTTGCCGGCGTGACCCATCCCGCTATTCCATCAGGTCCGCCCTGATGGTCTTGATCGGAGCACGTTGCCGCGAGAGGAGACCCCGCTGTTCACCCTCTGTAATGGCTATGTCATCCTATGTGTGGGGGACCCATTCAGATGAATCCGGGGGGACCGGTCATCAGGCTCGCTCTGGCGGTGCGAAAGCTCCGCCAGGGCGAGTTCCTCTTTCTGGCACCGGCGGTCGCCGGGAACGTTCTAGGCCCGACTGACTGGCTTACCTGACTGGCTTACCTGATTGGCTTACCTGACTGGGCTAGCGGCTGCTGCGGCCAGCTTTACCTCGTGCCGCGGCCATCCCCAGGTTGGCGAGCGCGTCGGCCCGCTCGTTACCCGCATCGCCGGCGTGGCCCTTGACCCACAGCCACTCCACATCGTGCTTGCCAGCCGCGGCATCGAGCCGGCGCCACAGGTCCTCGTTCTTGACCGGCTGCTTGCTCGCGGTGCGCCAGCCGTTGCGCTTCCAGTTCGGCACCCAGCTCGTGATGCCGCTGCGGACGTAGACGCTATCGGTATGCAGCCGGACCTTCGACTTCCTGGTGAGGCTCTCCAGCGCCCGGATGGCCGCCATCAGCTCCATCCGGTTGTTGGTGGTCGCCGCCTCGCCGCCGCTCAGCTCCTTCTGGCGGCCGCCATAGCTGAGCAGAGCGCCCCAGCCGCCGGGGCCCGGGTTCCCGCTGCATGCCCCGTCGGTGTAGATCTCGACGGTGTCTCGTCCCGCCTCGCCAGTCATGACATGAAACCTACTGGTCCTCCCCGTGCGCGCTGGGCGGCACGTCCAGCGCCGGGTTCCGGTCGAAGAACCCCCACGGCTTGAGCCAGAACGCGGTCCGGTCGGTCGGCATCACCGGCCAGTCCTCCGGCCTGGTGATGTGGTGCAGGCCGAAGACGTGCCACAGCACGATGTCGGTGTCCTCGATCGAGCGGTCCCGTGCGGTCCAGACGGGCAGTCCGTGGTCCGTCGCGCTCTGGGTCGGGAACTCGCCGCACGGCCATCGCTCGGCCGGGGAGTACGGCGTTACCCACAGTGTGTGGCCGATGACCTGCGCCCGCTGGAACGCGGGCGACGACTCGTCCAGCAGCGGCGGGAAACTGCCGCCGGGAACCAGCTTGTACGCCGGGCGGCCGCCGAGCCCGTTGACGGTGCGGGTGGAGACCACCTTCCAGCCGCGCTGGCTCGCCCAGTCGTAGTCCTGCCGGCCGGCGGACTCGGTCCGCAGCGGTGTCTCCTCCGTGACCAGTGCGAGGCCGTGCGGATTCGCGTCACTGACGGGCAGCGGCCGCGAGTCGACCGCGCAGACAGTGTTCGGTGCGCCGTCGATATCGAGGTCCAGCCGCGCCACGATGAAGTGCTGGTGGTAGGGCGCGTACGTCCGCTCGTCGACGAGTGCCCCGGTCGGAGGCTGTTGTCCAGGCGCGAAGAACGACGTCACCATGATTCCGGTGGCGCGCACCTCGCACTCCACGTTCCCGTCCTGATAAAAGCGCCAGTAAACCAGGTACTCATAGTTCGCCACGGTCACGTGGAAGGAGACGGCCAGCCGCCGCGCGCGGCGCACCTGCGCGCCGGACCGGTCGTCCACGTGCTTCCAGCCGATGCCGTCGTCTTCCTCGTGGATGCAGATGGCGTTGGGGATAGGCACCGGCTCGCCGTGCGAGTCGTGCACCACCGCGTCCAGGTAGCGGATTTCGCCGAGGCAGTCGCAGCCGCGTTCCAGCGACGTTGTCATGAACCCGAGGCCCCATTCACCGATGTCGAATGCGGTGCGCCGGTAGTGGTCGGGGGTGGCGTCCCGGTACGGCACGATCATCTCGGCGAACGACATCCGGTGCGCGACCGGCCGCAGCCTGCCATTATCGCGGAAGCCGACAGTATGCAGGACGAGCCCCTCGCGGTGAGTGAAGCCGAGCCGCAGCTCCCAGTTCTGCCACCGGAGCAGCCGGCCATCCAGCGTGAACGACGCCCCGTCCGGCTGGCGCACCTCCAGCGGGCTGACCTTGCGCAGCGGCATGCCGATGAGGCCCGGCAGGTACTCGCCTCGCACGGCCGGCCGGCCGACGCCGCCTTCGGCCTCCCGGCTGTCCTCGAGCTCGATCAGCGCCATCCGGTTCAGGTCGACGACTGGATGCAGTCCGGTGATCTGGTGCGCGTACGGGTTGCCGTCGGGCACCTCGCGCACCCAGACGTCAGCCCAGCCGATCCGCAGCCCGTGGTACCGCGACGGCACCAGTGCGGCGCCGTAGGCCCACACGTCGATGAGGACGAGGTCCAGGTCAGTAATGCCACGGCGATGCAGAGCCGCGATCAGCTCCGGCTGCCGGAGCAGCATCTGGTGGCACTCATGCCACTCATCGACAGTGACGTTCGGCTGCACGCCGGGTAACGGCTGCCAGTCCGTCAGTCTGCCTTCCGGTAGCGTCACCGTGGCGCGATAGGCCTGACCGTCGGCGGTGTTCCAGACGACCGCCTGCGCCGCGCGGCCGATGTCGTCGAGCTCTGCGGCCAGCGCTTCCTTGGCGGGCTCGATCAGCTCGATCGAGCCGTATCGCCAGCCGCGATGAACCCCTTGACGGTCCAGTAACGTGGCCGCGACCCGCTTGATCTCGCTCGCATCGAGCGGGTCGAGGGGGTGCTGGTCAGCCGGTCCTGACAAGCCGGTCACGCCTGTCCGCTCGCGTCGCGCTGGGCCGCGATGAGGTCCCGGTACCAGGCGAATGACGCCTTCGGGATGCGGCGCTGGGTCTCGTAGTCGACGTACACCAGACCGAACCGCTGATGATAGCCCTCGGCCCACTCGAAGTTGTCCAGCAGCGACCAGACCAGGTAGCCGCGCACATCGACCCCGGCGATGATGGCGTCGGCGACCGCGCGGATGTGCCCGTCCAGGTAGCTGATCCGGGGCTGGTCATCGACGAGGCCGCTGGCGTCCGGCACGTCAGCTACCGAGCAGCCGTTCTCGGTGATGTACACCGGCGGCAGCGTGCCGGGATACCGGTCGCGCAGCATCACCAGCAGCTCGGTGAGCCCGGCCGGCACGACCGGCCAGCCGAAGTTCGTCACGGGATAGCCCTCGATCGGCTCCATCTGGAACGGCATCGGTGCGTCCGGCAGCGCGGACAGCCGGGTCGGCATGTAGTAGTTGACGCCGAGCGCATCCAGCGGCGCGGCGATGACGTCCAGATCGCCGGCCCGCACGAACGGGGGAAGCTCAGCGCTGACGCCGAGCGCGGCCATGTCCGGGTACGACCCGAGCAGCACCGGGTCGGTGAACAGGCGGTTCTGCAGCACGTCGTAGGCGGCAGCGGCGGCCTTGTCCGCCTCGCTGTCAGAGGCAGGCCAGGTCGGCGAGTAGTTGTTGGTGAGAGCTACCTGAGCGGCGCCGGCGGCCCGCAGGGCGGAAACCGCAAGGCCATGGCCGAGCAGCAGGTGGTGCGAGGCCGGAAGAGCGTCGAGCATCAGCGTCCGGCCGGGCGCGTGAATGCCCAGCGCGTATCCGAGCGCCATGACCACGTACGGCTCGTTCAGCGTGATCCACAGCGGGATGCGGTCCGCCATGCGCGCGGCCACGATACCCGCGTACTCCCCGAACCGCTCCGCGGTGTCGCGGCTCAGCCAGCCGCCCTCATCCTCCAGTGGCTGCGGCAAGTCCCAGTGGAACAGCGTCGGCATCGGCGTGATGCCAGCTGCCAGCAGTGCGTCGGTGAGCCGGTCGTAGAAGTCGAGCCCTGCCGGGTTGACTGGCCCGGAGCCGGCCGGCTGGATGCGCGGCCAGGCGATCGAGAACCGGTACGCCCCGATGCCGAGGTCGGCCATCAGCCCGACATCCTCCGGCCAGCGATGGTAGTGGTCGTCAGCGACGTCGCCGGTCTGCCCGTCGCGGACGGCACCGGGTTTCCGGCAGAACGTGTCCCAGACGGAGACGCCGCGGCCGTCTTCCGCGACTGCTCCCTCGATCTGGTACGCCGCCGTCGCGACACCCCAGGTGAAGCCGGGCGGAAAGGGCGGGAAGTGAAGGTCGCTCACGCGGTGATCGTAGCCCGCCTACCCGGTGCGGAAGGTCGCGGCCGGGGCGATCCGCGCAGCTAGCTGTGCCGGCAGGAGGGCCAGCAGGTTCCCGGCAGCGAGCAGGACCGCCACGCCGACCAGCAAGGCAGCGGCAGGCACCACCGGAGCTGGCACGACGCCGACCGAGTTGGCGAAGCTCGTCCATGCCCACCGCCCCGCGGCGATGCCGAGCGGCACGCCGACAATGGCGGCGACGACGAGGATGGTGCAGGTCTGCCAGGCGACGACGGCTCTGATCTGTCTGGCACGCAGGCCCAGAGCCTTGAGCAAGGCCAGGTCGCGGCGGCGCTGCCGCACAGACGCGAGAATCGTCAGGCCTAGCGCCAGGACGGCCGCTGCTGCGACGCCGGTCGCCAGTACGAGCGGCTCGCTGCCCATCTGGCTTGCGTTGACAACCGCGGCACCGCGCTGAGGCGGGAGCGGATAGGTCCCTCCCGGGCTGCCGGTTCTTGCTGAGATGGCCGCTATCCTGGCGATCAGAGCCGTGGCAGCGGAC
>Ga0335074_10009385_pt1 | contig 13666 bp, 11 predicted proteins | sample Lox_Sample_23_FD_206715 | JGI IMG/M metagenome (GOLD analysis project Ga0335074, IMG submission 206715) | Soil microbial communities from Loxahatchee National Wildlife Refuge, Florida, United States - Lox_Sample_2.3 | ecosystem: Environmental > Terrestrial > Soil > Wetlands | place: USA...
GTGCATTAAACATTCAATTCAATTCGATCTCGCGGACGGACAAGGTGTGATTGAAGGAGCAAGAGCTGTTCTTGGCTTACTGAGATATCTTTTAGCTGAGTGAGGTGGGGTTGTCGGTAATAGGATTCTTACCACTTAAATAATATCAACCACAACCAATTTAGTTGCCTACCATCTCTATGCTCTGTTGTTTCATTGGCATCTCATCTCTCTGCGTCACTATTCCAAGTATTACCACAAATTCCGAAGGGCCAATCACATCACTTACAACTCGATGGGATGGAGTGTTAATTATTGAGAATGTCTGGTGTTAGTACTGTTGACGCCGTAGGGTATCTTGGTGTTGACAACTCAGTCAAGTGATTGGTGAGGATGAGGATATTTTGACCATCTCGTCTGCCACCAGCCAACAGTAAGCATTCGCACTCGCCTATAAGGGACAAGTGTATTGCGCAATTTTCGCCATTACCAGCTTTGTCGGCAGGAATCTCCATCTGAGGCAAAAATCGCGAAAAATTTGCCCGTGTCGGTTGAGATGGACACAACTCTACAAAAATACCTCATTACCAGCGTAAATCCCTCATACCAACCAAGGAGCGCATCTCACCTACGACCCGGATAATCCGATCGGCTGGCCAGACTGTCGCAAAATATTTAAAGAGCGCGATCGGTGGCAATATACCGCAACGATAAAAGTCGAGTCTTCTGAAGTTCGAACTTGCGCAAAGCTCAAAGAAACAATTCAAGATGGATATGTCTGCCACTGATCCCAACGCTTGCAAGATTTCTGTATCTCCATACCTCGTCAATGCTGACGCGTGCAATAGATGTTATGGAATTGGTACACGGTCAACGCTTGTTTCCTTGCAAGTGGTTGGCACGTTCATTCTAAGGGTATATCTCTCTCTTACCACTGCTGACTCGCAGGTGGATTTGCAGGTTCCGTGATCGGAGTATTCCTAATGTCAGCCTTCCTCGAATTAATTCGTCGTGTCCAACGTGAATATGATTACTTTCTCAAAGACAAACACGGCATTCCGACACGAAGCTACTTCACATACACTCTCAAGAAGGACAAGAGTAACGAAGGCGACTGTTCCTCTCCGGTACGCACTTCTGCAACTTTGCAAATTACGTTTTGGGAACATGCTGTGCGGTCTCTGTTTTATATTCTGCAATTCGTCAATGCATATTTCATCATGTTGTTGGCTATGGTACGTTTTGAGATTTGTCGTGCTGACGATGTAGTATTACAATGGATATATTATCATTGCGATCTTTCTTGGTGTGTTTGCTGGACATCTCGCATTCAGGAGGGACAATCTTCTCATTGGAACGAAACAAGAAACGGGAACAAGTTGTTGCTGATTAGACTAGAGCTCATCGTCTTTTGCTAGTAGATTTGTTTTAATATTTTCATTCAGAACATGTATTGTATCAATGCTTCTCCAAAATTCATTCCCGCTCACACCCTTTTCCCGTATATCCTACCATGTCGTGACTCGTCCATCTCCTATTCTTCGTGCATCGTTTATCCGATATGAGGTATGAAGTCTGACCACGAGGGTGTGCTATATGCTCCCACAGGAAGACTACGAATACTTATGAACGATTCAATCATCAGCACGATTCTTCCAGTCACCGCAAACAACATAGCAACGAAGACAAACCAGCCTGTGACCTCCGAGCGAGCGTCGATAGCCACACACCGAGTCACGATTAAAAAGAAAAAGGTGCTGGCTGCCAACATGCAGATACACACTTGCCACACAATCATTTCAGCACGAGTAGGGAAATAAGCAGTCCACCCGAGTGCATCGATGGCGATATAGAGCGACGAGACGATCTGAATCAGACAAATGATAACTAAGGCTGCTCCTCTTGCGAGAGGTAACGTGTCTTCATTCTTTGCAGATTTGAATAAGTGCGTCTGGGATGGAGTGACTCCGTTCTCACTCAGTTGTTCTTGACATTTCGGACAATTACTAAAATCGATCTCGACGGTGTCCTCGATACCTTGTGGCTTAAACCACCACAACCCATAAATAACGAGGGTAATCCAGACTTGCGCGATGGTGTTCAATTCTAGTAATGTGACTGGAAGTTCCTCGACTCTCCTGGCAATTGTCTGGATGATGAGCCAGGAAACCTGGAGACAGACCAAAGCCTTGGCCAACTTGTCTGCTTTGCGAAGAACGTGGGTTTTCTCATCGACAAACTTGACCGTGGGCAACATATTACATTTGGCCAATTGTCCAATTCCATCAGCCGTAGCGAATTCTGCTTCAACAGACTCTTCGAGTTTGAATTTTATAGCTCCCATTTGTACGAAATACCCCTGAGCAAGACCCCACTTCGGTCCCCAACCAACAATTTTCTGAGTGACGGGACAGTTTGATTCATGTTGTATCTTTGGAGGAGATTGTTCAGATGATGTGGCTAGGGGTTCCAAATCCACCTCAACGTCGTCTTTGTCTGGTTTTCCAGTAGCGATGGCACGTTCGGCATCCCGGTAGTCGCGGTCTTTGTTTGCATTGCTACGGACTTCTCTTGCGGTAAGGTATTCGGCAACCACCAAGGCCAGTGCGACCTCAGGGAGGAAGAAGATCATGCAACACCATTTGAACTTTGACTTGGTCTCGAAAATCGGATCGCTAGAAACGGCATTTGGATGAACGACGGTCCAAAGACAGAGGAAATACGTGAAGAGACATTCCCAGACTAACCCAAGTGTCCCTCGGCCTGAAGGATTCGCAACAAATGACGGCGCGAGGGTAACGTTCATTGCTGAAAGCGAAAAGCGAGTAGAACGAGAAATGCGAGTAATGCGAGTAATACGAGGAAAGCGAGGAATTGAGTAAGGAGTCTATCTTGAAGCAGATTGGGTGGTGGGAGATAAGCGAGGTGATGAAACGGGATTTTATGATGCCGGCTGTTTATGGAATACGGGGTTTGGTGGGATCAATTTAGGGTTTCAGGTTTCCAACCTTATTCTTCCGAGTCGGTGTGCACAACAAAATCATTTCGAAATGTACCGGGCTTGCATGGCTTTGAGCACTAGATATGAAGCCGACAGCTGTTCGTCCTGGTAGTATGTCAATTACTCGAACCGACGAACAGCGAAAAAGCGAAAAGCGAAAATTGAGTTGGTGATCCTGGCGAGCAAACCTGTTTGCCACTGCAAGTCGGCAATTCCAACTAATGAGATCGGTGGCTCACTAAGTTAGAAAGATACTACTGGAGATGACGAGCTCTCGCAATACGTGTTACAAAGAGTCGCTATTCGATCGAGACTCTCCACCGCGGGATTCGCAGGACATCTTAATCGACAAATGAATTACGATAACTATCACATACAAAGGTTCTACGTCCCCCACAAACTGACTTCCAAAGATGAACCTAAATGCATACCTTTCGAAGTCCTAACCCCGTCCTAAACGATTATATCAAATGAAATCCATGGCTCCAAATCAAGGCAATAAGTTGGAACAAGTACTTCTCTCCATTTCGATCTCAATTATCGTATCGCAGGAATAGGTATTAAGACGTTGAATTTGAATGCGGAACCAGCTTGAATATTGCGAACAAAATCGCGAAAATGATCTAATTCAAAATGGATTAGCCCTGATCGAACTGTCAGTGATGGAAGAGAAGATACAAGGAGTGGAACACTCAAGATACATGCCAGAACCAAGCAGACGGCTGTAAGATAGGTTCGTCGCCTTCGGTTTAGCTGGCGTTCCAGAGCGTTATTCCGATCGACTTCTGGTCTAATCGGAACGACCACATTATCTCCAATAACCACATGGTCTCCAATGACGACATTGCTTCCAATGACCACGTTGTTTCGATTGGGCTGATACTTTCGTGACGGAGTGAGAACCGGTACCGCTCTGACATCAGTGACTGCGTTGTTTCGATCATACTGAGCAGTTGTTTGCAGAGGGATGGGTTGCTGTGAAGGAGGTGCAGTGTTGTCAGAATAGTCTTCCTCCGTAGTGAGCATCGCATTCAGACATTCTAGACAACGATGCCTTGTAGGTAACCACTCGGTAATACAAGTTGAATGACTGCGATAAGCAAAGAGCACGCTGGAGTCTCACTATATATGGCCACACGGCAATGCAGTGACTTGTTGACCATCCTCATATCGGCATTGACACCATGAACAACATTGTCCACTCCGAATGTGTTCTTGCGTTGCAGGAAATCGGTAAAGAGCTTCAAGGCCGATAGTTTCCATATTAGTATGGGAAACGAGGGAGGTGCAGTCGCGCAGCGCTATTATCTGTCTTCAAACCGCAGTTTTATCCTTCCTTGATGGGTAGATGCTATGACGCTTCACAGCGTGGGTCTTGGAAGGCGTAGGCGAGTTTGAAGGTTTAAGGTTTCCGACGTCGGCCCGTCGGATGTTCCGATGATTCCGTCGGCAATCATGAGACCCACACCGGTGCTGCTAGAGATAGGAATAAGTTAAGGTTCAATAGAACTGGTAGAATCTGAGCGCTGAATGGTTTCAAGAGGTTCTATTGATCTCTAGCGTCTAATCACGCAATTAAAAAGGTAAAGTCGTAAAAGTTAGGATACAATTCTTGCGCTATTTAACACTACATAGATCAAACGCTTCAGCTAGCATGTAGACATCAACATCATCTTTACTCCATATCCATATTTCCTTCCATCTCCATTTTCAGCCCAGTCCAGCCGTTAGTAAGAGGCAATATCGATTAGACAACCTATTGAGTGATTGAATTAAGAACTTATGTACAGCCCGCTTCACGACGAATATCACCGCGAAAATAACCTAATTTCATTATACCTAGAGTTAGCCTTGATCGAACTCATGGAGGGTTGACCATACAATGAGTGGGACAACAACGGTACAGCCCAAAAGCAAGCAGCTGCACCATTCAGACTGACAACAATTTTGTCAGTGTTGGTTGGTAGCATTATTCCGATAGTCTCCTCTTGTAGGCAGGAGATAGAGTGCACTGTTTCGAATAACTAGGCTGATACGTTCGTGGCGGGGAAGTGATAGTGTTTCGATGAGGCGGATCGGTTGTTTGCGGAGGAGCAAGTTGCTGTGAAGGAGCTATGGTAGTGTTATCAGAATGGTCTTCCATCATCGTATCGGTCTAGACAACGATGCCTTGTTGGTAACCACTCGATGATGCAAGTGGAGTGACTGCGATAAGCAAATAGAACACACTGGGAGTCTCACTATATATGACCACATGGCAACGCGGTTACTTCTTCACCATCCTTGTATTCGTGTTGGCACCATGAACAACAGTGGCCACTCTGAATAAGCTCTTGCCTTGCGGGAATCGCCAAATAGAATCGATGCTGAGTGCCATCCTAGTGTCGCGAGATGACGGAGATGCAACGGACTTTTATCTTTAATCGTGTGACGGTTGCAAAGGCTCTATATACTGTACCTCGGAATTAGAATTTTTTATATAGTGGCAGAGGTGTGAAAATGGGTTGATGAAGTGAATTTCGGCTTATAATATGGGATGGCTCGCTTCACCACCCCGCTCGCTTAGTACCTCGAGTACAGATGTACATAAACCAAGTACACTCGGACGTGATCTCTCTGAGTACTGTGGGAGACAGTGCAATTATAATGAAATCATGCGAGTAGGTGACACTCTACCAGAATGAGCTTCATCAGAACTTGTCGAATAACGTTTCGAGGGTAGACTGTCGATAGCCATTGTATGCAAAGAGTCGTCATCGATCTGTTCCTGCTCATTTCCATCATCCTCTCCTGAAAGTGAGTCTAGTCTCGTCTTATCCAGATATCCTGTCTTCACATACCACAACAACCTTCCGAATAACCGCCATCATAACATCGAAAAACGCAACACGTTGTTCAGGAATTAACATCTCACATGGCGATGACCGATAAAGACCTCAATCTCAGACCGTCCCTTATAATATCCTTGTCAAAGATATCCATGTGCAAAACGATAATAATAAAGCTTCAATTGCGAATGATATCCAGTACCAGGAACACCTACCATTAGTACCTGCGATGACGAGTGGTATGTTGTACCTCTTGAGGATGATCGAAGAACGGTTGGTGACATGTAATTGTGAGCATTTCAGCTAGAATCTGTCCCACATAATTCTGTTCTCGCAAGGAAGGTGTCCAAAGACTTCCATCCTCTTTAATCTGCGGTGATCCCAGATCCTGTGTTTTCGCAGTTTCGTCTGATAATTAGAGCTTGATAAGGGAAGTGAGAAACCTCGAGAAGGAGAGCAACTTTTTGTCGTGGCCATACTGGAGCATGATCGACTCCCGACACGGTAATTGTCAAACATCCATCTGGTATTGTAGTAATTTCTTGCGGATGATTTGCTTCGCGACCGATTCTAAGGGAAAGAGATGGTCCTTCTCTGTTATTAGTTGTGTTTGTTAAGTGATTGTACTTGATCCATTGGCGAGATAACTCTCGTCCAGGAGGTAGGAAGTGTTGGGATTATTCAGCGCTGCAATCTCATGTATATAAGGACCTGTGTAGCCACATCTCATGTACACAATTAACTCGCTCACACTCACACATATTTCTACAGGAAGAATAACTCTGCGGAACTATTCCAAATCTCCCTTACTCCATTCATGAAACAATCAGCCATATCGCGTGTTGCAGTCTCGTTTGTCCAAAGCACAAGTCTTCCGCCAGCGGAAGCGGTATTATTACTTATCGTAGAACCATGTGACGCAGAACGGTGCTCGTCAGACGTTTTTTCTACAATTAGACCTCATGCAACAATGACGAGTTAATACCAGACAACACGACCTCTTCATTCGGTGCAACGACATTCTCCGACTCATATGAATGTTGCTTTTGTTCGTCCAACAACTTTACTTCCGATCCTCTTCCGTTTGACAACATTCTTATCAAGAAGCGACCCAGCACCCGTCTTAAACGAATAAATCTCCGAAGCCTTCCTCGAAACATCCTCCACAACGGTGCCCTCTGCAGACTATCGGTCTCAAAGAAGCCAGAATTTCCTCCTGCGTTCCAATCTTCAAAGCATCACGTTGTACATCATACACTACATTCATCAGTTTCTATTCTCGAGAGTGTGTATAGCGCATCTTCTCATTGACGCGACGTAAACGTACCTTCACGCGAGAACATGACGCCTTTTCGATCAAGTCATGGTTTCTCAGTATGCTCGACTTATCTACTTTCTGAACGACGAGTTATGAAGGATGTTGATGCCGATGGATCGTAGTGGGATGTCTTCCATCGTGAAAAGACATTCGTGGTGCAAAATCAAAAACACGACAATGGGCTGATCTTAAATTTTGCCGAGCTGCTGGTTGCTAGGGCAACAGGCTATCAGAGCCGATCACCACCAGATTAAAGTTCTGCGCACTTCACCATGGACACTGTCAAAGAAGGTTTAGTTAGCTTTAAACTTTTGCACTGCCTGCGTCTGGTGACGTATGCTCCTGTTGCGCCCTGTTGCGCCTCTTGCTCACTTATATAAATCTGCTCCCACAGACAACTTCACAAAAGCGACGTTTCACCTTGACAATTCTTTAGAGACTTCGTTGAGGTTCAGCAAATCACAACTCATCATCAGCAAGAAGTTCTTAAACGTATACCTCTTCATTACTGAGTCAAATCCATATTGTGCATATACCGAATCTCGCGGCCGAAAGGATCCCCGATGGAAAAGATGGCGACACTACAGACGACGGCCAAAGTGCCAAGTCGACCTCCAATCAACCCTTGGATGCCGCCGCCCGAAGCCAGCTATATCTTCGATTTGGAATGGCCTCCGGGTGAGATCTCCGTGCCACCGTTCGTCGCAGAAGATACCGGAAAGCTGGTGCATCTTTCATGGTGGCTGGGGCAGAATGGCCATAAGTGGGGAACGGCGATTTGTCATGCGGCAAGAACGAAGAATGTCCAGATGTTATGGTGGCTAATTCAAACGTCTCGGCTTGAATTCAAGCAAATGCTGGAACAAACCAAACTCACGTTAAAAAAAATCGATTCGATGCGTGGAGAACTTGAAAGCACCATTCCAGAGTGGCTCGCAGTCATCACTGCCCTAATTGCCGAAGTCGTCGACTCTCGCTACAACATAGGAGCGGCGTCACGGTCCGTGGCTTCAGAGGCGGATCCTTTCACTTTTGCCGCCAAAATAGAACGGATGATGCATCAACTTCCCCAATTTCGCGACAAGGATTTTTGGGAAGATCGCTATGCGTTTGCCGTCCCTTTCCCCCCAACTGCGGCATGTATGACATGGTATTATGGTGTTGTCAGCCTCCGTTACCCCGTCCTTGAACGTCCTGCTGAAGCTTTTCGAGAGGCGTATGAAAAACAGGGCCGTGGCAATTTTCTTCCCCTTGCTCTTCGGATGCGACGGAATCATGAATGCGTAAGATTGGTGAGGCATTTAGTGGGGTGGATTAACTTGGCAGGTTCGCCTGATTCATCAGGGAAGACCGCCTTAATGTATGCCGCAGAATCTGGGGACTTGGAGGTGGTCAACGTCTTGTTGCAATTTGGCGAACTGACTCTCCAAGAAACTGACCCACAGTGGAGGGCAATTGTGAAGTCGGTAAATATGGAGGCCAAGGATTATCATCAAGGGAAGACTGCCTTGTTTTTTGCTGCAAGTTCGTCACATGCGGATACCGTTAAGGGATTACTCGACGCAGGTGCCGATATTGAAGCGATGGATGAAAACGGGAGAACGGCCCTGTTTGATGCTGTCATGGGACGAGATCTGGAAACCTTTGACGTGTTGTTGAGAAGTGGGGCAAATATTCATGCGAGAGATTCGCAAGGGAGGAGTCTCTTATTTTACGCCGTGAATGCAGAGGTCTGTGGAAAGTTGCTCAAGAAAGGAGTGGAGATTGAAAGAAAAGACGAGAATGGGATGACAGCCCTATTCCGTGCTGTAGAAAAAGGGAACCTGGAGCTGGTGGATCTCCTATTAAGGAGCGGTGCAAATATTCATGCAACAGATTCGCAAGAGAGGAGTCTCTTATTTTACGCCGTGAATGCAGAGGTCTGTGGAAAGTTGCTCAAGAAAGGAGTGGAGATTGAAAGAAAAGACGAGAATGGGATGACAGCCCTATTCCACGCTGTAGAAAAAGGGAACCTGGAGTTTGTGGATCTCCTATTAAGGAGCGGTGCAAATATTCATGCGAGAGATTCGCAAGGGAGGAGTCTTTTATTTTACGCCGTGAATGCAGAGGTCTGTGCAAAGTTGCTCAAGGAAGGGGTGGAGATTGAAAGAAAAGACGAGAATGGGATGACAGCCCTATTCCGCGCTGTAGAAATAGGGAACCTGGAGTTTGTGGATCTCCTATTAAGGAGCGGTGCAAATATTTATGCGAGAGATTCGCAAGGGAGGAGTCTTTTATTTTACGCCGTGAATGCAGAGGTCTGTGCAAAGTTACTCAAGGAAGGGGTTGAGCTTCAAAGACGAGACAACCAAGGGAAGACGGCCTTATTCAATGCTGTAGCGAGGGAGAATCTGGAGCTTATTGACCGCCTTTTGAAAAGCGCGGCCAATATTAACGCAACGGATTTACATGGAAAGAATGTATTATTCTACGCCGCCGAGTCTAAATGGCGGGATCGAAGAGTCGTTGATCTGTTATTGGAAAGCGGCGCAAACGTTGATGCAACGGATTCGGATGGGAAGCCTGTTTTGTTCTACGCTGTAAAGTGTGGTTGCGTGGACACAATTCATCAGTTATTGACAGCTGGGATAGAGGTCGAAGGACGAAAACGTAAAGAGCCAACCACGGCTTCATCAGAAACTACGCAATGGGATCGCTTCGAACTTCTCAACGCGCTACTAGAGGCCAACACTTCCGTACGGTCGGACTACTTAATTTACCTTATTGACAACGCTAAATCTGTGGAGTATCTCAAGGAATTCCTCCTCGCAGGGGGCCTTATTAGGACGGAAGTAAGTGCGACGGGGACCAACGCACACCTCATAAGTTACCACCGGATACTGGCCGAACTCCTTCACCATGCAATTTGGAGGTATGCACATAGTGTCGTGGAATTCTTGCTTCGCATTGGAGTTGACCTGGAGGCTAGGACCAAAGCAGGTGCGACAGCTTTAATTGCCGCATCTTGGGCTCGCAACACCGTAATGGTCAAGTATCTTATTTCCCGTGGTGCAGATATGGAGGCAAAAGATAACTTGGGAGAAACCGCGTTACATAAGGCTATTTCCAAAGGAAATGTGCAGCTTGTCAAATGGCTCGTGGAGAATGGTGCGAATATAGACGCCAAAGACTCGGCGGGAAAGAAACCTTCTCAGCAAGCTTCTGCGATGGGAGACAGCGAGCTCGCTGCCTGGCTTACCGACTATGAAAAGAAGAGTTACAGTGACCTTTCCCTCCAGTATGCGGATGATGTTTTCCGAGCGGTTAGGGGGAATTTTACCAGAATAGAGCGCACATTTGCGAAGCACCAGTGCAACATGCTTTGTTTGGCGGGGTTTGATTATGCCCCGTCGTGGTATAAATACAGCGAACTTGATGATAAGGGGTTTTTTACCGGTAATCGTCCTCATCTGATTTCCCTCCAATGATTTACCAGGAAGTCGACAGATCTTATGGCTGGAAACTAGCGAGCCTTGGGAATTCACTTCAGTGACCAAACTTTTGAACGAAATGTCCGATATCATTCGGCCTATCCCCGTCGTTGCATTTGACCCTTCGTCGGAGACGGTAATAGCTGTGAACGATTCACATTGGCATCTTTCTGCTCCCAATGGATCGCCTCCGGCATTCTCTTCTGGTGCGACACGACAGCCGTTCACACACACCACTGCCCCACAACCTTCGGTTACGTATCGCACAGTTGCAGCCTTTGTGCAACAGAATGAACGCTCAAGGTTTGCGCATGCCCAGCGACCCGAAGACAGCGAAGGGTCAGGAAGATCTCGCCAGTCTAATCGGAGATATTCCTCCCCTACTGCTTCTAAAACTCCAGAAGTTCCACCAGGTACTCCACAAGAATATGTCCCTAAATTTATCGGAATCCTCGATTTGGAAGATGAAACGGGTCTACATCAGCAGACCAAAGTCATGTTCCATGTAAAGATAAGAACCTTTGGTTCTTGTGGAATAGCGACCACAACATCGTCGATCTATCAACCTGAGCTTAATTTACCGACGACCGCGGGAAGCCTTACGGAACCTTTCCTGCGTGCCACGCATTTCATTTTGACGATTGGTCTCGACGATAACCATATCAAGGATTCCTCGTCCCAATTGAGTTGTCAACGTCCTCCTATGCATCACTGGCTGTCGAAGGTTTCTGCTGCCCGTCAACAAACCAAGGGCATTACGGCGCGTTTTGGGATGAATCCAATAATATTGCCTTCTTACATGTCAACCACTACTTGCACCAAGAATTATACGCCCCTCCAAGAGGTGGTGGATTTCACGCAGGTCAAAATCAATGAGAGAAGCGACACAAAAGAACATTTTTGGCACTACGTATTCCAAAACAATGTTGAGAGTCCAGTGCACTTTCCAGATGAGTACGTTTCTGGTGTTCAGTATAATCGTTCCCATCCTGTGGATACAATACGCCTCTTCTTTGATACGGTTCTGGTGGTGAATAATAAGAAACGGCGAGGAAAACAAGACTTCAAGTTTTGTGGTGCAAAACAAGTTATAATGAAGTACCGACTGAGTTTCAGACGATATGGTAAGGTTCTCGAATTCAATGGTACTGGGTGGACAACAAGGCTTCATCATAAAATCGAAGCATTACCTATGGTAGCAGTGTGGGGTGAAGAAGAAACGGATGGCGGCCAAGTGAGAGCTAAAGTTGGGATGGAGATGGAGAAGAAGGTGCGTACGATTGAAGCAACTGCAAATTAGTCTGCAATCGATCGGAAATACATAATAGCGTGAGAGTGTAACACAATGGATATCGAGGATTGGGGACATTCATTACACTGAGTCACTTTTCATACCTTCATTTTATTTTGGAAGAAGTTATGTCGTGCTTTAACTGAGGGATTTTGAATAATTGAATTAGTTAGTAAGATTTCGAAACACATGTTATCGGGCCTTGAAGTTAAAATCGGAACGCAAGATGGCTCTCACTTTCAATTGTGCTTCGTCGGAAGACAGTAAGCCTCGTCTTTATCAGCTTTTCCGATCATTCTCAGTCCCCGTATTCCTCGTCTGAGATAATTCCCATCAGATGGCAAGTTCTGCGGACCCTCCTCCTTCCCTCTTGTCGTATATTTCGACAAGGCTGATTCAGGACCCGTCAGTGATATTTTCGTGGAATGGCAATCCTTTTTTGGTTTTCAGAGTCTAACCTTGGTGATGGACTCTCGCGGGCTCATTGTCCCTGGACAATTCGCGAAATCGACCCCGCCATCTTCCCTCTCGGTCAAAAGTCCACCCCACAAACTTTGACGATCGGGTCAAATGCATAATGTCTTTACCATCTGATTAACAGAACGAATACAACGACATTAGCATTGTTTGGAGGGTAATATGGCTCAGAGAAACGGTACATTGTGCAACGATCAAGAGAAAAAGTGTAGTGCCCATTAATTGTTAATCAGCTGTGGCTATCGGCCCACAGATTATCAGAAATTCTAAACATCATATCGTACTGTCTGACAACCAATTGAACACATAGGAAACTTCATATAACTTCCGTTTACCGAAAGCTACTCCGCCTTCAAAATTTGATAATGAAATACGCCTTACTTCCATCCTATCCTTCCTTTTCACCTTTCAACTTGTCCAGTTGCTTCTGAAGCGTGGTGGCTTGATCCATCCTCCCTTGATGCCCATATATGAATATAAGGCCTTCCATTCTTAACAGTGTCTCTGGGTGTTTCTCTCCCAGAGTCTGTGTGCTCTTCTGGAAAATCTCCTCTTGAAGGGCCCTCGCTTCTTCTAATTTCCCTTGATGGAACTTTGTTAACGCGAGATTGCTCATGCTTGTTGGGTGACTGTTGCCCAGGAACTGTTCCATCTTTTGCAAAATCTCCTCTTGAAGGGCCGTCGCTTCTTTTAATTTTCCTTGACATGATATGTCGATGCAAGATTGTTCAAGCTTGCCAGAGTGTGTGGGTGATCGTCGCCCAGGATCTGCTTTCTCTTCTTACAAACCTCCTCTTGAAGAGTAGCAGCCTCTCCCATCTTTCCTTGCTCTATATATATCAATGCAAGGACATGCATGCTTGTCAGCGTGGCTGGATGATTGTGCGCCAAGATCTGCATCTTCTTCTGCAGGGCTTCCTCTTGTAGCACAGCAGCCTCTTTGATCTTTCCCAGATCCAGATACATCACTGTAAGATCGCTCATACTGTTCAGTGTTTCTGGGTCATTATCCCCCAGGATCTGCTTCTCCTTCTGCACCACCTCCTCTAAAAGTGTAGCAGCTTCTGCCGTCTTTCCTTGACGCCAATATGCGGCTGCAAGGTTGCGCATGAGTATCAGCGTGTTAGAATGATCCTGGCCGTATATTTGGCTGGATATTTCAAGTCCCCTGCTGAACAATTGTTCGCTATCCTTGGATTTGCCATCTCCGTAGAGAAACCGACCAATCAGAAACATGACACCTGCAGTTGTCTCTGTGCGCACAACCGCAACGTCAAGTAATGGTGTCATGACTTGACCAAC
>Ga0335074_10009387_pt1 | contig 13666 bp, 12 predicted proteins | sample Lox_Sample_23_FD_206715 | JGI IMG/M metagenome (GOLD analysis project Ga0335074, IMG submission 206715) | Soil microbial communities from Loxahatchee National Wildlife Refuge, Florida, United States - Lox_Sample_2.3 | ecosystem: Environmental > Terrestrial > Soil > Wetlands | place: USA...
AAACAATGCAAGCTTGCTCCTTACTAAAATCCTTAATAGTGTGAAAAGAAATTCTTTAATTCTTAAAGGAAGACCTTATAGAACCCCTTTCCTTAAATTCTTTATTTTCCTAGGGGGAGACCCCTTTCGCTGCGCTGGCTTTTTCTATATTTAAAAGCATAAGCCATAATACATCGCAAAGAAGCGAAAATAGTAAGGAGCAAGCTCTTTTTAGTTTAGAATCTTTTATCATGGGGGCCAGCCCCCATACCCCCAGGCCTGCAGCGCTCTATCAGTTGGTATTTGTATAAAATTACAGGTGGCTTAGTAAGAATCCGGAGTATTCCGGGTCACGTTACTGCACTTTTTGAAGTCACCTGACTCCAGTTGAGCCCATATAAAAAAGGTCACGTGACGAAAGAAGCGAGAAAGTTCCAGTAGTAAGGAGCAAGCTCCTAATAAAAATTGATAACGATCAAGGTAAGCCCGCTAGATTAGCTTGTCGGTCATTCCAGCAGCGCTAGAATAGATTGCGCTGAGATATTAATATGATCGAGGCTTAGCATGGCGTCAATATTTCTCAGACCAGTTTTGGGGCCCCGGATACTTGGCTTGGGCATCGGTTTGTCTCTTGCTACACTCCGCCTCAGCCACCAAAGACCTATAATGCTCGATTCAAGTCCAATTTCATCGGCTGCCGGTTACAACCCAGCTCCTCAGTCACCACCTCTTCAGAATGGTAGGCTCAACCCGAGGGCTGTACGACAAATAAGCAGTGGCAGCATTTTAGGTACTTCGGCGCCAATATAGATTTTAAACCATGCAGGCTAATTTGACCGGAAAGGTCTTTGCACTGGCCTCGCTGTGAGGACCTTCTCACGATCTCTAGCTTTACTGATAGGTTTGCTGGTTATTGGAGTACAGGTAATCGACCCTTTCTATCATCTCTTCTTGATGAATTGACACTCTACAGTGGGCTGCAAGTTACGGAATCAATGTTCTTCCATACAGCAAATTACAGCGTTATGTTACGAATCTAGACTTAAGGTCCGCCATCCAGGACAATGTGGCATTCAAGTTATCATTTGGCGCGACCTTCACGGCTGCCGCGTTTATGCATTTCTAGAAAGGTAGTATAAATTCAAAGCCGTTTAGATGCCAGTCTTCATTCAATAATTGACTGCTGTGCCATGACTTTCCTCATACCACACCTTGAGCGCCAAACATGCCAAATCTATTCTTATGAAGCATATGTAAAACTTGATCCTCGACAGACCAGCCAAAAGTCTCTCACGACTTGGTTCGTCTGCTTCGCTCCTCGAAGTCTGTTAGAGAAGGGTCAATAGTTTGCAGCAATAGAGTTATTTCGTTCGGATGACTCACGTTACAATCTTTTGCAGGAAGATTCTCCGATCTTGTTCTTCAACCTTGTCACCTGGCAGATTTTTCTCAAAGAGCGCAGCTTCGAGCCATGGCTTCGACCGAACTTGCTTGACCACGAGCTTCTTTAGTGGATCAGATACCTTATCTAGCTCACTTCTTGCAGCATTACCACTTATGTTATAAACCAAGGCTTCTGCAAGGGCCGGGCCCAAATGCTCCATTACTTGGTTGACCGATGCTTGTAAAGGGGCATCTAGATTTGCTAGAGATACGAAACAACTCTGCTTGTCGTTAGTTTCCACTGATATACCATGATTAAAAGCTTACCCAGAAGTCCGCTGCAGCATATTTTGGCAATGGATCTCGTCCAGTCAAGGCACGCAATGTAAACATGAAAAAGTTCTCCAATAACGCTGCGGACTGTTCCATGAAAACATTGATATGGTGCGGCAGGAGCCGGTACACAAAATCGATGCCGGTCTGTGCAATCTCAGGGTCGTTGGCAGGCTCTATTTGATAGTCAATAAATGTACATGACACACCCACAACAGAGCATCTAATAAACGGTCCAATAAGGGTCTTGCTATTATGTGCATAATATCATGCTAACCAGGTAGCTGCTGGCGTTGCCTTGAGTGCTCTGTCACTCAATGGAACTGGACTTGCCTTCAAGACTTCGTAAAATTGTAAGCACCCAAATGATGAGCTTGTGTAGCGTGTCATCAATTCGATCTGATGGGTCCACAGTATGTGAACTAACCAAAGAGCATGCTGTGCTTATGACAGCACCCATACGTGGCGTACCAATATTAGCTTTCAAAAGAAATTCCGCAACAGAACTCGGAGGGAACACGAAAGGTCCTGGAAGCTTTTCCGCGAAACCCGCTCGAAACACACTGCACGCTGCCTCCACTATATCCCCACTGCGTGGTAATGTGACGACTATCCTCTCGATCAGGGTACGAATATGACTCTGAATAGTTGCGCCATCGCCACTTGTCCAAAACTGCGTCAGAGTATCAGAACCTTCGACGTTGTCCAGTTCGACAGGAAGGTCACTGGGCGCTTGTAGGCCCTTCGCAATACTTGCAAGACATCTGAGCGCCTCCAGACCATATGCTTCCGCTTCTTCATTGTTGTCAATAGCTGCAAGTCTTAGACATTGCTCAAAGTCGATCTCCACGAACCGAAGTAATTGAGACAGTGGTCCATGTTTCCCCTCTTCTGATGGGATCGCCTGTACTACAGCCGCTATAGCACCTACAATCCTTTCTTTGACTAGAGCATCTGCACTGGTATTTGAGCAGAATTCTCCATATTGCTGAAGAAACGCATCTAGCTCATTCGTTAAAGCATGCCGACATGAGGAGCAGAGTGAGTGGATTGACCGTGATGCAGTACCCGAAAGGATAGGGGTTTTCAAAGCCCTGAAGAGGAAGATCAGTGCATCCGGTAGAAACTCTATGTGTCGCTCGAAATACCCGTCATATTGACCTATAAATGAGAGCGCAGTCTGCCTGGTTCGTATAGGAACCTGCGTGTCCTCATCCGCTAGCAAACCAAATAAAGCCGACCCGAAGATGCTCGCCAAAATGCTGTCGCATCTACCCTCATCTATACAATCGGAGAGCGCGCCAAGGCAGAATAGGGATGCTTCCAGCTCTGCCCAAGATCCTGTCCCGAGAGATTGCAGTGTCATCCTGGCAAACAGCGAGAAGAGTGAGGCGCCTGTCAATGTGTAAGATGATTGCAGCAAGTCTGCCACATCTTTCCGAGCATCAGCAAATCCCATACGATCCACAGAATCCCAGCTATCAAAGTCTTCTGGGGGTGGAAACTGTATTTTGCGCCAGCAGTACTCAATAACTTGCATGACATAGAATCTAGCCGTCGTAAACCAGGGTGCTGCTCCGCTTTTTTGTTCTTCGATTAATTCGGAGTCGACGAAATCTCCGCCGTCATCTGGCACCTCAACAGAGGCTGCTTTTACTTCTTCCTCAGAGTAGAGCGAGTCGATCATAACCTCTACAAAGGTTGACCAGAACTCCAATGCGGGGACAAATATACGATCTTCTGCGACGGCATAGCCTTTGGCGGTGAGTAAGCCAGCGAGAGCCGTCAGAAATTGTTGAGATAGAACGTCGCTCTTCCGAGCTAGGTCTTGAACGGTTGCGTCTCCAAACGCCAACATGAACTGTCCATACTGCAATGAATCAAATTCAAAGTCCCCCTGCAATAAACGACTATAGCGTTCACTAGACCATTTACTGTTGAAGAGAGCAAACAGTAACTCAAAGTCTTCGTCGCCAAGAAATTTCGAATAATTAGCTAGGATGTCTGAGAAAAGCTCGACAGTAACCTCAAACATATCATCCTGCACGAGACACGCGAGCGCGTCCTTGGTCAAGGTCTTTAGCGGATCGAGAGTAATTCCTGTGTCAATAAAGGCGCGGTGAGAGTATAGAACCCAAGACTGACGGATTTCAGGGCAGGTACATGATACACACGGGAAGATTGGCTTACCTGAAAACATTTCATAGCCTCCTGTCGTAAATTTGTCTCCGCTGGTTCGTCTTGAGATGTACCTCTTAGGCATCTAGCAATTAAAGCAACGACATCAACAACATTGAGCTTGAGCTGATCGTGGAACTTGTGACTGGAGATTTGTCAGATTGAAGATAGCTCTGTGGAGAGGTAGAAATTCTTACGTTTTAATCTGATTTGCATCCGTTCTACCTACCTCTTCTGCTAGAGCTGTACAGAACCAGAGGGCAGCGGATGCCTTTTGTAGGGTCAGTCTCTCGACTAAGACCATAATATCCGGAGTACGATCGAGAGACTCAAGAGGAACAGGCTCTCCAATGCACAGGGACTGAATCAAGTGCTTGATACAATTTGGCCACAATGAAGAAAAGTGAAGAAAGTACGCCACGAGCGTCGAGCACAACTTTCGAACAACAAGCGGGCTGATCATTGGGTCCGCATGTCGAATCAACCAGTTAATAAGCTGGTCCAGCAGAGCTTTTGCATCAACAGGACTGAGCGACTCCCTACTCTACACCTCAATACAAAACAAAGTCACAAGAATGAAGTCTACTTACGAGTCCGAGTTGAGCTTCACGGTATACGTTAAGGCACCGAAGAACTTCACCTTCTCATCACTGCTCTCCAGCAAAGTGTTGGCCAACTGCCATCCTTCTGGGGATCTTTGTAGCTTCTGAAGAGTTTCTTGAATCTTGGTAATCTTTCGAGGCGGCCCAGGCTGGTACAGTTCCAGTATGAGCTAGTCAGGCTGTCAATTTTCGCAAGCTGCAAGGTGTCAAATCGAGACTTACATTCTCTACCTCATGTAATGTGGTGGGCATCGTGGGCTCTACTTGGCTCTGACCGGAATCCATGGTCAAAATATCCTTGAGAGGAATGGATTCCCATAATATGACCTAGGCAACAGAAGAAACAGCCCTATAAAATCAAGGCCGTTGTTGAGTATGCGCTGTGCCAGTGCGGCCAAATAACATGTAGTAGACCGTGATCCGACGGGACTTCCGGATGGGTAGAGATCACTTCATATTCACGTAGAGGCAAAGGGTCCATGTTATATATCCCGACCTTAGAAAGAAAGTTCCTGACATTATCTGGAGGGCGTGAAGGCCATCTGTGCAAGACAGAAAAGTGACCAAAATTGACGCCTTGTGTTTTAGGCGCCGGTTCCCTTTTTCCCTCTGATGTTGCCCCTCACGCCACCCGCTGCCCCTCCATCGCTGACCCTACGGTTAGCCATAACCTAAGGCTACCGTATACAGTACCCACATGCAAAATCCCCGCTCTTTAGTGCATGCATTTTTCCTAGCGCCTTTTTTAAGGTATGTTATTTTATTTTTATTGAGCCGAGCAAAGCATGGTCGAGTCATACTTTGCCATTGGAAATGTAAACCATTTTTCTATTTTATCCTTGAAAAGGATTTCTCTCTCCTTGTCTCTAAACTTTTTAAAGATCATAGTTCTCAGCTGCTGAGCAAATGATTAACGACAGTACCGGCAAAATGACCACCGAACTTCCAATCGGTAGCGACAATACTGCGGGTGTAGGACAAAGCGGAAGCAATGATTCTAGCTTCACGGTCAAGGCCGGCCTGGCGCGCATGTTACAGGGAGGAGTCATTATGGATGTTGTGAATGCTGAGCAGGTCTGATCACCTTATTGGTTTCGTTTCGTTTCTTTGTATCTGACTCGCTTTCCTGCAGGCACGCATTGCTGAGGAGGCCGGCGCTGTCGCTGTAATGGCGCTGGAGCGTGTCCCAGCAGATATTAGAGCCCAAGGAGGAGTTGCAAGAATGTCAGACCCAAAGATGATCAAAGAGATCATGGCAGCGGTCACAATTCCTGTTATGGCGAAGGCTAGAATTGGACACTTTGTCGAATGCCAGGTATAGCTCTCATCTTGGTCACCTCCCAAAAGGGCCAACTAACGATAACTAGATCCTTGAGGCAATTGGTGTAGATTATATTGACGAGTCGGAAGTTCTGACTCCCGCAGATCATGCCTACCATGTCGAGAAGCACGGCTACAAGGTCCCATTTGTTTGCGGATGCCGAAACCTGGGTGAAGCCCTACGCCGCATCAGTGAAGGTGCTGCCATGATCAGGACTAAAGGCGAGGCTGGAACCGGTGATGTTATCGAGGCAGTCCGTCATATGCGGACTGTCACTGCCGAGATCGCAAGAGCATCGAGAATGTCCGATACGGAATTGCGGGTTCTCGCAAAAGATATACAAGCTCCCTTCGAACTCCTAAAGGAGACAGCCAAACTTGGAAGGCTACCTGTCGTTAATTTTGCTGCAGGGGGCATAGCCACACCGGCAGATGCTGCTCTGATGATGCAGCTTGGTTGTGATGGCGTTTTTGTTGGATCGGGGATTTTTAAGTCTGGGAATGCTGCAAAGAGAGCAAGGGCGATCGTGCAAGCTGTAACGCATTTCCGAGATCCAAAAGTTCTCGCTGAAGTTAGCGAAGATATTGGTGAAGCAATGGTAGGTTTAAACGTTAGCAAGATGGCAGAAGGAGAAAAGATGGCGGGCAGAGGATGGTGAGTTGGAGCTCACAAATAAAATAGTTAATATACAGCCTAAAAATCCTCTCAAAACTTCTACCAGACTTTGTGTAGCGACTTTCTTTCATCATTTTGCCTCCCAAGTGGACGGTCCTTTGACTCATACGTAGACTGATAGATAGAGAATATATCTTTAACCTTTTCCATTGTGTTCTCAGCAATTAATCTATCGTCTTCTACTACTAAGCAAATCTGTAGCAAGCTCTCAAATGTAGACCATCAGCCACCCTCTCATAGCCAGGAGACATATTAACGCCCTTGATATCCGTAGAGCAAAATGACCAATTATTTCGCATTTCCCATAAACCGAAAAACCATATTAGAAGCTCTCATTTCAAATAATGGCAATGCCACTGAGCCGAGTGTTGCCCAGCCCGCCTTCAAATGTAATTGAGACACAAAGGTTTTCTCTAGAGAAGCTCAGGCCTACTTCCCAATATTTGGTGTATTAAAGAACCATGAAGGCCACTAATTTCACTTTTGAAAGATCGACCAGACTGTTGGAGCCTCCGATGCGATGCGCGGTTCGTCGTGGCAAACGCCAATAGCAGATGTCCATAAAACCAACGAAAATTTTAGGAAGGTTGCCCAGTTCACTTCTATACAGAGGGTCTTGTAGATTGAGCTAGCCAGGGAGTTGTTGAAAAATGGTCCAAGAGGTGAACTGGCGGGAGGTCGTATTAATCTTTACATTTCGTTAGCGGTATACTACAGAGAGAGGCTGAAGCTAATCTGACCTGTATATGGTCCTTGAAAGCCCTGCTCCGCCGAGTAGTATTCCTCGTAATCATACTCCTCAAGGGCAGCAAGACGAGTACCGCGATCGTATCTGGATCGGCGACGACGTTGCTCATCTCGATAGCGTTGACCTGCCCGTGGAGCAAAGAGACCTAGTGAGGGATCAGTTATCACGACAAAAGTATGCCTCTAAAACATACCAACATGCTCAGCATTCTCTACACTTCGTCGCATCTTAGATGCATTGTCGGGAGGAGGAAAGGGCTCCTCCTCACCAGCACGAGGATCCTTTCCGGTAAAGAATATCTGTAATTGGTAAGCTAGGGGGTTCAAGAAGCTACTGTTCCTTACCTTTGGCCGGAAAGTTGGATGCTCCAGCATCACAGAGCTATTGCGGAACTTCTGGACTAGACAGTCCTTACCCTGAACGGCTGTTACAATACTTAGTTTCATAGTCAAGGTGTGGACTGATCAATGGGGAACGAGATATACTTACTGGCATACGATACCTCGGCGATTTTATCACTGCTGTATCGATTCCTAAGAGAAGTTAAATGTAATTTGCTCTGCGATGTAAGGGATATGAAAGTAACCTACCAGCGTTGACCAGCTCTCGCCGTTACAAACTACACTTTTGGTAAGTGATCTCGCAACACATAAACGCGAGCCAACTTACGCCGATGATGTGGTATGGCTGCCTAGATTTAGTGACTAGACGAATAGTAGAATGCATGAAGACTCACATCCTCGAAATTAATAAAGGCATATCCGACGCTAAGAACTTAAGCCGGAGTACATGTACAAGTCCCGCTCCACTTACTTGCAGTTATTTGCGAAGTCGATTCGGAGATACATGAAGTCATATAGACCTCGGCTCGTCCGGTCGATAATGGATTTCAAAAGCCCTTGATCAATCTTATTTGGGATATTACGAAGCATAATCTGGAAGTTTGTCAGCTCTAGCGCGTTGAATCTGGTAGTGCTGTTTACTCACAGTCGTACGAACGTCCAAGCCAGCACGGATGCGATCAATATCAACGACATTATGTTGACCAACGGGGCTATTTGTGTAAGAAGACCGGTTTCCTCCGTGGGGAGAGTTCTGACGTTTGGAATTGTAGCGTGGCAACGAAATTCTACGAGATATACCTCGGCCAGGACTGCCGATCCCATCCCGGGCTCCTATCTGAGTTATGAGCCCATGATAGTGGTTAGAGCTATGTGCTCCTGAATGAGTGTTCTGGTAAGTTTGATTGCACTGGGGAGCAGGAGGTGTGAAACCTAGGAAACCAGCGCTAGTTGGCGAAAACTGGTACCCATACGCAACAGGAACAGTAGACATTCCGGGTGAGATTGTGTAAGTCAGAGGGACGAAGGAACGGCCAGTGGGACTCAACACCGATGCATACCTGGGCGGCATAATAGGTTCATTCATCACTCCTGGACTTGATACAGACATGCGGTTCGTGGCCCCAGTAGGCTCATCATGGTTTAGTCCACCACGAGTTGGGGTGCTCGGATGGCCACGATGTCGAAGCGAGATAGCTAGATCGGGTTCGTGGAATGCAATAGATATATTGATGCCCTTTTATCACAATATTAGTTGCCGTCCATCACAGAGAATTGCGAACTTACACGAATTATGGCACCATCTAATCTCTCTACAGCTTTAGCAGCTGAGTTGACGTCGCTATATTCGGCGATCAAGCGGATGGTACCAGCTTCGGTAGCAAGCTGTATTTGGTACGCATAGACTACTCCGTCAATACTCAATAGGTCAAGAATGATACCCTCCAACTTTGCGCGGTCAAAACCGCCACTTGGCGGAAAACTAGCAACAAGACTGATTTGACCTTCATGAGCACTTGGGAAGGGACTATTGGGAGTTACAGCCTATAGACTGTAAGCATATGACTTGCCAAGACTTAGTATTAGCTGCTTGACAAACCTCAGTAAAAATAGCCGGAGTGACAAACTCGACGGCCCACTCTGGGTGACTAGCCTTAAGACTATTGTATATGCTGACTGCATCGATGATATCTGAGAGGCGTACCAGAACATCGGCACCAACATGAAAGAATTTGGAGCTACCCTTTGAATGAATGCAAATCTTCTGTATTGAAAGTTATCAGCATTGGAAGGAAGGGTACGAAGAATCTAGGCCATCCTTTTGTAAAGCTAGGTCTCAATCCCAGAGAGAGAGGCGATAAGAAAAGTCAAGTTTGAAGTGAAGAAAACATCGTTACCGGGAGGGTACAAACAGAGTCAAGTTTGTACATTCCGTATACTGAAAGCTGCGCGACAAGTGTGCTTGGATAACGTAAAAATGAATATACAGGTTTTAGACCATGCACTTGAGATGAAAGAATAATGACAGACCTGAACATCAGCTTGGAGTAGAGCTACCTGGACCGAATGATAGATGCCTGATACCTTGAGAGCTCGTGTAATAGAACCCAAGTCAGTTGAAAAGGAGCCAGACTGGGTAAGAGCCGGACTTTGGCCGCCCATAGGAGATGCAGGCTCTATGTTGCTTGGAGCAGGCAGAGCGAGCACTGACTGTTTGGCGGCGTGGAGAGCAGCCACATGGCTTTGGTTATTTACAACTACGGGAGTATGATAGATTGCCTGTGAGACTCGCACAGAGAACGGTTGAAACGCAGAAGCGGTTGGGGAGAGAACGCTTTGTTCGCATGTTGTCTTGATGCCGGTAGTGATGAACGGGTCCTTGTCCATTGGATCTGTTCCATGCTGGGGCATAGCAGCCTTGATGCTGGCAGCATTTGGAGCAGTCGCATTGAAAAGGAATGCTGTCTTGTCATCGATGGACTTGACAGACGAGAACGGCGTAAGACGCGTTTCAGGGGTTCCATTGGCGGATCCTACGCCATCACTGGATGGGCTAGAGCCAAGAAAGCCGTGTATGGATGACATGTTGACGTGTATAGAGAAACTAAAGTGAATAGCGGAGAAGAAAGGGAAGAGTCCTGTATATCACAGATGGAGTGAAACGTGTGCTGCACAGCGCCCTTCTATGGCCTCAAATCAAGCTTGAGCAGATCAATGAGGATGCATAGATGAGAAAGAGAGGATTGATGGGGAAGAAAAAGTAAGACTAGAAAGGCAAAGAGAGTGAAGGTCAAAGTGTGTGTAAAATAGGGTGTCGCTCGCACGATTGGGCAAAGGAAATCACAAAATACCATAGAAAGGAAGTCGCAGCCTTGTTCAACTTGATGGGCCAATCCAAAGCAGCGATCTGTGTCGGCCTTTACCTAGCTTGAATTCGGGCTCTCTCATTGGCTAACTGCTCAAAAACGGAAAGCCTCCACAAACGTTCGTCGACTCTTTTGTCTGGGATGACATTGCCTTGTACATACCAACTATTCCGCCAGTGCAGTCGTCGTAACGGATAATAACTTATTTTCCATTATTCGGAAGCATTTATCGCTCAATCAACATTTATGAGAATGAGATCAGCATAGTTCATACTCTTCCTGTGCCTGCTGACTTGAGAAGAAGCTTACACGGCTGCTCCGTATAGCAGCCACATCATGCCGTCCGCAATAGACTATAGGAGCACTACCTCATCCGTTATCCAGCAGGTGAGGAAGTTGAAAATGATACCGTTGAATTGCTGTCACTGACTGTAGTGGGGTAGATAATCTTGTCCCCGAGCGATACCGACTATCTCGACCAACTCATACCTGCCATCAAAGATGCTAGCGGCTCAAATCGCGCCCCTGCGCTTATGCAGGGCTTGGCACAGTATGCCGATGAGCGTGAGGCAGATATAGAGCGGATGTGTAACTCGAATCACCAGGAGTTCTTGACTTCCGTCAACCAACTCCAAAAGGTTAGAGAGGGTACCGTGAATCTGACTTCCGAGATCCTTAAACTTAACCAGTCGATTCAAGCGAGCACAGAAAAGCTTGCGGAACAGAAGCAGGCACTAGTCGATTCTAGGGGCGTGCGGCAGAACATCGATGAAGCTGCGCAGGGACTGAAAGATTGTTTGGAAGTGCTACGCGTCGCGAACCATGTTCATGAACTCCTGGCAAGGAAGAACCATTACGGCGCCCTTAGAGCCCTGGACGAGCTTCAGAATGTGCATCTGAAGGAGGTGACTCAATATAAGCTCGCAGATATGATACAAAGCTCTGTTCCCGCTACGCAAAAGCTCATTGCAGAAGCTGTGATGACCGACCTTAATACTTGGCTTTTCAGAATCCGCGAGACCTCACAATTTCTGGGTGAAGTTGCTTTCTACCATACGGAACTCCGAAGAACGCGGCAAAAGGAGCGCATGGAAGCTAATCCATATCTGCGTAACTTTAAGCTTAATTCGGCAATAGAGATGGTGTTTGACGAGAGTGAAGAATTCGATGTTCTAGACAACGAAGAGCTTCAAGTAGACTTTACCCCTCTATTCGAGTGCCTTCATATTCATGAGGCTTTAGGCCAGAGAGAGAAGTTTCGGGCTGAATATGCAGCGACTCGTAGACGACAGAAAGAGTTGCTACTGCCCAGTTCAATCAGCCTGGTAGAAGAAGATGACTGTAGCTTGAGCAGCCTTTTGGAAGGTATTGCTGGATTTGCAATCATTGAGCGGGCGACTATGAGAAGAGCCCATAACCTGCGTTCTCCGGTTGATGTGCGTCTGTCATATACTTAATATGCTTATACTAATGATGCGCAGGTGGATGAGCTTTGGGATTCCATGTGCCATGCATCCATAAACTTGATCTCTAAAGCGCTCAACGACGTCGACAATGCTGAAGCCCTGCTCAAGATTAAAGGAGTGATTGCGTTATTCATTCAGACTATGGATGTAAGTCATGGATGCCACTTACTGTATGATTCGGCTCAGAGATCATTAGGGATGGGGCTATTCGGTGACGGCGTTGGACGCGTTTCTACTGATTCTTTTTGAAAAGTACGCAGAATTACTGAAAAGACGGTTCAGCGATGATTTCCAGGAGGTCAGTTCTTCTCTTATCTAAGGCTCGACCTGGTTGATAAGTTTATCTAGATCGTGTCCACGGATGACTACATGCCCATGCCAATTAGCAACCTGGATGAATATGATAAAGTTGTTAATGTCAGTTGGTTTACGCCTGACAAACCTAGAGAAGAGCTTGTGTAAGTTGGACCCTTTGGCCATAAGATGTGTTGGCTAATAGATCAAGTTTCCCCTGTGTGTTGCCATTCTCTCAGATGTATCCTTTGTGTTGCATCGATATCCGCAACTTTCTGAACCAATTCTATTTCTTCTCGGATGACCATTTTCAACACCCTAATGTCATTGACGAGACACTGAAAAAGGCCAGTTTCCTAGAAAACATTCGTAAATACTAATGCTGACTATTAGTGGCATAGTCACTCGACCAGTTACTCTCAGAAAAGGTTTGCAAGTCGTTGGTAGAGCGGTTGAATTCTCAATATCTTGGACAGATCGTTCAAATTCTTATCAATCTAGAGCACTTCGAGACTGCTTGCCTAGAGCTTGAGCAGCTGTTGATTGCAGCCCGGTCATCGACATCCGCAGGTGGACCGATCGTATTGAACGCAACTGAAGAGTTTCGGAGCAACAAGAAAACCGCTGAGAAGCGTATTTTTGAACTTGTCAACTCGAAAATTGATGACTTGATTGAAACAGCAGAATATGATTGGCAAGTGAAGTCCACAGTCTTCTAAAGGAGGATCTTGACGAGTTCTTTATAGGATGGCACCCACTCTGGAGACGGAGCCGAGCAATTACATGCAGACACTGACACGATACTTGTCCAACATTATGAACTCAACCCTACTGGGCTTACCTAGGGAAATCAAGGAGTTGATATACTTTGATGCTCTAAGTCATGCAGCAAATATGATCCTGGTGTGTAAATTTATTGCTTCATTGATTCACAAGTACGGAGTTCTCTCACGGCTAACATGCCCTCAAGGCTCTCCCCCTCTCGCCAGATGTAAAGAAGATAAACCCAAATGGCGTTGCAGCTCTTGCAAAAGATGTGGAATATCTTGCGGAATTTGTGGATAGTCTTGAGAATGCGCCAATTTTAAAAGAAAATCTGGATGAACTTCAACAGACTGTCAATCTAATGCAAACTGAGAATCCGGATGAATTCTTTGATGTGGCTACTCGCAACAAGAAGTTTGGTAGAGTTGACGCTCTAAACGGGCCAAGGATATTGGAGAAGTATGGCTCTAACCCTTGTGATATGGTTCCCGCCAAAGACTAACACCTTGCAGGCTCACTCACACTGTGCAGAATTATCCCAGAAGTGATCGTCTAGCCAATTTCTCGTCACGTTTCGGCATGAAGTAATAAGTTATAAGACTACCAGTCTACCAATAATATTATCGAGGCTAGGACTTGCAAAAATCACAGGCCATTCAAACGGTTCTTTTGAGAGGTCAGTACTTGACTTAAATCGTGATCTTATGCATCCCG
>Ga0335074_10009389_pt1 | contig 13666 bp, 16 predicted proteins | sample Lox_Sample_23_FD_206715 | JGI IMG/M metagenome (GOLD analysis project Ga0335074, IMG submission 206715) | Soil microbial communities from Loxahatchee National Wildlife Refuge, Florida, United States - Lox_Sample_2.3 | ecosystem: Environmental > Terrestrial > Soil > Wetlands | place: USA...
GGGCCCTCCGGCGCGCCACGGCTGCCGTTCTCTGAAGCGGTCAGGTCCGCGGCCGACTGTGGGGCATCAGCAGACACGGAGGACATCCCCCTCTTCCGACACTGGATTATCTGTCATTTCCGCACACCAGGCTACCCGGCGGCGCGTCCGAACCGCGTAGGCGTCTAGCGGTCCGTATCCGTCCAGTTACCCGGAGATGCGATCTCTGCCGTGGGGCTCCAGCCAGCTGATATACGGGCCCTTCGGCACGATCCGCGACGGGTTGACCCAGCTCTGCGTCTGATAGTAGTGGCGTTTGATCTGATCGAAGTCCGTGGTGTCGCCGAAACCCGGCCGCTGGTAGAGGTCGCGCGCGTATCCCCACAGGTACTGATAGTCGATCAGCCGGCGCAGGTTGCACTTGAACAGCGTGTAGTAGACAGCATCGAACCTGGCCAGCGTCGGGAAGAGGCGGACGTCCGCCTCGCATGGCTCGCTGCCCAGCAGGAACCTGCGCCGGCCCAGCCGCTCGTCCAGCGCGTCCATGGTCGCGAACAGGGCGTCGAACGCCTCTTCGTACTCCGCCTGCGTGGTGGCGAGCCCGGCCTTGTACACGCCGATGTTGACCGCGTGGTAAATCAGGGTGGCGATCGCGTCGATGTCGCGGCGCAGGGCGGCCGGGTAGAGGTCCGGCGAGCCCGGCCGGTGGTAGCCGGTGAACTCGGTCTCGAACATGATCGTGATCTGCGCGATGTCGTTCGAGATGATCCGCTGAGTCTGGGTGTCCCACACCATCGGCAGCGTGCACTTGCCCTTGTAGCCGGGGTCGGTGACCAGGTACAGCTCCGAAAGGAAGCGGGCTCCGGTGACCGGGTCCACACCGCCGTCGGCGTCGGGGAACCGCCAGCCGTGTTCTCCCGAGATCGGGTCGGTCAGGCTCAGGCCGATGACCCGGTCGAGCCCGAGCAGGCTGCGCACGATCAGCGCTCGCTGCGACCAAGGGCAGGCGAGCGATGCGTAAAGCTGATAGCGCCCCGGCTCCGCGAGGAAGCCACTCGACCCATCCCCCGTGATCCGCCCCGTGAACGTGCCCTGGTGGCGCACGAAACCGCCTGTCGAGGTCGGCTGAGGCATGGAGGGCATCACCATCCCTTCCGGGACCGTGCGGGGCACTGCGTGCTTTCCTATCTACTAGACCACGGGTTACACCAGACCACGGCCGGCTTGCGCAGATCCCTGCATAGCCTCGGGTCTGCGTGGACGCGGAACCTGGCGGGGGGATGGCGCGGCTTCTGCGCGCGGGAAGGGGCTGCCGGTGAGCTCGATCGTCAGCGGGCTGACCCACCTGTCCGGGTGGGTTGCATACGCGGTGATCGCGGCGCTCGTCTTCGGCGAGACGGCGGTGTTCCTCGGGTTCGTGCTGCCCGGTGAGACGGCCGTGGTCATCGGCGGCGTGCTGGCCAGCCGGGGCCACCTTTCGCTGGCCACGCTTGCGGCCGTGGTCGTGGTCGCGGCGGTGACCGGCCCGATCGTCGGCTATGAGATCGGCAGGCGGATGGGAGACCGCCTGTTCGCCGCGCGTGCCATGCGCCGGCTGCCGGGAGGGCCGCAGCGGGCCAGGGCTGCCCTGCGCGAGCGCGGTGGGCTCGCGGTCATGCTCGGCAGGTTCGTCGCGTTCGTGCGTGCCGTGATGCCCGCCGCCGCTGGCGCCGTCAGGGTGCCCTACCGTACGTTCCTGCTCTACAACGTGGCCGGCGGGCTGGTCTGGGGCGTCGGCTACTGCCTGCTGGGGTACCTGGCGGGCTCGGCGTACGGCGCCGTCGAGCGCCGGGTCGGCACCGGGCTTGCGGTCGCGGTCGCGCTGGTCGTGGTGGCGGCCGTGGTTATCTGGGCCGTGCGCCGGCACCGCGCGTTCGCGTCCGGCGACGATGCCAAGCCCGAGGGCGCCACGGATACCCAGGCGGGTGACGACCGGGTGCCCGACGTCGGCGACCTGCGCGCCGAACAACACGGCGACTGAGACGGTCGGTGGCTCGGGCGCCCGGGCTCAGGCCCGGCCGAACACGTCCTCGCGCCGGTGCCGCAGGCTCGGCAGGTCGGCCCTGATCTCGGCGGTCAGCGCGGTGTCCGCGTCGCCGACGGCGACGCCCGCCCGCGGCCCGAGATCGAGCCGCACCACGCCCATCGGGTCGACGAGCATGCTGCGCCCGCTGCCCGTCGGCGAGCGGGTCGGCGGCTCGGACCGGTCAGGAACCTGGTCGGCCGCTGCCACCCACACCGTGTTCTCGATGGCCCGCGCGCGGATGAGCGTGACCCAGTGCTCCTCCTTGAACAGCCCGGCCGCCCAGCAGGCCGGTACCACGATCAGATCGGCGCCCCCGGCCACCAGCGCCCGCGCGTGCTCGGGAAACCTGATGTCGTAGCAGATCAGGATGCCGATCCGCAGGCCACCGATCTCGGCGATCACGGGCTCGTCCCCGGGCGCGATCTGGTCGGACTCACGCTGGCCGAGCGCATCGAACAAGTGGATCTTCCGGTAGGCCGCGGCCAGGTGTCCGCGCGCGTCGAACGCTACCGCGGTGTTGTAGACCCGCTCACCCGGGCCGGGCTCGTAGACCCCGGCGATCACGGCGATGCCGTGATCGCGCGCAGCCTCGGCGAGGCCCGTGCAGAATGATCCGTCGGTGGGTTCGGCGATCGCGCGGAGCCCGCTCCCAAACCGTGCCTGCGTCCCCTCGGGGAAGACCGCGAGTTCGGCGCCGGCCGCAGCCGCGTCGCCAAGAGCGGCCTTGGCACGGCCGAGGTTGACCGCCGGATCGGAACTGACTGGTACCTGGCAGAGCGCGACCCGCATATCCGCAGCGTATGGCACCAGGTGGGGCGGGCGCATCCGGAGATTCACCGGGAAGGGCCGTGGGCGCGCTCACCCGCGGCCCTTCCCGGGCCCCCCGGCCATCTCCCGGTCCCCTTACCGAAGGCTCAAGGGTCCCCCGGCCAGGGCTGGGCCGCCCGTGGGGTATGGGGAATCCGCAGGGTCAAGGGCCTCGGTGAGGTCGAGTGCATCCGTGTGCTCACCGGCGGGCCACGCCACCCTGCGCAGGTGCGTGGATGCCGTGCGGCTTGCGGGCCGGGCGATGCCGGTAGCGCGGAACCCGAGCAGCCTCCTCGCGGCGCCCGTCAGGTTCCCTGGAGCCCGCCCGGCGATGCTCCGGGCACGCTCTTCGCGCCGGCTGGCAAGCGTTACGAGGGTTACGGCGGCGAGCGGCACGCCCATGATCAGTACGGCGATGGCGGTCAGCAGGATGATCATCGCGCTCACTTCCCCGAGTCAGCGGTGGCACATCGCCTGGCGTGTCTCCTGCCGCCACCGATGTTCCCACCGATTAGACTCATACCAAACAGTGGTGCGTTTAAACCAGACCGGCTGGGTAGATTCCACCTATCCAGATGGTGAGAATCATGGGTATGAGTACGACCTAGGGGCGACGACGTGGCTCATGCGCGGTACCAGCAGATCGCCGACCGTCTACGGGACCAGATCGCCCGTGGGGTGTACGGGCCGGGTGAGCGGCTGCCGAGTGAACCCGACCTGATGGAGACCTACCAGGCGTCGAGGAACACGGTCCGGCTCGCGATAGCGCTGCTGACCAACCAGGGCCTGGTGGTTACCCGGCAGGGCCTTGGCACGTTCGTACAGCAGCCGACCCGGCCGTTCACTGCCCTGCTGTCCCGGGTCAACGTCTCGCCCGACGCCTACCACGCGGATGCCGCGCTGCCTGTGGTCGGGCCAGCGGCCGGTCAGCCGGAACGGGCGACGTCGGTCGTGGTTGAGACGGCCGAAGCAAGCGCCAGCGTTGCGGCAAGCCTGGACATCAAGCAGGGCGATCCGGTGGTGATCCGCAGGTCCCAGCGGTTCCTCGGGGATGTCCCCTGGCTCCTCGTGGCGTCGTTCTTCCCGATGGACCTGGCCCGCGGCACGGCGCTGGAGCAGGCGGGCAACATCGAGGAGGGCAGCATCAAGCTGCTCGCCGACCTTGGCCATCCCCAGCGGGGCTTCCGTGACGAGATCGGCGTCCGGATGCCGGACGCGCGCGAGTTCGAGTTCTTCGGCCTGACCACGGGCACGCCGGTGATCGTCGTCGGCAGGACGGCCTACAGCACCACCCGCCCGATCCGGATGACCCGTTACGTCTACCGCGGCGACCGGGTGCGGCTCGCCCACGAGGTGGCCACGATCCCGGAGAAGTACCAGGACGCGGGGGGCTGAGCCGCACGGTCCCGCCGCGCGCTCACTCAGTCCAGATCGATGGACCCGAGCAGTCGTGCCGCCTGCCGCTGAGCTTCCCCCAGGTCGGTCTCTGGCTCGATGGCGGCCAGCAGCAGTTCGTGCAGTTGCCGGCGCTGGGCCGCGGATAGCCGGCCGAACGGCGTCTGGGCGGATTCCATGCACGCCACCAGCCGGGTTCTGGTCGCGGTGCCCTCCGGGGTGAGCTCCAGCCGCTTCACCCGCCGGTCGCCGGCGTCTTCATGCCGCTCGACCAGACCGCGGGCGGCCAGGCGGTCGGCGATCCCGGTGGCATTGGACGCGTGCCCGCCGAGCCGGGACGCCAGCTCGCGCATGGGCATGCTGCCCTCGATCCGCAGCAGGGCCGACGCCTGGACCACGGACAGCCCGCACTGCTCCGCGCACCGCGCCATCTGGGTGGCCGTCTGGCCGACGAGCGCGACGAGCAGGCCGGCTATCTCGCGGGTCTGCGCTAGGTCGGGCATGGCGCTCATCGTACGGGCACAGATTTGCGGAGCCAATATTTGACATCGCAAATTTCGGCATGCGAAGCTTATTGGGATCCACGGCTGCCGCACGAGAGGACCCCCCATGCCGAGCGAGCAGATGCAAGCCCTCATCGCTGCCCTGCGCGATCACATCCCTGACGCGGGCACCCTGACCGTTGAGCAGCACCGGGCCATGCATGACGCGCTGCTGGCGCGGCGCCCGCCAGACGGGGACGTGCGAATCGAGGCGGCGACGCTCGGCGGGGTCGCCGCCGAGTGGGTCTGGGCCGAGGGTGTCCCGGCCGGCCGGGTGGTGCTGCACCTCCACGGCGGTGGCTTCCGCGCCGGGTCGCCGCGAGGGTCCCGGCAGTTCGCCGGGCGCCTGTCCCGCGCATCGGGCGCCAGGGTCGTCGTGCCCGACTACCGCCTTGCTCCCGAGCACCCATTTCCCGCCGCTCTTGACGACGTGATGGCCAGCTATCGCGGCCTGCTGGACGCCGGGCAGCCGGCCGCGTCGATCGCGTTCGGTGGCGAGTCGATTGGCGGCGGCACCCTGGCCCTTGCCGCGCTGCCGGCAGCGCGGGAGAGTGGCCTGCCGCTTCCGGCATCGGCGTTCGCGCTGTCCCCCCTCACCGATCTCACGCTGAGCAGCCCGGCGATAATGGATCCCGCCGGCCGCGACCCCTTGGCCCGCGACGCGCGCCAGTTTGCGGAGGCGGTGCACGACTACCTGCCGCCGGGTCAGGATCCGGCGGCGCCGCTGGTGTCCCCGTTCTATGCGGACTGGTCCGGGCTGCCGGCGGTGCACATCGAGGTCGGCAGCGGCGAGCGGCTGATCGACGATGCGCGACGGCTGATCGAGCGGGCGCTGCTGGCCGGGGTCCCCGCGACTCTCGACGTCACCGAGGGCGCGCTCCATGCCTTCCCCGCCACAGCACCGGAGACCCCAGAGGCGCGAGCGGCGATCGGGCGCATCGCCCGGTTCCTGATGGCGCAGTAAGTGACACCTTCGAGAACTCGCAGGAGGCCAGAATGTTCGCACGTGTGATCACAGCCCAGACGCAGCCGCAAGGGCTCGCCGCCGTCATAGACCTTTTCCGGGAACAGCTTCCCGGCGCCAGCCAGATGCCCGGGTTCATAGGCTTCAACCTGCTAACCAACGCTGAAACTGGCAAGGTCATGATCATCTCGCTATGGGAGACACGCGAGCAGATGCCGGCCGGCATCCGGGACCCGGGACTCCCGGTGACCTGGCTTACGCCACCGGACCTCGAAACGTACGAACTCACGGTGCACGCCTGAGCCGTGGCCGCCAGCAGAGACCGTGGCGGGCTTCGCCGCGCCGCAGCCCGCCAGAGCCGGAGGGCTTCTGCCCTGGCCATCGGGCGCTTACCCGCCGACGATGTGGCCGGTTATCGTGAAGGCGTGATCGCGCTTCTTCTTGCCGCGGTCGCGGTGGGACTGTCGAACCTGGCCGCGTCGATCGGTATCGGTGTGACAGGCGTGACCGCGCGGACCCGGTTGCAGGTTGGGCTGGTCTTCGGCGTTTTCGAGGCCGGGATGCCCATTGTCGGCCTGCTGATCGGCCAGCGGATCGCCAGCGATCTCGGCAACGCGGTGCGCTGGCCGGGTGCGATCCTGCTGATGATCGTCGGCGGGTCCGCCCTGGTGCGGTCGCTGCGGGAGCGCCGCGAGAGCGCGGCCGGCGAATCGCCCCAGCCGGCGGCCACCGCGGCCATGCCACCCCGTGGGATCGGCCGCCTCCTGGTCACCGGGTTCGTGCTCAGCCTGGACAACCTTGTCGTGGGCTTCGCGCTTGGCACCTACCAGGTCGGCATCCTGTCAGCCGTGATACTGATCGGCGCGGTCAGCGTCGCCATGTCGCTCGCAGGCCTGGAACTCGGCGGCCTGCTCGGCCGGCGGGCCGGTCAGCGCAGTGAGCAGATGAGCGGCCTCATCCTCATCCTCGTCGGTGCCGCCATCGCCGGCGGCGCCTTAACTTAGCCGGGGCGAGTGGGGGTCACTCCTCAAGGCGGAGGGCGGCCTTGGGGCACGAGTTCACGGCGTGCCGCACCGCGTCGGCGAGGCCCGGCGGGACCTCGGACACCAGGATGTGCAGTTCGTCCTCGTCGTCTACCTCGAACACCTCGGGCACGAGGCCTGCACAGACCGCGTTCGCCTCGCAGGCGTCACGGTCGACTGAAACCTTCACGTGTCTCCCTCGAGATTCGGCGTCGTTCGGAGTAGAGCATGTCCCGGTGCGCGCGGGCAAGCACGGGGCGAGACACTAACGGGCATGCAACAGAGCTTCCCAGCGGACCTCGCTCAGATGGCCGAGTCAGCCCGGGGTTTCATGCCGCCGCCCGAGGGCCTGGCGCTCTACGAGACCGCCATTGCTTACGCGCCGCGCGGCCCGGTGGCCGAGATCGGGACCTACTGCGGCAAGTCGACGATCTACCTGGCGGCCGCTGCCCGGGAGGCGGGCCAGTTCGTGGTCACCGTTGATCACCACCACGGCTCGGAGGAGAACCAGCCAGGCTGGGAGTACCACGACCCTGGCCTCGTCGATCCGGCGACGGGGCGGATGGACACGCTGCCGCACTTCAGGTCAACGCTCGCGGCGACCGGCCTCGAGGAACATGTGATCGCCATCGTGGGCAGGTCCGCAGATGTCGCCGGGCTGTGGCGGATGCCGCTCGGAATGCTGTTCATCGACGGCGGGCACACCGACGCCGCGGCGACGGCCGACTACGAGGGCTGGGCGCCGTGGGTGGCGGAGGGCGGTGCACTGGCCATCCACGACGTCTTTCCCGATCCGGCCGATGGCGGGCAGGCCCCGTACCGCATCTACCAGCGCGCGCTGAAGTCGGGCGGGTTCGCAGAGGTGCGGGTGGAGGGCTCGCTGCGGGTGCTGGAGCGCGTCGGCGAAGGCATCAGCTAACCGCCTCGGTCGTGCAGCCGCATCCGGTGGCGTCGACCGGTGACCCGACGGCCCATCGCGCGGCGGCGTCGCTGAAGATCCCCGATCCGCCACTGGCCCCGGACAGCGCGTCGGCGGCCAGGACCACCGCCGCGGACGTCCAGCTGCTCTGCTCGTTCGGGAAGTGCGTCCGGTTGGCGAACTGCCAGCCGGTCCAGTAGCTGCCGTCCGGGTCCCGCAGGTGCTGCACCTCGTCGAACAGCTCCAGTGCCCGGGAGTGATCGCCGATCGCGTCGAGCGTGAGCGCCAGCTCGCAGGTCTCCGCGCCAGTAACCCAGGGCTGGTCGCTGACGCACCGGACGCCCAGGCCGGGCACCACGAACGTCTCCCAGCCAGCGGCGAGGCGGTCCGCCGCGGCGCGGCCGCGCAGCGGACCGCCGAGCACCGGGTAATACCAGTCCATCGAGAAACGGCTCTTGTCGGCGAACGCCTCGGGATGGCAAGCAACCGCGTGCCCAAGCTGCCCGGCCGCCAGCTCCCAGTCCGGCTGCGGCTCGCCCACGTACTCGGCGAGCGCGATCGCACACCGCAGCGCGTGATGCATGCTGGAGCTGCCGGTTAGCAGGGCGTAGGAGGCAGGCGCGCCATCGGCCCGGCGCTGCCAGATGATCTCACCACGGGGCTGCTGGAGGCCGAGCGCGAACTCGATGCCCCTTTGCGCCACCGGCCACATCCGCTGCACGAACGCGTCGTCGCGGGTGACCTTGAGCTCGTGCCAGACCCCAACCGCGCAATAGGCGGCGTGGTTGCTCTCCACCGCGTCCTCGAGGGCCGAGCCATCCTCGGCGCACTTCGGCCACGACCCATCGCTGCGCTGCGTGGCCCGCAGCCACTCGTAGCCGCGGCGTGCCGCGCTGCGGAGCCCGCACACGCTGAGCGCCATCACGCACTCGACGTGGTTCCAGGCATCGACGTGGCCGTCAGGCCAGCCGATCGCGCCGTCGCGCTGCTGGACGGCGGCGATGCTCTTCCCCGTAGCCAGTACCTGCTCCGCCGTCAGGATCCCGGGAACCGACGGCAGCCCGGCGCTGGCCACGCTTACCCGTTCCGGTCCTGGGCCGGTCACGCCCGCACTGGCCAGGCTCTCAGGCGGCCGCATGTGCTTCCTCAGGCCGCGGCGGCCCGGCCGTTGCCGCTTCCGGAACGCTGCCGCCGTGCGCGTCGACGGCATCCGCAGGCTTGGTGGCGTACACGACGACGCTCTTGCCAATGACCGGGTTGAGCGCGCGGTCGGCCAGTCGCATGATCGCGGGTTGCTTCATGATCTCCCAGACCAGTAGCCGATGGTAGGCACGGGCCAGCGGATGACCGTCGTCGTGCACGCCGACCGCGCATTTCAGCCACCAGTACGGCGAATGCAGTGCGTGGGCGTGATGGTGCCCGCCGACGGACAGGCCCGCCCGGGCCAGCTTCGTCTCGAGCTCGCCGCGGGTGAAAATCCGCAGGTGGCCGCCGGGGACGTTGTGATAGTCGTCGGACAGCCGCCAGCAGATCCGCTCCGGGAGCCAGGCAGGCACCGTGACGGCCGCCAAGCCGCCGGGCCGCAGCACCCGCGCGATCTCGGTCATGGCGGCCTGGTCGGCAGGGATGTGCTCGAGCACCTCGGCGGCGATCACCCGGTCAAAGGACCCGCTGGGAAACGGCATCGCGGTAGCGTCCGCCACGACCGCGCTGGCCGACCCGAGCGAGGGCACCTCACCCGCCTCGCCCATCGCCGCGAACATGCTCGTGACCTGGTGCAGTTCGTCCTCGTCGGTGTCCAGCGCCACCACGTGGGCGCCGCGGCGCAGCGCCTCGAAGGCGTGCCGCCCGGCACCGCAGCCCAGGTCGAGCACGCGGTCGCCGGGACGGATTGGAAACCGCGAGAAGTCGACGGTCAGCACGGCGCTGCACCACGCCGAGCCGCTGCCGCTCCGATCGCCAGGCGGTACTGGTCAGCGGTGGCCCGGGCAACCGCCGACCAGGCGAATCGCTCCTGCACCCGCCGCAGCGCCAGCGAGGAAAGCCGCTCCCGCTCGGTGGCCGAGTCGTGCAGCAGGCGCAGAGCGACGGCCAGTTCCTCGGCGTCGCCGGGGGTGACCAGCAGCGCGGCGTCGCCGGTGACCTCGGGCAGCGCCCCGGTCCGGCTGGCGATCAACGGTGTGCCCGACGCCATGTGCTCGACGGCGGGCAGCGAGAAGCCCTCGTAGAGTGAGGGCACCACGGCGATCTCGGCGGACGCGATGAACTCGGCGAGTTCGGTGTCGCTGATCCCGCTGACGAACCGGACCCGGTCGCCGAGGGCAAGCTCGGCGACCAGCCGTTCGGTCGGCCCGCCCGAGGCGGGCTTGCCGACCACGGTCAGCTCGACGGTGCGTTCCGTGGTGACCTTGGCGACGGCACGCAGCAGCGTCGAGATGCCTTTGACAGGCGAGTCGGCGCTGGCCACGGCCACGATCCGGCCGGGCACGCGAGGCGCCTGCCGGGGATGGAACAGGCGGGTGTCCACCCCGAGCGGGATCACGTGCACGCTCGAGCGCGGCACCCGAAAGTCGCGGCAGATGTCCTCCCGCGACGACTCCGAGCCGGTGAGCACCGGGCCGACGCGGCGGGCGACCCTGCCCTGCATCCGGACGAACCCGTACCAGCGCCACTTGGACAGCCGTGACAGGCCCTTGGCGGCGGCCAGCTCGATCCGCCGGTCCACGCTGATCGGGTGGTGGATGCTGGTGACCAGCGGCAAGCCGAGGCGGGCGAGTCCCAGCATGCCGTAGGCGAGCACCTGGTTGTCGTGGACGACGTCGAAGTCGCCCGTGCGCGAGCGCAGCGCTCGTAGCGCCCGCAGACTGAACGTCAGCGGCTCCGGGAATGCCCCGGTCCACATCGCGGCGACCTCGAGCGCGTCGATCCAGTCGCGGTACTCGCTGGGCTTGGGCGTCCGGAACGGGTCTGGCTCACGGTACAGGTCCAGGCTGGGCAGGGTACGCAGGACCGGACCGGGTTCGAGCTCCGGGTACGGCTGGCCGGAGAACACCTCGACGTGGTGGCCGAGCGCGGCCAGTTCCCGGGACAGGTGCCGCAGGTAGATGCCCTGGCCTCCGCAGTGTGGCTTGCTCCGGTAAGACAGCAGCGCAATGCGAAGGCCCCGGCTAGGCGCGAGGTCCGCCGCGGCGGCACTGCCGGGCTGGACAGCAAGGTCAGGAACGCCAGATGCGGGGGCGGGGGCGGCGCCGTGGGGGTTGCCAGATGCGGGGGCGGGGGCGGCGCCGTCGGGGTTGCCAGATGCGAGGGCCGGCCGTAGGCCGGCCCGAGAAGATGGCAGGGGGGCTCCGGGGGGCGCAGCCCCCCGATCTGGGGGTCCGGGGGTTACCCCCCGGGTCAACACAGCGCTCACGCAGGTTTGCCTCCTCATCTGCCGCTGGCAGCCAGCATCGTAGAAGGCTTGCCCGCGTGACCCCCTAAGGAGCGAACATTACCAGGCGGTATCTTGCGTTCTCTTGCGCCCCACAGGTAAAGGCGCGAGGGTGCTTGAGCGGCTTCTATGTCGGTAAGCTGCCGCGACGTGACCGATGGTCCGCCGCGGTCGCGGCCGGCCCGGACGATGGGGAGAGTCAGCTGACAAAGCGCGCGCTGATCACCGGCATCACCGGCCAGGATGGCTCCTACCTGGCCGAGCATCTGCTCGCGGAGGGATACGAGGTCTGGGGCCTGGTGCGGGGGCAAGCCAACCCGCGGGTGCGCCGGGTACGCGAGATCCTCGGCGACGTCCGGCTGGTCCGCGGCGACCTGCTCGACCAGGGCAGCCTGATCTCGGCGGTCGAACGGGTCCAGCCCGACGAGGTCTACAACCTGGCCGCGATCTCGTACGTGCCGATGTCCTGGCAGCAGGCCGAGCTGACCGGCGAGGTCACCGGGCTCGGCGTGCTCCGGGTTCTCGAGGCCATCCGGGTCTGCAGTGGCATCAGCGCGTCGCGGAGCCCCGGCCGCGGCCAGATCCGGTTCTACCAAGCGTCGTCTTCGGAGATGTTCGGGAAGGTGCGGGAGTCGCCGCAGTCCGAGCAGACGCCGTTCCATCCGCGCAGCCCTTACGGCGTGGCCAAGGCCTATGGCCACCACCTGACCCAGAACTACCGCGAGTCGTACGGGATGTTCGCGGTGTCCGGCATCTTGTTCAATCACGAGTCGCCGCGCCGGGGCGCCGAGTTCGTCAGCCGCAAGGTGTCGCTCGGTGTCGCCAAGATCAAGCTCGGCTACGAGAAGCAGGTGCGCCTCGGCAACCTGGGCGCGAGCAGGGACTGGGGGTTCGCCGGAGACTACGTCCGGGCGATGCACCTGATGCTGGGGCGGGACGAGCCCACCGACTATGTGGTCGGGACCGGAGTCACGCACAGCGTCGGCGAGCTGGTAGAGCTGGCATTCGACGTCGTCGGCCTCGACTGGCGGGACCACGTGGTCACCGACGCCGCGTTCATCAGGCCCGCCGAGGTAGACCAGCTGTGCGCGAACCCGGCGAAGGCCGCAAGCGAGCTTGGCTGGGAGACCCATGTCGGGTTCGAGGAACTGGTCGCGATGATGGTCGAGGCCGATCAGAAGCTGCTCAGCGAGTCCGGAGGGCACGCCGAGGACTCGTTCGGGCCGGACGCCTGGTAATCCGGGCCGCCGCCCGGGACCGGCTGGCCGTCATGGCCCGGTACCGGCCGCGGTCTTGATTGCCCGGCCGCCCTCCCGATTGCCCGGCCGCCCTCCCGGCGCGCCCCGGCGAAGTGCTCCTCGCCACCCGCCGCCCGCGGGATCAGGCCGCCGGCGGCGGGCCGCGGGACAAGGCCGGGCCGGCCGGGACGCCGAGGCGTGAGCCCGCGGCGGTCGCGCGGGCCAGGTAGCGCACGACTCTAGGAGACCACGGCGCCGACCGCGGCCCCGATCCCGTAGGTCAGCGCCGCCGCGACCCCGGCCAGCAGCAGCTGGCGCAGTGCCCCGCGCAGGAACGGGCGGTCGGTGATCCGCGCCACGAGGCCGCCACCGACGAAGGCGGCGACCGCGGCGAGCACGAGCGCCACCCAGAGCACGCTGAACCCGGCCAGGTAGGGAAGCAGCGGGATCAGCGCACCGATCGCGAACGTCACCAGCGAGGCGCCGGCCGCCGTGATCGGGGACGGCAGGTCCTCGTGATCTACCCCTAGTTCCTCCTGTACGTGCACCTGAAGTGCCGCGTCCGGGTGCCGGGAGAGCTGCCTGGCCACCTCGTAGGCGAGGTCGGCGTCCACGCCGCGTTTACGGAACACCGCCGCCAGCTCACGCCGCTCCGCCTCGGGGTGGTGCTCGAGCTCGTACTGCTCCTTGCGGACCTCGGCCCCGATGAGCTCGTTCTGTGAGGACACCGAGACGAATTCCCCGGCGGCCATCGAGAACGCCCCTGCGGACAGCCCGGCGAGGCCCGCCAGCACCACGGCGTGTGCCGAGCCGTGGCCACCGCTGACCCCGGCGATCAGCGATACGTTCGTAACCAAACCATCCATGGAGCCGAACACCGCGGGGCGCAGCCAGCCGCCGGACACGTCCCTGTGGTGGCCGTGGGCGTCGTGGCCGTGGGCGTCGTGGCCGCGCGGCCTGGCGTCCTGGCCGTGCGGCTTGCTGCCGGGGAGCATCTGCTCATTATTCCTTGCGGGAGCGGTTCAAGCCGGGGCAGATGGCTGGTTAGCGCCCGCCGCCAGGTCCAGGCCGCTGGTTCGCAGCACCCCGAGGATGCGCTCGACGTCCTCACCGAATGGCTCGTCCGCGCCGACCGGTCCGACGATCTCGGCCAGCCGTGCCAGCGCCTGGTGGCATCCGTCCGGCGCGGCATGGCCAGACAGCGAGCTGGCCCGGTATCCGGCCAGGAGCTCGCAGGCGGTGATCGCTCTGGCGTGGCTCAGCGCACCGCGCAGCGCCTCGGCGGCCTCCCAGGCGAAGGACTGC
>Ga0335074_10009390_pt1 | contig 13664 bp, 10 predicted proteins | sample Lox_Sample_23_FD_206715 | JGI IMG/M metagenome (GOLD analysis project Ga0335074, IMG submission 206715) | Soil microbial communities from Loxahatchee National Wildlife Refuge, Florida, United States - Lox_Sample_2.3 | ecosystem: Environmental > Terrestrial > Soil > Wetlands | place: USA...
CGGCCAGATGAATGGCGGGGGCCATCACGTCGGCGAGCTTCAGCTTGCCGTAAGTTTTTAGGGCGAGCTCGAGGCCCGCGACCGTGCCTGGCACGGCGACAGACTTGTAGCCGATGACCGAGAGATTCTTTACCAGTTTGCCGTCGGCGCCGATGTACATGTCGCGCGTGGCTTTGCCGGGGGCGACCTCCCGGTAGTCAAAGAAAGTGCTGCGGCCATCCGCTAGGCGCACGAGCATGAAGCCACCGCCGCCGATGTTTCCAGCGGCGGGTTCGACGACGGCGAGGGCAAAGGCGACTGCTACTCCGGCATCGATGGCGTTTCCACCGCGCTTCAGGATTTCGACGCCAGCCTCAGAGCCGAGTTCTTCGTCGGTGGCGACCATGCCGTGCGCGGCGCGAACTGGTTCCTGCGGCCAATCCGCAGTCGAGCTATTGTGAAGGTGGTTTTCTTCCGCGGCCTGTCCTCGTGCTGCGGGGGTAAGCAGCGCCAGCATTCCCGCAGACAAGAACAAGAGACGCACACACGCTTTCATCCGAGACTCCATCGCAAGGACAAAACACTAAGTGATTAGTGGAGATGCGTCAAGGCGGAGAAGGTTCCCCTTTGCTATTTTGGACGAGAGATCCGACTGATTGTCTTCATTCAAACAAGCCCACCGCGCCTGGGACACGCGATTTGTAAGGACTAGACCGGATCGTGTGTTGAATGTTTGCCCGACCCAAGGGGCAACCGCAAGTGGCGGCGCTAGGCTCTAGTGGTTGCAGATGCCTGGAATCCCGCGTAAACTGTGGTTAAGTTTGAAACAAGCATCGGGGCGTAGCGCAGCCTGGCTAGCGCGCCTGGTTCGGGACCAGGAGGTCGATGGTTCAAATCCATTCGCCCCGACCAATCTTTTGTCACCTGTGTCTCAGGTCGCTCATGGGTTCAGCAACTTACAAAATGCGGAAGTACATGGAGCGCGTAGTACAGGGCTAAGTTGTCTCCGGTTGAAATCCGATTGCCTCAACCCTAGTTTGTTCTTTCAAATCAATGCGATATACGGCGATCTCGACCACGAGTTCTGGTTCATTTTACAAACAAACGGGTACAAGGACGGTGTTTTCATTTCGGTTTGCGGTGTTGTTCGGCGGTGAGGATTTCAAGCGGGATTCAAGCATTCGGTTGAGAGCCGAAAAGGCGTGCTGAGACCAGGGTGAATCTCGATCGTTTGGCGTGGCGCTGTCACGACAATGTTACACAGATGAAAGCTAATCTCACCGAACAATTGGGGCTATTTATCGAAAAGTTCTGGAACGGTCTAAGGAACGGCTCTCGCATCCGTTGGTGGAAGTTAAGGGGAGAGTGCGTTAATTACCCATGACTGGTAAGCCCCAGCGTCGGATTTTAGAACTTACCCTCTAGGTGATTTCTCTGATCGGCTCGCGGAAGTGTCTGCGAGATGCTGGAGATTCCGTTCTGCAACGCATGCCGACCGTGCCGAGAAAGATTCCCTTTCTCTCATGTCCGGCGGCTGACATCCAGATCGAGTGTTTCCAAGATTCATTGGATTGCCGAGTTCATTCGAAAAAGGAACCCGTGCCGTGGCCTGCCACATCCACGCCAGCGCTGCTCGAGCAGCACTTTCAGCGTGGCTAGTACCGGAATTGCGCCCTTGCCTTTAGGACGCTACGGTTCCTCGATGTGGCTCCGCTATGCGGAACGTCCACTTGAATTTCAGACTTACGGTAGTTTTCCCAGATGAATCCTGTGATTTCTCCGTTGCGCGCCGGAGAAAGCCATGGCGGCGATGACCGTAGCAGCGATGACCGCAGCCAGGAACAGGAGTGCGCAAATCACGGAGCGAAAGCGGCTGTTGGCAGAGGCGCCCAGCCGCGATTTTGCGCGCATCAGAGGAGCCGCTCCACGGATTCAGTGACGCACGGAGGCTAGAGATTCTTCAGGACGAGGCTGCAGGGATTGCTTCTTGACACGGAAAAGCGTTTCGCCGGCTCTCGGCACAACCAGGACGCCCTCGCACTCACGGGCTCGCCATTCCTCCACGACAATCGTGGTGGGATCGCGATAGCCCAGGTTTATTCTGCGACAGCGCTCTTCGGAGATAGCGGTAGCCAAGGTAACGCTAATGCGGGGAGTTTCCACTTTCGTGTAGGCGTCGTACTGGCCGAGGCCCTTCACGTGCGTCGAATGGGCCAAGACGCCACCCGGATAGTTCTTGAAGCGGTCCCATTGCTTGGTGAAGTAGTCGCGGCAATGATAGCCGACTTCTTCGATGAGTTTCCCGTGGGTGTAGCTGACTTCGCCCAAATGAGGACTGTAAATGACCACCTCACCGCCATCCGCGACAGCCGGCTCGATTTTGTACATGCCCTTCCCCGCGGTCCACAAGTCCCGATACATTTCCGGAATGATGGAGAGCACGCGCTGAAATGCCTTGTCTACATAGACGATGTGTTTCCTGGCGGAAAGCTCCGAGGCCGCTCGCCATGCTTCCTCGGGGCTGCCGAAATACAAGCCCGCGGCGCCTTCGTGGGTGACGACTAACGCGAAGCATGACGTGGGCCGCGGGACGAACGACGCAGCACGGTCGATCACGGCGCGAACCGGCGTGTACCCAGCCCCAATGACTTCGTAGTTCGTGATTAGCGCGCCGAGCCAATGCGTGAAGTTAATGATCTCCGGGCTCGCGATCCCAGGAAAAAAATATTTGTTGCCGCCCGAAAAGCCGACGACTTCATGCGGGAAAACCGGGCCGCAGATCAGGATGTGTTCGTAATCCAGAATGAGCTTGTTCAAACCCACAGGGACGTCTTGAGCGAGCATGCCTTTCGTCATGTGCTCGATTTCACTCGCGGGAATGACTCCGATACGGATAAAAGTCCCGGGATTTTCCCAATGATGATTGAAAATGTGCGTTTCGCCGGCCTCGCTGTTAACCACGCCATTGACCACAGGCCGGCCGATAAGTTTCGTCAGCTGCTCATCGCTCATCACCGGATGCGTGCCGAGGGCGACTAAATAGTCCAGCGCTGCGACGCGCGGGCGAAGGAGTTGCTGGAAAAGGGCGAACATCGCGGGCATCGGCATGGTGCGCGTCGAGTCGGGAATGAGCACGAGGACGCGCTTTCCCCGAATCGGAAGATCGCAAGCGGCTTGCCCGACGATCTCGCTCATCTGCTCAATAGTCAGATACTGGCTGGCTGACCCTGTTCCCTTGACCATTGCGTGCCCCGCTGAGCCGCGCCGCCTCGTTGCACGGCAGACTGTCTGGCAGCCGCGCCGCTCTAAACACTGCCTTCAGAATACCGCGCTCCGAATCTCAAACGCCGGCGCATGCCGAAAAGCCGCCGTCAATCGGCACGATGGCGCCGGTGACAAAATACGATGCGGGCGAAAGCAACTAAAGAGCTGAACCCACTAAATCTTCCGCGGCTCCGAATCGTCCCGTCGAGGTGTGCACCAGAATGCTCTAGCGCCAGAATGCCCTGGCCACGCGCGGTAGTCTTGCCGGTCCCGCGGTCCTGCAACAAAAACCGGTTGTGCTCCAGCAGGAAAAATCCCGGAGCAATGGCGTTCACTCGAATCTTCGGCGAATATTCCTGCGCCAAGTGCACCGCCAGCCATTTCGTGAAATTGTTGACGCCGGCCTTGGCCGCGGAGTACCCCACCAAGCCGGTCATCGGCCGAAAGGCCCTCATCGAAGACACATTCAGAATCACGCCGCTGCCGCTCGCGGCCATGCTCTTGCCAAAGGCCTGGCATCACAGCAAGGTACCGAGGAGGTTCAAATCAAAGACCTCGCGCACTGCCTCTACCGGCATATCAAAAAAATTCAGATCCGCGGCAGTGGTAGCCTTCGACCTGTTGCCACCCGCCGCGTTAATCAGTCCGTCGATCTTTCCGAATCGTTGCAGTACTTCCGCCGCCACATTCTTCAGTCCCTCCGCATCCAGAACGTCTCGGCGGAAGAGTGCTGCATTCTCCGCGTGCTTCCCCAAACGTTCCAGAAACGCCCGGCCCGTCTCGGCGGTTCGGTGCAGCGCCGCCAGCCGCGCCCCGTATTGCGCGAGGGCGCAGGCGATCTCGCCCCCAAAACGCCCGATCCGCCTGTAACGACAAGAGTGCGCCCGCTAAAATCGTATGCGCGGTTGATTTTTTCGCGATGTGTCCGCATCGGGTTCTCGAAACTCTTGCTTCTGTTTCCGTGACGATACAGGGGCCGCGCCGTCAGTCCAGAAAAAGCGGTTTCAAGTGACGGTCAAACAAGTTAGCCGTAACGTTGCGCGAGATTGGTTCTTCACATGCCTCTAGCATCTCCAGATACTTTTTCCCCATTTGTGCAGCAACCTTGTAACCGACATGGAGTAACTGCCGAAAGCTCGGGTTGAATTCCGGGCAACTCGGGTCGTGTCGCAGCGCGGAACAATACTGCTCTGAGGTCCACCCCGCGACTCGGCGCGCATCGGGCAGCTCGGCGGAATCGATGTCAATGACCGCCAAGTAGGGCGCGCACAGTTCCTTGCGGTGCGCACAGGACTCGGCGTAAATATCCTTCGCCAGCTCGAGCGCCCTGCCCCCTGCTTCCGCCAACCCGATCAACTCCTCCAGCCAGGTTGTGCCCGCGGTCTTGAGGTGCAGCCCGGCCCCTGTGTCGCGGAGCGCATGGCGAATCGGGCCATATAAGGAAAACTTGTCGCTTCCCGAATGCACACTCAGCTTCAGATTCTTCGGCAAGTTGTAGCGTTCCACCGCATGCGCAATCACGGCAATGTCGGCTCGAAACTGAGCCTCGAACTGGCGCACGTCGCCTACGTAGTCCACTCCCTTGTTGAATCTCCCGCTGAACTTTGGTGCAATCGTCTGGAGCGGCACGTGCTGGTCCGCGAGCGCAGCCAAAATGAGCAACAATTCTTCCGGATCTTGCGGGCTTTCGGTCTCGTCCATAGAAACTTCGGTGATGAATGGGGCGTCGCCGCGGGCCTCCGCGACACGCTTGTAAATCTGCCCCGCGACTTCCGCCGCCAGCAGATACTTGCCGGCTAAGCGCAGCGCTTTTTCGCGTGACATGTGAATTGGACGATCCTGGCCGGGCAACTCGATGCGCTGCAGCAGCTCGACATGACTTCTCAGAAAGCTCTCCACCCGCGCGCTTGATGCCGGCTTGCCGATGGCCTCCGCCACGTCCAGCGTGTAGTAGTCGCTCGAAGCGATGAATCTATCGAAGGTTGCGAGCGTGATGTGATCCGCATCGACGTGGTACTGCTTCTTCCAACCGAGTTCGCGTACGGCTTCTTGCGCAGCCGTTAGCACGCTTCCCGGTTGCGAGCCGATTATGGAATGTTCGCGGTTCGACTTGTTCCACACCGGCGTTACTTCCGCGCCTTTCTCCGCAAGCAGCATCATCGCTCGCAACTGCGCCTTCGCTTGATGTGCGAAGCGGTCGCCGACGCCAAACGAATATTGTTCCAGTCGGAGGAAAGACGTGGACGTTTTCGTTGTTTCTGAGATTGTTTTGGTGTTCCCCATGACTGCCTATCTTTCGATCAAGCGGCAAGATTCCCGCTTCACGAGTTGTGTGGGAATCGTCATGACTTCCGGCCCTGCACCGGGATTGGCAATTCTTTTCAATACCAGCTCCGCCATCTGCTTGCCCACTTGGTCCGTGAACACGCGCACCGAGGTCAGGGGAGGATTCAGAGCCGCCGCTTCCGGAATATCATTGAAACCTGCCACGCTGATATCCTCTGGAATGCGTAACGCCGCCTCCTGCAGCGCTTTGTACACGCCTCGTGCGGCCGTGTCTTCACCGGCAAAAATCGCAGTCACGGGCGCGCCGCTCGTCAGGATGGACTTCGCCGCGAGAAAACCGATGAGCTCTGCGTCATCGGAATCCAAGTCGTTCTTAAGCGCCGGCAAGCCCGCTTCCTCCATCGCCCTGCGGTAGCCTTCAAAACGGCGCTGAAACCACGGCATTCGGCAGTTGCCCACAAACCAGATATCGCGGTGCCCGAGCAATTGCAGATGGCGTGTCAGTCCGTAAGCACCCTCCAAATCATCGAAATACACCGCGCTGTAGTCATCCTTGCGCCAGTTTCCCGCCACGTTGTTTCCAAGGGTCACAAACCCCACGCCCTTATTGCTGAGAAAATCCAGCAGGTTCTGCGAATTGGTTCCCGCGACGATGGCTCCGCGGATTACGTCGTGACGGTGCAACACCTGCGGCAAACGCAACTCCTTCCAAGGCACGTCGCTGGGGTACCGCACTGGCAGGAAAAGCAGTCCATAGTCGTGAACGGCACAATAGGCTTCGGCGCCGACCAGCACCGCGGAGTGAAAAGGGTGCAGCACGGCGCGGTTGCTCAAAATGAATGCGATGATCCGCGATTTATTTTTCCCATCGAGATCGTACCCGAGCTTTACTGAGGCCTTGTAAACTCGCGCCCGCAACTGCGGCGTCACGGAGTGACTTCCGTTCGCCACGCGCGAAACCGTCGCCATGCTGACGCGCGCCTCTCGCGCGACTTCTTCGATTCCGATCTTTTGGGGATTCCGTCCCACCGTAGTCCTTTGGTACGAGCGTCGGTGCATCCACACCGAAGGCCGGACTCTACGACAGTCCTGAAAGTTTTTCAAGACTGCTCGAAGCTTCCTCCCCATCGTCCGGCCCCTTTGCCCTTCTTGCGGAAACGGCCGCGTCTTCGACAATACCTCACTATCTCCCGTGATTTGTGCAATTTATGTGGCACTGATGGTCCACTTGCCACGCTACGGAGCCCCTCGACATTTCCTTGTTTTTGGCCAGAGCGGATACCGCGATGAAGCCGCTATGAAAAAAAATCATCAAGCGTAGAAAATATTTCTTGACTTCTCTTCTCCACGGCGTTATATGCCCCTGCTGTGGGTTCTGTCCTCATGTGAAGTGGGGTGTTCATATCTCGCAAGCATGCGCAGTCGAAACCGGCACTTTTGAAGCGGGTACTCGAAAAAAATGTCGGCGCGGCTTCTGACTCCTGCTTGGGCTAGGTCCGCAGAGGCCCTTGCCCCACCGAAGCATGAGAACCGGGGAGAGTTTCTCATGAAGATTCGATGGTTAGCGTTGCTCTTCTTTCTTGTCGTCCCGTCGCTGCTGCGCGCACAAGAATTCCGCGGGACGATCAGTGGAGCAGTTACGGATTCGGCCGGAGCCGCTGTCCCGAACGTTGAAATAGCAGCAACAGAGATCAACACCGGGACAAGGACGCAGACAATCACGAATGGCGAAGGAGAGTACACTTTGCCATTTCTCTTGCCTGGCGACTATGAAATCACTGCACAAGTAGCGGGATTCAAAGAATTTGTCCGTAAGGGAGTTCACCTAGCGTCCGGAGATCATCCCGTTATCGACATGCGCCTCGAAGTCGGCGCCGCTACCGAGTCAATACAGGTCACCGCGGAAGTTCCGCTCCTCAACACGGAAAACGCCTCCACCGCGCAGGTCATCACCGCCAAACAAGTGGAAGATTTACCGCTCAACGGGCGGGCCCCCATGATGCTGGCCCAATTGGCGATCGGCGTGGTTGCGACAGCGAATCCGTCGCTCGTACATCCGTTCGACAACAACGGATCCGCCGCTTGGAGCATCTCCGGGACGCCTGCGCAAACCAGCGAGCTACTCATGGACGGTGCTCCCGACGAGCTCTGGAGCGGCAGCTTGGCCTACAGTCCTCCGCAGGATGCCGTGCAGGAAGTAACCGTGGACGCATTCAATACCGATGCCGCCTACGGTCACACCTACGCCGGGACCATCAATATGGTTTTGAAGACCGGGACGAATGATTTCCATGGATCGCTGTATGAATTCAGCCAAGCGTCAGCGCTCGATGCGAACAACTGGTTCAACGACAGAAGCGGAATCGACAAGCCGGTAACCCACTTCAACCAGTACGGCTTGACCGCCGGCGCGCCAGTCATACTGCCCAAACTCTACAACGGGAAGGACAAGCTCTTCTGGTTCTTCACTTGGGAGAACCTGGATGACGCCCAGCCGACCGCCGATATAACAACTGTGCCCACCGCGGCCGAAAGGCAAGGAGATTTTTCCTCCCTACTGGCGCTGGGTCCCTCGTACCAGATCTACAATCCGTACTCCGGCGTTCAAAATGGAACCACTATCAACCGTCAACCTTTCCAGTGCGACGCTTCCGGCAATCCCCTGCCCCCAAACCTCACACCAGGCCCCGGATACGGGACGCAGGCCACCGGCACTCCGTGCAACAAAATTCCAACGGCCCTACTGAATCCTGTTGCGCTGGCTTACTTGAAATATTATCCAGTAGCGAATGCCACAGGTGACGCCGATGGGTACGAGAACTATCTGAACCAGAATACGAGTGCCGACACATTTGACAACGAATTGGGGCGGCTGGATTACAACATGACTTCGCGCAGCCACCTGTTCTTCGATTTCCGGCACAATGCTCGCCTGCAAGCGAAGAACAACTACTTTAGCAACATCGCGACCGGAACGACTCTCTCCCGCGTGAATTGGGGAGCAACGCTGGACGAGGTATACACCTTTTCCCCCACGCTTGTGGCGGATGTACGCGCCAATTGGACCCACATGAACGAAATACATGGCGATCCGAGCATAGGGTTCAATCCAACCGAGTTGGGTTTTCCCTCGTACGTCAACTCGTCTTCCCAATATCCGATTTTGCCCGCCATCGCCTTCTCGGGCAGTTGTGGAAGCCAAACCAGCTTCCAATGCCTGGGCAACACGAGTGACGGCATCGATCCTTCGGACGCCTATCAGTTGTTCGCGGACATCGTGAAAACGAAAGGGAAGCACACCCTGAAATTCGGCATTGATTTCCGCCGTTATCAATTCGGGTACACAAATTATGGAAGCTCCGCGGGAACCTATACCTTTGGATCGAACTGGACAAATGGTCCCACCTCGGGCTCCCCGGCATCGTCCTTTGGCCAGGACTTCGCCGCGTTTCTACTGGGTTTGCCGAGCAGTGGTTCGTATTCCGAGAACGCTTCCGGCGTCTTCCGTTCCTACTATTACTCCGCCTATGCTCAGGACGACTGGAGAGTTACCAAAACCCTAAGCTTGAATCTTGGATTGCGCTTTGAGCATGACACGCCCTATGGCGAAAGCCTTGGAGAGACGGTGAACGGCTTCGATTTCGGCGCAGCGAGCCCCGTCGAAGCCGCCGCCCAAGCGGCCTTTGCCAGCCACTTCCCCGCGGGGCTGCCAACCGACAACGGACTGGCGGCGCTGACGCAGTTCAACGTATTAGGCGGCTTGACCTTCGCCAGTCCTGGCAATCCCGCGGTCTATACACTGGACTCGCACATGTTAAGCCCGCGCGTTGGATTCGCCTGGAGCCCAGACGCCCTACATGAGAAGACCGTAATTCGGGGCGGTTTCGGGATATTCGTAGCACCCTTCGCGCCGACCGCCCTCGGCACCAATGGCAACTACTCTTCCAATCCACTGGCAAACCAGGAAGGTTTCAGCGCTAACTCGACGTATGTCGCAACGTCGAATAACTACCTTAGTCCGGCGACAACGTTAAGCAATCCCTTCCCCAACGGCATTGAGCAGCCAGTCGGTTCCTCGGAAGGCCTTGCTACATTCCTGGGGCAAACGGTATCGTTCATTTCGCCCAACGAAAAGGACACCTACTCGCTCCGCTGGAATCTCGGCGTCCAGCAGGCCATCACTCCCAATCTATTGTTTGAAGTGGACTATGTGGGAAATCACGGCGTACACTTGCCGATTGAGGACACGCAGGAGAATCCGATCCCCGCGCAATATCTGAGCACCGAGACTACGCGCGATACCTCCGTGATCGACGCCCTTTCCGCCACCGTGGCTAATCCCTTCAAGGGACTGCTGCCGGGAACGAGCCTGAATGGTTCAACCATCAGCGTGGCGCAGTTGCTGAGCCTGTATCCGGAATTTCCCCAAGGAAACAGCAGCACCAGCGCCGGCGTCCTGAATCAAAACGCCCCCAATGGGCAGTCTTTCTTTGACAGTTTAGATGTGCGGCTGGAAAAGCGATTTTCCAAAGGCTTGTCGGTTATCGCCAATTACTCGTTCTCCAGGCTCATCGAAAAGGATTCATACTTGAACGTCACAGACACGCAGCCTGAAGAGCGAATTTCTCCCTTCGATCACACTCACCATTTCGTAACCGGATTCAGCTACGACTTGCCGATCGGGCGAGGCCGGGCCCTGAATATGGAATCCCGGTGGTCCAACTTGGCGTTTGGCGGCTGGACCGTGAATGGCATCTTCACGGCCCAAACCGGTGCTCCGATTCTCTGGTCCAACAGCGACTACGTCTACCTGGGCGGACCTTTGGATTACAACGCCAGCCGGGTCAATGGTCCGACCTTCAACACGGCCGCCTTCGACACAAAGGCAGCAGACCAGTTCGAATACCACATCCGAACCTGGCCTTCGACGCTCTCCAGCGTTCGCTACGAGGGAATCAATAATCTGGATTCTTCGATCCTCAAGAACTTCGGCATCACCGAAAGAGCCTATTTCCAGTTGCGTCTAGAGGCGTTCAATGTGCTGAATCACCCGACCTTCGGAGGAATTAGCGGAAGCGCGGGGCCGAATATGACTCCGACAAGCAGCGCGTTTGGAACTCTATCCGGGCAGGCGAACCTTCCACGCGAGATTCAGTTAGGCGCGCGTTTTGTTTGGTGATGGACTCGAGCACGGGCCGAGATCGTGGTTATAGACCTTTCTTCACCCCTCTGTCCGTGGTGGTGAGTGGACGCGGATGGGTGCGACTGTTCTTCGCAGGAGCGCTGCTCGCATCCGCGCTCACCGCTAACGGCTACGCTCAAGATCAGCGCAAAGTCACGGAACCGGTTATTCCCAAATCCTGCGCTGTTCTTACTGCTTTGTTGCGCGCAGTCAACGACAACACCACGCTAGCCGAAGCGGATGAGCAGAAAACTGACACGGCACGCATCCAGACTGCACTTGATCGTTGCGCCGCCGGCCAAGCCGTCGAAATGGTCGCGAGTTCCTCCACCAGCGCATTTCTCTCCGGCCCGTTGCAGCTTCCCGCGGGCGTTACCTTGCTTGTGGACGCCAACACGATTCTCTTTGGCTCGCGCAATCCTCGCGACTACGACGTTTCCTCCGGTAGTTGCGGTGTCGTGGACCATAACGGCCGGGGATGCAAGCCGCTCATCAGCGCTTCGCACGTTGAGAACAGCGGCGTGATGGGTGACGGCATCATTGATGGTCGCGGCTGGGCAAAACTCTTGGGTGGCAAGAAATCCTGGTGGGACCTTGCAGAAGATGCTCGCGGCGACGACCTACGGCAGAACTGCCCGCGATTACTTCAACTCGACCACGCCGACAACTTCTCGCTTTACCGCATCACTCTGAAAAATTCTCCAAACTTTCACGTGGCCTACTCCGGGGGAACTGGATTCACGGCTTGGGGCGTTATCATCGACACGCCAAAACACGCTCGCAACACCGATGGCATTGATCCCATTTCCGCGCAGAACGTTACCATCACCTATTCTTACATTCACACCGGCGACGACAACGTGGCCATAAAAGCCGGTGACGCCGGCCCGTCTTCGCACATTACCGTGGCGCACAACCACTTCTACACTGGCCATGGCATGTCCATCGGCAGCGAAACCAACGGGGGCGTAAGTGCCCTTCGCGTCTCGGACCTTTCCATCGACGGCGCCGATAATGGTATCCGTATTAAATCCAACGCCAGCCGCGGCGGGCTCGTCCACGACGTAGCTTACTCGGATGTGTGCATTCGCAACTCTAAGAATCCCATCTTGATGGACACTCACTATTCTTTCTACGGAACTAGACGGGATCTGTTGCCTGAATTTACCCAGATCATGCTGCATGACGTACGCATCATAGGCGGCGGCAAAATTACGCTGGACGGATACGATGGCGCCCACCGCCTCGGGATTCAGTTCGACAACGTCATCCTGGAAAGCCCTTCGCAGATAAAGATCTTTGGCAATCATGCCGACGTTCTCCTCGGCCCCGGTCCAGTCAATTTCCAGCCTTTCGGCGCGGACGTACACGTGGAGGGCAAACCGGGCTCGGTAACACCCAACACCTGCCTGGACAAGTTCGTCCCTCTCCCCAAAAGGTGAGCCCCAAGGTGACCGCCCCGTTGGTCGGGCGCAGGAGCAGCCAAAGCGGACCAATTCCTGGGTGAGCAGCATTTAGAGAAACCGGGGGAGCGGCCCGAAAACCCAGTTCGGTGGAACAGACTATTTGTAGCTCCTACCGTGAGGGTTAGCCCTTTGTCAGCGAAGCCACTAAAACTGACGCGCCATGAGGCCGCGCAGTCTTCGGCATCGAGTCACATCTGCCGCACGCGATTCAATGTGCCGTCGGATCCCAGCCGTCTGGTTCACCCAAGAATGCCTTTGTCTCGAACTGCCTCGCCTCCTTTTCGGTGAGGAAATGCGTGTGTGGTTCGCGCTGGCTGCGCGACGCTCCAGGGCCAGCGGAATCGTATTCGGCATAGTAGGAAGTGTCCAGCGAATGCGTTTCGCCGGGATGCCACTCGCGCCACCCCGCTGGCTCAATCTCCGAGCCCATTTCCGTGTTCAGAAAAATGACCCGCGCGTACGGACGCCATGGCCGCCCGAGATAAACCTTGGATACTCCGTCCGGCGCACTTAGCTTGCAGTGGTCGAACACGAAACCGTATGCTCCGTCCGCGGTGGTGCGACTCTGCGCGGTTATGTATCCGGGCCCGGCGCTTCGGATCTCGCAGCGATGAAACACAGCGCGCGCATTTCCAAAAATGAAGTCTACCGCTCCTTCAATGTAGGATTCATCGTAGTACTGGCGGCCGGTCGCTGCATAAAGCGTGTCCTGCCAACCGATCAGCCGGCAATGGCGCAATACCGCACGATCCGAGTGCAGCATCAGCGCAACCGCTTGAGAGCCTTGGCCGTAGGAATTCTCAAAGGTTATATCGTCAGCCTCGAACTGCGCTCCCTCGACGTCGACCGTGCTGCTCAGAAACGTGCCGCCTGCGGCCGCAGCGCTCATATTGTAGGTAATGACCGTCGCACTGGGATCCTTTCCCAAGCCCAAAAAGGTCACGCGCAGCCGGTCTTGCGGCACAACCACTCGTTCGCGATAGATTCCAGGTTGGATCGCAATTACCAGCCTCCCGTCGCCATACTCTGGCGCGTGATCAATCGCCTGCTGGACTGTCTGGAAATCGGCGTGGCCATCAGCCGAAACCGTGACGCGCACTTCCGTTGCGGCGGCCGGAGCTGTCTTGAGAGAGACTTGTCCCCCGCGAGCTTGCGCCCAAAGACTGTCGTCGCCGCCGGGAACGCTCAGGCTTGCCAGAAAGACTGGCAAAAGCAGTGCCACGCGGCTAAGCAAAGGCAAAACTCGCGACATTATATTCTCTCGGCTCTCCCGGAATGATCGGAGACGGTCTTGATTCTAAGCCAGATTCAGCAAATTCTAATTCAAATTGCTCAGTATCTCTGCAAATTTTCAATTGCAATGGAAAATTTTTCTTGACTTTCCCTGCGCGCCGTGCTCTATTCTTCGCTGCGGATGGTGCCCCGCGCCCTCTTCGACATCTCCCTTGCCGCACCCCGGATTCGTCGGCAAAGGCCAACTCGGATGC
>Ga0335074_10009392_pt1 | contig 13664 bp, 6 predicted proteins | sample Lox_Sample_23_FD_206715 | JGI IMG/M metagenome (GOLD analysis project Ga0335074, IMG submission 206715) | Soil microbial communities from Loxahatchee National Wildlife Refuge, Florida, United States - Lox_Sample_2.3 | ecosystem: Environmental > Terrestrial > Soil > Wetlands | place: USA: Florida...
CGACCTCGGTCAGCAACCTGGACGTGGGCACGCTGGCCCAGGACATGCTCAGCCGCGGCTACACCCAGAGTAGCTGCTACCTGATTGACGTGGAGGCCGGGTTCGAGCTGTGGCAGGGCGGCGCCGGGCTGGAGACCAACTCCTTCTCGGTCAACGTCAACGGCAGTTCCCCGAGCCCGTCGCCGAGCCCGACGCCCACGACGCCGACCCCCACCCCGAGCCCATCGCCCAGCCCCACCCCGAGCCCATCGCCCAGCCCGACGCCCTCGGGCACCGGCACCTGCTCCGGCACGTACTCGGTGGTGAACAGCTGGCAGACCGGCTTCCAAGCGCAGGTTGTGGTGACCAACACCGGATCGGCCACGCTGAACAGCTGGCGGCTCGCCTGGAGCTTCCCCGGCAACCAGGCGATCAACGACCTCTGGAACGGCAGCTACACCCAGTCCGGATCCAACGTGACCGTAACGAACGAGTCGTACAACGGCACGCTCGCACCTGGTGGCAGCACAACCGTCGGCTTCACCGCGACCTACTCGGGCAGCAACACCGCACCGTCGAGCGTGTCCTGCACATAACCGTCCAGCCCGGCGCGGCGGGTAACCCCCGAAGCAGCTAGCTCAAGCGGCCGGCCCTGCCGGATCTGGAGCTAACTGCCGCCGGATAGATACATCAAATGATCGCGTGTACTTGGACCCCCGCCAGAGGGTACAAGTACACGCGATCATTGGTGTGCGCGGCTCAGCGCGCGCGACCGCGGATCCCTGGCCCGCCGTGGTCCGGGGCCGGTTCCGCTCCTTTACATCCAGCTGTGCATCCACATCCGGGCGAGCCAGGCCGGGTCGCTGATCGGGGCGCCGGTAAGCACCGGATACAGGTAACCGAAGTTCAGCGCCACGACGACTAGGTAGCCAGCGGTGATGGCCATACCTGGGATGCGCCGCCATAGCGATGCCCCGCCCGGCCCGATGATCAGCCCGAGGCACAACGTGAGGGTCAGGATGAGGAAGGGCTCGAACGAGACCGCGTAATAGAAGAACTGCGTCCTGGTGGGGAACACGAGCCACGGCAGCCAGCCCGCCGCAAGCCCGGCCAGCGCCGCACCCGCTCTCCAGTCCCTGCGCCACACGCCCCAGATCGCGAGCGCCGGAATCGCCGCCATGCACGCCCACCAGATCGCCGGCGTCCCGACGGCCAGGACGTACTGCACGCATCCGCTGAGCTGACCGCAGCCCTGCAGACCGAACTGCAGCGTCGCGTAGTAGAAGGGCACCGGGTGGTTCAGCGCCAGCCAGGTCCACGGCTGCGACTGATAGGAGTCCGGCTGGTGCAGGTTCACGTTGTAGGAGAGCATCTGCAGGTGGTACTCGTACAGTGAGTACAGCGCGGAGATGACCGGGATATGAACGCCATGTTCGGCGGCGTAGTTCCTGTCCCAGCCGATGCTTGACCCGAACCATCCGCTCCAGGTGGCGAGATACGCGATGCCCGCGGCCAGCCACAATGACATCAGGGTCATCGGGCCATCCCTGAACACCGCGCCGTAGATGTACCTGCCATACCCGGCCGCCCGCCGCGCCACCATGTCCCACCCGACGCACAGCGGGACGAAAAGGACGAGGAAATACAGGCCGTTCCACTTGGATGCGGTCGCCAGACCCAGGCATATGCCTGCCGCGGCCCGCCACCAGCGGACGCCGAGCCGCGGCCCGGGCCCGTCACCCGAGGGCTGTTCTGGCCGATCCGGAGCGTCAGGTTCACCCGGCGGATCAGGCCCGGCCGGCGGACCAGCGCCAGCCTGCCGACCAGCGCCAGCCGGCGGACCAGCGCCAGCCGGCGGACCAGCGCCAGCCGGCGGACCAGCGCCAGCCGGCGGACCGGGCGTGCGGGCGGCGAGGCGTCCGGCCAGGTGGTCGCGATCGATCAGCAGGCAGCCGAACCCTGCCAGCGCCCAGAACATCACGAAGATGTCCAGCATCGCGGTACGGCTCATGACGAACTCAAGCCCGTCGAGCGCGAGCAACGACCCGGCGATGCAGCCGAGCAGGTCCGACCCGGTCATCCGCCGGGCGATCCTGGCCAGCATCAGGATCGAGGCCGTCCCCGCGGCAGCGACCGCGAACCGCCAGCCGAAGGGATTGAGGCCGAACAGCCACTCGCCCGCGGCAATCTGGATCTTGCCGAATGGCGGATGTGCGGCGAAGATCCCCCCGTAGGTGAAGATGTTCGTCGTCTGTCCGGCCGGGATCAGGTTGTTCGTGAAGATGCTCACCGCGTGTTCGGCGCCGTAGTGCAAGATGCCGAATGCTTGCGGCACATAATAGGTTTCGTCGAAAACGACCGCCCGCGGCGTGGACAGCCGGGCGAATCGCAGCCAGCCACCGAGTGCGGTTATGAACAGCGGCCCCGCCCAGCCCAGCATCTTGGCGCCCCAGGTGCGCCCCCCGCTGCCTTTGTCTCCTGGAGCGCCGCCCGTGTCTGCTGGAGCGCCGCCTGTGTCTGCTGGAGCGCCGCCTGTGTCTGCTGGAGCGCCGCCTGTGTCTGCTGGAGCGCCGCCTGTGTCTGCTGGAGCCGAGCCAGGCGAACGCGCGCGGCTGACCCTGGCCGCGCCCGCTTGTCGCTCGTCAGCTCGCATCGCCGCAGATGGTAGAGCCCAGAGCCACCGCTCGTCATCCGCTTTGGCGTTCCCGGCAGTGAAGGTCCAGGCTAAAGAGCCGCATGAAATGAAATCCGGGATACGGGCCGCGAGCCTGCGGGCCTCCCACCTCCGCGACCCACGGGGGGCAGGAGTGCACGCGATCATCGGGTTACTGTCTTGGATCTGGCCCGTATTTCGTATTTCGGGTTCTGATGCACTTCATGGGAAGCCGTTGACCAGCTGCGCGCTCCCGGCCGGTGGCGTACGGGCAAGGAAAGTTGCTTACGTGCCGCAAGGTGTCCCTGTGACTCACGGGATGGCCTGGCTCTCCATTTAACGTGGAACTCTGCCGCATCGTGGAAGTTTACCCGTCGTATACGTATGACAGACGGGCACGAAGCGGTAAAGTTCCACGTTGTTTTCACGCTGCGCCACCCTGGGCCACAGCACGAGCCGCACCGGGTCGCGCCGCCGGACGCAAACCGTCCCCATAAAGTGCATCAGAGCCGTATTTCGTGACAGTCACGGCGGATCCGTACGCGTTGCCCAGGAATCATGGGCCGCCGCCGGCGGATTTGGGCACCTCCTGCTGCCAGAAGGCAGTAGTCGATTGCGTGTACTCTTACCCCCTCCCCCCAGGTTCTGGCTCAAATAACGGGATGGTAACGACAAGAGTCCGTCGGGCTTGCCGCGCGGATTGACCGCATCTCGTGCCGCCAGGAGAGGTTATACGAATGATCGTGTGTACTTGCACCCCTCATCAGGGGTGCAAGTACACACGGTAATCGGAAACGGCCGCTGGGCGTCCATTTTGCCCGGGTACGGCAGCCGCCGGCCGGCGGTGGCTGCGTGATCAACCGGGACCGGGACCGGGACCTGTACCGGGACCGGGACCGGGACCGGCCGCATGCAACACGGGCATCATGCGGCGCGCAAGCACGGCGCGCAAGCACATAACTTTCCCGCCCGCGTGCCGTCAGCCAGGAGTACGCAGCCGGCAGCTGCATCCTCGCAAAGAGGACTCGAGCCGTTATCCGAGGGGAGATCCGGGGCCGGGAGGCCCGCGAGGACGCAAAACTGGTACTCAGAGTTTTAACTTGAGCGCTCAGTGTGAATAAAGGGTTTGGCGGCGACGGCGCCGCACCAACCTGGAGGGGAAAACATCATGACACAAGACGTACTATTGCCGGTCCAGACCCTGCATCTCATGGCCACCACCGGACAGCCGGGCGCGCCCACCCTGACCCTCAGCCTCATCTACAACCCCGATACGGAGCCGGCCACGCTGGACGGCAAAGGCATGATCACCCAGGCGGTCACGCCTCCCGGCGGTCGTATCGAGGTGCAGGGAATTCACGGCGAGGTGACCGAGATGCGGCATTTCCAGTCCTCCGGCAACCAGATGATCAGCATCAGGGGTCTGTGCTCAGAGCCGAACGCGCAGGTGCTGTACCCCTTCTCGGCTGTCTTCGTCACCGACAGCAACTGGAAGGGCGAGGGCAGCTTCACTTACGGCTCGAAGACCGTCTCGGGGGTACCGATCCGGCAGGCAAGTGAAAACGAGATCCGCTAACAACACGAGGGGGTAGCGACGAGGCCACGCGCACCGGGCAGCCGCGGTCAGACCGACCAGAGCGAGCCTAGGCGCGTGGCCTCGCAATAAACGCTTTCTCCGGCTGTACGCTGCTATGAAGATCACCACGATCAGCACGAGGACGCCGATCGTCATCACCGGAGCGCCCGGGCCGGAATACTCACGTGGCAACGCGACGATCGTGATACCGGTCAGCATTATCTCGCTCCTGCCAGGGAGTTACCGGTGCGACATGCACAATTTCACGATACGTCTTAAGTGCGGGGCGATCTACTGGCCGCGACCTCACTGATGATCGCGTCGGCCTGACCGGGAACGGCTCGGGCGAGGGCAACGCAGACGGCGTATGCGGATTCCGCCTGCCGCGCGCAGTCCGGGAGCAGGTGCTTGACGGCGTCCGCGGCGCCCCGGGCGGCTAGGTCGCTGGCCAGCTCAGACAGAACCTGCGCTCGCCCTGCCGTCACTGTCCTGGCCACGTGGATCGCGGCGGTGTAGTCGCCGGCGGCCATCGCCACCTCGATGATCAGACGCTGCGCGCTGGCTCGCGGCTCACCTTCGGTGATCCGGCTGAGCAGCGGCGCGACGTCCCCGAAGTACTCCCCGGCGTCCTCGTCTTCACCGCGTGTCCGCGCCGCACCGGCGACCGCGCGGCCGACCGCCTGCCAGCCGGGGCTGGCTACGTCGCCGATGAGGGCGGTGGCGGCCGGCCAGGCGGCCCGGTCGCGGGCGACCATGCCGAGCGCTGCGATGACCAGAGCCTCTCCGGCCCGGTCCTGGCGGCCGATGCCCTTCACCAGCTCTAGGGCGCGATCCGGCTCGCCGTGCACCGCCCAGCTCTTCGCGACCTGACCGAGGGTGTAGTCCCTGTCGTCGGCGCGGTCGCTTCCGATCGCGGCGAGGCGCGCCAGCTCCAGCGTGTCCGGGATGTCTTCGCGGTAGCCTGCCTCCGCTTGCGCCGCCGCGATCTCGATCAGCGCTGGCACGGCTAGCAGGGCATCCGCCGCCGCACGGAGCTGCCCGGCCGCGCTGGCCAGCACCGCACGGGCCGCGGTCCGCTCGCCCCTGCTGGTCAGCGCGCTCGTGATATGACAGAACGCCTGTGCCCGCACGCGCGGGTCTCCTATCTTCTCCGCGGTGGCGAGCGCCCCGCGAAGGTCACCGTCGTGAGCCAGCTTCCTGGCGATGACCGCGTGCAGCCGACCCATGGCGGTTCCGGTCTGGTCCCAGGCCGCGACCTTGGCGGCCTTGCTGTCCTTGCCCAGTTCGGCAAGGGCACAGGCGAGGTCGCCGGTCACCTCTATATAGGTGAACGCCGAGTTTTCCAGCCACTCGCGTGTCCGGGTGGCGGCCTCGCTCAGCAGCTGCCGTGCCTTCTTCTCGCGTCCGGCACGCGCCATTTCCCTGGCGACGTGCACGGCGGCGTGCAACCCCTGCTCGACGGCCAGTGCGACGGTCTCTTCGTCATCCTCCCATTCTGCGGTCTCCGCGATATCCAGCACCGTGACTGCCGTCTTGGCCGCGCCGGCGAGGTCACCGGTCGCTGCTCGCGCGGCGGCGATCGCGTGGCAGGTCATGATCCGGGCTTCTCCTCGCGCCTGCTTCGCGTGCCGGCGCGCTAGGCGACAGGCCCGGTGCGCTACATCCGGCTGGCCGGCATCCGCCTGGCTGACCGCTATCGCGGCGAGCGTGACGGGTCTGAGCCAGGTGTCAGGGTCGGTAAACGGCTCGCCTTGTGTCTCGGCGAGCGTCTGCCTGGCGCCGGCGGCGTCACCGGCCCGTAGCTGGACCATGGCCATCTGCCACAGCTCGTCGGTCCAGAACATGGGGTCGGGCTCGGTATCACGGATGACTTCGCGGGCGACGGCGAACGCGTCCCGCGCACCCGCCGGATCGGTGGGGAGCTGGCTGGCGCCGATGGCGAGCAGAGCCTGCCAGCGTTTTTCGCCGGTCAGCGTTCCGGCCAGCCGCAGCGACTCACCGAACAGGCGATCGCGTTCCTCCCCGTCCCGGGTGGCTGCGTAGCCGGTCAGCAGTTCCGCGCGCAAGGCGGGATCGGGCAGCTCATCGATCGCTCGCCGGGCTGACGCTGCCGCCTGCTCGGCTCCGTCGGGGTGGCGGCAGATGCTGACCAGTGCCCGGGCGCGCATGGCGGGCTCGGTCAGGATGTCCGCCAGCGACGTCGCCGCTGAGATTGCACCGGACTCGGCCAGCGCACGCGACACCGCGCGGACGGCGCGGGGGTAGTCGAGGTAGAGGGCCGGCTCGATCTCGCCGAGCGTGGCCGCCGCCTCGCTGGCCTGCCCGGCTCGGGCCTGTGCGAGCGCTAGGGCCTCCAGCGCTTCCCCCGCGTAGTGTGTGTCGTCTATCCGGGTGATGGCCAGCCGGGCGTCATCGAACAGGTGCGCCGACGCCAGCTCGGCGGCGATCGTCCGCAGCGCCGGCGCGGGACGGCCCGCACGGCTCCACGCCTCGGCCGCCCGCGTGAAGCCGTGTCCGGCGGCGTCGAGATCGCCCAGCACGGCGTGAGCCGCCGCGATCCGTGCCAGCTGCTCGATGATGCCGGCGTCGCCACCGTTATTTTCGCTGGCCGCTAGGGTCTCCATCGCCTGAGCGATTGCCTGGGCGGCTATCTCGGGCTGGCCGGCCGCCACGGCGGCCTTGGCGGCGTCAGCGAGAACCGGTATCCGATCTCGGACGCTCGCCGCCACCCTGGGAACCAGCGCGAACTGGCCGGATGCGTTCAGCTCCCGGCACAGGTCCAGCCGGTCGTTCTCGTCAAGCATCCGCTGCTGCAGATCGAGGAATGCCTCCGCGCTGATCTGCGCGGCGTGCCGGAGCAGGACGATGACGTGCCGGCCGGCTCGCGCGTTCAGCAGGGGAAGCTTCATCGGCAGCAGCCTGCTCAGCAGGCTCCTGGCCTCATCCCGGTCGCCTCCGTCGTGGAGTTCCCAGGCCAGGAGCAGGTACCAGAACGCATGCTGCTCGGCCGGCCGGGAGTCGGCAAGGTCACAGGCCAGCCTCTGGTCACCGGCCCGGAGCGCGTCGAGCGGGGTCCGCGCGGCGAGCTTGCTCCCCCAGCGGGCGCGGGAAAGGGCGAGCGCCGCCATTTCCGGCACGCGGTCTAGCTCCAGCGCGAACCCGAACGCGGCGTCCAGCGTCTGGATCGGGCCGGCCGACGGCTTGCCCTGCTTGGACCGGAAGAATTCCTCCGCCTGGTCACGCAGGAACGGCTCGGATCGGGCGAACGCGAACAGTGTCTCGTAGTCCCCCCGCCTGGCCAGCGTTCGTGGCACCTGGAACAGCCCGAGGCCGCGCAGCGCCGGGGTAGCCCATGCGCCTGTCCCGGCCGGTGTCGCGCCGGATTCAAGGTACCTGGCGCGGAAGACGCTGATCATCCGCGTGCCGCCGTCGTCCGCCGAGCTTCTTATCTCGTCGATGGCGGTAGGTCTGCCGGCCAGCGGTTCAGGTGCTGGCACGAAGGAACTCCGCGAACCTGCTGTGATAGACGCGGTACGCCAGCTCGGCCGTGCCGTCCTCACCCGGCACGCGTTGCGCGATGACGAAGGCACTCCACCGCAGCAGGGTGTCCTTGACGATCGCCTCGTTGCCGATCTCCGACAGCGCCGCGATCTCCGCGATGGTGAGCGGACCGTAGTCCACATCCACCTGCACGAAGGCCTTGATGACCGGCAGCCGGTACTTATACCACAGCTCGTCGTTCTCGGCGCGCATCAGCTCCAGGTGCTTCGCGTAGTACTGGATGAGCCCGAGTGGCAGCTCGGCCAGCTCACGATCTTTCAGCTCGCCACGCGCTATCGCGGGCAGCACGTGGTGGAGGTACATGAAGTTTCCCTCGCTGTGCCGAGCGATTTCCTCGACAAACCGTTCCGCGTCGTAACCGAAACGGCCCATATATTCCGTTATGCCGGGACGATCCGTCCACTTGCCCAGGTAGGCCCTGATGTCCCGCATGTTGTCGTCGCCGAGGTGGTCGATCGCGATGACCGCCTGCTCGCACCCGGCACGGAGCTTGACCGGCCGCCATTCGGCGACCGGCCTGGTCTCCTGTTCCGGCCGGGAGGCGAGCACCACGACGACCCCGCGAGGCAGGTCCTCGGGGAGAAACAGCGGGTTGACGCCGGGCAGTTCATCGCTGGAGTCGCGTTCATCCATGGCGTCGACGACAATCACGATCTTCTCTGTTGCGCGACGCGCGATCTCGCCGAGCAGATTAGCCAGGTACTCGCCGTTGCTGAACGCGTCATGCGGCGGGGCAAGCGTCGCCTGGTACTTGCCGGTCAGCCGGGCACAGACGTTGCCGAGAAATTGCTCCGCCTTCACCACTCCCGCCGTCCTGACGTTGAAGTGGTGGACGTAGTCGCCGCCCGCGATCAGCTTGGCCATCAGCGCGGTCTTGCCGACGCCGGGGTGGGCGAGCACATGGCAGTAGGCGCTGCCGGAGTCCTTGATGACGTCCTGGACCGTGCTGAGGATGCCGTCCCGGCCCGTGAACTCGCTGACGTGCCCGGCGATCACGCTGGTCTGATCGCGCAGGCGTATCCGCAGTGCGGGTGGCAGCGCGCCGACGGTGAGGTGGCCCGCCAGCGCGGCGACCTCGGCAAGTTCCCGGCATGCCGTGGCGCGGCTGTCCGCTAGCGACCCTCCGCCTGCGCTGCGCTCGCTGCGCAGCCACGGCCGCAGCTCCGCGCCCGTCACTTCCGCCGTGAAGAAATCCGTCAGTACTGTCGCCTCCGCGGCCATGTCCCGCAAAGGCGCCGGGTTGGTCAGCGTCGCCTGCCAGCGCTGTCCGACCAGCGCCGCGTCTGGCGGCCCGTGCCCGGCCAGCACCTTCGCGAACTCCGCCGCGACATCCGGGCTCGCCAGCAGACACGGCGGGGCCAGCAACGGTCCCGAGATATCGAGCCGGGCGTCGTCGGTCGCGTACCGCCTGATCGCCCGGGCGACCGCGGTCTCCAGGGCCTGGCGTACCGCGCTGTCCGCGGCCTGTGCGCGGGCGGCGGCCGCGGGTTCGATGGCGTGCCAGGCATGGACAATCGCGGTGACCGCCGACTGGAGCGGGTCCGCGTCGCGCCTGCTGTTTCTCTCCTCATCCGCTTTGTCCCTGGCCTGCTCGGCGAGCCTTATCGCCCGCCGCCGCGTGGTCTCGTCCGCCCCCATCACCGGGGTGATCTTGTCCACGTACTCGGGACTCGCATTGCCCCAGCCGCGCAGCACCAGGCTCAGATGCGCCTCGCCCACACCGGCTTCTTCCGCGATCTGCCGCTGCGCCATGCCGCTGCGGGCCTTGAGTTCCTGCAGTAGCCGGACCAGGTCGTGCTTTGGGCCATACGGCAGGAACGCGTCGCCGAGCTTCCGTCTCGCCATCCCGGCCCCCCCATTGGGTCGTAACGAACGGCTACACAGCCTGGGCTTAACGTAGCGACATCTGGGCGTGTCGGGAATAGCCGGTTCGGTGGCGGTTCGGTAACGAACCCCGTTCTACTCGTCATTCGTGGACCGGCTTTCCGGCGAAGCCGCAGCGTTAGACCGGGCCGCATGTCATGGCGCCAGTTACCCGCATCGCCGAAGGAGGCATCATGACTGACTGGTCCGATGACGGCGGGCTCGGCAGCGGGCTGGGCGAGCCCGCAACCAGTGCGCTCGCTGAGCTCGCGACCACATCCGGCCGTTATTACCGGCTCGATCGCTGGCTGACGAACGGGCGCAGCCGGGCCAAGGTGGCCATTGTCTTCGAGGACAGCCGACGCCGCGGGTCGTCCCGGCGGCTTGTCCTCAAAGTGACAACGCCCGCGGACCCGGCGGGACAGCTCGCGGACCCGGCGGGACAGCTCGCCGAAGTGCTCAGGCACTGGCAGGCGTATGAGACAGCCCCGGCGGCGTTCGCCGCCGCGCACCTGGCCAGGCCCGTCTATGAGCCCCGCCGGCTGAGCGATGGGAGCGTGCTGACCTTCGCCGAGATCGCCGGCGATGACATCGAGGGAGTCGAGGTCCTCACCGTCCTGCTTAACGCCATGCTCGACGGGCGGCCGGTACCGGGATGCGACCCGGGTACGTTCGCGCGTGCCTGTGGCGCGATCGTCGGCGGAATCCTGCGTGAGTGGACGGGACGTCCCCGGATCGCATCGGCGTGGTTCACCGTCGAGAGGTTCTTGCGCGCGCACGTGCACGACCAGATGGCCCCCGGCGGACGACTCCATGACCTGTCGAGGCGGTATGCCAGCGACGAGATCGAGATCGCGGGCGAACCCGGAGCCCTGCCGAATCCGTTCGCGCTGGCTCGCGGCGCGTACTTCGGCGACACGCCGGTAATCCCGGCGCTTATCGGTCCTAGCCACGGTGACGTGCACACGGACAATCTCTTGGTCCGGGTCAGGCCCGCCTTCGATGGATCGGACTACCATCTCGTCGACCTCGCGTGTTACGAGCCGGACGGTCCGGTCACCCGAGACGCGGTTCACCTGGTGCTTTATGTGCTCGCCCGCAGGATGGACGTGCTTTCCGCGGCGCAGCAATCTGTCCTGCTCGACGCGCTGCTCGCGCCCGAGCACGCTGACGGCAAGCTGCTGCCGGGGTGGCTGACCGACCTCATCCGCGAGATCGAGAGTGCGTCGCTGGCGTGGCTGCGGAACACCGGACTGCAGCCGGAATACCGGCGGCAGAGACTGCTGTCGCTGTGCGGGTGTGCCATGTTGTACCTCGGCCGGACCTCCACGCCTCGAGAGAACCTGGACTGGTTCATGCGGCTCGCGGCCCGGTCCGCCGCGGCGTTCATGACCGCGACCATGCCGATGCGCGGCGGGATGCGGTAAATGTACGCTGAGTGCTACTGTCCGCATCCCCGCCAGGGGGTACACCGTGACCGCCAGTCCGCCGGCGCTTGATCCCAGGCTGATCGTGACCCGCCAGGATTTCGGTCAGCAGCTCACCCTGGCCAGGGAGAACGCGGGGCTCACCGTGCGGCAGCTCGCCCGCGAGGCGGGAATCCCGGCGAGCACGGTAGGCGGCTACCTCACCGGGCGGCACCTGCCCGAACGCAACCCGCCGGATCTTCTGGACCGGATACTTCGGGCGTGCGGCATCACCGGCGAGGCATGCCTGGCGCTGTGGCGGCAGGCCTACTGGCGGGCGCGGCGATGGGAGCAGCCCGGCAACGACGCGCACCAGGCTGCCCCGCTGCGGGTAGCGGCGGGCGTCGAGCTGATCCCGGTTTCCACCGTGCCGCCGTTCGGCCGGCTTGACCACAGGCCCGTGGTTCGCGGCAGACAGGAGTTGCTCGGCATCCTGGACAAGGCGATCAGCGGGCCCGGCGGGATCAGGGTCCACGTGCTGCACGGACTGGGGGGCTGCGGCAAGAGCGCCGTCGCGCTCGTCGCCGCCCGCAAGGCGGCGGGATCCGGGCTCCGGTGCTGGTGGCTGGCGGCGCACGACAATGCGATGCTCGCCGCGGGCATGACCGCGATCGCGGTGGACCTGGGTGCCTCGCCTGACGGCCTGCGCCTGGGCGGCATGCCGGACATTGTCTGGCGGCTGCTTGGCTCGCTCGGCGAGCCATGGCTGCTCGTGCTCGATGACGCTGATGATCCGCCTGGAGTCCTGGCGCTGCCCGGCCGCACGGTGACCGACGGTACCAGCTGGCTGCGACCGCCCCGCGGCGACTACGGCACCGTCGTCGTCACGACCCGGGATTCCAGCAGGCAGGCATGGGGGGACCCGCCGCCGGACTGGCTGAGGCTGCACGCGGTGCCGACGCTATCCTCCGCCGACGGGGCAGACATACTCACCGAGCTGGCCGGGGACGGCGCCGGCGACCGGCCTGCGGCTGTCGCGCTCGCTACCCGGCTCGGTGGCCTGCCGCTCGCTCTCGTACTCGCCGGGCGGTACCTGTCGGAGGTGTCCGAGCTGCCCGCGAGCTGGGCCTCGGGCGCACTGCCGCGCGATTTCACCGGGTATCTCGCCTCGCTGGACCGAGGCCGGGCGAACCTGTCATCGCCGGAGGAGCCGACCCTCGATTCGCTGAGCCAGACCTGGGATCTTTCGCTGAACCTGCTCGCACGCCGCGGGCTGGACAATGCGCGCGGACTGCTGCGGCTGCTGTCCTGCCTGGGGTCGGCACCTGTGCCCTACGAACTGCTGCTCCGCGCTGCCGCGCTGTCTTCCTCGGAGTTGTTCACGGCGATGACACCAGCCCAGCTGTGGCGCACGCTCTGCGGCCTGGCCGACGTCGGCCTGGTGGAACTCGCTGCCGTGAGCGAACCGGTCCGCGTGCTCGCCTTGCATCCCGTGGTCCGGCAAGCAACCCGCCGGAGCCCGCACATCCACCGGAACGCCGCCGCGTACCTGGAACTCACCATCGCACAGCTGAGCCGGGTAGCGGCACGCCGCAATCCCAAGCAGCCGCGGGACTGGGCCAGGTGGCGGCTGCTAGCAGATCATTGCGGCGCTCCGCTGGAACTCAGCATCGAGCTCGGCATCGATGCGCCGCCCGGTGCGATCCGCCTGGCCGCGCAGGCTGCCGGGTTCCTGCGTGCCGCCGGGCACTTCGCGCAGGCCGAGGTTGGCTATGAACGGATTTTGTCCGCCACCGCGCACGGGCTCACGCGCGGCGATCCGGTGCTGCTCGGCGTCCAGCACGATCATGCGCGGCTGTGGTACGACCAAGGCAGACTCCGCGACGCGGAGCTGCTGCTCCGGGATGTTGTACAGCAGCGGTCGGCCGTTCTGGGTGACCACCACCCGGACACGCTCACCTCACGTCATTACCTGTCCCGCGTCCTGCGGGAACGCGGCCAGCTCGCGGAGGCGCAGGCCCTGCTCGCCGCCACCCTCGCCGCCCGCACGCGCGTCCTGGGTGCGGCTCACCCGGACACGCTGACCAGCCGCAACGGGATGGCTGACCTGCTGCGTCTGCGCGGTGAGTTCTCCAGCGCGGGAGAGATCTACCAGGATGTCCTCTGGCTGCGCCGCAAGATCCTCGGCGAGCGGCACCCGGCGACGCTCACCACCAGGCACTACCTGGCGGAGGTGCGGCACCATCTCGGCGACCCGGGCGCCGAAGCCGAGCTGCGTGCGCTGTTGTCGGTCAACGGCGAGGTCCGCGGGGCTGACCACCCGCGGACACTTGCCGTCGCCGGCACTCTTGCCGAGTTGCTGCACGACACGGGACGCCTCACCGAGGCCGAACAGTTCGCCCGTGAGCTGGTGCGGAACCAGAGCCGGGTGCTCGGCCCAGCCCATCCGCAGACGCTGACCAGTGAACACCGGCTCGGCCTGATCCTGCTCGCCCGCGCCCGCACCGCCGAGGCGAAGGAACTGCTCAACTCGGTGCTGGCCGGCCGGCAGGAAGTGCTGGGACCGGATCATCCCCTTACCGTGCTTTCCAGGGAAACGGTCGAGGCCATCCGGCCGCTGATCACC
>Ga0335074_10009393_pt1 | contig 13663 bp, 15 predicted proteins | sample Lox_Sample_23_FD_206715 | JGI IMG/M metagenome (GOLD analysis project Ga0335074, IMG submission 206715) | Soil microbial communities from Loxahatchee National Wildlife Refuge, Florida, United States - Lox_Sample_2.3 | ecosystem: Environmental > Terrestrial > Soil > Wetlands | place: USA...
GCGATGACGCGATCATAATTTTCGGGGGAGCTGGAGCAAGGAGTGTTCAGGAGTGGGCACAGAACACGATTGATACCAAACCACGAGGAAATTTAATGCGCTTGCAGTGTCAAAGTTGCTTGAATTCAAAGTACCTATGGTTTGTCCCGTCACGGGGTGCGTCCCTCGTCGTAGGGATGCACGTTAGTGACAAATGCACAAAAATCGAGGAATATATTCTGAGCGGAATCATCAAACTAACACTATCAGTCCTGGGCGTCTTCGTCAGGATACAGGATTTCTCCTACTCTGCAACTCTCCTCCAGTATCTTACGCGCTCTTTTGGTGATGCAACCCATGTCTTCAGCAATAAGTCGCTCTGTGACCAACAGGACCAAAGCACGCACGATATCAAATGTATCATTTCCCCCATACTCGGATCTCGGATAACTTGCGACGACTTCGTGAATGATCGCACTTTGGCTAAAGTCAAAATGTTAGCCAGGATGTTTCTTGAAGCTATAAAACTTTCCTCACATCACGCTGAACCCTTTCACTCCATAGTACCCTGCGCACACTCCTCGGTGAAAGGAGTAGTGCGCCAGCGATTTGGTATCGCCCTTCGTAGTAGAAAGTTGTTTCATAGCGCGCTCTGGTACTATAGCCCAGTTGATTTCAGGGTAACCTTCTCTTCGATACTGTCGTTGTGCATCATTGAACTCGTGATTGCGATGTACTCGCAGTTCATCTTCAACTCCCTTCAAAGACTGAGCTAACGGCGACTCGATGGGCTGTATGCAGATTGGACATAGCTGCTGGCTTGTATGATCTTCCTGTATGGTGAATATTTGCTGTGAACCTAGCTTTCGCTGCGGGAGTTGCTTTCTCTCTGGGTGCTGCTTGCGCGGATGATGAATCCGGCTCTGGGCTTCCATGGTACTGCTTTTGTTAATAACACATGAAAGAGAGGAGCGCTGCTTATATGCAGCCGTCCTCGCCTCAATCCGACTCCTAGCCGGCGGCAAGGCTGAGCCCAACGGCCTTGGACCTTCGATTCGTCGGATTCGATACTGAAGCCTGCACAGACCAGTAGACTGGTACTTTTTGCAAAAGTACCAGTCTACTGGTCAGTGTGAGGACCGGTAGAGATTTCGCATTTTCGCAATTACCTGTGCAAATAGCAGCTTAACATAATTTTCATTGATATGAAGTGTCCTCTTTGATTAATTGAATTGACTGATAATTAAGGTCTTTCCAGGTATGGCGGAACACCAACCGTGGCGGAACGCATTTACACTTTAGGCCTCTGAACTCCCTCACTCGCAAGTCTATAAAGATATAATCAATGTGGTCCTCTTCTACAGCCAATTCTCCTCCAGGAAACCACCCTGCAACGAAAACGAACACATTGTTGGTCACGCTGACGATCGCTTCGTTGACGCCATCGATCGCCGCTTCAGCTGGCACCCCCCGGCTCAAGCTCAACCATCTGCATCTCTTCGGATTTCGGAGCTATTTTGCGATAGTCTCATCAAAGCAGAACACGGCTCCCAGCCTTGAAGGCAATATTGACAGGAGCGAAATGCCTTCCGGGAGTTTCTCCGCGTATAAGGTGCCTCCTTGACGTAACAATTTGTTTTAGCGCGCCTTGGCATACATTGGCTTGCTAACATTTTTCATTAAGTAATCGTAATATACTTCGGCGCTATCACGCTTTAAATTTAGCCTTCTAGAAGGCATGAGCGAAGTCTCAGAGCCGTGGACGGTCCCAGTGGCGCGGATGAGCGAAATGCCGGATGTGGAAGACAGAATTGATGCATAAGGATGGAGCTTACGTAGTAGATCGGTTTGAGGCGTGCGGCGACCTGTTATTGTCCAGTAATTAGACAGGTGGCCTTCGCCGCACCTTCAGCGCAATGGAATACACACCCTAACGAAACCGGTTTTACCCTTTGAGGAGACACACACGGACTCAGCCTCGCTGCGCAGCCACGCGTGGCGCCGGCCTCGGGGCAGTGCATGACGCAGAAAAGCAATGTGATCTTCTCTTCCCTTTTGTTGCTACGCAGAGACATTGGTGATAGCTGCCGTTGAGGCTTAGCTGTCCTGCTAAGCTATAAACAGAGGTATGCGGTTGCCCAAATGCTTTTGTTCGCTCACATAAATAGCAATAACTCTGCCTCTGACTTCACAACTAACCCAGAAACCAAAATAATTATTCGTAAATTATTGTCTCCTTTTGGATACTATAATCGCCTCGCCTGGTTCCAGGTCTATACATTGCAATGAGCTCGGATCAGACCGTACAGCAAGCAAGGTCCAATCCAGGAAATGACAATTTACCCCCATTTGAGGCTAGCAATGGCACTCGACTTCAAGCCATACTTGCTATCATTCTTGGATTTACCAGCAGCATTGCTTGCATCGTTCTCGGCGTCGTTTTGTACTTTTTACCCTCGCCTGGCGTAACATATTTCTTGTCAACAAGTCTCCCTTATGGCGGACCAGAAGCTATTGCTTTTACAATTAACTTGGCTGCTACACAATGTCTCGAAAGCTTAGCGTATGTTCACTCGGTTTCTCTTCGATGGGCTTTAATTCGAGAGAAGAGGCTTCGATATAACACAAATATTCGGCTTTTCACCAGTTCTAATTCCAATGGCCCGAACAAGTGGTATTCAAACTTTATATCCGCTGCCTGCTTAGTTCTATGCTATGCATCTACGCCGCAATTGTTTCTCGCCGGAGCGGGTGCCAGCAAACCCACGGACACGCTACTTGGTCAAGAATACCTTCTATCAGATACATCGATTAACTGCGTAGCACTAGTTGCTCTCGGTATTGCATTTTCCGGTCAAACGGCGATCGCTCTCTGGTGCTTCTCCGTTAATCTACGGGACATGCCTACATGGGCGGCCAATCCATTAAACACGGCCCTTGTGGAACTTCATTTGGAGAAAATCGCACACAGAAATGGCCGCTGCATGCTCTCAGCACTTTCACAAAAAGAAACAGCCAGTATCCCGTCTTATCCCTCCACTCGACAACCAAGCGCCATCAAAGTTCGGCCAACTCTTGGGTATATTGTCTTCTTCGTCTGGGCTCTAGTCGCGCTAGCTGCCATCTGGAGCGGAGTGGTTACAGGAATTGCCTCGGCTACCAGCGGTGATGGACTTGGTGCGTTCTCATGGACCGCCGGGGCCAATTGCCCTTTATGTTTTTCTGATGATCAATATGGAGCTAATCTAGCCATTGACGGGTATGCGAAAACGATGAGCACAAACATGCCATATGGCCTCCAGTTCGTCCTTGGAATCCTCTTCGTTAGTGTTCCGCAGCTTCTCCAAGCACTGGGCCTGCACGCCGCCGAGCTCATCGTCAACCTCTCTCGTGACGAAGAATCCTGGCAACAGCTCAGCGTGAGTCGGAAACACAAGGCTGGACATGCGCTAAAGCTCCCACCTCTAATTGCTGCGATAATGAGTTGGAAATATTGTCTTTTATTTCTCTTTAAAACAAGCATGCATTGGCTACTTGGCCAATGTATCGTTCCAATGTTTTTCCAGGGTACACAGGGATTTGGCCTCGCTTTTGACATGATATACTCCCGTATAATCATTTACACCGTTTGTGCTGTTGCTTTAGCAAGCTTTATCACGATCTTGGCTTATCACAGGCCCAAAGGCCCCCAACCGGCTACATACGGACACATACAAACTCTGGTAGACCTTATTGATGATTGGAAATTTGATGATCAGGGAAGATTTTTTTGGGGAGATAAGGGAGATACAGCTGCAAAGGATGGAATAAGGCATGCAGGTATGTCTGCAAGAAAGGAGGATCTAGAGGTAATAAGACTCGAACACCTATACGCAAAGAGCAGTTAAAACAACTAATTATTGGAATGGAATACTACCAGATCTTCCAAAATCGCATTTCAACTTCCTATCTCTCTGCGTTTCGGGGTCATCGGCGCCTCCAAAATCGGCAATTGCGATTCGTGAAGTCTCCATGTCTTCGCTTCAGCGGCTGGTTAGAGGCGACTGGACTGTTAAAGCCTTAACTTCGGCGAGATATTTGAGAGTGTTCGCTGGTTGAAGACTTTCCAACCAGTTGGGATTCCAAACACGTCCAAATTCCCTGACAACATCAACAAGTATGTCTCTTAAAGCAATCGAGTCAGAATCTTCGTAAGATATTGTATGTCGTGAGACGCTGTTTCCCGATGCCAAAAATGACAGCTTCGTTGGAGGTGGGATGTATGTGTTTGGATTGAAGGTCGGCGAGCGCCAGTCCGGAACCCAGGTTGGAATAGAGCTGTCTCTGGGAAATTGATAGTAAGAAAGGATGTCAATGCGCCCTTGATTGAGAAATTTCCTGGTTGCTTTCGTGTCGACGTCCTCGTAGCTCATTGTATAATCAGGGAATGCATCGAACTCTGTAGCGTCGTCAGCGAGCCCCAGAACTGCAAATATCCAGTCTCTTGGATCTGAGCATTCAGGGTGATTATAATCCGACTCCAATATAAGCGATGATATAAGGGCCTCATATAGTGAGTTTTCTCCGGCGTGTACAAACTGATATCCGTGCGGATGCGTTAGGATTCCTTATATGAAACTAGATGCGGACGAGGTAAAAGCCTTGACGAAGGCGCGCGTATCCGGCCCTCACTTCTTCATTATCCTTGTACGCATCCCCTTCTGCATCTTCGAGATCCTCAAGAAAATGGGGATCCTCGTGATGGCATCAAGTGCATTTCAATCTCTGGGCTGACAGCCAGAAACGGAGGTTCACCTGCCATCAGGTCGGTCAAGCTCCCGTCATATCCCTGTAGAGCTGGTATAGCTGAGTTTGTGTGTGTACACCCAAAGGCGTGAAACCGATTTCGTTAGCACCTGTAATTACTGTATCCGAACACTTGGAGCTGATCGGGTGGTCTCCCACCATCGATCAAAGGCCCGGATTCAGTCCAGCATTCATAGTTGTTTCAGGCACACAGGCATAACTTAGCCACCTGCTCAGCCACCTGCTCAGCCACAAGTCCGTCCGAAGAGAACGATCACATTATGTAAGATAGAATACTGTAACTAGTTAACGTATTTCACTAGCGAACGGATCACACCAGCGAGCGGATCACCTGAAATCGCACCTAATTCGTCGAAATTCAGTACTCCATATCTCAACAACAACCTCATTGATCACTTCCAAACTTTGTATATACACTTTCTGGACTATTTTGAACCTGTCAGCCGAATTTGGAATCAACAGGCCTAGTGCATCTCGAGATACATCGATTCTGGCCCCCATTTGCCTCATTTTTGACTCAAAGCGCTGTATCTCGGTCAAAACGAATACAATTGCTTTACGGTTTCCATGGGGAGCTTAGAAGGCATGGGAATGTTTGAATATTGAGTTTTAGAATCATCTACCAGGTGGTTGTTGAGATATGGAGTGCTGAATTTCGACGAATTAGGTGCGATTTCAGGTGATCCAGTGGGGGGACATGCCTCGGAAACCCAGATCAAACCATTCTTTTGTGTATGAGAGTCGAAAAGAGCTCGATGGTGGTGCTTTGGGCTGAGCGGGTCTTGTTACACCATGAAATGACGCTCTCCGCGAATCAAGTGGTGGCGACGATGTGAATGTAATTTTCAGAGGAGTGAGTGTCAGGCTGTTCAGGATTGGCTACGGGACGCGACGGCTGTGGAAGTGTTCAAATATCAGGACGCAGGAAGAATTTCTATTGCTTGAATGTCAAAGTACCTGTGCTTTGTTCCGCCACGGTTGGTGTTCCGCCATACTTGGAAAGACCTTACCAATTTTCATTGATTTCTTCCTAGAAATGGTGGCGCTATTTCCAAAAATGTGTAATTAATCTTGTTTCTCTCAGCCTTTGACCGAGCTGTCGTCGACTATCCACATCTCTAATTACACTTTGCCTCATACCACCATAACCCGTGATTTAAATCGCTTCAAATTTATGTAAGAAAACGAGCTTCCCGCACGGAATAGCTCTAATCTAGAAACAGAGGAACCAGAGCTTCCCGTACGGGATTGTTCAATAACCTGAAAAGCCGAGTCATGGAAAACCGGAATCCCAAAAACCAGTTCTAGCGAAAGCAGCTTTATTGCTCTTCCCGTACGGAATGGTTCTTAATGCAGCAACCAGAGAACCGGACCATCCCGCCCGGGATGATCAAAACACCGAGTCATGGTAAACAGAAACCCAGTTCTAGAATCTCGATATCCCAATCCAGTACTCTTAAACATGATAGGAAATATCATCGCGCGGATTCTCCTACACATCCACAAACATGAACATTATTATTCCACTCGAGTTCGGCGAAAAAGAAGACCCTATCAAGTATCCGAAAAGCCCGCACCCTAAATCTATGAAGCAACGCACTGCAAAGCGAATTGAAAAGTCTCTTTTGCGCGGACGAGGAAGGTCTCGCCTGTGGTATGTTCTGCGGTGGACGGACGGGACGTGCAGTGTTGAGCCTTGCAAAAAACTGGTAAACTGCGATAGACTCCTGGCAGAATATCATGCTCAACGCAAAGGTACTCCGGGTGCGACCTGGGCTTCTAGACAACTCTTTCCTAATCGCCGCTACCAACATTCACTTTTCAAGGAATGGCTTACAATCAAACAGCAGTGACAGCCACCGATCGTCTTCGAAACCAAGGAATGCGAATACACCGATTTCAGAATATACTCCGATCACTTCTAGCTTGGGAATGATTAGGCTGAGTGAAATGATGTATTGAAAGTAATGGCGGCCAAGCGAATGGCCTGGATGGCTATGCATCAACTTCTGTTACATGCACTGAAAATACTGTAGACAGCTGGATTAAGATCCAGTCAGGCAATAGAAATTCTGACTGCGTCTTGATATTTGTGCACTTACGCTACCGTTGCGCTCTATGGCCAATCCTAAACATCCCTTGCTTCCTCAAGGTCATGACCTTCGCCTTCCCAGTACCAAGGACGTGGTCGACCGTCGAACTTTAGATTCGTCTTTCATTTTGATCAAGAATCGAAATTTAGTTTCGCTGGAGAACACCTTGGGCATCCGCTAGGCTCTGTTTACTGGCCTCATCAAGTGCGTGAGCATTTTAGATAGAGCGAAAGATTATAAGAATCAAACTTCTATTCACGTACTCTATTCCAGGTCTAACTTATCTGCAACCTCCCTTCGGCAGTGGAATATTGCCTCCTAAATCTTTAACTAGCCATCGTCCCAACGTCCCGGCTAGTTCAGCATCCTCGTCAACCTCCGGTATGTTTATTTTCCAGCAACCGTCGCTAGCTTTAAGCTCGCCGCTAACATCAGCTCTCTCCAAATTCAGAACCTCGCGTATTTGGTGTAGCATTTCAAATCCGCTGCCGCGAGCTTTAAAGTAGCGGAGAGTAAGAGTTTTCAAGGATGATCTATGGGATTTAAGGAAGTTCAAGAACTCGCCGACTCTAGCCTTCACACATTCTAACTCTAAAGTCTCAAGGTGCGGCCAATAGTTATCCTCACCTATGACATCAAAAGGGCTACGCAGATGCAGCCCATTATGCCATGGAATATCCGAAGATATCCGAAAGCTAAGCTTCTGGAGCTTATGAAGCGAACCGAGGAAATGCTTCAGTCGCTTGTCGATTAAAATCTCCTTATATCGCTCCATGTCTTCTTCGGTATACACCCACAGCCAAAGCTCGATACTTGTGACTGACAACCAAGCCTGAGGTACAACAGACCGAAGCCATTTATGAAGGTGCCGCACCTCCAATCGCTTTGCTATAACGTCTATGATGTGGGTGGCCGCAGACCCATCGAGGAGTTTCGTAAGAGGCCGCGATTCGAGAACGCTGTCACTAGAATCGGAGTCGACTTCGAATGAAACTGCAATAGTACTGTGATAAACTTCCTCAAGAGCTTGGCTAATGGCTTCTGTGGAAAAGTCTCCCTGTCGTACAATTGGAGTTGCGAATTCCGCCTCGACCGGTTCACTTTGCGGCCACGCAAATACCTCGACCTTCCGCATCTTGGACGTTCGCCGAGGGATGCTAACTCGAAAACCACTCGAAACATGAGCTCTTTGCACTTCTGTGAGGATGTTTTCTATTGAATTATCCATGATGATGAAGGTGCATGGTTCGATCGACCCAGTCTTTCGTTGGCAGCTTTCGAATTCGAATTCTCGGATCCAAACTCAAGGTTCCCGCGTTTCGAATTTCAGAATCCGAGTTCCCAGTGTCAGCTATGGATACTCAAGACCGCCAAGGTCAAGTGTCTACAGAATTGGGTATCATTAGTCAACTAGGGTGACGGAGATGCTCCAGACTACGAGCACGTGGAACAAGAGATTGACATCCTACAGGTTCGTCGGATTCCTAAGGATGAAATTGCTTTGTATAGTTTGCAATCGAAATTACATAACCACGTGTACCTTATATCACCTAGACCACATTGCTGTCGTATGCTAAGACTGCTTGTTTCCCCAATTGGTGGTCTTGACCTACTTCGCCAACTTTCCGAGCCGGAGATGATTGCAATACGACACCAGCACGTCTGTTTCTAGGATTGAGAGGAGCAGGTTGATTCGATGTCGAGAAGGCACTATAGACGGAGCCACCGCTTGTCCTACGCTCGATCCACTTGGCGTAGAGCAGGTCTGGAAGGTAGGAGAGCATCTCAGTTTCGGAAAAGCTTCGCGCCTCCTCAAGCTGCTGATTTAGAATCTGGACCGTCTCCTCTAATTTTTGTCGGCATTGACTCTCGTGGAACAGTTTAGCTTCGAGCTTATCCCTAGCCGCGAGTTCATCATCGTATCTCTTTTGGAGGTCATTGAAAGCCGACATATCCTCCTCCCAGAGGCGTATTATCTCCTGGTGTCTGTTGAAACGCTTCAAGTTTTCGGATTCTTTGTGATCCATTGTGCTATCGATGAGGGTTACGTGTATGATACTAGAATGTTCTCGATGCTCGACGGGGAGAAGGTAAGGATGGCGTGGTATCTGATGTGCCATAGTGACTAGACTTCATGGTGCTCCTTTCTTATATCGGCCTGAAAGCAGATTCGAAGATCCAGGATTCCCATTTCTGGAAATCTCAAGCCTGGTTCCCACGAACTTTGGGTTGAGCGCCGTGTAGCTTCATCAACACTGTATGGCAATGACTGATAGCCCTTTCCAGCGGGCTGCGCGGCCTCAGATTCCATACCTTCCTCAAGAGCCGCCGAGAGCAATCGTACGTGAGAGAGACAAGGTCCCCCAGATAGATTTGCCGGTTAAAGTCATCATCAAAGGACGAGATAAAGTCCTTCCACGGGCAAACCGCGAAGAAGGTGAGACGAGAGAACCAGACACGCGAAGTCCTTGGAAGGTGCACCACTACTTTGGAAAACTAGGACAGCCCTCAGGGAACTATAGATTTTTCATATCGGAAGCATTCAAAGAAAATCTACCACGGCGGCTTCTCACAATAGAAGCATTGAATGAAGGGTTTGTGATGATCAAAAAGGAGAGCTCGGACAACGAACGTGATATCTTGTCTAAGATACGCCATCCTGGCATCACTAATATCCAGAAAGTGTTTATGCCGAAGAGCGGGAACGTATACATCTCGTTAGATCCCTGTCCATATACTCTTCAGGAATTTATAGGGATGAAGCTTGCTTTGAATGAAGAGGAAGTGCACTTGATCGCAAAATCAGTAAGTTCGTGAACCTATGCCATGATCCAATGTTAACATAGAGCACCCAAAAAGGTTTACGACTCGCTGCAGTATCTTTTCAAAGTAATGCTGGTGCACTCCCGCGTTCAGATAGAACACATAAGGCTGGCGATCAATGGAAGAATCTACCTCGGTAGGTTGCCATCAATCACAGACAAAACGGGCCGCTAATTCAGATTCAGCTGATTTCGAAAAGGCGAAGTTCATCGACAACAGAGAAGACTTTCCAAACTGCGATTATGAGGGATTGGGAAAGGTTATTCTGGGGTGCATGAACGGTCAAAGAACGGAAGAAAGCTCCGAAGGTCTCCGCCACATGAGAACGGAAGGTAAACCTTGGAATGTGAAAGAAGGCGACCGCTGGTGCGGTTCGAAATACCTATTTGATTTCCTTGACGCCCTTTTCACTACATCAATCAGGTCTCATGCAAAATTTGCCAATCTAGTAAGATCATTTCCATTGGATGGCGTCCAAATACTGATTGATCATGCAATTAGCATCCATACGTTGAGTACGAACCCATGGGCTGCTGGAAATGGGCGTACGAGCTACTTGCGTTAGGTTGGACGAGGGACACGAAATTTGAAACAGAGTTCCCGGGAACCCAGAAACCGAGAAAGAGGAAGAAGGTTACCAAGGAGATGTAACCTGCGCGCGAGAAGTATAAAGGGAGATGATCGTGTAACCTCTTTTATTAGTCCAAACGTCAAGCTTTAGAAAATGACAAGCCCTAGCTCTTCCGCGTCCGACCTTTCAAGCGAAAAGGAGCTTCGTGTCTCTGAACAATCAAACGCACAGCCTTTTGACAATCAGCTCTTTATATGGTCACCTCCGCCGCCTCTCAACGAAGGAAATCTGCTGGACAACCTCACTAACTTTGAATTCGCACCGAATTTGCGTAGTTCAGAGCCTCAAGGGCCCACCTTTGCAGAGCTCAAGGAAACAGTTGAGAAACATCAAAAAGATATTGACCAACTCAAACAGTAGGCTAGATCGATTTTCTCTTCAAAAACTGCTAACTGAAAGCACTTCACCAAAAGGCAGCTCAAGAGTACTCGAAAAGAAGTCGCAGCTCTTCGGCTGAAGAATCGTCGAAAAACACGGACCTTCCGCCGCGATTACGACTGGATGGAGGGTAAAATCTATCAATTTTCCCACTGGGGGTCTCACGTCAACGATATCCTTGCACCGATACTGGATGAGAGGCTGGAAGAGAAGAAGACCGTCGACGTCGAGGAGACAAAGAAAATCGAGGAGTTCTTTGTTACAGCGGAGGACTTTCCGGTTCTCACGGATGATTCAGATTGATGCCAGTAGGATTTGCAGCCCAACATGTACGATAATTTCTGTCCCGTAATGTAATACAATTAAAGCCGTAAGATCCCCCCCCATGTAGCGAGAAGCCTTCCGTAGCGAGAAAAATCACAGGTACTTTGGCTTGAAGCCCTCTTAAATGTACTCACAGAGTCTGATTTTCCATAGTCTTGCGTATGTTGTCTGTTGTGGCCCTTCCTTGCCCTTGTGACCTCGCCTACCGCGAAAATTTCAGTCTCATCGTCGCTTCCGCGCCTAATTTGCGGAGAGCTTCACTTCATCGCGGGGCTGGACTTTTCCGCTACAGCTCCACCACCGAGCTCTCATCACTCCTGATGCTAATAAATGGATATTAACGTCTCTCCCTATGACGCGGAACACCCGCAGTCACGGAACGAATCATAGGTACTTTGAAATCAAGCGACTTTAACTCTTTGAGCGCATTAGAATTTTGTTTGGTTTGGTATCAATCATGTTGTTTGCCCAACGCTGAACACTCTTTACCCCAGCACTCGGAAAATTACGATCGCGTCATCGCCGTCGCGCCTAATGCGGGAACCCCTCCTCTCATGGCGTAATGGCACTTCTCCACCACAGCAACACCATCGACCTCTTTCCGCCTTTCAAATTCATAAAACGGCTTGGTCTGTGTTTCCGAGTCTTTCCCCCCTATGGTGAGCAGAGGTAAAAGGCGCTGTGGCGGCCGCGGCCCGCGTATCATGCGACGCTGCCACGTCGTTGGTACCTCCGATTGAAGCGATCAAGGATCCCCGGTCAGCGGTGAGACTACTAGGCACATCCCGGACAATAATTACGAATGTATTTTATCTTACATAAATTGGCTGCTCTCCGCGGGCCGTGGCTGTATGCCTGTCGCTAAATGATGCCTTCTTTCCTGCGCACAAGACTCAGAGAGTCACGGAAACACTCGAACTAAAAGCATCCTCCAACAACTAATCTCCATCCGACGCACGCCTACGATCCTGGAACGCGTCCGACGCACTGCAAGCGGCTCGCAGTAAGCGAGACAGCCTCCATCCTTCCGTCCTCTGACCTCTGACCTCCGTCTTCTTTAATGATCGCTCACGACGCTGTGCGCCGACTTCGTCGGCCTTCCCAGCGACCATTTTGATATAGCCTAGAGTCAGGGGGTAAAAAGTAATACTATGGATAAGGAAGAGAAGTATTATTTATCACAGACGCTTAAGCATACCGAGTGGGTCTCGGCCATAGCCTTCTCGCCAGACGGTAGACGACGTGACCAAAATTAGCGTCGCATGCTGCTAGAAGGATTGCGAACGCTTAGCTGTGTCGAGAACACAGGATTACTGTGACGAGTGTGAGTTCAGCCGCCCTTGTACAAAGTTACTCCTACTCAACGAAAGATACATTAGTAGATTCAATTTGTATCGAAATCACAGAAGCATTTCTCATTTGTAATGATGTCCAAAGTCGGTGACACTGAGAGTGCACATCCACACCTTTCCAGATCCAACGCCGATGCCGATGGTCGTCCCCGACACGGTCGAGCAGAACGGCCGATACTCAGATGGTAACCATACAACATTCTCTGAATTCCATGTTATCCACTCCTTATTTTCACTCAAACCCACACCTCGATATTGCAGATTTTGAGGTTCTATGCTAGGCGCTGGTGTGTTCGAAGTAGATACTGTATCAAGAGCAACTATACCAATATCGGTGCAAAGAGACAAACCTGTAACGTCGAATGATATGTTGTAGAGCACTCTGCCAACATTGAGCGTCCGCAGGCATGCGCCGCTACCGGCGTCCCAAATCTTGATGGTGTGGTCGTCTGACGTCGACGCGAGTCGTGCCGAGTCGGGTGAGAAGGCCACCGACCTGACCCACTCGTTATGGTCCTCGAGCGTCCCCAAGCACTCGCCGCTGCTTGCATCCCATATCCTGACTGTGCAGTCTTCCGACGTCGACGCGAGCCGTGCCGAGTCGGGTGAGAAGACCACCGAGCTAACCACCTTGTTATGGCCCTCGAGCGTCCGCAGGCACTCGCCACTACTTGCATGCCATATCTTGACTGTTCGGTCGTACGACGCTGACGCGATCCGGGTCGAGTCTGGTGAGAAGGCCACTGACAGGACCACGTGGCTATGGCCCTCAAGCGTCTGCAGGCACTCGCCACTGCTTGTATCCCAGATCTTGACTGTGCAGTCGAGCGACGCCGACGCGAGCCGTGCCGAGTCCGGTGATAAGGCCACCGAGAAGACCGCATCGCTATGGCCCTCGAGCCTCTGCAGGTACTCGCAACTGCTTGCATCCCAGATCTTGACTGTTCCGTCGCCCGACGCCGACACGATCCGGGTCGAGTCGGGTGAGAAGGCTACCGACCAGACCGCGTGGCTATGGCCCTCGAGCCTCTGCAGGCACTCACCGCTGCTTGCATCCCAGATCTCGACTCTGTCGCCTGACGCTGACGCGAACCGTGCTGAGTCGGGTGAGAAGGCCACCGAGCGGATCCACTGGCTATGGCCCTCGAGCCTCTGCAAGCACTCACCACTACTTGCATCCCAGATCTTGACTGTGCGGTCGTCCGACGCTGACGCGAGCCGTGCCGAGTCGGGTGAGAAGGCTACCGAGTTGGCCGCGAGAGGTGGAGATAGCGGCT
>Ga0335074_10009394_pt1 | contig 13662 bp, 12 predicted proteins | sample Lox_Sample_23_FD_206715 | JGI IMG/M metagenome (GOLD analysis project Ga0335074, IMG submission 206715) | Soil microbial communities from Loxahatchee National Wildlife Refuge, Florida, United States - Lox_Sample_2.3 | ecosystem: Environmental > Terrestrial > Soil > Wetlands | place: USA...
CATGCCGCGGAAACTCCTTTGGGTGTTCGTTCACCACTGGCTTGCCATTGCTTCAATGAGGCCGCGGCATGCATGCCGCGGAAACCCGAAAGGACCCGCGCGAATGACGAACCCCCGTAACGCCGCTTCAATGAGGCCGCGGCATGCATGCCGCGGAAACCTTAAAAGCGGATCTCGCTGAAGGATTTGTATTTGACCAGCTTCAATGAGGCCGCGGCATGCATGCCGCGGAAACGAGCCCGCTCCCTCCGAATCGCGGCGTCCATTGCCTGTTGCTTCAATGAGGCCGCGGCATGCATGCCGCGGAAACTATGGTGACTACAACGAAGGCACGGCAGAATCTGATGTGCTTCAATGAGGCCGCGGCATGCATGCCGCGGAAACATCCGTAATCCGACGGTAAGAAAGATACTATAAAACCTGGCTTCAATGAGGCCGCGGCATGCATGCCGCGGAAACTGGGTGTTCTGATTCCTTCTAGGCATCGAACCACGACTGGCTTCAATGAGGCCGCGGCATGCATGCCGCGGAAACGTGACTTTCGTCGTCCGCGTCAGACTGATGCCTTCCGCGCGCTTCAATGAGGCCGCGGCATGCATGCCGCGGAAACTGCCGGATGCCAATCACCTGACATCGCAGTGATTTTGGCAGCTTATTCAAGAGGGGGCAAGTCCCGGGCACCAAGCATCCTCCGACGCCGACCTTGGTCCATATTCGACTGTCAAAGAACGCCATACGTTCAACCACTTGCGCCGATTCGAGCGGGCCCGGCCATTTGTGCGGCACCGAGCCGCTCGATTCCGCCCGGCGGGCACGCCCGCCTGACATAACGCAAACCGGTCTATATCACGATAGCCCTGCGCTCGACCGCGGCAAAGCTCTTGCCGATACTCTCCACCGCCAGCTTGGTCCGATCCGCCGGTCCCACGTCGATCAGCAGCACGTGGTCCTCACCCGCCTTCACCAGTTCGCGCAGCCGGGTCTCCAGCTCTGCCCGGCGCCGCGCCGACAGACGACACTGGAACACCGATAGCTGCAGCCATTCCCCATAGCCGTGCATGCGTTTGAACACGCGGCGCCAGCGCTTCGGATCGCCGATGTCGTAGGTCACGATGATCAGCCGATCGTCACTCACCGCCGCACCTCAGCGCGGCAGCAGATGCGGGAACGTCGGCAGCTCGCCCAGCAGGTAGCGCGACAGCAGGCGCCCTTGCACCAGCAGAAGGCGGCGCATGCTAACGCGATAGCCAAACAGCGGATGCGTGGTCTCCTGCGACAGCCGGCGCTCGAACGCCTCAACGAAGCGGCGGCGGCCGGCGGAGGTCAATGCCGTGCCGGTGGTGGCCACGACGAAGTCGCCCGCGTCGATCTCCCCGGTGTTGACCACCGACAGCACCACCGAATCCGCAATGATCGGCCGGAACGGCTCCATCATGTCCAGCGCCAGCGCCGGACGGCCGTAGCGCGGCGCATGGTAGAAACCGCGATAGGGATCCAGCCCGACCGACGCCAGCGCCACGGTGAAGTGGCGCGCCAGCATGGCGTAGGCGAGTGACAGCATGGCATTGACCGGGTCCATCGGCGGCCGGCGGTTCCGCGCATCGAACTGGAACGGCACCGCGTCTGCTCCAGCCTTCGGCGGCGCCAGCAGCCGGGCAAAGGCACGGAAATACACCGCCGCGGCATCGCCTTCGAAGCCGAGCAACTCGCCCAGCGACGCTGCTCGGCCGGAGGTCTTGCGAGCGGCGGACAGCCGGTCCAGCGCCAGCGCGCGGTCGGGATCATCGCGGCCGTTACGGCGCAGGATGGTGCGCTGGTTGGCGATCTTCGCCGCCACCAGGTCGCGGGCGAAGCGCAGGCAGAATGCCTCGTCGAAGCTCTGGCGGTACTGCGCGGTGCGCAGTTCCACGTTGCGGTGGCCCAGCCCGTGGGCGATGCCGCGGAACCAGCCGCCGTGGCTGAGGAACGTCACCGGAATGTCGCGCTCCAGCAGCGTAGCGAGCGCCGGTGTGGTGATGTGCACGTTGCCGAACAATACCAGGTCGGACACGTCGATCAGCCGCACCGTGGTGTCGCCCTGCTCTTCGTCGGCGATCTTGAGCGTCTCGCCTTCCTTGTTGATGCGGGCACGCTGGGATTGCACGATCAGCGGCAGAGCGTCATCGGCGGGCACGGCGATGGGACGCGGCGCGAGTGCGGAGCCGCGCAGGGCCGCGACCTCGTCGGGCAGGCAGATGGCGACCAGGGCGCAGCGCGGGCATTTCGGGCTGTCGGAGAGCGGCGGCGGAATGCGGCCCTGCGCGACGAGCAGGCGGAGTTCGTGCACGGCGGTGCGGGCGGCGGTGCGCAGGGCGTCGTCCAGCTCGATGCGGACGCGCTCGCGTGATTCGGCGTACCAGATGGCGCCCTCGGTTACGCGGTAGCCGTGTTCTTCCAGCTGGTGCTGCACAAGTGGACCGTGACCAAGGTGGCGGGGCGCCCTCGGTTACGCGGTAGCCGTGTTCTTCCAGCAGCAGGGCTTGCAGGCAGACCTGGATCCGTTCGGGCTCGTAGGCGCCGGCGGCGATGTGCGGACGCTTGCCGCGTTTGTAGTCGACCGGGGTGACGCAGCCGTCTTCCGCCTCGGCGATGTCGATCTTGGCGATGACGCCGAGTGTGGCGGAGGACAGCGTGACGGCGCGGGTGGTGAGGCTGGGTTCGGTGTCGGCGATGGTGTCGGGTGAGGGCAGCGGCTTGCCGGGCGTGTCGGCGCGGGCGTGGACGCGGCGGCCATCGACGGTATCGGCGGAGTCGGACCACTCAGACTGGGTCCACATCAGGTAGGCGAGGCGGGGGCAATAGACGAACTCGTTGACCATGCGCGCGGGGATGAGCGGCGCGTCGCCGATGACGGGCGGGGCGGGGAGGTCGAAGGTGAGTTGTGATTGCTCCATCATGACATCCAACGGAACTATCCGGCGACCTCAAACAAGCCACCGCCTCGGTGACTGTCGCGACCGAGCAGAATGGGACCAGTTACTGCGACGGCAAAGCGGAGGTAGAGGCGAGCCACGATGCCGTCTTTTGGACCAATCGATAGCTCCGATACCTCGACCGCTGGCCTCGGCAGCCCGCGCCGTCCGCACTCAGCTTCCACATCATCTCGCAGCGACGCCGCGACGTCTTGAGTGCGCCGGGGGTGACGGGCAGGGCGATATTCGGTGTGGCTTTTCCAGACTTGGCCCGGACCAAGCAAACATTGGTCCGTCGCGGTGGGTCGAAGATGGATAACACCAAGCCTGCCGGCTCTCACCACCTTGAGTGAGGCAGCAATGCGGTTGAAAGCGGCACGCTCCTCCCACCGCGGCCGCAGCGATCGATCGCAAGCCCATGGGGCGACCAAAATCAGCTGCTCGATCCAGCCGTCGCGATCATGATCAGTGCATGCCAGGAATATATGCCTATGTTGGCCTGAATTTGCAGGCGCTCCGTCAGGTTCATGCCCCGAAAAGAGTGCGGGTACATTGCCCTTCTCATCGCGCGACAGGGCCATCAAGGCGCGGCGGACGGCTTGCAGCAGGGGCTCGCGTTCGGCCACTGCGATGCGAGTATCGGCAGGCAATGAAAAAGTGATCAGATCGCGCCAGTCACCCCGGACCGGCGCCATCAAGCCGAGGCCAAGATAGCGGCCATCGCCGAGCACAAGTGGGCCATGCACAGGCTCAGCAAAGACCATGCTGACGTGCCAGAGCTGCTCTTTTGCAAACCGGGTTTCGGGAGCGAAGGCTTCGACTCGCATGCCTTTGGCCTCGAACGGCTCGCGTTGTACCTGAACGTCCAATGGGCGGGCCTGTACCCCGGCATGCCGCAGCGCCTGAACCGCGGCGAATGCAGCGTAACGTTCTTCTTTTGCCCGCTCGGTTCCTGCCTTCGCATCCACGATGCCTCGGGCAGGATCGATCCGACGGCGCGCTTCGGCCGACGACAATGCCACGGGTGTGACGGTTCGCCATCGGTACGAGGGCTCCGGGAGGTCGATCCCGTACTGCGCAAGCATGCCCCGGTCGTCCGTCGGGACGAGTTCACTGCGGATTTCGCCGTCTTCTGAAATAACCAGCGGGAGGGAAAACGCCCAGGCCAGATCGTCCGCGCGCAGAGGGCAGTTTGGCGGGATCTCGACCAGGATGCGGCGGATGCCGTGGTCGGCAAAGCGGTGCCCGATCGACGGAAGAGGCATGATGCGCACCCTCACCGCCTTGTCGGCTTCGTCTGCATCGCGGCGGCCCACGATGGCATTGTGGATTTTCTCCGCCATCGCCGGTCGCTGCCGCTGTAATCGTTCCGTGGCCGCATCGCGAATGCGTTTGGTCAGCGCGACGATATGATCGAGCCGCCAGGACGCGATCTCGCCCACGAGATCGAATAACAGGCGTGTTGGCGGGCTGTTGTAGGCGACGTGTCGAATCAGCGGCCTGGCGGGCTGCATGAACACCTGACCGGCCACTACCGTCTGGCTGGTTCCCTTCCTGCCAGGTCTGGTCTCGTAGAGCGGCTGAAACCGGCCCTGCATCTGCCTGTGCCGCTGCACGAGACTTTCCAGCGTGCCGTTGACCGGAATCGCCAGTGGCGTGCCGCCGGCGCTGCTGCTGGGTCGATGAACCGCGCCACCGTGCTCGCTGATCCGCGCTTCTGCCGCCTCCTGGGCAACGATTTCACTGTGAGCCCAGGCCATATCAACACCGCGACCAAGTTGGTAAAGGTGTACGGCGACACTACAGACGCATCCTGCCTGCACGCGTGCATTCGGCGCGTCGTCGAATGTCCAGACGTAAAGCAAGGGGGTATCCGCATCGAACAGCATCGGGCGGATTGGTTTGGGGGCGCGGATTTTGCCGGCTCGCGCCAAGTCCCCGCCGACCGCGTCAAGGTCGTTGTTCGGGACAAAGTTCCTGAAGAACTGCCCAGGCCACGCGGCGGGGACGGCGATGACGGGCGGTTCGAGGGATTCCAGCCATGTCAGCGTGTGCCGGGCCTGCTCATTCAAAGCATCGCCGCGTGCAGCGCCGGCGACGAGTGCCTGAAACAGACGGGCCGGCGAGGGCGGCCAGTCGGGTTGCCCATGATAGCGCCCGTCATGGAATCGGACCGAGATGAGCAAGCAGGGCATGCCACACCTCAGCTGGCTTTTGTCTTCTTGTCGGCTTTGCGAACATCTTCTTTCGCGAGCGCCGGATCGAAGCTAACCGGCCGATCCGGCCCCGTCCCGAACGCGTCAGCGCTGGATTCCGCATAGTTCCTTATCAGGGCCGGATCGAGCACAACCTGGTCGCGTGAGCCATCACGTTGCACAAGGTTCCACTCGGCATTGCAGGCCGGGTCCGGCGTGAGAAGACAGCCGGCGCGTAGGAAACCGTCGATTGGTTCGATCGCTGCAAGCAAAGCAAGACCTAGAATGTAACGACGCAATTCTCTGCCGTTTTGACCATTCAGTCGACGCAATGCGACAAAATTGACTGTGACATCGCGGCGAATCGGTCCACGCGCAATGACGCCGCCGTGTGCCCGCACCGCAGGTACGTGAACGAATCCACGCTGCGCCAATGGACTTTCGGCCTTACCCTCCGCCTTCTGCTTGTTATCCTCCGAAAACACGCCAAGTGCGGCATAGTCGAGCGCCGGGTTGTATTGCGCGGAGCGTTTGAGTTCGCTGATGTCCCAGGCACGAATCACGGACTGCACAATCCGCGGCAGTTTAGCCTGCGTGTCGCGTGAATCCCACACTCCAAATACGAGCGATGTCGGCGCAAGCTTCGCTATCGCGGTTGCATCGCCGTGAAGGAACTCATTGAACGCCTCTCTCGCGGCGCGCGGTAAATCGAACCCGTTGCTTTTGGATGTCCTGACTACCGCATCGCCTAGACGATGCCCTGCGTCGAGCATCGACCGCTTCTTCGCATTGCCATAGGCAATGTCGATTTGCGGGACGAGTCTCGCGAGTGGGTTCGGCGGCTCTCCTGGCTCCGTGGCCTTGAATATCGGCTCCATGCGATTGGCCTGACTGCCGACACTATCGATGGTGCAGACTTTCGTGCCGTCCGAGAGACTGTCAATATTGTAACCGATTTCGGCGTATGTTGACGGAAAGATCACCGCATCCTCGCCCTCGACCGGCAACAGCTTTTGCCGCAAGTGAAGCGCGATCGGACCTTGCCGATCATCCGCCCAGGAATTGATCATTTCGTGGGTGTTCATTGTCATGTGTTAGGTTCCTCCTGAGCAAACGTAACGACTTTGTTCTTGCCGGACAGATCGAGTTCAAAGCGAAATCGCCGTAATGGAACCGTCGAGATAGCGCCGCAGAGCGCCGCCCGGGCCAGTATTGGCGGCAAGCCCACGCCCCAGGCGGCGTACCGGCACTGCCGTACATCGAATTCCACCGGGCGCGCGTGCTGCAAACCCCAGGCAGCAAGGAATTCGACGACGGGCGAGGCCTGGATTGCGTGTTTGTGCTCGTTCGGCGAATAGCCCGCATCGATCGCCGTCCACGCACCGCGCGGATCGAAATTGAAGCTGCCGCCCATCGGAGTGAGTACATCGAACGGCGCCTGGATCAGGGCCGTCCGATTCTCTTGCCACAACTGCATGACGCCTTTGGTCTTCAAATCCCCAGCCTGGCCATCGGCCCGTTGCTGTCCGGTCGGCTTCTTGCGCACCCCCTTCAGCATCGCCCGTGCAATCCGGTCCGCCGAGCGATTGCCCGCGTAGAGCTTGAAGCTGTCCCGGCTGGAGCCATCCGCCCAATGGTCAAGGTCGATTATCGGCCAATTGCCACCACCGATCCTGATTGGCAGGGCCATACGATCACCCTGTCTGGCAGGGAACATCGGCCTGCGGTCAATCTCAGCGCCGACGGCCTCGGCTGCTGGCTCGTCCGTGCCTTCGTCAGCCTCTGGATCCTCGTCCGCGTCGCCAGATGCGCCTTGCTTCGCCCTAGGTTCGATGTAGCCGAGCGGTGCCCAACGTTCCGGCTCCGCTGCTGTCAGAAATTCGAGCACCGTCTCGATTGGGTTTAGCGCTCCCTTGCCATGCAACACGAACGTCACATTGCGATCGTCACCCCAGTCGAACCCACCCGCGGCATCGCCCAGCAGCACATCGGCCGCTTCCAGGAAACCCAGGCAGGCAAAGACTTGGCCGGGATTGCAGAGATCGACGGGGATGCGTGCTTCGCTCATCACGTCATCCCCTCGCCGGTTGGGTTGGCCGAATCATTATCGCGCGAGACGCGCTGATCCGCCGCGCGCAGCAGTGCTTCCCACCACGCCAGTCCCCACGGCCCCCACCGCTTCTGCAATCGCGCAAATCGCAACGCGACGGCGCAGGCGCGCTCCTCAAGCAACGACTGCGGAGCGTCCTCGCAGCCACACGTTGCGATCACCGGCCGGGCCTGACCATGGTGAGCGGCGACAAGATGCAGCACGAATTCCTGCCAATCGGCTGGCAGCAGCATGAATGCAGCATCCTGCTCGACAAACCGCAGCGAGCCGAACTCGTGCCGAAAACCGCCGAGCAGAGTTTGATCGATCGGTCCGCTTGTCTTGGCAAGAGGCTCGCGGAGATTGAATTTCCTGGCGTCGCGCGGCGCCTTAAAGGCGCGCTGCCAACGCGACGCCTGCTTACCCTCATCATGCAAGGCGGCGCTGATAATGAGGGCATTTACGGCAACTTGCGATCGGTTGTTATGCGCGAAGCATCCGGCAATGCGCAGCATCTCCCTGCGCACCCGGTCCTGGTGCACACTCAGCTCCTGCGGTCGGGCGATCGAGCGGGCGTCCTCTCTGTGCGCCTCACTCCGCAAATGCTCGATAACCAGACGTTCTGTAGGAGTACCCTCCTCATCGCGCCGGACAATGAACTCGTCATCGAACCGCCAGCCCCTCGCCGCAGCCTCGTCGTCAACGCTATCATCTGAAGACGGCCCATGCCGATGCTGTACGCGGAATCCAACCCGTTCGCTCCATGCCGCGGTGCCGTCGGCCGTGGGGAAATCGTCGCTATCTCCGCTGGCATTGAGCAGTCCGTGTTTCAGGCCACCGAACCGCGCATCCAGCACCACAACCTTACCGGCAAGTTCGCTCTCGAACTCCTTGACCTTGCCTTTTCGCTCCTGCGCCAGGTCGGCAAGCGTGTAGCAACGATCGACCGCAGCGTTCGCGAACAGGAGAAGCGCAACGACATCATCGCGCCGCAATCTGCCAGACCGCTCCGCGATAGGCTCTGGGGCTGACGCGGCATCTTTGGTGCCCGTAGGGGATGCCTCGGAATCGGCATTCTCGGTTTCGCTTCCCGCCGGCCGACGCGGTTTGCGCTTGAGCAACAGGCCGGCCTGTTCCTGCAACCAGCCCGCGACCCGATAGGTCTCAGTATCAAGTTTTTCGCTCTCGTGCGGTGGGGCAGCCTCGAAAAAATCCGTAATCTCTGCCTTGTCCGGCATCGCGGTACGGCCATCGGCCTCGATCCGCATCGGCAGCCAGGTCCGCCAGACCACCGTTGTCTGCGGCAACTCGTCGACCCATCCCCGCAGCCAGGGCGCGACATCGGGACGGCCTGTGTGCGTTTCCAAAGAGGTCATCGACCACGCGTCAACCAGCGCCGGGTGGAGTGCGGGACGCAGCGGCTCCGGGGTGATCGCCGCCTTGATGAGTTCCTGCAATGCCGTGTCGCTGCCTGCCTGTTCGCTGAACAGGCGCAGCGCGCCAGGGCTGGCGTCATAACCGCCCTCAATGGGCGCAAGCTCCTCGATGACCGTCTTGCAGCGAAATGCGATGAGGGCGCGCTGCTCCGCCTGGGTCGGCGCCTTGGCATCCTTCACCGCAGGCCTGCTCCAAAACACCCTGACTTCGGCGTCACCCTCGCCTCGGCGGTTCACCCGCCCGAGCCGCTGCACCATGCGCTCCCAGGCTACGAGGTCCGAGACCATGTGATCCGCATCGATGTCCGCGCCGACCTCGCCAGCAGACGTAGCAACCAGAAAGGCAGGGCTTTCGAGCGGCTGTTTCGCGCCGATAAAGCCCAACTCGACCAGGCGCTGCACGACCTTCTCTCGCTCATACACGCGCCGTGCACCGACCAGGAGTTCCGGATCGGGTACGGCACCTGCCAGACGCCCAGCCCGCCTTTCCGCCAGACCCAACCTGCCGATCGCCTCCTTCACGCCCTGCGCGCTCGGTCCACCGCCGTCGCTGGCACTGTCGCGGCGGTCACAAAACACGACGACGCGGGAGAACGTGTCGTTCCGGGTCGCGAGTTGCCATGCCGCTCTGGCGAGTTGCTCGTCCTGCTTCGTATCCGACAGCGGTTCGAGGTGGAGACGCTTGCTGGCATTCAGCCGCTGCCGGGCAACCGCATCGGTGCGCCAGTCTCGTGCCTCGAGCCGGAACGGCTTGCGTGCCGGGTCGTGTCGACCTGTCTCGCGTTGGGTCGCCGAGAGCGGCAAGCACATGAGGCATGGCAGCAGGCGGCGGTCATCCGGGTCGGTTGGCCAGAGCGCGGCATCCTGCTCGATTGAACGCAACAGGTGGGCGAAGGGGGGGACGAGGTGCGCCTCGTCGAGCACGATCAGCGCATCGACGCCGAGGAGCCCCGCCTGGTAGGGCCGCAGCTTGCTGGATACCCCATAACCGGAAAACAGCAGGCGCGATCCGATCATATCGACCGTGCCAACGATGATCGCCGGTGCGGCGGGATCGTCCTGCCACGCCCTGTTATCCAGGAACCGCCCACGTAGCGTGCTGATTCGAAGCTCAGGCGCGTGCTTGTGGATCGCTTCTGCGGTATCGGTCGCCTGATCCACCACGGTGCGCCGGTCCACCACGTAGACCAGGCGACGAGGGATATCCGCGCCGGCCGCGCGTGCCAGATACCAGATCGCCATGACCGACGTCTTGCCAAGGCCGGTCGGTATATCAACGCTGGCAGGAATATTGGAGGCTGCAAAGTTTTCGTGGAACAGGCGCTGCTGCCAATCGAACGGCCGGTGGCCGGTCAAACGGTAGAAGCTTGCACAGAAGGATTCGGCGGTTGTCATCCCGAAGCGTTCCTCATGCGTGGCCCGGTGCACTATCGTGAGCAGGCTTCCAGGCCGATGGCGGACGGGCCGCGGAATTCTCGGTTATCTTCCGAAGGGTCCACCGAATATCGAGCTTCAATGAGGCCGCGGCACCGTCCGTAGCCTCCACATATCCCTTCTCGGTGCGCAGCGCAATGTCCTTCTCGATTTTAGGAGGATCCTTCGGATCGCATGGCTTGAAAGGCTGCGCGGGAGGGCCCACCTTCCATCGGGCGGTGGCTGAAGGAACAGGCGCATGGCCGGTCGGTGCTGCTGGTGCAGATGCACGCTGGTGTCTTGGTGCTCGCGATGGGCGGAACTGCGAGAGCGACGTGAGATCGCGGTCGACCGGGAGGATCTGGACGAGGTGGCCACCATCGATGCCGAACTCGCTTCCGCCGGGCTTTTGCCGGTGCCAGCCAACGACAATGACCCGTCCGCATGACAGCGACAAACGGCTTCTGTTCTTTGATCCCCACGGTAGCGTACCCGATAGTGGGCGCTGCGCCATTCCAATCGAGGCCGAAGCATCTGTCCGTGGGGTGACCTTCGGCTGAAACCCTGATCTGCACCTTCCTCGACGGAGCGCCACAAGTGGCCCCAGCAGCCCGCGTGCCTTATGCACCCGCAGAGCTCCTCCGCGCCCGGCGTCAGACAACAGGTCGGGCTCCACTGCGCCCCTCCCATCCGCATAGTTACTGTGACTATAGCAATCCTTCTCCGTTTCGGAGTCAAGCGATTTTTCAGGCATGAGGTGCGCCACAGGCTGTCCCGTCTGATTTCACGCTGCAACCGTAGAGCGGTCGGCTGATACGCTTTCTATGCCCACACAAAATATACGTATGCAAACTGTGCGCCCTATGCCACCCATGGCGTCATGAGCGAATCGGACGAATCGCCCCCCGCCGCCGCCCCCACCCTCCGCTGGAGCGTAGAGCAACGCGTCGCCTTCGCCGCACGCCGCCTCTACTGGGACGGCACCATCAACCGCGACGACCTGATGCGGCGGTTCGGCGTCTCCGCCAACCAGGCGACGGCCGACCTGGCTCGGCTGAAGGACGCCTACCCCGACGGCTTTGCCTACGACACCGTCGCACGCCGCTACCGCGCCCAGGACCTGTTCCTGCCGCACGAGGCCGACCCGGCCCGGCTGCTGCGGGAACTCCGGCTGGTTGCCGAGGGCCACCTCGATGCGCAGGACTCGGTGCTGGCCTCGGTCCCGGCTCTGGCCATCGCCGAAGTGCCGGAGCGGTCGGTGGACGCCTCCGTGCTGCGCCACGTGCTGGCGGCGATCCGCGACCGGCAGGCGATCGGGGCGCGCTACGTGTCGTTCCAGCGGCCGGGCGAGCGGCAGCGCGTGCTGTCGCCCCATGCGCTGGTGTTCGACGGTTTCCGCTGGCACGTCCGCGCCCACGATGCCGGTGACGACACGTTCAAGGACTTTGTCATTGCCCGTCTGTCGCGTGTCGCGCAGGCCGGGACGTGGCGGCGGGTGCCGGCGGAGGATGCGGCGTGGAACCGGCTGGTGACGCTGGAGATCGCACCGCATCCCGGGCTGGACCCGCACCAGCGGCGGGTGATCGCGCGGGATTATGGCATGGATGCGAAACAGCGTCTGCTGCTGCAGGTCCGGGAGGCGGTATTGTTCTATGTGCGGCGGCGATTTGGGCTGGTCGAGGGGCATGAGAAACGGCCGGCGCAGGAGCAGCATATTGTGCTGGTGCGGATCGTTTGAGCTGGTTGCTGTCGCCTGATAGTGCCGACGCGTCGCGTCGATGGTCCAATTCCGCTGCGCATCCGGCTGTTTCGATGCCAGCCAGATCGGGCCGGGCGAGGGCGCGACGCCGTACATGGCAGTCTCACCACCTCACCACGACGAGGCCGGCCGCGCCTGCGGCTCCCGCGGACGGCGTCGTGCCACTCGACCCGCTGCCGGCACCCGAGGCGCCGCCACCAGGGGCACGACCGGGGGTGCCGACGCCGCCAGCGTTGTTGACGACGCCGCCGGATAGCGGTCCTTCACCGCCGAAGCCCCCATTGTTGAAGACCAGGCCGCCTTGATTGGCCTGGCCGATACCGCCATCCCCGCCATACAGATTGACATCGCCGCCCGATCCAACGCCGGCGAGATTGCCCAAGCTCGGCACCGAAACGGTGCCCAGCGGATTCACGACGCCACCGGTCGCGCTGCAATAGCTGCCGAAGCTGCTCAGCCCGCCCGCGGCCGGCGCTGTGGTGCCAGACACTCCGGCGCTGCCGCCGGCACCGACGGTGACGGTGATCGCGGTTCCTATCGCCATACCGGCGATGCGCTTGCGCGCGTATCCACCACCCGAGCCGCCGCCGCCCGCTATGCCGCTGACCGACGCCCAGGAACCGGAGCCGCCGGCCCAGACCTCGACCTCGAAAACTGGGGCCGGGACGATGAACGTGCCGGAGCTGGTGAAGACCTGGACACCGCCCGGCGTCCTGTCTTGCAGCCAGTGGGAGATGCCGTCGCCAAACAGAGAAAGGACGCCGTTCAGCCCGAGAGGGATCGGTCCGGTGCAGCCGCCGAGCAGCAGCGTATCGGCGGCGTTGAGCGCGATGGAGACGGTGTTGGCCGAGGTATCGGTGCGCACGAAGTGGAAGGTGAGCGGCACGCCGTTGGCGCTGGCGGATGCCGGCAGCGTCATCGAAATACTGCCGCTGCTCGCATTGACCAGCACGATGCCGGCGTTGTCCGCGGTCAGCGTGGTGCCCGAACCGCCGATCGTGGTCACGTTGCCGCCGGACACGCGCTTGACCGCCTGCACAAGCTGGGTGCGGACGGTCTTGCTCGGTGTGATTCCGGCTGCTGCCAGAACGGCGACGATCTCTTCCTGGACGGCATTCGCCCAATCGCCGTCAACGACGGTCGAAGGCGTGACGCCGGGCACCCCAACCTGAAAGAAGCCGTTCGGGTTCGGCCCCACGGACGCCGGTGTCGGCAGGACCGTGGCCGCAGTCGCGTTGTCGATGCGATACATGATGCTCCGCTAGTAATATTGCACAGGGGTTGTCACGATTTGTCCGAGCAGTCTTGCTGGCTGCCCAAAACGCAACCATCAGGTTGCTGCTTGATTCCGTCTGTGTCAGACAGATCCCGGTGGGTACATTCTGAGTGTATCTTCCGCCAGCTCGCTACTGCCGCTTCGATCGAGAGCGGACGCGCTCAACGAATTCAGTTTGGGTCCGCTTTGTCACCGGCGAGAAAATCTTGCCGCAGCGGTGATTGTTGAGCGGATTGCCGAGCCTTGCCGGAATGCCGACGCTCGGTTCGGTGACCTAGAGTGTCCGAGGCGCTCCCTACTGCACCGATGGCGGCTGGGGTCAATGCTCCAATTACAGCGCCAACCAAAAGTTTTATGACGTCAAATAGGTTGCCGATAGCGCTGGGAATCCAGGTGTTCATGTAGCGCGAAAAATCACTAAATAGGGCCAGGAATACGACGCAAGCTAACATGATAAGAAGCAAAGACACATAGATTTTCACCGCAAAATTCTGGCTTGTGCTGCTCATAAGCCACCTCCTATCGAGAAGCTTTGTTGTAATC
>Ga0335074_10009395_pt1 | contig 13661 bp, 12 predicted proteins | sample Lox_Sample_23_FD_206715 | JGI IMG/M metagenome (GOLD analysis project Ga0335074, IMG submission 206715) | Soil microbial communities from Loxahatchee National Wildlife Refuge, Florida, United States - Lox_Sample_2.3 | ecosystem: Environmental > Terrestrial > Soil > Wetlands | place: USA...
CGGCACCGAGGCCAGTCGATGATGGTGATGGGCTCGGGCCAACACCGCTAGGCAGGGAGAAGCTTTGGTCGGACCCGGTGGCCAGAGTGATCGTCTGCCCGGTCTTGCCGTTGGTCAGGGTGACCGTGGTTCCGGCAGGGATGTCGGATGTCCCGGTGAATGGTGCGCTGCCGATACTGAAGGTCTCCGTGGCCGGGCCGGTGAACGGCCCAGCGGTGCTTGCCACCACGAAGAGAAACGACTGAGTGACCCACGCCTGCGTCATCGATCCCGACTTGGCCTGAACAGACCCGCCCAGCCCCGTCTCGTTACTGCTGTAATTCACCGAAATCGACTTGCCGGCTGGCAGGCCGGAGATGGTGAACGTGAACGCGATGTCCTCCGGAGTAACCGGCGCCATGCTAGTGTCGTGCAGCGCGCTAGCGCCTGTTGCCGCCATGGCGCTGCCCGCGATCGCGCAGGCAAGCACAACCGCGCCCGCTGCTGCGGCTAATCCCCATTTGATCATTACTCAGCCCGAATATTGCCAATAATGGCCAAACGACGAAGATCTTGTTGGCTCCCGAAATAATACTGAAGAAAATTCGGCTGCCGGAATTCCGCCGCGCGCACATGGTGTGTTGAGGCCCAACCTGCCGGGTGACGTGCGGGCCTGCCAGCGGCCGCCATACGCAGGAATCGCCCTATTCAGCCGTATCGGCCGACGGCGGCGAGGCACCTCGACCGGTACGGGGCCACAGTCTCCACGGATGCTGCTGCTGGCGCGGCCTCTGCTAACGGTGATTGCCATGAGCAGTATGCCCGGATAATCACATTTATCCGAGCCGTGCCGGAACAAGAATATACCAATGATCCGGTCACAGCCGGACTATCAGTACATCCTAAACCGCAGCTGGTGTGCCAAGCGCCTCACCCACCCCCGTCGGCTCACCACCTCCGCTACATACACACCACCACGAACTCAAGCACCACTGGCCGGTCCCCAGCCGGGCCGCATTGGCGCGGGAACCGGCCACCGGCCATCTCACTCAGGGCGGTGTGCGTACACGCCCGGCTGCCACCTGGGTGAACAGCGCCGGGGTTGTGCAGCCTTACATCTGGGATCTCAGGACGGCGAACTCGCAGCCTGGAGTGGAGGGGTCGAAGCCGTGCTCGATCAGCCAGCGGGCCGCCCGCAGGCTTCGCAACGACCACCACCCGCGGATCACGTCGAGGTCGACGTCGGTGCCGTAGCCGGCGACCACGTCGCCAAGGTGCTCCTCGTGCCCGAGCGTCAAAATGGCCAGGTCGTACAGGGCATCGCCCTGGGCTGCCTCGGACCAGTCGACCACGCCGGTGATCTCGTCACCGTCGACAAAAACGTGAGCGATCTGCAGGTCGCCGTGCGTGAACACCGGTGTCCACGGCCGGAGCGCAGCCTCGGCAATCCGGCGGTTGCGCGTGACCACGTCGGTGGGAAGAACGCCGTTGGTGACGAGCCACTCGCATTCACAGTCGAGGTCCGATGCGATCTCGCCGCGGCTCTCGCCGGGCCATGGTGGCAGCGGAGCGTCGTGCAGCTTCCGTACGGCGGTGCCCGCTGCGGCCCACGCCGCCGCCGACGCGGTCGACGGCTCGCCGAGGCGGCCGAGTGCTGTCCCTGGGAGGGCGGCGAGCGCGAGCACGGGTGGCTTCCGCCACAGGACCTCCGGAGTCGGGACCGGCGCCATAGCCATCGCCTCGACTTCGACGTCGGTGCGCGACTGATCTGCGTCGATCTTCAGAAACACGTCGCCGACGCGCAGGGTCGCGCGCTCACGATGGGCGACGACGACCTCGATCTCCTCCACACCGGCCATAATCGCCGGGTCACCGCAGACGTCGCCACGGGTTTATCGCGTGCGAGCCGGAACCCTGCCGTCAGGTCTCAGGCAGGGCGTCTTCCTCTTCGTCGGTTAGCCCGGCCACGAGGACCTGCTCATCACCGCCCCGGTAGTTCTGGGCGTTGAAAAGCATCATGTGGCCGCACAGCCCGCACTCTATGCGTATGGCGAAGGCCATCTGCCTGTCTGGATCTTTGGCCAGCGGGCCGCCACCCATAGTGGGCGGGAAGTCGCCGCAGACCATGAGCACTGGCAGCCGGTGTACCAGTATCGAGTCAGTAGAGGCACAGACCGGGCACCCCCGGTAGCCAAGGCTCACGAGCCGTTCGGTCACCTCTGCAATGAACGTCTTACGCCACCGCATGCAGGGCCTCCGTCACGTCAACTGAGACCACAAATACCACCACGGGCCTGGCGACCCAACCGGGGCAAGTCCCGGCGCTAGGGGATTCTGGACCAGAACTGAGACCACCACCCGTCCGCGGTAGCGGCGGCAGTCGGGAACGGCATGCGTATTGCCTGGTCAACGATGGCGGAGGATAGGAGATTCGAACTCCTGAGGGGTTGCCCCCAACACGCTTTCCAAGCGTGCGCCCTAGGCCACTAGGCGAATCCTCCGTCGGCAAGCCTACCGACCCAACGGGACCGGCCGGGGCAGGCTCAGCCCAACGGGTGGATAGACTCGGTTGAGACCCCTCGCACGGCGTTACTCCCGCCAACCCCCCCAGGGCCGGAAGGCAGCAAGGGTACGCGGGCTCTGATGGGTGTGCGAGGGGTCCCTCCAGTCCCGGGTGCGGAGTTCCCCCGCCCCTGGTAAGGATGAAGGCTATGGCGGCAGGCGACACCCCCGCGGCTCCCGCGGCGCTTTACCGGAAATACCGCCCGGCGACCTTCGCCGAGCTCAGAGGGCAGGAGCACATCTCCGAACCGCTGAGCCAGGCACTGCGCAACGGGCGAGTACACCACGCGTACCTGTTCAGCGGGCCGCGCGGGTGCGGCAAGACATCCAGCGCCCGGATCCTCGCGCGGTCGCTCAACTGCGAGCAGGGGCCGACGCCGGAGCCCTGCGGCACGTGCGCTTCCTGCGTCGCGCTGGCGCCCTCCGGGCCCGGCAGCATCGATGTGATCGAGATCGACGCCGCGTCGCACGGCGGCGTTGACGACGCGCGGGACCTGCGCGAGCGAGCGTTCTACGCGCCGGTCTCTAGCCGCTTCAAGATCTACATCGTCGACGAGGCGCACATGGTGACCCGAGAAGGGTTCAACGCGCTGCTCAAGCTGGTCGAGGAACCGCCGCCGCACCTGAAGTTCGTCTTCGCCACGACCGAGCCGGAGAAGGTCATCGCGACGATCCGGTCGCGTACCCATCACTACTCGTTCCGGCTGATGCCGCCCGCCATCCTGCGCGGCCTGCTAGAGGACATCCTCGGCACCGAGGACGTCACGTACGAGCCGGCCGTGCTGCCCGTCGTGATCCGGGCGGGCGCGGGCTCGGCGCGCGACTCGCTCTCCGTGCTCGACCAACTGCTCGCTGGGTCCGGTCCAGAAGGGCTGACCTACGAGCGGGCGGTGGCGCTGCTCGGCTACACCGACGACCGGCTGCTGGACGAGGTTGCCGAGGCGTTCGCCACAGGCAACGGCGCCGCGGTGTTCGGCGCTGTGGACCGCGTGGTCGAGGGCGGGCACGATCCCCGGAGGTTCGCGGCCGACCTGCTCGACCGGCTCCGTGACCTGATCATCCTGGCGGCGGTTCCTGATGCCGGCCAGAACGGGCTGCTTGACGTTCCCGCTGACAGGCTCGAACGCATGCGTGAGCAGGCGTCCGCGTTCGGACAGGCTGGCCTGGCCCAGGCCGCGGCAACGATCAACGCCGGACTGGTCGAGATGCGCGGCGCGGCGTCGCCGCGGCTGCAGTTGGAGCTGATGTGCGCGCAGGTGCTGTTGCCAGCGGGCGAAGCCCCGCCGGGGACGGCCGTAACCGGACCTCAGGGTGTGAACGTGGATGCGCTGCTTGGCCGGGTCGAGCGGCTGGAGCGCCTTCTCGACCAGGCCCAGGCAGCGCCGCCGGACCGTGCGGGACTGCGGGCAATAGCACCCGCCGCGGCTCCGGCCGGGCGCGAGGGTGGTGAGCGTCCAGCGGGCCGCGAGGGTGGTGAGCGTCCGGCCGGGCGCGGCCCGGGTGAGCGGGGCCCAGGTGCCAGTGACCCTCCGTCACGTTCTGTACCGTCTGCACCCTCATCAGCCCCCGCATCCTCGCCGGCTGGCTCGCCGTCCACTGCGGGCGCGGCGCCCGCCGCCCCCTCCCGCTCCGGCGGTACGGGCTCTCCCGGCGGGGTTGTGGATGCCGGTGCCGTCCGGGCGCGGTGGGCCGAGATCCTTGAGGCGGTTAAGCGCGAGCACCGGGTGGCCTGGATACTGCTCAACGATGCGACCGTGGACGGGCTGCAGGATGGGGTGCTCACGCTGCGGTTCGCCAGTGAGGGCCAGGCCAAGGGCTTCCTCGGCAGCGGGTACGACGCCGACCTCAAGGGTGTGCTTTCGGCCATGCTCGGGATAACCCCGCAGATCAGGGCGATCTCCACGGCTGGAGACGGGGGCCGGGGGCCGGGCGGAGCCGGAGCCGGAGACGGGGCACAGGGGTCAGGCGGGACGGCAGGTGGGCCGCGGACAGGCGGTGCTGGCGGCGGGTCTCGCGCGAGCGCTGCGGCATCGGCGAGCAGCCGCCCCCGCCAGGAGGGTACGGCCGAGAGCCGCCCACGGCCGGGCAGCACCGGCGGCGGACCGCACGCGCTGACAGCGAGCAGCGGCGGGCCGCGTGCCGGCGGGTCCGCTGACGAGGCCGAGTGGGCCGAGGACGATGCCGTTGACGTGGTGGGGCTGGCTGGGATGGACCTCATCCAGCGCGAGCTGGGCGGCCAGGTTATCGGGGAGATTAGCGAGCCCTGAGGCCACAGCCCGGACTGCCGTACGGGGTGGTTCCGGGGGGCCCGGGCAGGCCGTAGGCTCTGATGACAACAGGCACCGCACACCGACCACAACGAAGCGATGGGAACGGACGTGGACCCTAGCGGGCAGTTGGATATGCAGCAGTTGCTCGCGGCGGCGCAGCAGATGCAGAGCCAGCTTCTCAACGCTCAGCAGGAACTGGCCGACGCCGAGGTAGAGGGAACCGCAGGCGGCGGCCTGGTGACGGCGGTCGTCAACGGGCAGGGCGAGCTCGTCGACCTGGAGATCTCCGCCCAGGCGATCGACGCGGCTGATCCGCAGGAGTCGGCGCAGACCATTGCCGACCTGGTGCTCGCCGCGGTCCGCGACGCCTACGAGGCCGCCAGCGACCTGCAGCAGGAGAAGATGGGGCCGTTCGCCCAGGGCTTCGGCGACCTTAGCGGTGGTTTTGGCATGCCAGGGCTCCCCGGGATGCCCGGCGTTGGTGAGCAGCCTGGCGGCGAGCCGCCCGATGACCCCGAAGGCGAGCAGTGAAAGCGTCCCGGGAGCCCGGCAGGGGTTCCTGACGTGTACGAAGGCGTCATCCAGGACCTCATCGACGAGCTTGGCCAGCTTCCAGGCATCGGGCCGAAGGGCGCCCAGCGCATTGCCTTCTACCTGGTCTCCGCGGACCGCGAGGATGTCCGCCGCCTGGCCGCAGCTCTGCTTGAGGTGGTGGAAAAGGTCAGGTTCTGCCGCACATGCGGCAACGTGGCCCAGGATGACCAGTGCCAGATCTGCCGGGACCCGCGCCGCGACCCTGCGGTGATCTGCGTCGTGGAGGAACCCAAGGACGTCGCGGCGATCGAGAAGATCCGCGAGTTCCGCGGCCGCTACCACGTGCTCGGCGGCGCGATCAGCCCGATCGACGGGATCGGGCCTGACGACCTGCGGATCTCTCAGCTCATGACCAGGCTGGCCGACGGCACGGTCACCGAGCTGATCCTGGCCACCGACCCCAACCTTGAGGGCGAGGCGACAGCCGCGTACCTCGCCCGGCTGGTGAAGCCGATGGGCTTGCGGGTGACCAGGCCCGCCAGCGGCCTGCCCGTGGGCGGCGAGCTCGAATACGCCGATGAAGTGACCCTGGGCCGCGCGTTCGAAGGACGGAGGCTGCTCGATGTCTAGCGCGCCAGCGCCCGCCGCCGGCAGTGAGGACTGGCGGCCGCTCGCCGACAGGGTCGCGCGGCACGCCCAGGACTTCCTTGATGGCGTAACCGCAGTCGCGGGCGGGGAAGGCGCCGACGAGATGGTCCCGCTGCTGCTGCTCGAAGTCGCCCAGATCATGCTGGCCGGGGCCCAGCTCGGGGCGACCACGGACGTGATACCGAGGAGCAACGCCGAACCCGACGTAGGGGCAGATCCCGATCTCGACGGGTTCCGGGCCGGTCTCGCCGAGCGGCTTCGCAGCTGTGACGAGTACGCCGAACTGTTCGACCCCTACCGGGACACTCAGGCGACCCAGTTCCGGCTTTCCGACGACCTCGCTGTGGTCGCCGCCGACCTGATCCACGGGCTGAAGCACTACCAGGCCGGGCGCGCTGCCGAGGCGCTGTGGTGGTGGCAGTACTCGTATGTGAACCACTGGGGAAATCATGGTGGCGCCGCGCTCCGGGCGCTGCATGCCGTGGTCGCGCATGCGAGGCTGGACGTAGCCGACGAGCCGGCGGTCGGCTGACCAACGGGGGTTTGCGACGGCCCGACCGGCCAGAAAATCGCTAGCGACGGGCTCGTAGCCGGTGGATACACTCAAGGCGCCCGCAGCAGCAGATCGGACGGGAGGAGCGGCGCGAGCGTGGCACTGATGGTGCAGAAGTACGGTGGCTCCTCGGTCGCCGACGCGGACGGCATCAAGCGCGTGGCCCAGCGCATCGTCGCGACCCGTAAGGCCGGTCACAGCGTGGTCGTGGCGGTCTCGGCGATGGGCGACACCACCGACGAGCTGATGGACCTGGCCACCCAGGTAAGCCCGCTGCCGCAGGGCCGGGAACTCGACATGCTGCTGACCGCCGGCGAGCGGATCTCGATGGCGCTGCTGGCGATGGCCATCGCCAACCTGGGTCTGGAGGGGCGCTCGTTCACCGGTTCTCAGGCCGGAGTGATCACCGACTCGGCGCACGGCCGGGCCCGGATCATCGACGTGACCCCCGGCCGGATCCGCAGCGCACTGGACGAGGGCGCGATCCCGATCGTCGCCGGGTTCCAGGGCGTATCGCAGCAGGGCAAGGACATCACCACGCTGGGCCGGGGCGGGACGGACACCACAGCGGTCGCGCTGGCCGCAGCCCTGGGCGCTGACGTGTGCGAGATCTACACCGACGTGGACGGTGTGTTCACGGCCGACCCGCGGATCGTGCCAGCCGCGCGGCAGATCCCGCGGATCAGCTACGAGGAAATGCTGGAGATGGCCGCGTGCGGGGCGAAGGTGCTGATGCTCCGGTGCGTGGAATACGCCAGACGGTACGACATCCCGATCCACGTCCGGTCCTCGTTCAGTAACAAGACCGGAACCTGGGTCACCTCAGTCAGCGGGGCGGAGGGTGAACCGATGGAACAGCCGATCATCTCGGGAGTGGCACACGACCCGGGCGAGGCGAAGATCACGGTAGTGGGTGTGCCCGACAAGGTCGGCGAGGCAGCCCGGATCTTCCGGGCCATCGCCGGGGCGTCGATCAACATCGACATGATCGTGCAGAACGTTTCCGCCGCCGCGACCGGGCGCACCGACATCTCGTTCACACTGCCTCGTGACGACGGCCAGGCGGCCATGACCGCGCTGCGCAACCTGCAGGACGAGGCGGGCTTCGACTCGCTGCTGTACGACGACAGGATCGGAAAGATCTCGCTGATCGGGGCGGGGATGCGGTCACACCCAGGGGTGAGCGCCACGCTCTTCGGTGCGCTCGCCGACGCGGGAGTGAACATCGAGATGATCTCCACGTCGGAAATCAGGATCTCAGTGGTCGTGGACGAAAGCGACGTCCCCGCCGCGGTCGAGGCCGCGCACAGCGCGTTCGGCCTGGGATCCGGTGTCAGCGAAGCCATCGTCTACGGAGGGACCGGCAGATGAGTGGGAGGTACCGGCCGACGCTGGCGATCGTCGGCGCGACCGGCGCGGTCGGGACCGTGATGCTCGACGTGGTGTCCACCAGGGACGACGTCTGGGGCGAGGTCAGGCTGGTAGCTTCGGCGCGCTCGGCAGGCAGGCGGCTGCGGGTCCGCGGCCGGGAAACCGAGGTGCTCGAGCTGTCCGAGGACGTCTTCGACGGCGTGGACCTGGCGATGTTCGACGTCCCCGACAACGTTTCGGCGAAGTGGGCACCGGTTGCCGCGCGCCGTGGGGTCGTCGTCATCGACAAGTCGGGGGCGTTCCGGCTGGACGATCAGGTGCCGCTGGTCGTGCCTGAGGTCAACCCGGGTCAGGCCGCGGTCAGGCCGCGGGGGATCATCTCGGTCCCCAACTGCACCACGCTCGCGATGATCGTCTCCGTCGCGGCGCTGCACCGGACGTACGGCCTGCAGGAACTCGTCCTGGCGTCGTACCAGGCGGCGTCGGGGGCCGGGCAGACAGGCACCGACACCCTGTACGCGCAGCTGGGGAAACTCTCCGGTACCCGGACGCTCGGGCAGCGGGCGGGCGACCTGCGCGGGGCGGTCGGCGACTTCGGCCCGTTCGGGGCTCCGCTGGCGCTCAACGTGGTGCCGTGGGCCGGCTCGCTCAAGGATGAGGGCTGGTCGTCGGAGGAGCTGAAGCTGCGCAACGAGACCCGCAAGATTCTCGGCATGCCCCGGCTGAAAGTGTCAGCGACCTGCGTGCGGGTGCCGGTCGTCACCGGGCACTCGCTGGCCGTGCATGCGGTGTTCGACCGCGAGGTCACCCGCGAGGACGCGCAGCAGGTGCTCAGCGACGCACCGGGCGTGATCCTCTGCGACGACCCCGAACTCGGCGAGTTCCCCACCCCGGCGGACGTCGTGGGCACGGACCCGACCTGGGTCGGCCGGGTCCGGCAGAGCCTGGACGAGCCCAGGGCGATCGACTTCTTCGTCTGCGGCGACAACTTGCGCAAGGGCGCAGCGCTGAACGCCGCCCAGATCGCCGAACTCCTGCTGCCGGAGTTCGCCGCCCGCGCTTAGCGGACGCCGGCCAGTTCCCCGGCGGTCGTCCCGGCCGAAGCGCCGGCCGCTGCTGCCGGTGCGGCGCACGCCGTCGCGTCGGCCGGCGGCGGGAAGTGCACCTCTACTTCGAGCCCGCCTCCAGGATGCGGGCGTGCCCGCAGCACGGCGTCGTGTGCATGGGCGATCGCGACGGCGATCGGCAGGCCCAGGCCCAGCCCGTCCCGGGCGGTGCGGCCAGCCAGCCGCTGGAACGGCTGGAACAGCCGCTCTACTTCCTGCGGCGGAACGCCAGGCCCGGTGTTGGTCACCGACACGAACGGGCGGCCGTCCGCGGTCCCGGTGGTCAGCCAGGCTGAGCCGCCGGGGACGTTGTGGCGCATGGCGTTGTCGACCAGGTTGACGACCAGCCGCTCGGCCAGGCGGGAGTCGCCCAGCAGCACAGCGGGATCGAGCGAAGTGTGCAGGCGTATGCCGCCGGCGTCAGCCTCGTGCCAGCGGGCAGCGACGATCTCAGCGGTGAGCGCCTGCAGGTCCACTGGCTCGCGCCGGTCCAGCCCGCGTTCGCTGCGGGCCAGGGTGAGCAGGGCCTCGATCAGCCGCTCCTGCTGCTGGCCAGCGGCCAGCACCCGCTGGCACGTGGCCCGCAGCGAGCCGACCGTCGCCTGCGGGTCGGCCAGCGCGACCTCGATCATGGTCTGCTGCCGCGCCAGCGGCGTGCGCAGCTCGTGCGAGGCGTTGGCCACGAACTGCCGCTGCGCGCCGAACGCCGCCTCCAGCCGCGCGATCAGGCCGTCGAAGGTGTCCCCGAGCTCCTTGAGCTCGTCATCGGGTCCGGTCATCGCGAGCCTGGCGTCCAGGCTGCTGGCCGAGATCGACCGCGCGGCCGAGGTGATCGTGCGCAGCGGCCGCAGCGCCCGCCCGGCCACCAGCCAGCCGAGCCCGACTGAGGCAACCGTCATGATCCCGAGCGCGATCCCGGATTCGGTCAGCAGCTTGTTCAGCTCGCTGTCCTGCTGGGACGCCAGGCACTGTGCGACCTGCGTTTGCAGCGCCGATGCGGCCTGCGAGCCCGGGCCGGCCGGGCCCGTGATCGTCACCGAGCTGCCGGAAGCTGACGGCCCAACCGGTGGCAGCGCGCCGTCTGTGTCCACCTTGCAAGCTGTCCCGCCAAAGGAGGTCTGGTATGCGACCGCGCGCCCGGTCGTGCCGTGCCCGCTGATCTCCTGCTGGCCGATGTAGGCCGGCAGCCGGTGCGCCACCAGCAGGTAGGTGATGAACAGGAGCCCGGCCCCGCCAGCCAGGAACACCGTGCCGTACAGCAGGGTCAGCCGGAGCCGCACCGTCCGTCGCGGCATCCCCCGGTGCCCGTGGGCCCAGTTCATCGCCGCCCGGGCCGGCACACGAATAGCGTTCAAAACTCACTCCCGAATTCGATAGCCCGCCTGGGCGACGGTCTCGATGACCGCCGGGTCGCCGAGCTTGCGCCGCAGCCGGCTGATCGTGACCTTTACCGACGAGGTGAAGGGGTCAGCCATCTCATCCCACACTCGGTCGAGCAATTCCTCGGCCGAGACCACCCGGCCGCGAGAGGCCAGCAGCAGTTCCAGCGCGCCGAACTCCTTGGGGCCAAGGTCCAGCGCCTCGCCGCCGCGGCTTGCCTGGCGCCTTGCCGGATCGAGCCGCAGATCACCGCACTGCAGTACCGGCGGCAGCGCGGGCTGGGCTCGGCGGAACAGCGCCCGGATCCTGGCGACAAGCTCGGCGAACGCGAATGGCTTGGTCAGGTAGTCGTCGGCGCCGATCCCGAGCCCGTCTACCCGGTCCTCGATCGTGGCTGCGGCCGTGAGCATCAGCACCCGGCTTCGGCACCCCTCCCGGATCAGGTAACCGCAGAGGTCGTCGCCGTGTACCCCGGGCAGGTCCCGGTCGAGGACGATCACGTCGTAGCCGTAGACCAGCGCCCGCTCCAGCCCGGCGTCGCCATCGAACGCCAGGTCAACGGCCATGCGCTCAAGCCGCAGACCAGCGCCGATGGCTTCGGCGAGCTCACGGTCGTCCTCGATCACCAGGACCCGCACATGATCACCTCCGCCGGCGGGAAGCCAGTACATCGTGCCGGGAACGGCTGAGTACTCCCTGGAAACTGGCCGGATTCCGGCTGGACGCGCTCCTGGCTGCGCGCTGCCGACCATCGGCTGCGGAGCTGGTCACGGCACAGTTCCGCTGCCAGGCTGCTGCGCCGGGTACTGAATCGCCACGGCGGTGACTTTGCCCCCGTTCTGGGTGAGCTGAGCGCTGACCTGATCACCGACCTTGATCCCGCTAATGCTGGAGACGCTGCCGGTGAACTTCGTCGCCGCTGTCACCGTCGCCGTGATGCTGCTCCCGCTTGGACCGCCGATCGAGATCGATGTGCTGCTCACGGCGGTGACTTCGCCGCCGATAAACATCTCTGCCGTACCGCTGCCCGGAAGCCCTCCAGCACCCGGCCCGCCGTTCCCGCCTTGCTGCGCGGGCGCCTGCTGCGACGGCGCGCTGGCCGGCGTCGTCGTCGGGGAACTGGACATATCGCGCGCGATGATCACGGCAGCGGCCCCGATCCCGGCCGCGACGAGCACGGTCGCGACCATGGCAGCCACGCGGGCCTGCCGCCGCGGCGGCGGGGGCTCCGGCCTGCCCGACCAGGACGGCGCTGGTCCTGGCACTCCACCATCCCAGGCGCTCCCGGCCGAAGCGTGGCGGCCCGGGCCCCCGTCCGCCGGGCCGCCGGCGCCCTGCTCGCCGTCTTGCTCCTCGTCGTCGGGCCAGAGGTCATCTGGCCATTCGTCATCGTCGCCTGAGTCTTCGGCGCTGACTGGCCGGACCGGTTCCGTGGGCTGGCCCGGCCCGATCGATCCGCCCGGCCCGACCGACCTGCCCGGCCCGGACGGGCCCGGAAATCGCTGCGACACCGGATGCCTCCCTGCTGACTGCGCTGACTGCCTGAACCTCAATGGACTGGCCTCAATGGACTGGGCACCGCCCGGGCGGTTCCCAGCGCGCTCACCCTGCCTCAGCGGCGGTTGCAGCGCGGTAACAGCGCAGGCGGGCCGGGCGCACCTGACGGTGTTACCGCCGTGCAACCGGGGTCTAGCCACCCTGATGGCAGATCCTGGCCAAGCCAGGTGACAAGACCGACGCCGCGCCGGCCATCCGCCGCGCGGATCAGCCACATCGTCATCGGGAGAAACGATGTTCTTCCTCACATACCTGGGCCGGGAATTGCGCCGCCGGATGCGCCAGGCCATCTTCGTCGCGCTCGGCCTGGCGCTCGGTGTCGGCCTGGTCGTCACCGTGGCCGCCGCCTCGGCCGGGGTGAAGAAAGCGCAGAACGACGTGCTCACCGCCCTGTACGGGGTCGGCACCGACGTCACCGTGACCGGCGCCACCCCTGGCCCGCCCAAGGCAGGCTCGCAACCGGGCGCCAGCGGTGGCGGCACAAGCATCCAGGTCACCCCGAACGGCGCGCAGATCTGCACCAACGGGAAGTGCGAGAACGCCGCCGGGCAGACGATCGACATGCTGGGCACGCAGTACCTGCCGGTCAGCGAGTCGAAGGTGGCCAAGGTGGCCAAGCTGCACGACGTGACGGCGGCGGCCGGCGGGCTCATGCTCCAGGACAACACGGTCACGATCCCGAAGAACTTCGGGCAGGGCAGCAGCCAGGCCCCGCAGCCGAACAGTTTCACCGTCGACGGCGTGGACACCGGGCACACGACGCTCGGCCCGCTGAGTGCCGGAACGCTCACCTCCGGCCACTCGTTCACCGCGGCCGATTCCGACGCCGACGTGGCCGTCGTGGACTCCGGCTACGCCAAGTCCAACAGCCTGAAGGTCGGCTCGACGATCACGATCAAGGGAGTCACGTTCACGGTCATCGGGATCGTCAGCCAGCCGCAGGGCAGCAGCGCCCCGGACGTGTACATCCCGCTGGCGCGAGCCCAGGCGATCGCCACCAACCCGGGCACAGGCAAGAGCCTGACCGGCGACGTCAACACGATCTACGTGGCAGTGGCCAGCGACGGCGACATCGCCCCGGTGCAGCATGAGATCTCCAAGCTGCTCCCCGGCACCACCGTGACCACCGCGAGCAGCCTGGCCAGCGAGATCACCGGTTCGGTGGCCAACGCAGCGACGCTGGCGAACGACCTGGGCAAGTGGCTGTCGATCCTGGTGCTGATCGCCGCTTTCGCCGTGGCCAGCCTGCTGACGATGGCGGCGGTAACCCGCCGCGTGCGCGAGTTCGGCACGCTCAAGGCCCTGGGCTGGCGGTCCCGGCGGATCATGGCCCAGGTCCTCGGCGAGTCGGTGGCCATGGGCATCGTCGGTGCCGCGATCGGAGTCGGCGTCGGGTTCGGCGGCTCGGCGATCATCAAAAAGGTAGCGCCGGCCTTGACGGCCACGATCCCGGGCCAGGGTGGCGGCCCGTTCCAGCAGACGGCCACTTCGGGTGGCGGCCCGGTCAGCCGCACCATCGGCGGGACCACATCGCACACCGTCTCGGTCCTGCTGTCGCCTTCGGTCACCACCGGCGTGATCGTTCTGGCCGTGGTCCTCGCTGTGGCGGGCGGCCTGCTGGCGGGCTCGTTTGGCAGCTGGCGGATCGCCCGGATGCGCCCCGCCGACGCGCTGTCCCGCGTGGCCTGACGCCTACAAGAG
>Ga0335074_10009397_pt1 | contig 13660 bp, 19 predicted proteins | sample Lox_Sample_23_FD_206715 | JGI IMG/M metagenome (GOLD analysis project Ga0335074, IMG submission 206715) | Soil microbial communities from Loxahatchee National Wildlife Refuge, Florida, United States - Lox_Sample_2.3 | ecosystem: Environmental > Terrestrial > Soil > Wetlands | place: USA...
CAGGCACGAGTGCCTATGCCACTCGGCTCCGTAACCTGCTGAGTCTGCGTGTAGCACAGACAATCTTGTCTGTGTTTCGGGGTCCTGCGGAGCCTTTTTCATCATCCTGTTAGTTTAGATGGCGACCTAGATCCGGTAGGAGTCCCGTTATGATGAATGAAAGGAAGCCATGGCTACCATCGCCTCGCCGGGAACGAGGCAAGAAACGTCCGATCGGCAGGCGCCGCTGTACAACGTCGTACTGCTGGACGACGCCGAGCATACCTACGATTATGTCGTGGAAATGCTGGTGCAGCTATTCGCGCTGGACACCCAGGATGCCTGGAATCGCGCGGTAGAGGTAGACAGCACCGGCCGGACCGTCGTCATCACGTGCGATCTGGAGACGGCGGAGTTTGGGCGCGATCAGATCCACGCCTTTGGAGCGGACTGGCGCATGCCGAATTCGAAAGGATCGATGTCGGCGATCGTGGAGCCTTGCCCGGGATAAACGAGCGGTCAGATCACCGGGGTTGGAAAGGTTTTGGAAATATGGTCGTGCCAGGTGAGGGTTTCTTCGTCCACCAGGCTCCAGAGCAGCCCGATGCCTCCGGCCAACAGGCTCAGAAAACCCGAGACGGTCCGATAGAAGCGTTGCGGGCGAGTGGGCCGATGGCCGTCGAAATTGACCAACCGCAGACGCGTGCACTTCTGACCGACGGTATCGCCGTTGGCCAGGCACCACAGCAATCGATAAAAGATCACCACGCCCGCCGCAACGCCCAAAAACATGGGAGCGGTCTTGGGATTCAGCACAAACACTCCACCCGCGAGCCGAAAAACGATTCCGAAAACAGCTAGCGCCATAACGACGATGCTGGCGTCGAGCGCGGCCGCCATAGCCCGGTGCGCGGGGATCGCCACGCGGGCGTCGCAATAAATGACGGCGTCGGCCGGTTTGGCCGAACGCGCATGATTGAATTCGAGCGCTTGCTGGCCGGCAATCGGCTTACGGCGGCGCTGGCGCGACGGCGTGGATTGCGTCTTGCGAGACGGCGGCACCAGAGTGGGCGCGATGGTTTCGAACTGGACCACCAGCGGAAGTTCGCGCGAGGTGAACAGGGATGGTTGATAGTTGACGGCCCGACGAGGGGCGCTGGGTTCGGGAGGGCGGTGGGGCTGGAGAACCGGACCGGCAGCCCTTTCTTGATGCAGCGCCGCGGCCCTTTCCTGCAAGACGGGCGCGGGCCTTTCTTGCAACACCGGCGAGGACCTTTCTTGTAAAACCGGCGCAGCCGCTGACGAACCCGTGTAGACCGGCTCGGTCAGGGTCAAATTGGGGCGCAAGCGCCGGCCGCAGCGGCGGCAGCGGTGATCGTCGTTGACGTTAGCGGCCTGGCAATATGGACATTCCATCGAAATACCTCATCGGCTAAAAAGCACCTGTTCCGAAACGGCAACAGCGTATTCGAAACGTTCCTCTTGCGGACCTCCGAAGATCCATGCTACGGTTTTCGCTTGAGCCCTCGCTCGGTAGCATCCGCGCGCAAACGTCGACCGGGCAGCCCCACTTCAAGGGCTATCTCTGTTCGTAACATATTTGAGCGAAAATGTCACGAACTTTCTTGCACTTCGCGGTTTTTGTTAACGGTTAGCTTGATGGTCTGCGGCGCGTTCGCTCAACAACCGCCCGTCCCGTCGACGGCTCCTCCACCACCTCAACCGGCGGCGCCTATTCCGAACGCGGCGAATCCGGATCAGCGGCTTAAGATCACGCGGCCGGGCGCGCCCGGTCCGGACGAATACTCAGTGGAAGCGGAGACCGAGGAAACGGACGGCGATCTACGGCATTTACGGAGGAACGTGCACATCGAGTCCCTGGACAAGAAGATTGACGCCGACGCGGTGGATTACAACGACGATACGGGCGATGTAGAAGCCTGGGGCAACGTCCGCTATGAGAATTTCCTGGACGGCACCAAGCTCAACTGCGATCGCGCCAAATATAACGTCAACACCGAGACGGGCATTTTTTACGACGTGCGCGGCACCTCGGAAACCAAAGTGGTGGCGCGCCCGGGTCTGCTTACCACCACGAATCCGTTCTACTTCGAGGGCAAATGGGGCGAGCGGCTGGAGGGCGGCCGCTACATTATCCACGAGGGATTCATCACCGATTGCAAGGTCCCGAAGCCCTGGTGGCGGCTGACCGGCGAAAGGTTCGATATCCTGCAAAACGATCGCGCCATTACCTATCGCGCTATTTTTCGACTCAAGAATGTTCCGATTTTCTATTTTCCGGTCTACTACAAATCTTTGAAAAAACTTCCGCGTCAGAGCGGCTTCCTGACGCCTAATATCGGCCACAGCTCCACCTACGGAGAAATGTTTGGTTTGGGATATTACTGGGCGATCGCCCGTAGCTACGACGCGCTCTTCCGCATCCAATATTTCACGCTGCGCGGCCCGGCGGACACCCTGGAATTACGCGGCAAGATCCGGCCCGGCACGGATTTCAGCTTGAACCTGTACGCGGTGCAGGACCGCGGCGTCAATATCGGCAACGGGGTCATCCAGAAGCAGGGCGGCGAGGAATTCACCTTCGACGGCCATTCCGATTTGGGCGACGGGTGGCTGGCACGCGTGCACCTGGACGAATTGAGCTCGTTCCTGTTCCGCCTGGCGTTCAGCCAATCGTTTCACGACACCATCTTTTCGGAAACGCATTCCACGGGATTCGTAATCAAACACTGGTCGACTTTCGCGTTCGATATCGTCGCCGAGCGCGACGAAGAATTTGAAAACGACGCCAGCCCCGACAACCGGATTATCATCAAGAAACTTCCCGCCGCCGAGTTCTTAAGCCGTGACCGGCAGATTCTGGGCGGCGTCCTGCCGGTCTGGTTTTCCTTAACCAGCAGCGCCGGATTCCTGGACCGGATCCAGCCGGAATTCGAGACGCCCCGCTTCGTCAGCCGGGTGGATGTCTACCCCGAGGTAACCACGGCCTTTCATTTCGATAATTTCAGCCTCACCGCGAGCGGATCGATCCGGGAAACCGACTACAGCAACAGCTTCGTCAACGGCGAACCGACCGACCGCGGGTTCCTGCGCAGCGCCCGCGAGATCGACATCCACCTGATCCCGCCGGCTTTTGAGCGGATTTTCGATTCACCCAAATGGCTGGGCGGCGGCAAGGTGAAGCACGTGATCGAGCCCCGCATCGACTATAAATACGTCGACGGCATTACCGATTTCAGCAACATTATCCGCTTCGACGATATCGATCTGATGAACGACACCAATCAGGTGACCTTCTCGCTCACTAATCGCCTGTTCGTGAAGGACAAGAACGGCAACGTCGAGGAAGTGATGAGTTGGGAAGTGGCGCAAAGCCGCTATTTCGATCCGACCTTCGGCGGCGCCGTGATCCCCGGCCAGCGGAACGTGATCCAATCCACAGAAGACATCGACGGGTTCGACTTCTTATACGGACCGCGCAGTTATTCTCCGGTTGTTTCCGTGCTGCGGTTCCAGCACATCGTGGGATTCGAGTGGCGGGTGGACTACGATCCTTTGCTCGGCCGCATCAGCAACAGCAGCTTTCAGGGGAACGTACGCCTGTCGAAGTACTTTTTCGCGGTCGGACACACGGTGGTGAACGAGAATCCGGTGGTGACGGCGCCGAATAATCAGATCAACGTGCTGGCCGCGGTCGGCAATCAGAACCGCAAAGGCTGGAATGTGGGTGTCAACGCCTTTTACGACCTGGACCGGCACGTCCTGGACTTTGCGACCACCGAGATTACCTACAACACGGATTGTTGCGGGATCACGGCGGAATGGCGGCGCTACAACTTCGGAGTGCGCGACGACACGCAATACCGGATTTCGCTGTCCATCGCCAACGTGGGCGCGTTCGGCAACATGCGCAAGCAGGAGAGAATCTACTGAGGGATCGGAGACCGGGGTTCAGGGATGGCGACGGGATCCTCGGTGAGGGCCTCATCGAGAAGCAGCGTAAACCGGCGCGCTTTGTGATCGACGTTGTCCTTCAGGCTGGCCAGACGGCGCTCCAGGGATTCTAATTCATCGGCCAGATGCAGGCAGGCCAGGACGGCGGCGCGCGTGGCGTCTATATTGCCGGCGCGCACGGCAATGGAAGACATCAGATCGTCCACCCGTTCGGCGAGATGTTCGATCCGGCCGGGCTCCTCGGAAGCCACCAGCGAATAGGTTTGATTAAAAATGGTGACACGGACCGGTTCCGTGCTTGGCATGCATTTAGCTTGTCATTTTTGACAGATATGCGCAAGGCACGGTTGGCCGGCATGGCGCAAAACGCGGGCGGGCGGTATTGAGGCTACGCCCCGCTCAGCAAGTCCATCTGTCCGAGGAGTTTCTCGATGCGCGTGCGAACCTGTTTGCGTTCGCTGCGCAGGTCATCGAGCTCCTGGCGAAGCGAATCCCGGTCGCCGATGGCGGCGGCCAGTTGCGACTCGAGCGCCGACTTTTCCGCTCGCAACGTGGAGACCAGCTCCACGGCGCGCGTGATGCGCTCCTCCAGATGACCGAGCGAATCCAATTCCTGTTGCGTGGCGTTCATCTTTGCATGTTAACCCGGAATAAAGCCGGGGCATATTAACCCGGAAATATTTCCTGGGCTGAATTATGATCCGGCGTGAGCGGCTTTGGCCTTTTCCACAAGCGCGCTGAAGGCCGGGCCGTCGCTCGCGGCGATATCAGCGAGAATCTTTCGATTCAGCTCGATACCCGCCTTTTTCAGGCCATTGATGAACTTGCTGTAGGAGATGTCCGCGGCGCGGCAGGCGGCTCCGATGCGGACAATCCACAGGGAACGGAAATCGCGCTTCTTGCGGCGCCGTCCCACAAATCCATAGCGCAAAGCCTTTTCGACCGCTTCCTGAGCGGCCCGATTCAGCTTGCTTTTAGTGAGAAAATAACCCGACGCGCGCGCCAGCGTCTTGTGGCGGTACTGCCTGCGTTTGGGACCTCGTTTTACTCTCGGCACGTTTTTACTCCTCGATTTGAATTTAGCTGGCGGTTACGGCACGTGCGGCGCCGTTCCACACAACGTTCGTCCTTAATACGGAATCATGCGCTTCAGCTTGGCCTGGTCGGTCTCATCGGCGACCACGCCCTGCTTCAGCTTGCGCTTGCGTGCGCGCGTTTTCGACGTCAAGATGTGGCGGGCGGAGGAATGGTGGCGAATCACCTTCCCGGTCCCGGTTTTCTTGAACCGTTTAGACGCACCCTTATGTGTCTTTAGCTTCGGCATTTGAAATTTTCCTGGGTGAAACTGCGACTTTTCCAGTCTAACACAAGCGGCGCAACCCGAGCGCAAGGTAACAACGTGACAATCCGGCTAGTGTCTCAACTGGGGCTAGTGTCTCAACTGGATGGTACGGCGTGAAATTCAGATTTACGCTGGGATCAGGGAGGAGATATTAGTCATGCGTCGCATGTGGTTAGCGATTGGAATTTCGATGATTTTGGGCGTTCCCTCGATTTGGGCCGCGACAAAGACGGCGCCGGGCGGGACAAATGGGAGCGCGGTGACGGAGCATCCGGCGATGCAGCGCTGGGCGCCTCAGAACCTGAACGGAACCGTCAGTATGGTGGACCCCAAGATGAACCTGGTAGTGGTCAAGGATTCTTCCGGCGTGCCGTTCGACATCAAGGTAGCGCCGAATACACGGATCGACGCTGGCACCGCACGGGAGCAACTGGCGCAGCTTACGCCCAATGAATCGGTGTCGGTACACTACGTGCCGGAATCGCGCGGGGATATTGCGCGCACGATTCAGGTCGGGAAGTAACTGAAATAACTATTGCTGGCTGTCCTGGTATTCTTCGAGCCAGGCCATTTGGATAGCTTCGAGCTTGCCTTCGGTCGACCCCTTAGGGTCGTCTTTGAAATCGGCAAGCTCGGTGATCCATTGGTGCAGGTCCGTGTAGCGGATATGCGTGGGATCGAGTTCGGGGAATTTTTCGTGCAACGCCAGCGCGATGTTTTCGGTATGATCCCAGGTCAGTCCGGGCATTAGAGTTGGGTCCCTTTAAGCATGTTTTCGGCGAGCTTGAGCGTGGCCTGATTCACTTCCTCTATTTTGGCCGCGATCAGATGATGGTCGTCCGAATTATATGCCACCAGTAGTTCGTTCACGGCTTTGTCGATGGCCGCTCGTTCGTCCGGGGTGAGTTCGAAATAGGCGCCGTGCTTGCGCGCTTTTTCGACGGCTAACAAGATCGCATCTGCTTCAACCCGTTGTTCCCGCACTTGGCGCTCCGTCAAATCCTGCTCGGCCTTTTCGTACGACTCCTGGATCATCTGTTCTACTTGTTCGTCCGTCAGACCGTACGACGGCTTCACTTCCACCGTATGCTCCTGGCCGGTGCGTTGATCGCGCGCCGTGACGCTCAGGATGCCGTTGGCATCGATCAGGAAGCGCACTTCGATGCGCGCCATGCCGGCTTGCATGGGCGCAATGCCCTTGAGATCGAAACGCGCCAGGCTCCGGTTGTCCTTCACTAATTCGCGCTCGCCCTGGACCACGTGAATCAGGACGTTGGTCTGGCCGTCCACGCCGGTGGTAAAGGTTTCGGTAGCGCTGGCCGGGATGGTGGAATTGCGGTGGATCAGCTTCGAAACAACGCCGCCCATGGTTTCGATTCCGAGCGAGAGCGGAGTGACATCCAGCAGCAGCTTGTTGTCGACGGCTCCCGAGAGGATCGCCGCCTGCACCGCAGCTCCGAGCGCGACCACTTCGTCCGGGTTGAGCTCCGTGTGCGGCTTGGCGCGGAAGAGGTTCTCGACCGCCGAGCGAACCAGAGGGATGCGCGTGGAACCGCCGACCATGACCACTTCGTCGATTTGATCCACGCTGACGCCCGCGTCTTTGATGCAATCGCGGCAGGGCCCCAGCGTGCGGTCCACGATGGGCGTGATCAGCTTGTCGAACAGTTCGCGCGTGATCTCACGCTGGTATTTCTTGCCGCGGTATTCAAGCTCGATAGTTGCGGCGGGGACGAACGACAGCGTCTCCTTGGCCTGGATCACCGCACGGCGCAGACGCTGAATTCCCTCGTTGTCTTGGGAAAGATCCAAGCCCCATTCGCTCGCCACGTCTTCCAGGGCGATGCGCAGCAGCAGATGATCGATGTCGTCGCCACCCAGGTGCGTGTCGCCATTGGTGGCCAGGACTTCGAAGATTCCGTCGCGCAATTTGAGGATCGAAATATCGAAGGTGCCGCCGCCCAAGTCGTAGACCGCGATGATGCCGTTCTCGCGCTTGTCGAGCCCGTAAGCGAGCGACGCGGCGGTGGGTTCGTTGACCAGCCGCAAAACATCGAGCCCGGCGATGCGTCCGGCGTCTTTGGTGGCCTGGCGCTGCGCGTCGTTGAAATATGCCGGGACAGTGATGACGGCCTTGTCGACTGGAACGCCGAAATAAGCCTCGGCATTCTGCTTCAACTGGCGCAGAACGAGCGCGGAGATTTCAGGCGGCGTGAACGTGCGGTCTCCAAGCTGGAGCCGGATCACCGATTCGCTGCCAGGCGCGATGCGGAACGGAAAGAGCTTTAGCTCCTCGGCAACGTCGCCGAGCCCGCGTCCCATCAGGCGCTTCACGGAGTAAACCGTGCGCTCCGGATGAGTCAGGAGCAGCTCGCGCGCGGGACTGCCGACCACGACGCCCCCGTCGGCGAGGATTGAAACTACACTCGGAACCAGCTTGTCGCCATCCGCGCCGGGAATAATGCGGGGGCCGGTGAGATCCATGAAGGCAACCAGGCTGTTGGTGGTGCCGAGGTCGATGCCAACGATGTGGCCGGTGGAGGTGAAGTCGATTTCCATGGCTAGGGAATGGGGACCGGGATTGGGGACTGGGGATTGGGGGACAAGGTGCGCTCGACTTCCGATACGAGATTCTGAATGTATTTGCGCCGATTCAAGACGTTCCGGATTTCGCCGAGGAGATCGCGGGAGTGGGAGTCATCGTATTGCTCGAAGAGCGCTTGGAGCTGTCGATCGGTTTCGCCGAGCATAGCAGTGAAATTCTTCTCAGCCTGTTCCAGTTGCGGGCGTGCCGAAGCGTCGCCCGCGCGCATTTCCTCGAGCGCCATGTTCAGCTCGAAAACTTCTTCGAGCAGCTCCGGCGGAACATCTTTGGAACGCTGCTCGCCAATTTCAAAACCTTCGAGGGAGAGCAAATATTGAGCCCGCTTGACCGGATCCTTCAGAGTTCGATACCCGTCGTTCAAGGCAGATGACATGTCGAGCGCCCGCTGGCGATCAGCTTCCGGCTGGCGCATGAACCGGTCCGGATGCAGTTCGCGGCTCAGCTTATAGAAGCGGTCTTGCAGGTCTTCCAGCGAAAGATTCAAGCTTCGCGGGAGACCGAAGAGCTCGTAATACTCGATCACGCTGAAAAGGACGTGCCGCAGCCGCAGCTTTTCTTCGCGTTCGGGTTATCGAACTCGAAGCCTGAATGCATGAGCGTATCTTTCCAATCGAGCGTCATGCCGTTCAGATAGACCATGCTTTTCGGGTCGACGAAAACCTTCACGTCCTCGAATTCGTAGACCATGTCAGTGGCGCGGGGCTTCACGTCAAACTTGAAAAGATAGCTCAAGCCGGAGCAGCCGCCGCCCAGCACGCCCAGGCGCAACCCACCCTGGACGCCATGCTTGGCGAACTGTTCGCGGATCTTTGCAACCGCTTTGGGTGTTACGGTGACCATCAACTAGTTAGATGCCACGGCTTCGGGATTCGTCGCGGCAGCCTTCTTCTTGTAATCGCCGATGGCGGCCTTGATGGCATCCTCGGCCAGCACCGAGCAGTGAATCTTCACCGGCGGCAGGCTCAGCTCATTGACGATATCGGTGTTCTTGATGGCCAGCGCTTCGTCCACCGTCTTGCCGCGCAGCCACTCGGTGGCAAGAGACGAACTCGCGATGGCGCTGCCGCAGCCGAACGTTTTGAACTTGGCGTCTTCGATGACGCCGGTTTCCGGATTCACCTTCACTTGGAGTTTCATCACGTCGCCGCATTCGGGCGCGCCCACCATGCCGGTACCCACGTTCGGATCGTTCTTATCCAGCGAACCGACGTTGCGCGGATTATTGTAATGGTCGATTACTTTGTCGGAATAAGCCATGTTTGTGTCTCCTTAATGTGCGGCCCACTGGACCTTGGATAAATCGATTCCTTCTTTCGCCATCTCATAGAGCGGCGACAATTCGCGAAGCTTTTTCACCACATCGATCACCTTGGCGGCGACGTAATTCACTTCTTCTTCGGTGTTGAACCGGCCCAGGCCGAAGCGGATGGAAGAGTGCGCCAGATCGTCGCCCGCCCCCAGCGCCTTCAGCACGTAGCTGGGTTCGAGCGTTGCCGATGTGCAGGCCGAACCGCTTGAAACCGCGACATCGTTGATGCCCATCAGCAGCGATTCGCCTTCCACGTAGGCGAAGCTGATGTTCAGGTTATTGGGCAGCCGGTGCTCCATTGTTCCGTTGATGTAAGTCTCATCCAGCTCGGCTTGCAATTTGTCGCGCAACTTGTCGCGCAGAAATGCCATGCGCCTGGACTCTTCCGGCATCTCCGCCTGGCAGAGCGCACACGCTTCGCCCAATCCGACGATCCCAGGAACATTGAGCGTTCCGGACCGCATGCCGCGCTCGTGCCCGCCCCCATCCATCTGCGCCGTGATCTGCACGCGCGGGCTCTTGCGGCGAACATACAGCGCGCCGACGCCTTTGGGCCCGTACATTTTGTGGCCGCTCAGCGACATCAGGTCGATATTGTCGGCGATCACGTTCACCGGTACTTTGCCCACCGCCTGCGTGGCATCGGTGTGCAGCAGCACGCCTTTCGATTTCGCGAGTTTGCCGATTTCGGCGATCGGCTGCAGCACGCCGATTTCGTTGTTGGCGTACATGATGCTGATCAGGATGGTTTTGTCCGTGATGGCCGCCTGCAACTGATCCAGATCCACCAGACCGTTCTGCTGCACCGGCAGATAGGTGACGCGTACCCCATGTTTTTCCAAACGCTTGCAAGTGTCGAGGATCGCCTTGTGCTCGGTGGCGGCCGTGATGATGTGGTTGCCCTTCTCGGCGTACATCTCGGCCACGCCTTTGAGCGCCAGGTTATTTGATTCCGTGGCGCCGCTGGTGAAAACGATTTCCTTGGCCGTCGCGCCAATCAGGCTCGCGATCTGTTTGCGGGCCTTCTCCACCGCTTCCTCGGCTTCCCAGCCGAAGCTGTGATTGCGGCTGGCGGCGTTGCCGAACGTCTCCAGGAAATAGGGCTTCATCTTGTCGAAGACGCGCGGGTCCATGGGCGTGGTCGCGTGATAGTCCATGTAGATTGGCAGTTTCATTCGTTCCTCACATCACATCCGTGGTCGCGGGTGGGACCGACAGATCGATCAGACCAGGCGACGTTTTCGACATTCCGTCCTCAGGCTTGCTCTCGGCGGACATATCAGAGATGCTGATGCTCGCCAAAAGCCGCAGAATTCCTTCGTGAACTTTTTGCAGCGGATCGCGCACGATGCACTTGTCGGAGTGAGCGCAATAGCCGTGTTCGGTAAAGCAGGTGGTTAGAAAAATCGGCCCGTCGATGGTGCGGATTACCTCATAGGCTGTGATCTCGCGCGGATCGCGAGCCAGCTTGTATCCGCCGTTGGTCCCGTGTTCGGACCGCAGGAATCCGTTCTTCACCAGCTTTTGCAGGATCTTCGAGAGCAGCGCCGCCGGGATGCCATAGGCTTCGGCGATTTCCTTGGCGCTGGAACTGGCCGGCGAGTTCACCGCCAGGTGTTTCATAGCGATGAGCCCGTAGTCGGCTTTTTTGGTGAGCTTGAGCATAGCTGGTCAGAATTCCGACCGGAACAGTCCTACATCATTATCACCCAAGCAGAGACATCCGTCAACTGGAATTGTTTCAACCAGATAGATAACTGCGATCAGAAGTGTCGGGTATTCTTGGGTTTGGAGACCCCATAGAATTCCGCCCAGCGTATGTCATCGGGCGAAAAGTTTGGGTCGCGCAGCACGCGTTGGGTTTCCGGGTCGAGTTCCTCGCGATACCGGGGCTCCAAGTGGGCGAGCATCGCGAGCGCCTCTTTCCCGACGGGCCACCAATTCCCAGGCGGCGCCTCGTTGTCAGCGAGCATCTTCTCCAACGCCTCGACCACCCGACGGTCAGCGCGCCGCCAGGGATGGTCGAACATCCTCGATTGCGCGATTCCTCCCAGCGCGAACACTGCCCAAAACCGCATTCGAACGTCCAGCTCGTCCAGGAGGTCAATTAATGTTGGAACGGCGGGTGCATAACCTAAGGACGCAAGCGACTCTGCTGCCTGTTCGCGGACCGGCTGCGGCTGGGACTTGTCCGCGATCACCCCCACCAGAGCTTTCGCCGCTCGCCGGCCGTCGTTGGGAATCCAACCCAAAGCGCGAGCCGCGGCGTGGCGCCGATGGGGATTGGCATCATGAAGAGCATCGGTGAGCCGTCGAACGACTGCGCGGCTCCCGAAATATTCGATCGTCAGTCCCGTCTCCCATAATTCGATTTCTTCCGTTTGTGCAAAGAACAAATCCATCAGATTCGCAGCGCAGTTATCACCTGCGATCGAGAGCATCTTGGCGGCCAATCCGCGAGCTTGCCAACCCGCCGCCGGACCGAGCATTATGGACCGCAAGGCAGTATCCAGCTGCAGTCCGGTGCGTTCGCATCTGCTTACGAGAGCGTCGAGCTTGGCCGCGCGAAGGCGCATCGATCGGAGATGCTTGCGGATTCTTCTTTCGAGGCGCGCGCGCATCAAAAAGATGATCGCATGCCGGCCGGTTTGCCCAAACGCGAAAATCCCCTACACTGAAGGCACGGAGTCATGTTCATGAAGACAACCCGGGAGCAAGAGCTCGTAGGACGCGTGGGGCAGCGCCGCCAAGTGGTGATACCGCGTCAAGTCTTCGAGACGCTCCATCTCCGGGCGGGAGATCTGGTAGCGTTTGCTGAGCAAGAGAACGGCGTTCTCATCAAGCGAAAGCGATCGGCCGAGTCAGACGAAGAGCTATCGCCCGAAGAGGCTAAGATCGTACGCCGCGGGGAGGCACAGCTCGGGCGCGGCGAGTCAAAGCCGTGGCGCACCGTAAAGAATGCGCTTCCGCGTTGAGGTTTCCAAGCCGAGAAGCAGCTCTCGAAGTTCCCGCGCAAAGTTCGGGACCGCCTCGTCGCAGCGATTGATGAGTTCGAGCGAGAGGACGACTCCGAATGGCGCAATTATCGAATTATCTTCATGAAGTCCTCTGAGCATCGCGTCGTCGAAATCTCAGCGATCCTGATTCGATCCAAGAACACGCACGGCTAAGCCGGAAGCGGCGAAAGAGCATTCTCCAATGCGAACCACTCCGCCCCTATCACATTCCGGCGCCCATTGGCATAGAGGCTGCGCCCTCGCCTACGAAATCCACGGGTCGGGACCGCCCGTCGTTTTCATACAGGGCCTGGGCATCCATAGCGCGGCTTGGAAGCCGCAGATCGATGAGCTGGCCGCGAAATACGAGTGCCTCTCGTTCGATAACCGCGGATTGGGCCGCAGCCAGCCGCGCGGATGCGCCCTGACCATCCAGCAGATGGCCGAAGACACGCTGGCGCTGATGGGCGCGGTTCAGTGGGAATCAGCGCACGTGGTGGGGCAATCGATGGGGGGAGTGATCGCGCTCGAGATGGCGCTGGCGGCGCGCGGACGGGTGCGCAGTCTGACGCTGCTGTGCTCGCTCGCGCGCGGGCGAAACGTTTTTCCAGTGAGCCGCGAAATGATCTGGCGGTGGCTGCGCACCCGCGTGGGCGTCAAATCGCAAAGGCGCAAGGCTCTGCTGGAACTCGTGATGCCGGAATCGGCGCTGGCGAGCTGCGATGCTGCCGCGCTGGCCGCTGAACTGGCGCCGCTTTTTGGTCACGACCTCGCCGATCACGCTCCGGTCTCCGCCAGACAACTCTGGGCTCTGGTCCGGTACGACGCCACCGCGCGCCTTCCCGAACTCGCCGGGTTGCCGACGTTAGTGGTGAACGCCGCGCAGGATCCGATCGCACCGCCGCACGCCGGCCGCGCCATGGCCGAAGCCATCCCCGGCGCGCGCTTTGTCGAAATCGCCGACGCGTCCCACGCCGCCGCCATCCAGCGCGCCGCCGAAATCAACGCACTGTTGCTGGAACACTTCGGGTAATCCTACGAGCTCAGTTATGGACCCGGCGGCTCAGGAAGGCAGGGACATCGCGGGAGCCCTGTATCACGGCCACGATCTCCACGGGCCGGCGTTCGGCGTGATAGATGATGAGGTACGCGCCAACCGGCCAGAACAGGACCGGGTAGGAGGTCAGGTCATCGCGCCGGTGCCCCAGGCCAGGAGCCTGCCCAAGGGCCTCAAACGCATCGAACAGTTTTTCGATCCAGTGGTCGGCAGCGTCGATATTGTCCGCGGCGATGTACTCCCAAATTTCGTCTAGATCGAAATCCGTGTCGACGCTTAGGATGTAGCCGCTCACGCACGTGATTTGCGGCGGGCGGCGGATTTGCTCCGCAACCGGGCACGTGTCTCCACAGGGTTTACGGTCTCGCCGCGATCGAGAGAGGCCAGTCGACGGATA
>Ga0335074_10009398_pt1 | contig 13659 bp, 11 predicted proteins | sample Lox_Sample_23_FD_206715 | JGI IMG/M metagenome (GOLD analysis project Ga0335074, IMG submission 206715) | Soil microbial communities from Loxahatchee National Wildlife Refuge, Florida, United States - Lox_Sample_2.3 | ecosystem: Environmental > Terrestrial > Soil > Wetlands | place: USA...
CCGTTTCTGGCCATGATCATGGCTCCAGCCCCGGGCCGCCAACATGTGTCATTATCGCTTGCACCGTGGAGCGCAATTACATTCGCAGGTGAGGCCGCCCTGGTCCCACGGGACGGAATGGTCCAGGTCGCAGCGGGCCGCGGGCCGACGGCAGCCGGGCGCGGTGCAGGTGGCGCTGCGGGCCCGGATCAGGTGCTGGAGTTTGCGGCTGGGGTGGTAGCCGACCTCGGCGTGCGCATGGTCGCAGGGGCCGCGGCCGACCGGGATCATCTTGATCGGGAGGCCGGGTGGCCAGCCCGGGGCCCGGTGCCGGGCGGCGGGGGCCGGCCGGGCACGCAACCGTGCGCCGCGGCGGTGCCGTCGGGGTTAGCACCTCATCGGAAGGGAGCTCGCGGGCCACCATCCCGCCGTTTCCTGAGGCCTCCCGGAACCGGCGCACGCGTGCCTCGCCGCGGGCGGCCTCCTTCCGCTTCCTGGCTGCTTCGGGGTCCAGCTGCAGGATCAGCTTGTGCGCCGCCGCGCGCACCTCCCCGAACGTCTTCCCCGGCGCCGCCTCAGCCAGGATCGCGTCGGCCTTGGCCGCGTCCGCGTCGCTCAAAATGCTGGTCTCGTCGGCGATGATCCGCAGGTGGACCGGGTGGATCCGCCCGGCGGCCAGGGCGGCGAAGGTGGCGGGCAGCCGCCGGGCCACGGCGGAGGCGTAGTGCATCTGCTCCTTGGCCGACAGCGGGGTCAGGTGCAGCTCGAAGGACGGCTTCGACCGGGGCGAACTCGTCGGCCGGTTTCTTGCCGTCGTGGCGGGCGGCGTACTCCGCGATCGCAGCCAGCTCGGTCCAGGCGGCGTGGGACTCCATCCGCCGGGCCGCGGAGATGATGCCAAGTAGCTGGTCATCCGAGCAGCCGGCCCTGCCCGTCATCCCCCGGATCGGACTCCTCGGCGTCACCTGGCGGAAAGAGAGTCGGACCCTGGGCATGAACCACCGTCCGTTCGGAAGAAAGCTTGGAAATACCCCGTACGAACAGTATAGCGAATTGATGAAAAACATGCTTAGGCGCGAATTTCAGTTCAAGATCAATTTGGCCCGGGATCAGGCGGGGCGCGGGCGACCTCGAAGATCCGCGTCAGCGGACCAGGCGCCGGTGCACGAGGTTCAGCCGGGACGCCCGGTCGCGACGCCGTCACCGGGAAAGCGGGCGGCGATCAGCGACCGGATCAGCTCTTCCACCCCGATGTGGGCCGGAGTCACCCCGGTGCCGCCTGCTTTCGTGCCGACCGGCACGCCCTCGAGGAACCGCCGAGCGGCCAGATCGCCGGCAGCCCGTTCAGATGGCGGGGGAGGAGATGACCTCATACCAGAAGGAGAAGTCGCCCTTGCGATAGCTGGACCCGTCGGATGGATTGCGTCCCTGGCCGAACTTCTCGGGATAGGCGAGCCGGTTTCCCCGGTACATTCCGATCGTGTTGCCGGACATGCCCTCGACGATCTGGCGGGCCAGATTCCCGATCGTGGCGGCGGCGGCGATGGCACCGGTCACGGCCGCCGCGGGCGGAGCGGCCACCGCCAGGCCGAGGATGGTGGCCATCGCGCTCTTCATGACGCTGGAATTCATTTCCTTGGCCAGCCGCGTGGACAGGTCGTCGGTGTCACGGCGGTCCCGCGACACGATGATCGAGATATCCAGGAAGTGGCGCGGATAGCCGTAGTAGAGGAGCATCCCGGACTCGTCGCTGGGTAGCCGGTCGCCGTCGCCGATGCCGGAGAAACGCATGGTCGTCGGCACATAGGCGGCCGCGGGATCGGCGTCGATCACGTTCCCCTGGACGACCACCGCGTCGAGCCGGATGTCGGCTCCGCCGAAGATGTCAAACCACTTCTTGTTGTTGTGTATGAGCACGTCGTGCAATCGCAGCGCGACCGTCTGGGCCTGCGCCCTGGCCCCTTTCCCCCGCTCCTGCCCGGCTCCCTCGAGCACGAGCGAACGGGCCACGGCTCGCGTGTCGGCGGGCTCTTCGATCAGCCAATCGGTCATCCCCACCCCAGAAGTCCGTGCTGTCGCGCCGGTTTCGCTAGCAGTAGGCTACGCCTGCGGCGGGCGTGTGCGGCGGGAGCGCGAATGACGGCACTCGACGATGTTTACCTTTCTCTCGGCGCCTCCTTCATTCCCGAGGAATTGACCGGGAGCCCTCGCGCGGCGCTGGGCGTCGCGGCCCGGGCCGTCCGGAATCTGCGCGGCACCGCGGAAGGCACCGCGAGAGGCACCACGGAAGGCACCACGGATCCCGGGGCCGACCGTCTCGGCCCGGCCCAGGCCTGGCTGGCCGCCGGGTTCGCCGCCCTGGCCCTGGGCAACGTCACCGCCGCGGGCCGGCTGTTCGGCCGGGCCGGCCGTGACGCGCCCCCGGAATCCGCCGAGGCGCTGCTGGCCAGGCTCGCCGACCGGCTCGCCGGGTACACCGGGTATGCGTTCCTCCCCGGCGGAGGGTCGAACCTGCTGCTCACCGAGGCGCAATGCCGCCTGGACGTGCTGGCGCTCTCGGCCGCGCTGAACACGGCCCAGGTGCGGGCGGCCCGCACCGAGCCCTGGTGGCCGCCCCTGGTGACGCTGCTCGGTGAGGTGCTGCCGTGGCGCCGCGGCGTGCTGGGCCCGGAATTCCAGACCGGCCGGATGGTGAGCCCGGACAGCGCCGGGCGCCTGGCCTTCGGCGTGCGGCAGGCCTGCGATCAGCTGGCCGCCGAGGCCAGCGCCGCCTCGTGGCCCGCCCTGGCCGCCTTTGCCCGGCGCACGGTGGCCGAACTCGCCCTGCGACTGGGAGATCCGACCGCGCCCGCGCTGCTCCAGGAGGCGGCCGGCGCCTACGTGGCGGCCGGGTTCCCGGCCGGGCAGGCGGCCTGCGTGCTGCGAGCGGCCGAGTGGATGATCGCGCCGCTCAGCGGACCGGCCACCTTGGACACCGCCGTCATGGAATCGGCGGAAGGCGACTGCGCGCTCCCGCCGGTCTATGAGGCCATGGAAATGCGGCACGTTGACGCCGATAATGCTCCCGCCGCCGGCCTGGCCGAACAGGCCGCCGGGATCTTCGCCGCCCTCGGGTCCGAACGCGGGCTGGCCGCCGTGGCGCTGCACCGGAGCTACGCGGCGTTCTGCCGCGGTGCCTTCGCCGAACAGCGGGCTCATGCCGATGAAGCCGAACGGCGCGCGGGGGCCGCCGCGGACGCGCCCGCGGCCAACGCGGCGGTCGTGCACCGGATCGTGGCCGGCATCGGTGCCGGCGCTCTCGGCGGCCATGACGCCGCGGCCGAGGCCATCGGGCGATGGGGACGGCGATCCGGCAGCTTCACCCAGGCCCTGGGCCTCGGGCTGGTACTCACCAGGCTGGCCCGGTTCTGGCTGGTCCGCCGGGGCGATCACGACCGGGCGAGTGCTTCGCTGTCGTGCGCCGGGCGGCTGTTCACCGCCCTGGGAGCAGCCCAGAATGCCCTGCAGTGCCGGGCGGAAACGGCGCGCGTGCAGGCGGGTCTCGGCCTGCGGACGGCCGCGCAGACCGTGATGCGAGATACCGTCCAGGCCTATCTCGACGATGCCGGCCGCCGGGCCGAAGTGGCCGAAGCGTCGCAGCGCCGCGCCCGCGACCTCACCGGGACGCTGCTCGCCCAGGCGATCGGATCCACCGACCCCGGGGCCTGCGTGGCAGCGGCCGACCTCGCCGAACGCGTGGTGGCGGCGGCCGGGCCCGCGCCGCCCGAGTCGCCGGATGAACTGCTTGCGCAAGGCCGCGGAGCGGAGTTCGAACGCGCCCTGTACGTGGCGCAACTCGGTCGCTCGATACCGCAGGTCCGGTACAGCGCCCACGTTCTCGCCGCGCGCGCGGCGCGCGGAGAGGGCGACACGACCCGCTATGACGCGGAGGTTCACGCGGCACTCGACATCACCGCAGCCATGCCGTTTCCCGATTCGGCCTTCCACCAGGCGGCGGTCCTCGGCCTGGCCCGCCGCTACGCCGAGGCCGAGGCGGCCTACACCAGGTACCTCGACGGCGGCGGGCATGACGTGCAGATGGCCGACTTGATCGAGCCGATGCACAGGTTCGCGGCGGCGGGCAGCGCCGCGCTGGAGGCCCGCGCGCATGCCAACGACCGTGACGCGGCGGCGTTCTTCGCCCACATCCGCCGGTTCAGCCGCGCCGCCAGCCACCTGGCCGCCGTCGAACGTGTCGCCGGGCCCGCGTGGTGGAAAAAGGAAGACCAGCCCTGGGCGGCCCGCGCCCTGGCCGGCGAGATCGCCGAGGGACTCGGCGACGTGCCCGCCGCGCTCGGCGCCTACGACGAAGCGCTCGAGCTGATAGAGACCGATCTCGGCCGTCTGCTGCGCGATGATCAGCGCACCGCGTTCGCGAACCGGCGTGACGCCCGCGGCGTCTACCTGGCCTCGGCCCGCGCCGCGTACGCCCGCGCGCCCGGCTCGGATGCCGATGCCTTCAACCGGGCCGAACGCGGCCGGGCGCGCGCGCTGACCATGCTGGTCACCGGGACCGACCGGGCCAGCAAGCTGTCCGGGCCTGACCTGGCCCTGATCCGCCGCTGGCGGGAGACCGCGGCCAGAGCCGACGCGCTGGCCAGCGCCGAGGCCCTCTCGGCCGCACCCGCTTCCAGCCCCCTGGCGCGGGAGGCAGCAGGCGTGCGGGCGGCACTGGCCGCCCTGGACGACGAAGTCCGCCGCCGGCAGGCGGTGCTGGCGCCGGTGCTCAACCCCAGCGCCGATCCGGTCACCGCCGACGAGCTCAGCGGCCTGCTCCAACCCGGGACGCTGCTGCTCAGCTGGGTTCAGGTCGACGACGACCTCATGGTGTTCGTCCTGCCCGCCGGCCGCGGCCCGCGCTGCCATCGGCACACCGTCCAGGCCGACGACTTCACCGCCATGCTCAACCGCTTCGCGCGGGCCTGCCGCGAAGGCGCGCCCTGGCAGGACGCGGCGGCGGACGTGGCCCGCCTGCTCATCGCGCCGTTCTCCGCCGAGATCGCGGACGCGGCGGCGCTGGTGGTGGTGCCCTTCCTGGCCGGCCACCGGGTACCGTTCCACCTGCTGCCGCTCGGCGGCCAGGCCGTGGGCGCAGGCCGGCCGGTGTCCTGCGTGCCGGCCACGGGCATCATCCGGCACCTGACCGCCCGGCGGCCGTCCGGCCGGGCGGCCGCCTCGCGGCTGATCGTCGGCAATCCGGCCGCGATGGCCTGGACGCCGCCCGGAGACGGGCCCCCCGAGCGGTACGATCCGCTGCGGTTCGCCGAGACCGAGGCGCGCGCCGTGGCCAGGCCCGGCGACGTGTGCCTCATCGGCGCCGAGGCGACCAGGCAGCGCGTCCTGCCCGAGATCAGCCGGCACCGGATCCTGCATTTCGCCACCCACGCGCACGTGACGGCCGGCGCGGCGCAGCTGTCCGCCATGCTGCTGGCCGAGGGCCAGGCACTCAGCGTCGCCGACCTGCTCGGCCACGGCATTTCCGCGGAGCTGGTCGTGCTCAGCGCATGCGATACCGGGACCGGCACCCTCACCGACGGAGACGAGGTGGTCGGGCTGACCCGCGGGCTGTTCGCCGCCGGCGCGGACCAGGCCGTGGTCAGCCTCTGGCCGGTGAACGACCTGTCCACCTGCCTGCTCATGCGCCGGTTCTACCGTCAGCTGGCCGAGGCGGGCGCCGCCGAAGCGCTGCGCCGGGCCCGCGGCGAACTCGCCGGGATGGACCGGGACCAGCAGGTCGACGAGCTGCTCCTGCTCCAGGAGGAGCTGGCCGGGCATGAGGCACCCCGGGCCGTGGTGGAAACCGTCGGCCGGGCCGTGGCCGCGCGCCGCGGCGGCGGACCGGGCGGACCGTCGGCCGACTACCGGCATCCTCGCTTCTGGGCCCCGTTCGTCCATCTCGGGATCCCGTAAGGCCCAGCCTGCGCCGCCTCGAGGTGAGTCGCCGTCGGCTCATATGCGTCGCCGTCCGGGATGCTCCTGACCGCCCGGACACAGTCACCGACGTGACGGCCCGCCCCCGCCGCGGATAGATCGAAGGCTGAAAAAGCCCCGTGCCGCAGGCAGAGGAAAACACCGGAACGGCATGATTCGGCAATGTTTCACATCCAGACTTTGGAGTGCGGCACTTTTCTAGAGCCGTCCCATAGGGGCGAAAAGGGTTAACGAATCGGGCTTCTCGGCGACACCTATCTAAGTTTCCGCAGGTAGAAAAGCGTCGAGCGACAGTCAGAGTGACATAAGCGGGCCAAAGTCCGGTCCGCCCCGCATGACCAAGCGGTTCGTCACCCCTCGGCACTCAGTCCGCATGGATAACTGTAGAAGCATCCACCTCATCAACAACAGAAACCCCAGATTTCACAATAAGCACTATTTAGTGGTTTATGGTGCACCCGCGTTGAGCAATGAACATGGACATGCTTATTCTCACTAAATGGCTAGCTGATCTACAGCAAGAGGAGAAAGCCCGATGAGATCCAAACGCGTGTTTACCCCACGTAGGCAGGAGGTGACCGTCGCGGGTCTCACTCGCTAGCCATGGCGGTCCCGGCCAGGTGTTCGCAGCACGAGGCCGGGACCTTTGTCGGACCGACCCTAGGAGGAATCCCCGACATGTCCAGTATCCCCGTCGCCGGACTGGCGAAGACCTTGATGGTGGTCACGATTTCGCTGCACCCCGCCGCGCATCACACCGCCGCCAGCTACACCGTCCGGTCAGGCGATAGCTTGTCAGTGATCGCCGCCCGCGCCTACGGCGACAGTGCCGACTGGCCCGCAGTGTGGTGGGCCAATCGCCACCAGGTCGCCAACCCGGACATGATCGCCGCAGGCCAGCGGCTGCAGCTGCCGGCCAGCGGCCACGTGCCGGCCTGGATGGCCAAGGCCGCCGCGAGGGCTGCGGGAGCCGCCCCGACGGCGTCGGCCAGCGCGCCGTCGGCCGGATCTGACGCTGCCCAGCAGGCCGCCCCGGCCGCCTCGGTCTCCCCGGCCTCCCCCGAAGGAGCGGACTGGGCCGCCATCGCGGCGTGCGAGTCCGGCGGTAACTGGAGTACCGACACCGGCAACGGCTTCTACGGCGGCCTGCAGTTCACCGAACAGACCTGGCTCGCCAACGGCGGCGGCCAGTACGCGGCCTCAGCCAACCTGGCCACGCCGGCCCAGCAGATTGCCGTGGCCCAGCAGGTCCTCGCGACCCAGGGCATCGGCGCCTGGCCGGTGTGCGGATAGGAGCAGCCGAACATCACCTGCCTGCACCCGGAGCACGTCGGCCGGGCAGGCAGGTGATGTGTTTCTAGCCGGGCTCCTCGGCGTCTGGGCCGGATCGGGGAGCCGGGTCCTGGGGCATGAACCACCGTCCGTTCGGAAAAAGCCTGGAAATAACCCGTGCGAAGAGCACAGCGTATTGATGACAGGGCCCGGCCCGGCCCGGCGTAGCGGCACGCGGCTCGGTGTCCATTCCCCGCCGATCACCGCGTCGCCACTCACGCTGACCATACGAGCGCGCAGATCCTCGGCTAAGGTGGCCAGGGTTCCGTCCCATAGCCGTGCACTGCCTAGCCTGGAGTGGCAGATGACGCGAATCAACGGAGATCAGTGCGTGCAGTCCGAGGTCCTCGAGGGCCTGGCGACGGCCGTCAATCACCGTCGCTGGTTCGTCGAGCTGGCCTTGCCGCACCTCGGCGATGACCCGATCGAGATCGGCAGCGGCCTGGGCGACTACGCGCTGGAATGGGCCCCGCACTTCAGCCGCTTCACCGCGACCGAAGCCGACCCCGGCCGGCTGGTGGCGCTCAAGGAGCGACTGGCCCGGCACGACCGCGTGGACATCCGGCAGATGCTGCTGCCCACCGACGAGGTGAACACGTACTCCGGTGCGGTGTCGTACAACGTGCTCGAGCACATCGAGGATCACGTCGCCGCGCTGCGGAGCATGGCGCGGCTGGTCCGGCCGGGTGGCCGGATCGTCCTGATCGTGCCGGCCTTCCCATTCGCCATGAGCCCGGTGGACATCGCGACCGGGCACGTGCGGCGGTACACCAAGAAGACCATGCGCAGCGCGCTGACCGAGGCCGGGCTGACCATCGAGCACCTGCACTACGCCAACGCGCTCGGCCTCATCGGGTACTACCTGGCCACCAGCGTGTTCCGGCTGACCCCCAAGGAAGGGCCGATGGTCAAGCTGTACGACCGGCTCGTCCTCCCGGTCACGCGCGCCGCCGAACGCCTGGTCCGCCCGCCCTTCGGCCAGTCCGTGTTCGCGGTCGCCCGCGTACCGGACCAGCGGGAGGACCGGTCCGTCAGCGGTGCCGGGGCGGCGCCAGGTCAGAACGGCCAGTGATCACGAACCAGGTGATCAGCGCGGCGACCAGCGCAGGGGCGACGGGCTGGCCGGGAACCAGGGCCAGCACCCCCAGGCACAGCAGCGCCGCGACCGCGCCGCGGATGGCCAGCCGCACTGGCCGGCCATAACGGATCCGGGTCGGCAGCTGCCAGGTACAAGCGGCGAACAGCGCACCGGGCCCGACCGGCCCCGCCGACTCAGACGGCAGGTCGGCGTCGGCGCCCGGCCCGAGCACCCGGGACACCACGGCCAGCGGCATGGTGTTACCGGCCGCGGCCACCACGTCGGCGTACGCCTCGCTGCGTCCCCACGGCGTGCGCAGCGTGACGTAGGCCGCCGTGGCGGCGGTGTACCGGGCGACGTCCCCGCCGTCGGCCCGGTCCGGGTGGGTGGCGGTCGCGGTGGCGCGCCAGGCCGCGCGGACCTGCTCGTCGGTCAGGTCGGGACGGGTCGGCAAGCCGAGCGCGCCGAACGGGTTCGTGCTCACCACAGACCTCCGGCCAGGCATCAGATGTGACGATTGTTCCGCCGTGACGAACCTGCGGCAGGGAGTGACGAAATGCGTAAGCGCATCGTCATGATCACTATCTGTCAGGGCTCGGCCGAATCGGCTTCGGCCGACGGTGCCGCCGCTACCGCCGGGACCGGCGCGCCGCCCGGGCGGTTCTCGGTGATCCAGCCGTCCATGCGCTCCCACCAGCCGAACAGCCACTGCAGCTGCGCCTCGTGATCGGCCTCGCGCGGCACCTGGTCGAACGGGACCCGCCACCACCTGGCCCGGATGACCTGGTCGACCGGGAACCGGCGCCACACGTCGCCCAGGGACGAGATGGTGTCCAGCCCGACATGCGCCACGAAGATCACGTCGGCGTCCGGGCAGGCCTTGATGGCGGCCAGCGTCCCGCCCGGCCGAGGCGGCAGCAGGTTGGGCATCTGAGCCGCCCGCAGCGCCAGGTCACCGCGGCCCGCGTGCTCCAGCCGCCGGATGCCGCGGCGCCAGCGGCTGGGTGTCCAGTTGCCGCCCTCGGGGAAGATGACCAGCGCGCCGTCCTGGTCCAGGCCGCGGGCCAGCCGCTCGATCTGGTCGGTGAAGATGCTCTCCCCGGTCTGGCGATGCTGGATGAACACGTTGGGCAGCCGGTTGCCCAGCACGTCCACGCTGGGGTCGAACTGCAGCGCCGCCTTCATCACCACCCGCGGCCGGCGCCCGTAGACGCTCAGCAGCTGGTGCACGAGCAGGAACGAGTCACCCGGCCCGGCGTGCCGGGACAGCACGATGGCCGGGCGGGTCAGCCGGGCGGCCAGTTCGTCGCCGGTGAGCTCCGGCTCGTCGATCTCGGCCCGCAGGCCGTACGTCCGCTCCGCCCCCCGGTACAGCGCGTCCAGGAACCACCGGACGATCCGGTAGTGCCTGCTCTGATACGGCTCGGTGTGCAGCCGCCCGCCGAACCCGCTGACGATCCACAGCCCGAACAGCATGACCAGCGCCACGATCTCCGCGGTCAGCCAGACCACCACGAACAACACCAGCCGCAGGTTGCGCATCCGGCCCGCCCGCAGCAGCCCGGCCAGCCCGAACAGCAGCGCGAGCAGCAACAGCAACGGCGACAGCACGATCAGCCCGAGGGCGAGGACGATCACCATCGGAGCCAGCACCAGCCGGCGGACCAGCCTGGGTGGGAGCATGCCACGCCCTCCGGTCGGACTGAGGCCAGGTTACTGCCTGGCCAGCGCGGCCAGGTAACCCGCCGACGCCACGTAGGCCCGCTCGATGCTCTGCCTGACCCGGTTCTTATCCCGGTACCGGAACTGCGCCGATCCCGCCGGGAGGCGATCGCCGCCGGTCGGCAGCACATGCACCCGGACCCCGGACGGCAGCGAGGACATCTCCTCGTGAAACCGGTGCCGCCGCGCGATCTCGAACGCCACCAGCCCCACTTCCCACGGCCGGGTCGGTACCGCCAGCGCGCTCTCGATCCGCCCCACCTGCAGCACGTACACGGTAGAGGCGCCGAGCGCCACGGCCCGCCCGACCGGGATCGAGTCGACCAGCCCGCCGTCGAAGTAGTGCTCGCCGTCGATCTCCACCGGCGGCAGCAGCCCGGGCACCGCGCACGACGCCATCACCGCGGGCACCACGGGCCCGCCGGAAAACCACCGCGCGCTCGCGCTCTCGATTCCCGCCGCCACGCACTGGAACGGCAGCTTCAGGTCCGCGAAATCGCCTCCGGACAGCGAGGACTCGAGCAGCCGGCGCAGCGGCTCGAACGAGTGCAGGTGCGTGCCCGAGCGCACCAGCCGCACCGCCCGGCCCCACAGCTTCTCGCTGAACACCAGCCGCAGTTCCTCGCCCTGCCACATCCGCGCCAGCCGCGCTGCCGCCCCGGAAGGGTCGGCCGCCACGAACGCGCCGTTCAGCGCGCCGATGGAGGTACCCACCACCAGGTCGGGCCGGATGCCCGCCTCGGACAGCGCCCGCAGCATGCCGACCTCGTGGGCGCCCAGCAGCCCGCCGCCGCCGAGCACGAACGCGACCGTCATGTAAACCCCGCCGGATCGTCAGCCCGAGCGACGCGAACTGCTCGAACGGCCGGTGGTACCCGCGCTCGATGTGGTGGATGCCGCGCAGCACCGACGGCCGGTCGGCCACCGCCGCGGCCAGCACGGCGGAGAACCCGGCCCGGACGTCGGGCAGGGTCACGTCGGCCCCGCGCAGTTTGGACACGCCCCTGATCACCGCCGAATGGACGGAGTTGGTGTCGTGGAACCGGCACGCGGACCCGCCCAGGCAGGCCGCGAACGTCTCGATCTCGCAGCCCAGCTTCTGCAGCGCCGGAACGTACACCAGCCGGTTCTCGAACACCGTCTCGTGCAGCACGGACATGCCCTCGGCCTGGGTGAACAGCACCATCAGCGGCTGCTGCCAGTCGGTCATGAACCCGGGGTGCGTGTCGGTGTGCACCGCCGCAGCGCGCAGCCCGTCCGGCGCCGACGCGGTGATCCACTCGTCGGTGATGTCGATCTGCGCGCCCATCCGGGCCAGCGTGGTGATCGCCGTGACCAGGCGGTCCTGCGGACAGCCGTGCACCCGCACCTCGCCCCGGCTGATCAGCCCGGCCACCAGGTAGGAGAACGCCTCGATCCGGTCGCCGGCCAGCCACCGCGCCGCGCCGCGCAGCCGCGGCACGCCCTCGATGACGATCCGCCGGTCCGGGCTGAGCTCGATGTGCGCGCCCATCCGCTGCAGGAACAGCGCGAGTTCCACCACCTCGGGCTCGGTGGCCGCGTTGCGCAGCACCGTCTTGCCCTCGGCCTGCACCGCGGTCAGCAGCACGGTCTCGGTGGCGCCGACGCTGGGGTAGGGCAGGTCGATGCGCGCGCCGTACAGCCGCGACGCCCGCGCGCTGATCCCGGCCGGGCCCGCCACCACCTCGGCGCCGAGCGCCTGCAGCGCCGCCACGTGGAAGTCGACCGGCCGCCGCCCGATGGGATCGCCGCCCACCAGCGGGACGAACGCCTCGCCGGTCCGGTGCAGCAACGGTCCCAGCATGAGGATGGGGATCCGGTTCAGCCCGGTGAAGGCTTCGGGCACCCTCGGTTCCACCGCCGGCCCGGGCGCGACGGTGATCTCGGCGGCCGAACGGACCACCTGATAGCCGATGGCCTCCAGCATCGCCGCGGTGATGTCGACGTCGCCGACCTCCGGCGCGTTCCTGATGGTGCTGGGCCCCTCGCCCAGCATCGCCGCGACCATGTGCTTGGTCACCGCGTTCTTCGACCCGCGCACCGTGATGTCGCCGCGCAGCGGCCCGGACGGCTCCACCTGCCAGGTTTCGGTCACGCTGACCACTGTAGGGCCGCCGCTTGAGGTAACAGTCGGGAAATGGCAGACATGGCAGGCCACGGGTGCGCTAGCGTGGGTCGACCCTGGGGGGAACTGGGCGAGTTCGGCCTGCAGTGGGCTCCCAGCGGCACCGAAACCCCGAGTGACGAGGAAGAACACGCCCATGGCCGCCACGCTGAACGAGATCCTGCTGACTCCCGACACCCAGCCGAGCGTCGTCGCCGACTGCATGACCCTGATCGAGCAGGAGGTGGCGGGCAAGTCCGGGATCTCCGGCACCGCAGTCAAGCTCGCGTACAAGACGGCCAAGACGTTCGCCAAGGGCTACCTGCAGGCCACGGTGGAATCCCTGCTGCCCGACCTGGTGACCCAGCTCGAGCCGTACTGGGCGGACTTTTCCGCGTCCGGCGGGTCCGGCTTCGACGACTACCTGGCCAAGCACAGCGACGCGGTTTCCGAGTCGCTGCTGTCGGTGACCGACGCGCGCGCCAAGATCTCCGACCGCCCGGTGATCATCAAGGCCTACGGCACCGTCCGCGGCGGCGCCGCCAAGCACATCACGGCCGCGCTGCCCAACGTCGGCGCGCTGGTGCAGAAGTACGCCGGCTAGGTCACCCGCACGTCGTCCAGCGGCTCGAGCGCGGCCGCCGGTTCGGCGGCACCTGCCGGCTCGGCGGCGCCTGCTGGCTCGGCGCGGCGCCACGGCCGCCTGGTGGCCAGCCAGTAACCCGCGCCCGTCACCAGCACCGCGCCCATGGCCCAGGCCAGCGGGTACGTCCCGACGCCGACGTACTTCAGGCCCGAGGCGAAGATCACGAAGGTGATGGCCGGCCGGATGTACCTGTCCGGGGCCCGTGCGGACAGCAGCGAGCCGACCAGCACGGCGGGCACGCTGCCGACGATGATCGAGGCGGTCACGCCGAACTCGACGTGGCCGAAGGCCAGCGCCCCCAGCGCCGCGGCCGCGGTGAGCGGCACCGCCTGGGTCAGGTCGGTCCCGACCAGCTGGCCCGCCGACAGCAGCGGGTAGGTGAACAGCAGCAGCACGATCATCAGCGAGCCCGATCCCACCGAGGTCAGGCCGACGATCAGCCCGCCGGCCATGCCGATCAGCACGGTCGGCACGGGCCGGATCCGCACCTGCGCCACCTTCTCGGTGCGCGGCCCGGACTTGCGGTCCATGAAGAACCGCACCACCATGGCCACCGCCCCGGCCAGCAACGCGGCGCCCAGCGCGATCTCCACGTTCTGCTGGCTGGCCGAGGCGTTGCCGAGCAGGCGCAGCAGGTACGCGCCGAGGAACGCCATCGGCACCGAGCCGACCGTCATCAACCCCACCAGCCGCAGGTTGACCGTGCCCTTGCGCAGGTGCACCGCGGCCCCGACCGGCCGCATCACGACCGCCGCGACCAGATCGCTGGAGATGGCGGCGGCCGGCTTCACGCTGAACAGCAAGATC
>Ga0335074_10009401_pt1 | contig 13658 bp, 10 predicted proteins | sample Lox_Sample_23_FD_206715 | JGI IMG/M metagenome (GOLD analysis project Ga0335074, IMG submission 206715) | Soil microbial communities from Loxahatchee National Wildlife Refuge, Florida, United States - Lox_Sample_2.3 | ecosystem: Environmental > Terrestrial > Soil > Wetlands | place: USA...
ACGGCCGGTTTAGGACATTGAGGCGGATCTCTTCTTTCACCACGTCGACCTGGTTCCGGAGGTTTTCCTCGGTGATCGCGAGCGATCCCATCCGGTCGGCTTCCAAAAAGAGGGCGAGCTCGAGGCCAGAAGGAGGCAAGGCCTCGTAGTAGCTCGTGACCTCGGAAAAAGTAGTCCCGTTCATCAGGCCGCCCGCCGACTCGACGAGCTTGATATGCTCCACCTTCCCGACGTTTGCAGAGCCCTGGAACATCATGTGCTCGAAAAGGTGGGCGAAGCCGGTCCTGCCTTCGGGCTCGGTCCGGAAACCTACGTCGTAAACCACGGCAACTGCCACAAGGGTGGCGGTGGGGTCGGGCACGCTGAGGACGGTGAGCCCGTTGGGCAACGTACTGCGCTCGACGCGCTGCCCCGTCCGACGCGCCGGTGCCATGGGACCGAGGTTAGCCCCCGCCCGGACGAGAGCTCAGCTTTGTCGGGACTTTTGCGACCACGATGTCGGGCCTGCCCCGGAGCGCGCCGCTCAGGACGGTGTCGAGATGGTTGTGGAGGAAAAGGTAACGGAGCCGGTCGGGCACGACCACGGGCACGAGGACGACGATGTGCCGGCGACGATGGCGGTGCAGGTCGTCGATGAACTCGACGATCGGGTTGACAACCGAGGCAAATTCGGTATGCAGCACATGCAGGGGTACGCCCGGCGACCAGCGGGCCCATTCTTCTTGCAGCTTGCGTTCACTGTCGGCGCTGTCGCCCTCGGGTTCCTCGAGCACGACGCGCACTGCAATTACCTCGTCGCTCAGGGAGATCGCTTCGGAAAGGGCGTTTTCGGCTGACTTGGAGATGCCCGCCAGCGGTACAACGACGAGGGTCTCGCGCCGCCGAGGCTTTGCAGGGGACTTGCCCAGGCCGAGTGCCACTGAGGCCGCGGCATAGTACGCGTGGACCCGGGTGAACAGCCACATGAACAGCGGGACTGCGACGACGACGACCCACCCGCCGGCGGCGAACTTGGTTATCAGGAATACGGCGGTCGCAACCGCAGTGGCAAAAGCGCCCAGAGCGTTGACCGTCGCCCTGTGGCGCCATCCTTTGGGCCGCTCCTTGAACCAGTGCACGACGAGGCCCGTCTGGGAAAGCGTGAACCCCGTGAAGACCCCGATCGCGAACAGCGGGATGAGCTCGAGAGTGTTGCCGTTTACTGCGATGAGCAGGGAGCCGGACATCAGTGCCAGGGCCCATATCCCGTGTGCAAAAACCTGGCGGTCGTCGCGGAGCGAGAAGAGGTGAGGGAGGTAGTTGTCACGTCCGAGCAGGCTGGCAAGGACTGGTAGCCCTCCGAAGGATGTGTTCGCCGCCAACGCGAGCACGAGCGTGATGCTGAGGGAGACCACGTAGTAGGCCCAGTGTCTCCCGACGGCCATCGCCATGATCTGGCTGAGGACGGTCTGGTTGCTCCGTGGGCCGATATGCCACCGCCGCGCCAGTACGGCGAGGCCGATCAGCATGATGCCGAGGATCACCCCGAGCAATAGCTCTGTCCGCTTGGCACGCGCCTGGCGTGGCGGCTTGAACAAGGGCACCCCGTTGGCAATCGCCTCGACGCCGGTGAGCGCAGAGCAGCCCGAAGAAAAAGCCTTGAGGATAAGGAGTATGCCGACGGTCTCGAGGCCTTTGGCCGGCATCAGCGATCGGCCCGGTTGGGCGGCGTGGAGGGCGAAGGGGTGCACGAGGCCGATCACGATTATTGCCAGGAGGCCCACGATGAACACGAGCGTGGGCAGCAGGAAAGCCCGGGCGCTGGCACCGAGCCCGCGAAGGTTGAGCAGCGTGACGACGGCGAGTACGCCGAGGCAAATGGGGACGGTGTCGGGTTGTGCGCCCGGGAAGGCGGAGGTGAAGGCACCTACGCCCGCCGCGATCGACACCGCGACCGTCAAGGTGTAGTCGACGACGAGCGAGGCTGCCGCCAAAAGGCTTGGTCGGGCGCCAAGGTTTGCACGCGAAACTGCGTAAGCCCCCCCGCCGCCCGGGTAGGCGTCGATAACTTGCCGGTAGGAGAACACGAGCACCACGAGGAGCCCGACGATGGCGATCGTCAGTGGCAAGATGTCCTTGAGCGCCGCAACGCCGGCAGTTGCCAGCACTACGACGATCGCCTCTGGCCCGTAGGCGACCGAAGTCAGCGCGTCGAGAGAGAGGGCCGAAAGTCCCTCTACGGGGCTGATTTGCTCGGACTCGACGTCGCGGGCTCGCAGCGGCGGGCCGATAAGGAGCAGCCGCAGCGACTTGAAGGCATCAGAAGCCCTCGACCGCCGTTCTTGCATGGCCGACAACCTAGGGGCTGGGCCGGGCAACTCCCCTTTGACCGGGCCGAGGCGGGAGCCCCTCGGCGGGGGAGTGCGGTACTAGCTGAGCGCCATGGCTGCGTACATGGCTATCCCGGCCGCCATCGCGCCCTCGTCGATCGTCATCTTGTTGGAGTGATTGGGCGCAGGCTTGTCCTCGCCGGGAGGCGCCGCACCGAGGAACGCGATGCAACCCGGCACCTTTTCGAGCACGTAGGACCAGTCCTCGGCCCCCATTAGCGGCGAAGCCATCTCGTCGGCGCGGCCGGGCCCGAGGGCGCCACGAGCGACGTCGAGGGCGCGCTGTGCTTCGGCGCCGTCGTTGACAGTCACCGGGTAATTGTCCTGAGGCGACGAGATCTCCGCAGTGCACATGTGAGCGGCGGCGATGTGTGCGGCGACTTCTGCGAGCCGCTCGAGGACGAGGTCCCTCGTCTGGGGCGAAAGTGCGCGGACGGTTCCGTCGAGTACCGCAATCTCGGGGACCACGTTGAACGTCGTCCCCGCGGACACCCTGGCGACGGTGACTACGGCCGGGTCGAACAGCGGGACCCGGCGAGTGACCATGGCCTGGAGGCTCGTCACTATCTCGCATGCAACGGGTATGGGGTCGACCGTGTCGTGGGGCATCGACGCATGGCCGCCCCGGCCTCTCACGACTACCCGGAACTTGTCAGACGAGGCCATCATCGTCCCTTTCCGGGTGTGTACCGATCCCGAGGCAAATATCGGCGTTATATGGAGGGCGAAGGCGCGGTCGACTCTGCCGTGGAGCTCGAGCAGCCCCTCCTCCAACATGACCCTGGCGCCGGCATGGCCTTCCTCCCCCGGCTGGAACATAAAGATCACACGGCCGCGCACTTCGCCGCGCCGGTGCGAGACGAGCTTGGCGGCTCCTGCCAGCATCGCCACGTGGGCGTCGTGGCCACACGCGTGCATCACTCCCTCGACCTCGGACGAGTACGGCAACCCGGTATCTTCGGGCATCGGCAAAGCGTCCATGTCCGCCCGCAGCAATGTCGTCGGGCCGGGTTGGCCGCCCTCGAGCACCGCCACGACTGAACTGAGCGCGCTGCCGGTGGACACCTCGAGGCCGAGGCCACCAATGGCTTCGAGCACCAGCTGCTGGGTGTGAGGCAGGTCGAGGCCGAGCTCGGGGTGAGCGTGGACGGCCCGGCGCAGCTCCGTTGCAGCGGGGAGGAGGTCGCATGCCTCCCTCAGCGTGCTCGGCGTGCCCAGTGCGCCTTCCGCCATCTCGAGCGACTAATGGCCGGCGATCGAGTGAGGCTCGTAGGGCGCCTCGAGTGCCTCGATCTCCTCGGGGGTCAGTTGGAGCGAGAACGCCCCGAGAGCGTCCTGTAGCTGTTGGCCGCTCGTGACGCCGAGGATCGGTGCGCTGACGACGGGCTTGCTCAGCAACCATGCGAGAGCGACCTGAGCCCTGCTGGCACCGCGCTTTTCCGCCACGGAGGCAACGGTGTCGACCACCGACTTGTCGCTGTCCCTGTAGAGGCGCTTGCCGAACTCGTCGGTCGCGCTGCGCGAGGTTGTGGCGTCCCAATCCCGCGTCAGGCGCCCTCGGGCCAGGGGGCTCCATGGGATGACCCCGATGCCCTCGTCGGCGCACAAGGGCAGCATCTCCCGCTCTTCTTCGCGGTAGAGCAGGTTGTAGTGGTCCTGCATGGTTACGAACCTCGCCCAACCGTGAGCCCGCGAGGCATGGAGCATCTTGGAGAACTGCCAGGCGTACATGGACGAGGCCCCGATATAGCGAGCCTTGCCCGCTCTGACGACATCGTTGAGAGCTTCGAGGGTTTCCTCCACCGGGGTCGCCGGGTCGAAGCGGTGGATCTGGTAGAGGTCGACGTAATCCGTCCCGAGGCGCCGCAGGCTGTTGTCGATCTCGGCCAGCACGGCTTTGCGGCTGAGGCCGGCGCCGTTGGGCCCGTCGTGCATGCGGCCGTGGACCTTGGTCGCGAGCACCAGCTCTTCCCTGTTGGCGTGAGCCGCGAGCACCTTGCCGACTATCTCCTCGCTGCTACCGGCGGAGTAGACGTTGGCAGTGTCGAAAAAGTTGATGCCTGCGTCGAGGGCCTGCCTGATTATCGGCTCCGCCTTCGCCTCGTCGAGGCTCCAGGGGTGCCCGCCCCGCCCCGGCTCGCCGAAGCTCATGCACCCGAGGCAGAGCCTCGAAACATCCAACCCGGTGTGCCCCAGCTTGACGTAGTCCACCGACCCACCTCCGTTTGCTAGCGCGCGCTCGGCTTCAAGACGCGATGTCTGCCCCAAGGTATGCCATACGGACACGGTCGTCGCGCAACAAGTCACCCGCAGGGCCGGAGAGCACGACACGGCCCGTCTCGAGCACATAGCCCCTGTCCGCCAGTTCGAGTGCCTTGGCGGCATTTTGCTCGACCAGCAGGACCGTGACCCCCTGTTCCCGGATGGTCCGCAGGATCCCGAAGATGACCTGGACTATGAGCGGTGCGAGCCCCATAGAAGGCTCGTCCAGCAACAGTAGCCGGGGCTCTGCCATCAGGGCCCGGGCGATAGCGAGCATTTGTTGTTCCCCGCCCGAGAGGTTGCCGCCCAGTTGCTTGCGGCGTTCCTTCAGGATCGGGAACAGGCCGTAGGCCCGCTCGAAGCCACCGGCGGCGGCGCGCGGCTTGTGGAAGGAGCCTATTTCGAGGTTTTCGAGCACGGTCATCTGAGGGAAGATGCGCCGGCCCTCGGGTACGTGGCTGATGCCGAGCTCGACGATCGTATGCGCCGCGAACCGCGAGATGTCGACGCCTTCGAAGCGCAACGTGCCCGAATAAGCGTGGTGCAGCCCCGATATCATCCGCAGGGTCGTTGTCTTGCCTGCACCATTTGCGCCGAGGAGCGTGACGATCTCACCCTTTTCGACCGAGACGGTGAGGTCGTGCAATGCCGGCACAGCCCCGTAACGGACTTCGGCGCCGGTGACATCGAGCATCGCCATCAGCCGCCCCCGCCCTCATCCTCGCCGGCTTCAGCGGTAGGACCGTCGGCGGCGCCGCTCCCGCCCGCTGTGCTGTCGCCTGCGGTGCTGCCTCCGGTCGTGGTGTTGCCGGTCGTGGTGTTGCCGGTCGTGGTGTTCCCGGTGGCGTCGTCCTCGGCCGACCCCAGGTACGCGCTGATGACGACCGGGTCGTTTTGGATCCGGGCAGGCGAGCCCTCGGCTATCACCTGGCCGAAGTTGAGCACGATGATCCGGTTTGCCACGGACATGACAAGTTTCATGTCGTGCTCGATCAGCAGCACCGTGATACCGAGATCGTTGACGATCTTGCGGACCAGCTCGGCGAGCTCGATCTTTTCGGCTGGGTTCGTCCCGGCAGCCGGCTCGTCGAGCAGCAAGACCTCCGGCCCCGTAGCGAGGGCGCGCGCGATCTCCAGGCGGCGCCGCCCGCCGTAGGGCAATGTGCTCGACAGATGGTTGGCCCATCGGCTCAACCCGACGAAGCTGAGGAGCTCGAGGGTCTTGAGGTCGCCCTCATGCTCCTCGCGCCGCGCCCGCGGCGAGCGGAGCATCGCCCCGACCGGCCCCGTATGTTGCCTGGCCTCGACGCCGATCTTGACGTTTTCGAACGTCGTAAGCGCGCTGAACATGCGCGAAGTTTGGAATGTCCGGGCGACGCCGAGGCGGCTCACCTTGTAAGGCCGGAGCCCGATGACGCCGACGGTGTGCCCGGACTTGCCCGTGAACAGGATGGACCCCTGCTGGGGGTGGTACACGCCCGTCAGGCAGTTGAACAAGGACGTTTTGCCTGCGCCGTTAGGGCCTATCACGGAGAGTATCTCTCCCCGGTGCAGTTCCAGCGACACGTCGTTGAGGCTCGTGACGCCGCCGAAACGGAGGGTCACGTGTTGTACGGAAAACAACACGTCAGCTGCGCCGGGGGCGCCGGTTTGGGGGGCCAGGGGCTCCGCTGCGCTCACCTCAGGCCCTCACTCCGTCTCGGGGCCGACGTAGCCCGGGTCGTCCAGGGACAGCTCCCCATAGGTCCCGGGGAGCTCGCCGACGGTGGCGGCAGAGGTTATCCGCACCGGGCCGCCGGGCGGAGGCGGGTGGCCGATGCCTTCCTCGGTGAGAAGGATCTCCCTGCGCCGCCTGCGCGAGGGGATCATCCCCTGGGGCCGGAAGATCATGAGCAGGATCAGCAGCGCCCCGAGGTAGATGAACTCGTCCTGGGAGTTGTAGCCCGAGAACTGGCGGTAATTGAGGTACTGGGGCAACCACTGGATGAAGAACGCGCCCACCACCGCACCGGCTATCGAGCCCATCCCCCCGAAGATGACGAACACCAGGACGAGGATGGAGGTCTGGACGAGGAAGTCGTACGGCACGAGGCTCTGTACCTGGCTTGCGTAGAACACGCCGGCGAAGCCCGAAGTCGAGGCCCCGATGGCGAAAGCCATCACCTTGTACTTCAACGTGTTTATGCCGAGCGAGTCGGCAGCGACCTCGTCCTCGCGGAGTGCGGTCCAGGACCGGCCCACACGGGAGTGTTCGAGGAAACGGAACGCGACCATGAAGACCATAGCGAAGGCGAGGATCAGGTAGTAATAGGGGAGTACGGTGTCCTTCCAGTAGTACTTGACGGAAAACAGGTGGAACGAAAATTGCGGGATGAAGCCGGGGGTACCTTCGGGCCCGCCCGTCACCCCGTTTAGGTTGTTGGCGACTATCTCGATGATCTCCCCGAACCCGAGCGTGACAATTGCCAGGTAGTCGCCCCGGAGGCGGAGGGTTGGGGTGCCGAGCAGCACGCCCGTGAGCATGGCGGCCACGATGGAAAAGGGGATGACCCAGAAGGGGTTGAGGATGAACGGGGGATGGATCGGCAGGGCCCCGGTAAAAAAGGCTGTCGTGTAAGCACCTATTGCCCAAAAGGCGATGTACCCGAGGTCGAGAAGGCCCGCGAAACCGACAACCACGTTGAGGCCGATGGCCAGGAGCACATAAATAGCCACCTGAGTGGTGAGGATCGACTGGACACCGGCGTTCATGTGGAGCGGCCATTCGACCGCCACTAGGAGGGCCGCCATCGTAAAGGCGGCCTTACCGTAAGGGAATTTGGCCGTCCTCGTGAAGCCTTTGAACTCGTAGGCCGGCTGGGGCGGGAGGCCGCTCTTCATCGTACGAACGAGGTCGGACCCCGCCCACGCGGCGGCGGACAGCAACAAGACCGCCCCGAGCAACATCAACACCACACCGGCGGGCCGGTTGTGGGGCAGGAGGTAGATCGACGCCAACCAGTGTGCTACCGAGTGCTTCGTGCTGGTGCGCCACATGGACCACGTGGTCCACATCAACCACCCGTAAGCGACCAGGACCAGGCCCAGCCATCCCGTTAGCCTGCGCCTGCGCCGGGCAGGGGCCCACTTGCGGGCAATAGAGACGCCAAAAAGGATGCATTCGAGCAGGACCAAGGCCACAACCAGCCACAATGTGGCACGCCCCAATGTCCGGTCGTGAGGCACCGCGCCTATCGAGCCGAGGTACCTCGACACCCTGTTTTGCATCCACGCCAGGGCGCCGTAGCACGCCAGGAACGTATAGCAGCCTATGCGGGCTGCTCTCAGTGACCTGGTTTGGAACAGGTACACAACCGGTTCCATTGCCGCCAGCACAACCCCGACCTGGATGCAGACCCCACCTTTCCAGGTGTCGCCGGGCGAGATCCACGAGACCCAGGCAAAGCCGGCGGCGACCGCAGCGGCCGCAGCGCAGAGCCGTACCCAGCGCTGCGCTATTGCCGCCATCACACGGTCCCCGAAGCTGCGGGCGAGGGCCGTCATTGCCGCCGCGTAGGACTGCCAGACCGAGACGGCGGCGAACAGGAGCAGGCCGATGCCAAGGAAGTAAAAGACCCTCGGGGATTGCAGCGAACCGGTGAACCCCGAAGTCGGGGCGCTGTTGGTCCCCTCGGGGCCGGTCATGATGGCGAGCACGAGCGAACCCACGATGCACAAGGCAAACCGTTGCACCGACGGTTTCCGGGTAAGTCCGGTGATTTGTGCCGACAGCGTGCCCCCGGCCCGGGCGCCCGGGCCGGTACCCTCGACCGGCGGCGTCACCCGGTTCGGTCCGGCGACCGTCATGCTTCTCTCCCGAGCCGCTCACCGAGAAGGCCTGTCGGGCGGAAAAGCAGGAGGACAACAAGCACTCCGAACGCGATTACGTCCTGCCATTCGGCGGATACCCAGCGCAACGGGATGCTCTCGATGATGCCGAGCAACAAGCCGCCGACCATTGCACCTCTTATGTTGCCTATCCCTCCGAGCACCGCTGCCGTAAAGGCCTTCAGCCCGGGTACGAAGCCCATCGTGTAGATGACGCCGAACTGGAGCCCGAAGAGGAACCCCGCCACACCGCCCATCAGGCCGCCGAGGACGAAAGTGACCGATATGGTCCTGTCGATGTGGACGCCCATGAGGCTCGCCGTCTCGGCATCTTGAGCGACGGCACGGATCCCCATGCCGAGCTTCGTACGGTTGACGACCATGTCGAGCACGACGAGGAGGACGAGAGCGACGACCATGGTCAGGACCCAGTCCGATTGGACGCCGATCCCGCAAAGGTAGAAGGTGTCGCCGCCGAGGACGTTGGGCGTCGGGATAAAGGCGTTGTAGCGGCCGAACTCCTTGCCAGCGAGGTTGAAAAGGAAATAGGACGCCCCGATGGCGCTGATCAGGTAGGTGAGCCTCGGGGCGTTGCGCCGTCGAAGCGGGCGGTAAGCCACACGTTCCAGAAGGAAGGCGACTGCGCCGCCGGCGCACGCCCCTGCGACGATCCCTATCAGCATCGTCCAGATTTCCCAGAAACCGTTGGGAGTGGACGAGCCGAGGACGGCGCGCATGGCGAACAGGCCGCCGAACCCGCCCGACATCATCACCTCGGAGTGGGCGAAATTGATCAGCCGGAGCACACCGTAAACGAGGGTGTAACCAAGCGCGATGAGCGCGTACAGGAAACCGTTGGCGATGCCGCCAACTATCAGCGAAACCCAGATGTTGTTGTGGACGATGAACGACGGGCAGGTCATACGGTCAAGGCCGCTCTCCGGGACGTTCGTGCGGACGGGCCTGGGGTTGGGGCTCGGGCGTCCCTGGAAGGCAAAGGGGCCGGGCACCCACGGTGGGATGCCCGGCGCCCCCTTTAGTTACCTCGTGTACCTATTCGAGCCCGAGTTCGACGAACTTGCCGCTTTGGACTTGGTAGACGTATATGGCAGAGCCGTTGATGTTGCCGTCCGACTGGAACGAGACCGTCTTGGTGATGCCGGCATAGGTGGTCTTGTGGAGCTGGTTGACCAGGTTGATGCGGTCGATCATGGTCTTGTTCGAGGCGAGGATCTTCAACGCGTCGATGATCACATTGGTGGCGTCGTAGCCCTCGGGCGAGTAGATCGCGGGTGCAAAGTGAGCGAGCTTGCTGAAGCCCGAGGAGAAGGCCTTGTCGGTCATGGTGTTGCCGACAACGGCGCAGGGGCAGCTGGCGTAGACGCCGTTCGCAGCGCTCGGCGGATTGGTGCCCGAGACGAGGGCATTGCTCTCGCTGCCGTCGCCGCTCATGACCTTGCCCTGGTAACCGGCCTTATGGAGCGCTCCGAGCAAGAGCCCGAGGTCGCAGTAGTAGCCGCCGTAGAAGACGAGCTGCGGCTTAGCGCTCGCAACCGTGGCGGCGTCGTCGGGGTACTGGGTCGGGCTGGCGGTGCCGTCACTGCACTGAGCCGTGCCGGGGAAGGTTTCCGTGGTCACCTTCGCACCGTCGGTCTTGGCCTGGGACGCGAAGCTCGAGGCCAGGCCGGCGCCGTAGGTGCTGGCGTCGCTGACGACCATGAGGTTGGTGTCCTTCAGCTTCTTCACGACGTAGTTGGCGTCAGCAGGGCCCTGGATGTTGTCGCCGGCGACATCCCTGAAGAAGTTGTGCCAACCCGAGGTGGCGAGTGCCGGGTTGGTGGCCGAGGGGCTCACCGTTGCGAGGTTGTGGGCGCTGAAGGTCGGCTCGGCGGCTTTGGTCGCACCGGAGAACATCGGGCCGACAACAGCTATGACATTCGGGTTGGACACGAGCTCCTGGGCGTCGGTCGGCGAGATCGTCGGCGAGCCCTGGTCGTCCTTCTTCAAGAAACTGAGCGTGAAAGGCAGCTTTCCGAAGGTCGTGCCTGCGTTGGCCTGGTCGATTGCGAGCTCGACCGCGTACAACACGTTTTCGCCCAACTGCTGGTTGCCGCCCGACAACGGGCCTTCAAAGGCAATGACATAGTTGGGCATACTTGCTGCCGTGGCGGGTGCGGTTATCGCCGCAAGGGACACGGCGGGTACGGCCACCGCGGCCAATAATGCGGCGAACCTCTTAGTGCGGGACTTGAACATGAATCTCCTTTTGCTTTCGCGCACGCGTGCCTGACGACCGGCCAGAGACTTCCCGGCGCAGGTGCGTGACTGGTTATGAGTGGCGTCGGCGCGCGCGTCTCCAGGGCAGCGACCGATCGAGCCAGTGGTGTCTGCACTTGGCATTGGCGGGAAAGTTTAGAGGTGCCCACCCCTGGCCGCTAGGCGACCCTGCTTTGGCGCGATCGCACCGCCGACGCCATCAGCCGGCATCGACCAGGCGGGCTCCTTTTTGCGCCGGTCCCAAAACGAGGACCGCCGCCCCGTCCACCTTGCCGAGGGCCTCCACCAACTCGCCGGGGTCCTCGGGGGCGATGAGGCTCAGCGACCCCCCGGGCCCCCCCGCACCGTTGACCTTCCAGCCCAAGGCACGGTGGCGGGATGCCAGTTCGATCACGTGCTGTGCCAGGGGGTTCACGAGCATCGGGTGGAGCAGCGCCTGCGCTTCGGTGTTGGCGACCATCGCCTCGCCGTATGCCTCCAGGTCCCCCTTTACGAGCGCGTCGGCAGCCGCGGCGGCGGCGTCCCGCAGTGACCCGAGGACCTTGTCGGCGGCCGCCTGGTCGTTCGTGAGGTGCTCTATTACAGCTGTGTGAACTTCGCTCGAGTCGTGCGGCCCGAGGTAGACGGTAACTAGCCGGCTGCCCAGCGCGCCCCCGGCCGGCGCCGCGACGGCGAGCTTTTCCACTTTGAAGTTGGGGTATGGCGCCACCTCGACCAGGTTGGCCCCCCCAAAGGCGGCGGCGACCTGGTCCTGGACGCCGCTCTGACGTCCGAGGTCGACAGTCTCCACCTCGTGGGCGGCCCTCGCGAGGCCGTCAGGCCCGTCCTCGACGGCGTCAAGGGCCATGAGGGCCGTAATGAGCGCGACCACGACCGATGCCGAGGTGCCCAGGCTCGACCCGGCCGGGACCGACGACGACACCTCCACTTCGAGGTCCCAGCCTTTGGGAGCCCAGCGACGTAGCGCTGCTTCGAGCAACGGGTGACGCTCGGGCACAGCTTCGGCGGGGAAGCTGTAGTCGTCTCCGAAGTCCGGGACGCTCATCCGGACGTGTACCTGGCCGTCGTCTCGGCAGGGCGACTTGCGCACGAAGGCCTCGGCGCCCGGGTCGACGCAGAGGTGGCATACGAGGCCCTCTGCGGCGAACCAGGTGTCCGTCCAGCCCCCGGCATCGAGCACCCGCACCGGCGCCCGTGCCTTTGCCCATGTCAGGTCCATCTCAGCCCAATGTCAGCGCCCATGTCAGCGCCCATGTCAGGCCGGTGCCGGCTCTCCGGGTTGTTCATGGCCCACAGTCTTGCGCCGTTCAGTGGCCGGTGCGTGCAAGCACCAGGCCTGCACCGAGCAGACAGGACCCCCAGGAGAGCGCCACCAGCGCTTGCTCGACAGGTTGGAGCAGAGATGCTCGCGAGACGGGTCTTGCGGTGCCGTCGAGGTACCTGCGTTCGCCGGTGACGACGCTCACCCGGCGGCGAAGCTCGCGCGCCTCGCCGCTCAAGGACCGCTGCGCCCGGGAGAGCCAAAAGGCGAACGCTGCGGCCGCCAGCGCGCTCAGGCGCACGGTCGAAGTTTGCGCGTAATAAGCGGTGAGCACAGGGAACGAGCCCCATCCGAGGGCGAAAACGGTGCCGTTGTGAAGCCTGCCGCCCCAAATCTCGAGGTTGTAAGAAACGACGAGGAGCACCCCGGCGACGATGAAAGCGACAAGCCACAGCCCGACCTCGGTCACCCCGACGATCCCGAGGGCCACCGCCGCGCCGACCGCGAGCGCCGAGACCGCCCCGAGGAGGGGCGCCGGGACCGACGTGCGCAGCGGGCGGCCCTTCAGTTCGTCCAGGCCATGAGCTCCCACTCCGACGGCGAGGGCGAAGGCGAGAAGGGTAGCCAGGAGGCGCTCGAGGTGGAAATGAGGGGCCAGGGCTGCACCGATGAGGACGTAGCTCAAGTGCCAGGCCGTGTAGGGAGGGTGGAGGATGGCCACCCAGTCGCCCCAGCGTCCAGATCTCGGTGCGTACCAGGTGGGGCGCGGCCGGTCACCGCCGTCACCCGCCCCCGGAGCACTGCCACCTGGCCCCGGCGGGCTGTCACCGTGGTCGCGTCGAGCCTCCCTGCTCCTCGGCAGCTCAGCGTGGCTCAGTTGCACCACCTGTGCCCTTGCGGCCGGACATGACTATGCCCGCGCCGAAGCTCATCACACGTGCGGCGACATCCTCGAAGCCGGCCAACCTCCAGGCCTCGAGGTGCCACGAGACGGGGTAGTGGCGGTAGTACGAAATGATCGAACCGGGGAGGAACCTCCCAACCTCGTACCACTCGCGGCCTCCCAGCGCCAAGCCGGCGAAGGGGAGCACGGCGCTCGTGTACGCCCGCCACAGCGCGTACCGGACCGAGCCTTCGGGCACGGCGAACTCGAGGCTGGCGACATGCCCGCCAGGACGGACCACCCGCGCAAGCTCGTGCAAGGTCGCCAAGGGGTCCGAGACGTAGCGGAAGAGGTACGTGAAGCTGAGGGCATCGAAGGTCGCGTCCGGGAAAGGGAGCTGCTCACCCCTCCCGAGCACAAGGCAAACACGGTGGGAGCCGCGGCTCGCGGCCACTCTCGCCGCCCCTGTCCGCAACATCTCCGGTGTCAGGTCGAGGCCCGTCACATGGGCACCCGAGCGGGCGGACAGCTGGATCGCCACTCCGGCCGTACCGGTCGCAACGTCGAGGACGCGAGACGGCAAGCCTGCCACGGCACGGGCCACCATCTCGCGCCGCCAGCGGCCGTTCTGGCCGAACGAGAGCACTTCCGCCAGCATGTCGTAACGACCCGGCAGCCCCGCGAAAAGCCGGCGTGCGAATACGTTGGGCCCGAGATCGGGCCCGGGCACGGGCCTTGG
>Ga0335074_10009402_pt1 | contig 13657 bp, 12 predicted proteins | sample Lox_Sample_23_FD_206715 | JGI IMG/M metagenome (GOLD analysis project Ga0335074, IMG submission 206715) | Soil microbial communities from Loxahatchee National Wildlife Refuge, Florida, United States - Lox_Sample_2.3 | ecosystem: Environmental > Terrestrial > Soil > Wetlands | place: USA...
GACCGCGTGCACGCCGCGAATTCACGAGGCGTTCGTGAGCAAGGACCGCGCGCGGACGTTCTATCACGGGCATTCTTACACCGGGAATCCGATCGCGGCGGCCGCGGCGGTGGCGAGCTGCGGGATTTTCGAGCGCGAGCCGGTGTTCGAGCGGATCGGGACGATCATCGAGATTCACCGCGAGCGGCTGCTGGCGATCAAGGACCATCCGGCGGTGGGCGACATTCGCGCGATCGGGACGATGGCGGCCATCGAGCTGCGCGCGGACGATCCCGGGTATGCGTCGAATCTGCGGCCGAAGCTCTACAAATTTTTCATCGATCACGGCGTGCTGCTGCGGCCGCTCGGAAATATTGTTTACATCCTGCCGCCTTATGTGATTACTTCCGAGGAATTGAATTTCGTGCACGACCGCGTGGCGGAGGCGCTCGATCTTTGCAGCTCGTGAACGGGACGAAATCGAACGAGGGGAGTCGATGAGCCAAGCGCACAGCGCCGGGAAGGCGAAGCCGCTGGTCGTGGGGATCGGCGGGACGACGCGCGAAAGATCGTCAACCGATCGCGCGCTGCGGCTGGCGCTGGCGGCGGCGGAAGAGGCCGGGGCGCGCGTCGAAATCTTCAGCGGGCCGGCGCTGGCGCGGCTGCCGCATTATGCGCCCGACGGGCAGGAGCGCAGCGGCGAGCAGCGGCATTTAGTCGACATGGTGCGGCAGGCGGACGGGCTGATCGTAGCGAGCCCGGGATATCACGGCGGCGTCTCAGGGCTGGTGAAGAATGCGCTCGATCTGCTGGAGGATTTGAATCACGACGAGCGGCAATATCTGGATGGACGCGCCGTCGGGTGCATCGCGACGGCGGCGGGATGGCAGGCGGCGGTGACGACGCTCGAGGCGCTGCGGGCGATCGTGCACGCGCTGCGCGGGTGGCCGACGCCGTTTGGGGCGACGCTAAACACATCCGTGCCGATTTTCGACGCGGCGGGCGCGTGCAACGACACGAAGACGTCCGACGCGCTGGCGGTGGTGGGGCGGCAGGTGGTGGAGTTCGCGCGGGTGCACGGGCGATCCGTGTGAAACGGGGACGTCTGGCGCTTGCGTCCGGTTAGACCCGGGCGGCTGCCTTGGACGCGAAAACCCGGCGCGCACTTTCCAAACGAATTCAAAGAGAATCGGTCAGCTCAGGCGACGCCTCAGGGTTGTCCGGCGCCGCCGGAAGAGCCATAGACCTGGCCGGTGGCGTAGCTGCCGTCGGCCGCAGCGAGCTGAACGTAGATGGACGCAAGCTCGGCAGGCTGGCCCGGGCGGCCCATGGGCGTCTGGCCGCCGAATTTCTGCACCTTCTCCTGGGATGCTCCGCCGCTTACCTGTAGAGGCGTCCAGATCGGACCCGGGGCGACGCCGTTCACGCGAATGCCTTTCGAAGCCAGTTGCTTCGCGAGCGACTTGACGTAGTTCATCGTGGCGGCTTTCGTCTGGGCGTAGTCGTACAAATCAGGCGAGGGATCGTAGGCCTGCTCGGAAGTGGTGCCGATAATCACAGAGCCGGGCTTCATGTGAGGCACCGCCGCTCTGATGATCCAGAAGGGGGCGTAAATGTTCGTCTTAATGGTCGCGTCGAAATCTTCGGTGGTGATATCAAGGATCGACTGCCTGCTTTGCTGACGGCCCGCATTCGAGACCAGGATATCGAGGCCGCCCAGGCCGCGAACGGCTGTCTCCACGAGGTGCTTGCAGAACGTCTCATCGCGTAGGTCGCCGGGAATCGGCACGGCGACGCGCTTTTCGGCAGTGATGAGCTGAACGACTTCCTTGGCGTCAGGTTCCTCGGTCGGGAAATAGTTGATCGCGACGTCCGCGCCTTCGCGCGCGAAGGCTATGGCGGCAGCGCGGCCCATTCCCGAATCGCCGCCGGTGATGAGCGCTTTTCTCCCGGCCAGGCGGCCTGAACCGCGATAGCTCGACTCCCCGTGATCGGGACGCGGGTCCATTTTGCAGGCGAGGCCGGGCCACGGCTGCGATTGTTTCTGGAATGGCGGCTTCGGATATTTGGTGGTCGGGTCCTGCAGCGGCTCTTCGGCGGCCCTGGAAGAAAGCACGGACGCGCCGCCGGCCAGAGGCTCGATCGCCGAGAAGGCCATGCCCAGGCCAAGGCCTCCGATAAAACGCCGCCGGAAAATCGGATCGTAGTTCATAGTCGGGACTCCCGCGATGCCAATGAAATTCCGCGCTTCAGGCCGGGCGATGCTTCACCTTAGAACAGAGAGGGTGAGAACGACATACGGGAAGCAGATCATTTTGGAGAGCCAGAAGGTGTAGAGATTGGCCGTGGTCGGGCGGCAGGTGGTGGAGTTCGCGCGCGGGCACGGGCGATTGGTGTGAGGCCGAGAATCCCGCGCACTTGACATTGCGCCCGTATTTCTGGAATCATCGAAATATGGGCACTGCTCTGGCAAAGAAGTCCGCCGAACAAATCCTCAAATACGCAGACATGTTCTCGGCGATGGGAACCGAGGCGCGGCTGCGGATCATGCAGCTTCTGCTCTCGGCGCATCCCGACGGGCTGGTGGTGAGTGAAATCCAGCAGGAACTCGACATTCCGAACTCCACGCTCTCGCATCATCTCGATAAGCTGAAAGCGGAAGACCTGGTGCGCGTGCGGCGGGACGGCACCTTCCTTCACTACACCGCGAATACCGAAGCGCTGCAGGAGCTTTTGCAGTTCCTCTATGCCGAATGCTGCACGCGGAACAAGGCGCTGAAGCCGGAGGCGATCGTGCAGCTGTGCAAATAGGAGGCGTCATGAGCACCGACAACATCAAGGAAATCGTGAGGGAGAAGTACGGCGAAGCGGCGTTGCGCGCCGGAGCGGGCGGCAGCGCCTGTTGCGGCGGTTCCCCTCCGAGCGCGAGCGGCTGCTGCGATCCGATCACTTCCAAGCTGTACGATGCCGCGCAGGCCGGCCAGATTCCGGAAGAGGCGCTGCTCGCTTCTCTGGGGTGCGGGAATCCGACGGCGCTCGCCAAGCTGAACCCGGGAGAAACGGTGCTCGATTTAGGCTCGGGCGGCGGGATCGACGTGCTGCTTTCGGCGAGGCGCGTGGGGCCGGAGGGCAAGGCCTACGGACTCGACATGACCGAGCAGATGCTGGCGCTGGCGAACGAAAACAAGCGGAAGTCGGGCCTGACGAACGTGGAGTTCCTGAAAGGCGAGATCGAGCACATTCCGCTGCCGGCGAATTCCGTCGACGTGATCATCTCGAACTGCGTCATCAATCTTTCCGCCGACAAGGATCGCGTGTTTGCCGAAGCGTTTCGCGTTCTGAAGCCGGGCGGACGGCTCGCCGTTTCCGACGTGGTTACCCAAGGAGATGTGCCGGCCGAGATTCGCAGGAGCGTGCTTGCGTGGGTCGGTTGCGTGGCGGGAGCGCTGGAGCGGGAGGAGTATCGCGGCAAACTCGAAGCGGCGGGTTTCGAGCAGGTGGAACTGGAGCCGACGCGCGTCTATCGCGTGGAGGACGCGCGAGAGTTTCTCTCCGCCCAGGGCATCGATGCCGACGCCATCGCGCCGCAGGTGGATGGCAGGTTTTTCAGCGCGTTCATCCGCGCGACGAAGCCGCAAGGGGCGTGACGAAGAAAGCCGGGTGGAGGCGGCTAAAGGCGATGATCGAAGGGCGTTACAACGTGCTCTTCCTTTGCACCGGCAATTCGGCGCGCTCGATCATGGCGGAGGCCATCCTCAACAAGAAGGGGAAGGGACTCTTCACGGCCTACAGCGCGGGGAGCATGCCGACAGGCAAGGTGAGGCCCGAGGCTGTGAAACTGCTGGAGGCAGTCGGGCTTCCCACGGACGGCGCACGAAGCAAGAGCTGGGATGAGTTCGCGCGACCCGAGGCCCCGCGTATGAATTTCGTCTTTACGGTCTGCGACAACGCCGCAAAGGAAGCCTGTCCGCTGTGGCCCGGGCAGCCGATGACGGCGCATTGGGGCGTGCCCGATCCTGCCGCAGCCACGGGTACGCCTGAACAAGTCGAGCGCGCTTTTCGGGATGCGTACGTCCTGCTTGACCGTCGAATCAGTTTGTTCCTGGCGCTGCCGCTGGCGAGCCTCGATCAGCTTGCTATCAAGAGAGAAATCGACAAGATCGGGCGGCAATGATGCCATCGCTCTCGCGGCGGTTTACAGCCGAGTTTGCGGGGACGGCGTTCCTTGTCGCGGCGGTGGTGGGCTCGGGCATCATGGGCGAGCGGCTCGCGGGCGGAAACATGGCGATCGCGCTGCTCGCGAATACGATCGCTACGGGAGCGGCGCTGGTGGCGCTGATTCTGGCCTTCGGTCCGATCTCGGGCGCGCATCTGAATCCGGCGGTGACGGTGGCGGATGCTCTGGAAGCCGGGACACGCTGGCGTGAAGTTCCCGTCTACCTGGTGGCGCAGTTTGGTGGCGGAATTCTGGGAGCGATTCTCGCGAATCGGATGTTCGGACTGCGCTGGTATTCGCTCTCGATGCACGCGCGGAGCGGATGGCTGCTGGCGTTGAGCGAATTCATCGCTACGTTCGGGCTTGTGGCGGTGATCTGGGGCTGCGCGAGGACGAGACGCGAGACGACACCGTTTGCGGTGGCCGCCTATATCACTTCGGCGTATTGGTTTACCGCTTCGACTTCGTTTGCGAACCCGGCCGTGACGGTGGCGCGGGCTCTCTCGGACACTTTCGCGGGGATCCGCCCGGCGGACGTGCCGCTCTTTATAGCGGCGCAAATCACGGGCGCGTTGGCCGCGACGCTGTTGTTTCACTGGCTGCTGGACGGGCTGGGCGGGAATGCCGAAGAGCGCCCCACATCGTGCTGACGTTCGAGACGCGAAGATGGTGCGACGTCACCCGCGCTTAGCCCAGCGATTGAAGGCGAACAACAGGCCGGAGAACATCGTCAGGATGGTAGTCGCGAAGGCCTTTCGCGCGTTCGCCCAACGGCAGACGGCGTAGCGAGTAAATGTAGGGACGCGGCCCGTTTCGCAGAGAGTTCAAGCCGATGACCTGGAAGAAGACACCCTCGTAGCGAATCGTGAAGGGATACTCCCAATCGGGGCGCTTCTGGCAGGAGGCAATGCGAAGATCGCAGGAAGCGTTGCCGCGAAGAATTTCGTCAGGGACGAGAGGCAATTCGCGGCTGCCTCGCGATCGCGTTGCCAGACCCACGACGAAATCGATGACGCAAAGCGGAAGCGAACCGAATGACTGTCCCGCGATTGCAGCCGCCGTCAGACGCACGACGCCCTCCAAACCGAAATAGAGAATGATCCACGTGATGGGATTTCCGGCAATCAGCATGAACCCCGCGCCGCCGACGTATTCGGGAGGGGTGTAGGTCGTCCAGCCGGGATCCTTGCTGAGGGCCTTGCTGACGTAGGCATCGGAAATCCAGCCGAGCACGGTCATGTACCAGTAACGAAGGACAAGAAGCGCGACAACGGATTCGATGATTCCGGAAATCATCGTGGAACGAGCCATGAATCGGGCGGAGGTGGACTTTTCGACGAAGCGCCAGCGCTTCGGCAGCAGCGCGTCGAAAGGACCCAAGAAGTAGGCAGGCCAACCCATGTCGGCCCTCAGGATAGTGGCAAACCGGCAAAGAGGGCGCGACTTATCCGGCCAGCATTACTGTTAGAGTAAACGCTCGCGTTGCAAGACACCGACGTCATAGGGTTGTGTCAGCTTGGGCGGGACGGAATGGCGGAGAGGGTGGGATTCGAACCCACGGTTGAGTTTCCCCAACACACGCTTTCCAAGCGTGCTCCTTAAACCGCTCGGACACCTCTCCGTTGTGAAGGCGTTCAGAAGCCTAGCAAATTGGGGGGAGAGCGGCAAACGGCGGAGCGAGCGGGCGTGGCGAAGAGAACAAATGGCGAGTTTGTCTGCTACACTTTCTGGGCTACTCCGGGGTAGTGCAATTGGTAGCACGCCAGCCTTTGGAGCTGGTTATCTTGGTTCGAGTCCAAGCCCCGGAGCCACTCTATGCCAAGCAAGTCGTGGTGAAACAGATCCCTCACCCCGCTGCGGCGGGGTTTCGGGATGACAGCGCGCCTGGGTTCAGCGCTACCCTCAAAGAGTCGATCGTTGCCACACAAACTCCGAAGCCTCACGCTTCCACCGGCAAACCGTCGCGCATTCGCGATTCTGCGAGCAACCTGGAGCGTGGCGGAAGCCCCACAAAAGGCGCCGGTCCGCGCTGGCGACCGAAGCCCATGCGTGCTCCGCAGGCCCTGAATCCCTGGGCTTGCACTTGGCCGTTGCGACGCTACTGCGGGTTGGGGCCTTGGGTAACTTGGACGAGGTCGTCGGGGCGGATCCACTTGGCGAAGGCGGCCTTCACCTGCTCGGGCGTCAACTCGACGTAGTGGTGGGCGGCGATGATCGGCTCATCGAGGGGGAGGCCGATGGTGGAGCGATGAATCCAGCCGCCGGCGATGCTGTCGACGCTGGCTTCGGACAAAGGAACCTGGCGCAGGAGGGTGGCTTTGGCCTGGCGCAGCTCCTCTTCGCTGACGAGCGTGGACTGGATCGTCTTCAGGTCGCGGACGACGATGGCGCGCGCCTTCGAGACGTTCTGCGGGTCGCAGGCGTAATTGACGCTGTAGATTCCGCGAGTCTTCCCCACGTTGAAAGACGATCCCACGTAATAGACGAGCCCCGCGTTTTCACGGAGGTCGCGATAGAGCCAGGTGGAGTAGAAGGCGCCGCCGAGAACGTGGTTTCCGAGGTCGAGCGCGTAGTAATCGGGATTGAAGCGGTTGAGTTCCCCAAGCGTCTCGCTGAGGTGGACGTTGACCTGCACGCGGCTCTGATCCGGGACGGCGGTTACGTCCGGTTTATTGCGCGGCACCGCCGGAAGATCGGTGGGCGGCTGGGGGCCGATGGCGGTCCACGCGCCGAAATATTTTTCGACCTGGGCGCGAGCGTTCTCGGGCGTGATGTTGCCGATCACGACGATCGTGGTGAGATCGGGGCGGAATGAACGGTGGTAGTAATCCTTCACATCGGCAAGCGTGAGCCCGGAGACCGTGGCGGGAGTGGCCTGACGCAGCGAGGGGTCGGTTGAGGGAAACAGGTCGGCGTCGATGGCGCGCTGCGTCAGATAGTCCGGGCTCTGAAGTTGGCCGGCCACGGCTTGCGCAGTTTCCTGCTGCACGATCTTGAACGCCTGGTCGGGCAAGGCCGGATTCAGTTCGTCGTCGGCAAGCAATTCCATACCGCGATTGAAATGATCCGGCAGGACGGAAAGCGAAAAATCGGCGCCGGCGGATTCATTCGCGCCGATGTCGTCGAGGGCTTTCTGGAAGGCGATGCGGTCCAGCGATTGCGAGCCGTAGGAGAAGAGTTCGTCGAGCACGCTGCTGACGCCTTCCTGGCCCTTGGGAGCCTCGAGGTCGGCGTTGTTTTTGATGTGGCCGCTGACGGTGATCGAGTTGCTGATGGTTTCCTGCTGCACGATCAATTTCATGCCGTTGGGCAGGGTGCTCACGACGGGATTGGTGGTGAGCTTCGGGATATCGAGGCGAATCAGAGCCGCGGAAGCCCATTCGGGCAAGGTAACGGGGCCGGTGGGGCTGCCTGCGAGAGACTCGCCGCCGCCGAAGGATTTCGAGGAGACCGGCTTGCCGGAGGGCTGCGGCGCGAGGACGGCGGTGATGGCGACGTCGGGATTCAGGTATTTGCGAGCGACTTCGTTGACCTGATCGACGGTGACTTTTTCGAGCGCGGCGATGTCCTCTTCAGGAGACTGGCGGCCCTCGACAGCGACGGCGTTGGACCATTCCATGGCGAGGCCGGAGATCGAATTCTTCTGGAATTCCTCGTCGGCGAGTTCGTGGCGCTTCGCGGCATCGACCAGATCGGCGGGCAGGCCGTTCTTCAGATCGTCGGCGACGATCTGGGAGATTTGCTTGTTGAGCGCGGCGCCGTCCGCTCCTTGCGGAAACGCTCCGATGGCGTAGGCGAGGCCGGCTTTGGGAAGCATGTCGAGCTGGAAGCCGGCGTAGAGGGCCTTCCCTTCCGGGACGAGAGAATAGAGAGTGCCACGCTGGCTGCTGAGAACGTCGCTGAGGATGTTGAGCGCGGCGAAATCCGGGCTATCCGATCCGGGAACACGGAAAGATGTGATCGCGAGGCCATAGGGCAGGTCGGTGTCGAGCTTAAGCGTGGCGGCCTTGACCTGGCCGAGCTGAACTTCCGGGCGCGCCGGAAGCTGCTTGGAAGGAATATCGCCGAAGAGAGACTTGATCTCGTCGAGCGTTTTCTTGGCGTCGACGTCGCCGGCAATCACGAGGACGGCATTGTTGGGCGCGTACCATTTCTCGTAAAACTCGTGAAGCATCGCGCCGGTGGTCTTGTCGAAGGACGGCCGGGTGCCAAGAGCGTCGTGATCGTAGGGAGTGCCCTTGAACATGGCGTCGAGAAGCTGGGTATAGAAGACGTAGGTAGGATTCGAGAGGTCCTGAGCGACTTCCTGCTCGATCGCGCCGCGCTCTTTGTCCCAAAGCGCGTCGGTATCGAGGGAGCCCTTCATCCGCAGGGCCTCGATGTGGAGGGCGACGTCGATGTCTTCGCTCGGGACGGTGAAGAAGTATTGCGTGACGGTCTGCTGGGTGTCAGCGTTGAAATCGCCGCCCATGGCCGCGGCGATCGCCGAAAGCTGATCGGCCGTGAGATCGGAGCTGCCGCGAAACATCATGTGCTCCTGGGCGTGGGCCATGCCGGGGAATCCGGCGGGCGCTTCGTCCGAGCCGACCATGTAGTTGACGACGGTGGTGGCGACGGGCGCGAGCGGGTCGGGCACGATGATGATGCGCAGACCATTGGGGAGAGTGGCGCGGACGACGTCCGTGGCCTGGGGCGGCTGCGGCGGGCGCGCCTGCGCCGGAGGACACGAAGCAATCAGAAACGCGAGAGTGAGCGCTCCCAGAAACGCGCCTAGCGAAATTCCCCGCCCCGTCGAACGTCTGCTCATGTGTGGTTTCTCTCCGGACGACCTTTAGTTTTGTTCCGCTTCACTTGGATTCGGCGAGCGCTTGTTCGGTTCCCTGGGAACCTCATTCTCCGGCGAGAACCCATACGCCGATAAACAGCAGGAATGCGAAGGCGAGGAGCGCGCCCAGCACAAGAGCCGTCAGAAGCATTGTCTCATGGGATTGGGAGAACCTTCGCGGCCGGCCAGTCATGTTCCACGCGCCATCATGCCAGCTCCGCCCACAACGCATCGAGGCCTTTGAGGGTGAGACGTTCGGATACAGGATTCGTAAGCAGAAATCAGAGGATGGCGATGCGCGAAGCCTCAGGAGACGCGAGGCGCCCGAATGAGCACGGGACGTTCCTTGAGCGAATCGAGAGGGGAACGCTGAACCGTCGTGATTTCGGAGGCGCGGCGGAGCAAGGTCTCAAACTCGCGCTCGCGGGTGGATAGCTTGGGGACCTGGCCTTTGCGTTTCATGTTTCACCTTCGATTTCGGCCCGGTTAAACGACGAATATAGTGTCACGGAGGCTATTCTTGCCTGGAAGTTCTGTCAAGCGATTTCTAGGGACGGGTTTGAGTCGGCAAATGCGGGGCGCGGTGGTATTCTCTGACGCTTGTTTGGAGCGCGAGGATTCGCGGGAGGGGACATGCTGCTGAAGGGGAAAACGGCAATCGTAACGGGCGGGGGCCGCGGGATCGGCCGGGCGGTGGCGCGGAAGCTTGCGGGCGAAGGCGCCGCGATTTTGGTGTCGTCGCGAAGCTCCAACGAAATTGAGGCAGTAACAGCGGAGATTCAGAAGGCGGGCGGGCGCGCGAAGGCGGTGGCGGCGGACGTCTCGAAGCAGGCGGAGTGCGAGAAAGTGGTGCGCGCTGCGAGGGAGGCGTTTGGAGCGATCGACATTCTGGTGAACAATGCGGGAGTGCTGGGGCCGGTGGCGCCGACCGAAGGCACGACGCTCGAAGAATGGAACGAAGTGCTGGCCATCAACCTGACGAGCGCGTTCCTGATGTCGCGGTTGGTGCTGCCGGAAATGTACGAGCGAGGCTCCGGGGCGATCGTCAACGTCTCGAGCGTGGCGGGCAAGGTGGCGTTTCCGATGAACAGCGCCTACGCGACGTCGAAGGCCGGGTTGCTGGGCCTAACGCGGACGCTGGCGGCCGAGGGCGGGCGAAAAGGCGTGCGCGTGAACGCCGTTGGGCCGGGTCCCGTGAGCGATACAAACATGTGGCAGGACCTCGCCGGACAACTCGGCCCAATGAGCGCCCACGTGGCGGACAGTATTCTGCGGGGGCGCTTGCTGAATACCGACGAAGTTGCCGCCGTGGTGCTGTTCCTCGTGTCAGATCAAGCCGCGGCAATTACCGCGCAGACTCTGAACGTGGATGGCGGAATGGCCTTTTACTGATCTCTTCTTCGAGAGCGACGTAACCGCGCTTGGCGGCGCCGGCGAACGCCCGGACGCCGACTTCGGCCCACTCGAGGCCGCGCTCACCAATGGTCCCAAGCACGTAGGAAATTCCCACCAACGCGAGAATGACTACGAAGAGCATGACGAAAATGAGTTCGGCAGCGATCAAGGCGCGAACAAAATAAAGTTGCAGGACGAAAAACGCGGCAGCAAGGGCCAGGAGTCCCTTTCGCACTCTCGCTTTTCGGATCACATTCTTCCCAAGATTTTGAAGCTGGGCTAGTACCGTGTTCATTGGATTCCCCGTCCCTCCACCGCTTTAGATGCAACGGGGATTCCAAAGGAGTCGTGAGTAAGAGATTGAAATAAAACGAGCTACAGAAATCTCAAAGTGAGTCTATGGAAAAGTGCTTCCAAAGTATGGAAACAAACAGGGTAGCTCGCGCAAAGCGGCGGCAGCGCGGATTTTTGTCTACAGGAAATGCTGCAGGCGATCAGCGGCCGTCGAATGGGTAGCGATCCTGCGCGAGAACGGCGTCGGCGACGCGGCGGCGAATCGCGATCGTATCGACGGGCGCGTGCTTGGCGAGGCGGCGGAGAGCGGCGAGTTGCGTGGTGAGCGTATCGCCATCGACGATGGCGGCGAGAGCGGTGCGCGCTTCCTTTTCGATGCGATCCATGGCGTCGTAGACGAAGGCGCTCGTGGCTTCGCGCATCAGAGCCGCGGATTCTCCGCGGGCCGCGGTGGTTTTTTGCGCGCGAAGCAGCGAGGACTCGATCGCGTAAATATCCATCACGATGTTCGCGAGCGCACCGACGATTTCCTGTTCGTTCGCGAGCTGATCGCGGAATTTCTGCACGGCTGCGCCAGCGGCGAGCAGGAAGATTTTCTTGGCCTGGGCGAGGGATTTTTCGTCTTCGGCGAAAGGACCTGTGGGAGCGTCTTCGAAGGAGGGGCCGGCAAGAAGCTCTTCGCCGAGCTTCATGGCCGCGGGAATCAGCGGCAAGGCGCCCGACATCGCGCGCTTCATCAGCATTTGGATGATGACGAGGCGATTGATTTCGTTGGTGCCTTCGAAAATGCGGTTGATGCGGCTGTCGCGATACATGCGCGCGACGGGATAGTCTTCGTGGAAGCCGTAGCCGCCGAAGATCTGGACGGCTTCGTCGACGCAGTAATCGAGCGTCTCGCTGCCGACGACCTTGCTGATGGAGCTTTCGATAGCGTACTCCTCGAGGACCTGCATGGCCTGCTTGACCTTATCGGCGCCGGCGGCTACGGCGGATTCGATCGTTCCGGCAGTGCGATAGATCATGGACTCGAGGGCATAGGTGCGGATGGCCATTTCGCCGAGTTGAGTCTTGATGAGGCCGAATTCGGCGATGGGCTTGCCGAAGGCCGTGCGTTCCTTGGCGTATTTCGCGGCGATTGCGAGGACGTTCTTGGCTCCGCCGACGCAGCTTGCGCCCAGCGAGAAGCGGCCGGCGTTGAGCGTATTGAAGGCGACGATGTGGCCGCGGCCGATTTCGTGAAGAAGGTTTTCCTTCGGGACGGGCGCGTTTTCAAAGAACAGAGGAACGGTGGAGCTGCCGCGGATGCCCATTTTGTTTTCCTCGGCGCCGATGGAGAAGCCGGGAGTCTTGCGGTCGACGATGAAGCAGGAGAATTTTTCGCCGTCGACTTTGGCGAAGACGATGAAGACGTCGGAGAATCCGCCGCTGGTGATCCACATTTTCTGGCCGGTGAGGAGCCAGTTTTTGCCGTCGGGTGAAAGCACCGCGCGCGTGCGAGCCGCGAGGGCGTCCGATCCGGCCTGCGGCTCGGAGAGCGCGTAGCAGGAGAGCAGCTCGCCGGTGGCGATCTTCGGCAGATACTTCTTCTTTTGCTCCTCGGTGCCGAAATAAATGAGCGGAATGGTTCCGATCCCGGTGCTCGCGCCGAAGGCCACCATGAAGGAGGGATAGGCGCTGAGCTTTTCGGAGATGACGGTCATCGAGATTTTGTCGAGCGCCGCGCCGCCGTACTCTTCGGGGATGCTGGCGCCGAGCAGACCCATTTCGCCGGCCCTGCGGACGAGCTGCGGCATCAGTCCTTCTTTGTGCTTCTCGAGCTCGGGAATATTGGGGATCACTTCCTTGGCGAGGAATTCCTCGAGCGTGCGGCCGAGCAGGCGCTGATCGTCGGTGAGTTCGGCGGGGGTGAAGACGTCCTCGGGATTGGTTGCGGCTATGAGGAAAGCGCCGCCGCGCTTGAGTTCCCGCGAAACCGGTGTCGTGGCCATCGAATTTTCCCCTTTCATTGGGAGGCGAGCCAAAAGCGCCCGCCCAAAAGCGGGGCGGCCGCTACAAAACCGTCGGCAGAGCCGGCCACGCGATCCTTAGGCGGCGCGCTCGAAGATGCCGGCGGCGCCCATGCCGCCGCCGATGCACATGGTGACCATGCCGTAGCGGGCACTGCGGCGCTCCATTTCGCGCAGAATCGAAGCGAGCAGCTTTGCGCCGGTGCAGCCGAGCGGATGACCGAGAGCGATGGCGCCGCCGTTGACATTGACGCGCGCGGGATCGAGGCCGAGCGTCTTGATCACGGCGAGCGACTGGGCGGCGAAGGCTTCGTTGAGCTCGATCACGTCGATCTGATCGAGCGTGAGGCCCGCAATCTTTAGCGCTTTCGGGATCGCGTAGACCGGGCCGATGCCCATCTCTTCCGGCGGGCAACCGGCGGTGGCGAAAGAGACGAAGCGCGCTAGCGGCTTCAGGCCGAGGGCTCGGGCGCGCTCTGCGCTCATCACGATCGAGGCGGCGCCTGCGTCGCTCGTCTGCGAGCTGTTCCCTGCCGTGACGACGCCGCGCGCGTGGAAGACGGGGCGCAGTTTCGCGAGGGCTTCGAGCGAAGTATCGGCGCGCGGGCCTTCATCGGTATCGAAGACGATCTTGCGCGTCGTTGTCTTGGCATTCGGCTTTGCGCCATTGGCGGCGCCGTTCGCGCCATTCGCGCCGGCTTCGATCGATGTGTAGCTCACTTCGACGGGTACGATTTCGTCCTTGAATTTACCTGCTGCGATGGCGGCGAGCGCCTTCTGATGGCTGGCAAGCGAAAATGCGTCAGCCTCTTCGCGCGTGATGCCGTATTTCTTGGCGACGTTTTCAGCGGTGAGACCCATGTTGAGGTAGGTGTCCGGATAGTGGTCCATCAGATAGGGATTCGGCGAGATTTTGTGGCCGCCCATGGGGATCATGCTCAT
>Ga0335074_10009404_pt1 | contig 13655 bp, 13 predicted proteins | sample Lox_Sample_23_FD_206715 | JGI IMG/M metagenome (GOLD analysis project Ga0335074, IMG submission 206715) | Soil microbial communities from Loxahatchee National Wildlife Refuge, Florida, United States - Lox_Sample_2.3 | ecosystem: Environmental > Terrestrial > Soil > Wetlands | place: USA...
CCTTTGAAGTCGGCGAGGCTGACGTCTTTGCCTTCCTGCGATTTCAGCGTGAAGCCGGGTGCCTTGGTTCCCTCGGCCGGCGGATCGGCCGCGTACAGCGCTGCCCCCGCCGTCATCAACATTGCGGTCATACCGGACAATAGGATTTTCATCCCTCGATTGTCTCTCATTTTGATGCCAATATAGAATCATTCATGGCGCAGAATTCAATTCAGCTTGGCCGCGTCGGAATCTGGACGCGATTCCTTGAACGCCAGCCGGCGGCGAAGGCGCAGGAGGCCGCGCGCGAACTGGAAGAACTGGGCTATGGCGCGCTGTGGTTCGCCGAAGTCACGGGCCGCGAGGCGCTCACCAATGCGGGCCTGCTACTGGCCGGGACGCGTCGCATCGTGATTGCCACCGGAATCGCGAATATTTATGCGCGCGATCCCATCGCCATGGCCAACGCGCAGAAGACGCTTACCGAGGCTTATCCCGATCGATTCGTGCTCGGCCTCGGCGTCAGTCACATTCCACTGGTGGAAAAGTTGCGCGGGCATCAATACGAAAAGCCGGTGCCGGCTATGCGCGCTTATCTCGCCGCCATGGACCAGGCGCCCTACACCGATGTTCCGCTCACAACCAAGCCCATGCGCGTCCTCGCGGCGCTCGGCCCGAAAATGTTGGAGCTGGCGCGGGACGCAGCCGACGGCGCGCATCCTTACAACGTGAATCCGCAGCATACCGCCGAGGCGCGGAAGATTCTGGGGCCCCAGCCCTATCTTTGCCCCGAGCAGGCCGTGGTGATTGAGACCAATGCCGACAAAGCTCGCGGCATCGCGCGCACATTTCTGAAATTTTATCTTTCGCTGCCCAATTACACCAACAATTTCGTGCGGCTGGGTTTCGCCGAGAGCGATTTCAAGGATGGCGGGAGCGACCGGTTGATCGATTCCATCGTTGCCTGGGGCGATCTGGACGCGATTCGCAAGCGCATCCGCGAGCATCATCAAGCCGGCGCCGATCACGTCTGCATTCAGTTGCTCGCCGCCGATGAAAAGGCGTTGCCGATGCGTGAATGGCGCGAGCTTGCCTCCGCGCTCTTAACGAAATAAATCCTGCGCGGGTTTGCGCAGGAGCGATTGCGCCGAACCTTCCGCCGGCTGCCATTCGAAGCCCCGAATCAGCGCCACGGGACACCCGGCCTCTTTCCTCATCACCAGGCCCGCCGCCGCGGCCAGTTGATCGGCGGTCGCGAGAATCGTGCTCGCGAGTTTCCGGCCGTGCCGGTCCGTGCGGCCTCGATAATCGTCCAGTGCTTGGAGGCCCGCGACGCCGATCGCCACGTCCACCAGGCCTTCGCGCCAGGGCCGGCCGAACGTATCGGTGATAATCACGGCGCCGCAGCCCAAGCTCGCGTGAAGCCTGCGCGCCGATGCATCAGGATCGTCAGGAAGTATTGTCGCGAAATGTTCCCCCTCGATATTTGACTGATCGACTCCCGCGTTGGCGCAAACAAAACCGTGGCGCGTTTCCGAGATGATGACGCCGCGTTCCATTTTCACGATGCGCCGCGATTGCGCCAGGATCAGTTCGACCAGGCGCGCGTCTTTGTTCCACTCTTCGGCCCAGGCGCGCGCCAGCGCGGACGGCTGGATCTCGCGCAAATCGACGATCGCGCCCTCGGCTTTCGAAACGATCTTCTGCGCGATGGCGACAACAACCGATGCATCGACGCCGCGAATGAACGCCGCGAGGTCGTCGCCCGGCCGAATCTCGGGCAATCCGGCGACCGCTACGATTTCAAGGCGCATGCGGATCGCAAAAATGATGACACGGAACACTCGCGCGGCATTGCGAGCAACCCGGCGACATCTTCGGGCGTGTCGATGTCGAACATCAGGCCCTCAAGGCGCAGCACATCGACGGTTATGCCCTTGGCGCGAGCCTGATCGTGATGCGCGCGAAAACTCCCCGGTCCGAAGCGGCTCTCGATGCAATCGGGCGGAGTACGCACCAGCGCATTGGTGCCCGTTCCGTCGGACGATGGAACAATGATCAGGCCCGCACGCTCGGCCGAAGCAGCAAGCTGAGTGAAATCCCCGGGCGTAACGGTGGGAACATCGATCGGCACCAGCATCGCCGTCGATGCGCCGAGCGCCCTGGCGCGCAGGCACGCCGCGTCGGCCGAAACGCTGTGGCTCACCTGCTCATTCTCTTCAAACACCATCACGCCGCAGCCGCGCGCGTGCTCGGCAACCTCGAAATCGCTGGTCGCCACCACCACGCGATCAATGCCTTTGGCTTGGCACAAGGCGGCCAATGTTTGCCGGTAGAGCAGACGCGCCAGCATCTCGCGCTGCTCGCGGTCCATAAATCCGGCCAGGCGCTGCTTGGCGTTGCGCGGGTTCTTGACGGGAAGAATGGCGAAGATCATAGCGCCTGCACTACCGCTTTCGCGAGGGCCTTTCTTTCGCGCAGCCCGCTCATGATGGTGTTCGTAACTACGGCGCGCATTCCGAGCTCTTCGATCTTCGCGGCTTCCTTCCGATCGATGACGTCCAAGACGAACATTCCGGCGAAATCCTGATAAAGCCTGGCCACTTCCAACGCCGAAGGCGTCATCTGCATACTCTTCATCATTTTCGCGGCCGGCCCCTTGATCGCGCGCCCTCCCACGATGGGCGAGATCGCGGCCACCTTCTCGCGCCTGCGCCGCAAAGCGTTGCGAATGCCGGGAATGGCAAGAATCGGGCCGATGCTGATAAACGGATTTGAGGGGCAAAGCAGAATCGCTTCGGCGTTCGCGACTGCATCCAGCAAACCCGGCGCGGGCGCGGCCTCCGATGCGCCTTCAAACCGAATGGCCGTTACGCGGTCGCGCGCGCGGCGCTTCACGAAATAAGTCTGGAACTCGAGCTCGCCTTGCGGCGTGCAGATGCGCGTGCGGACGCGGTCGTTCGACATCGGCACCAGCGTCGAACGAACCTTCCAGGCGCGCGTGATCTCGGCGGTGACTTCCGACAGACTCGCGCCGTCACGAAGTCTTTCGGTGCGGAAGAGGTGCGTAGCTAAGTCCACATCGCCCAGTTGAAACCAGTTGTCCCCGCCCAGGCGTCCCAGCGCATCGAGGCATCGAAAACTATCGCCCCGGATGCCCCATCCGTGTTCAGGATTGGCCATCCCCGCGAGTGTGTACGTAACCGTGTCGAGATCGGGCGAAATGTGCAGTCCGTGAATCTCCGCGTCGTCGGCGGTATTGCCGATGATGTAGAGGCGCTCGCGCGAAACCACGCGCGCGAGGCCATCCAGAAACCGCGCGGCGCCCACTCCACCCGCGAGCGCAACGATCGGCCGGCCCTTCACAGCCCGGTAATCCTCATCCCGGAGTGCTTGGTCTTGTGGCGCAAATTGAGCCCGATCAGCAGGGCCGCCGCGCTTTCGAGCAGGCGCGCATTGTCCAGCGGACCGGCGTCGATGGCGCGCACGCCGGGAATCAATTGGGCCAGCTGCGATACTTTTGCTTTAGCTTCTGCGTCGTCGCCGCAGATCAACGCGTCACAATCCACTGGGTGATCGGGCTGCGCCAGCGCCTCCGCGCTCAATGCATGAAACGCCGCCACCACAGGCACGCCTGGCACCAAGCGCGCGGCCTGCTGCGCAGCCGAACCGTCCCACAACGTGAGCATGCGCGAAAGACGTCCGCCGATCGCGACTTCGAGCGGCACCGTAGCGTCCACCAGGATCGCGCCCGGCGCAAGATGCGGGCGGATCGTTTTCAGTGTCTCCACTTGCGCGGAAAGAGGTACGGTCACGATCACGATTCCCGCGTCCGCGACCGCGTCCGCGTTGGCATGTCCCGAAGCCCGTTCGCCGATCCGCGCCGCCGATTCTCGAGCCTTCTCCGCGTTACGCGATCAGAATCGCACCTCCACACCCGCTTTCGCGAAACGTATCGCAAGCCCGCTCCCCTCTGCTCCTGTTCCTCCCACGATCGCTACAATGTTTTGCACAGTAAACTTGATGATACCCTCGAAGAGAAGAGGAGACCTACCTACCGTGTCATCGATTCCTGATAATTATCGCGACCTGACCGAGAAGAAAGCGTTCGCTCAGTTGGCAACCCTGATGCCGGACGGCAGCCCGCACGTGGCGCCCGTGTGGTTCGAATACGACGGCAAGAATATTTTGGTCAATTCCGCTAAAGGACGTGTGAAGGACAAGAACATCCGGCGCGATCCGCGCGTGGGGCTCGACATTCTCGATCCCGACAATCCGTATCGCCATCTGTCGATTCGCGGCCGTGTGGTCGAGATCACCGAAAAAGGCGCCGACGAGCACATCGACAAGCTCACCAAGAAATACACGGGTCAGGACAAGTATCCGTATCGCGGGCCGGGCGAAGTGCGCGTGATCTACAAGATCGAGCCCGAGCACGCTCACGCGATGGGCTGAGCCGTGCCTGCGCACTCTTTGGAAACGGGCATCTCGCGCTCTGACGCGACCCGCTTCATTCGGGCTACAGGCCGCGAGCTTCTGGATATTTTCCAGGCCGCGAGCGCGATTCGCGACGCGCGCACCGGCCCTCGAATCACCTATTCGCGCAAGGTTTTTATCCCGCTGACGAATCTGTGCCGCGATCGCTGCGGATACTGCACGTTCGCGCGCGAGCCCGGCGACGCGAAGGCGCACACCATGACGCCCGACGAAGTGCTGGCCGTGGCGCGCGCCGCCCGTGAAGCGGGCTGCAAGGAAGCGCTGTTCAGCCTGGGCGATAAGCCCGAGCTGCGCTATCCCGACTATCGCAAGTGGCTCGAAGCCCGCGGCTTCCGGTCGACCATCGAATATCTGCGCGCCATGTGCCAGTTGGTGTTCGAAGAGACCGGCCTGCTGCCGCACGCCAATCCCGGCGTGCTTTCGCGCGATGAAATGGAGATGCTGCGGCCCGTCAACGCCAGCATGGGCATGATGCTCGAATCGGCCAGCGCGCGGCTGCTCGCGCCGGGAGAAGCGCATTATCGCTGTCCCGATAAAGTTCCCAAGGTGCGCCTGGCGGCGCTTGAAACCGCGGGCCAGTTACAGATTCCGTTTACCACGGGCATTCTCATCGGCATCGGCGAAACGCTCGACGAACGCGTGGACGCGCTGTTTGCCATTCGCGAAGCGCACGAAAAGTACGGGCACATCCAGGAAGTGATCGTGCAGAATTTCCGCGCGAAATCCGACACGCTGTTCGCCGGCCGCGCGGAACCTACGGCGCTCGATACCGCGCGCACCGCGGCGGTTGCGCGGCTGATCCTGGGCAACGCGGTAAATTTGCAGGTCCCGCCGAATCTTACGCAGGATTCCTACGCGATTTATCTGCTGGCCGGAATCAATGACTGGGGCGGCATTTCGCCCGTGACGCGCGATTTCATCAATCCCGAGATGGCGTGGCCGCAGATCGCCGCGCTCGCGAAGGTGACCGAAGAAGCGGGCTTCGAGCTGCGCGAGCGCCTAGCCGCCTATCCCGAATATCTGCGCGATCCGCGCTGGATGGCTGAGCCGGTCCGCCGCCGCGCGCTCGAACTGGTGGACGATCGGGGATTGGCCGCATGAGCATCCAATCGATGCTCGATGCCACGCTCGCAGAACGCGAGCTTTCCGTCGACGACGCCGAGGCGCTATTCGCGGCCGAGGGCGCGGACTTCGAGCGGGTGATCGCCGCGGCCGACGATCTCAGGCGGCGCCGGGTGGGCGATCGCGTCGGCTACGTGATCAACCGCAACGTCAACTTCACCAACGTCTGCGTGAAGCGCTGCGGATTCTGCGCCTTCAGCCGGGGCCATCGCGCCGAGCAGGGCTATTTCCTGCCCACCGAAGAAATCCTGCGCCGCGTTTGTGAAGCGCGCGATCTGGGCGCCACCGAAGTTTGCATCCAGGCCGGCTTGCCGCCGCGTATTCCCGGATCGTTTTATATCGATCTGTGCGCCGCCATCAAGCGCACGATTCCCGAGATTCACGTGCACGCGTTTTCGCCCGAGGAGATTCTTTACGGCGCAACGCTGTCCAATTGCAGCATCGAAGACTATTTGAAAGCGCTCAAAGACGTGGGCCTCGGATCGATGCCGGGAACGTCGGCGGAGATTCTCGACGATCAGGTCCGCGACATCATTTCGCCCGGCCGGATTACTACGCAAGATTGGATCACGGTGATCAGCACCGCCCACAAAGTCGGCATCCCCACCACTTCCACCATCATGTTCGGGCACATCGAGAGCGCGCGCCATCGCGCACGGCATCTGGATCTCCTGCGCCGCATTCAAAAGGAGACCGGTGGCATCACGGAGTTCGTGCCGCTCAGCTTCATCGCTTCCGAAGCGCCGATGTTCAAGAAGTCGCTGGTGCCCGGCATCGCCGCGAACATTTCGCGCGAAGATGTTTTGCGGATGTACGCCGTCGCGCGGCTGATGCTGGACCGCTGGATTCCCAATATCCAGGCCGCCTGGGTGAAGCAGGGTCCGCGCCTCGCGCAGCAGTGCCTGGCGGCCGGAGCGAACGATTTCGGCGGCACGCTCATGAACGAGAGCATTTCGACTTCGGCCGGCGCGCCGCACGGCCAATTCCTGCATCCGGCCGAGATGCGTTCCTGGATTCGCGATGCAGACCGAATTCCGGTGGAGCGTTCCACCACCTATCGGACTCTGCGCGTCTTCGACGAAGAGCCTGCCGAGCCTGAGCCCGCCTGGGGCGAGGATCGATTCGGCTCCTACGCCACGCTGATCGCGTCGCCCGAATTCCGCTTCCGCGACCGCCGGGCATAAGGCAGCGGAGATAAGATAGTAGCCGCTTAGGAGGCAAGCATGAAGACACTTGCGATCGCTCTGGCATTCGCGGCGGGCCTCGCTGCCGAGGTTCAGAAAAAGGACGTCGAGATCAAAACTCCCGACGGCATCACGCTCAAAGGCGACTATTTTTCAGCCGGACGCCCCGGACCTGCGATACTGCTGATGCATCAGTGCAACATGGACCGGCACGCGTGGGACGGACTGGCCGGCGATCTCGCCGCTGCCGGCATCAACGTGCTGACGTTCGATACGCGCGGTTTCGGAGAAAGCGGCGGCACCAAGGCCGAGCGCGATAAGTGGGCTGCCGACACCGACGCTGCTTATGAAGTCCTGCTCAAGGAAAAAGGCGTGGATCCGTCACGCATCGCAGTGGGCGGCGCGAGTTGCGGCGTTACGCTGTCCTCCGACCTCGCAGCGCGTCATCCCGAGATCAAGGCGCTCATGATTCTCTCCGGCCGGGCGAGCGACGCAGCTAAGGCTCACATCGCGAGTGACACTGCGCTCGCGGTTTTCGGCGCGGCCAGCGAGGGCGACGCCGCCGCGGCACAGGGCATTCGCGATGCCGAAGGCGCGTCCAAGAATCCGAAATCGGTGCTGAAGATTTACGAGGGCACCGAGCATGGGGTGCCGATGTTCACCAAACACGCGGAGCTGGAGCCGATGATCATCACCTGGGTCAAGACCGAGCTTGCGGTTCCCCACGCCGGCGGAACGCACTAATCGCCCGCGTGAAACGCAGCACCGATCGCATCCTGACAACGCACGTCGGCAGCCTGCCGCGGCCCGCGACCCTGGTCGCACTGATGAAAACGAAGAATGAAGGCCGGACGCCCGATCCGGCCGCGCTCGATGCGGAAGTCCGCGCCGCTGTTGCCGAAGTGGTGCGCAAGCAGGCCGAGATCGGCATCGACGTGATTTCCGACGGCGAAATGGGCAAGGTCGGCTTCATTCCGTACGTGAATGAGCGGCTCACGGGACTTGAGCCATCGCGCGGGGCGTCGAGCAAAACGTCGTGGGCAAATTCGCGTGAAACGCTGGCCTTCCCTGAATACTACGACTGGGCCTCAAAACAGGCGGGCGCGGCCGGCGGATTCGGAACCTTGCGCTGGGCCTGCACCGGGCCGATTTCGTACCAAGGCCTGGATGACTTTCGGCGCGAAGCCGCGATCTTCCGCGCGGCGCTGGACGGCGCGGGCGTTGCTGAAGCGTTCATTCCTTCGATTTCGCCCGCGAATGTCGCGTCCTGGGAAACGAATCATTATTACAAGACCGAAGAGGAGTTTCTGGCCGCGCTCGCCGAAGCGATGCGCGTCGAGTACCAGGCCATCATCGACGCCGGTTTCCTGCTGCAGGTGGATGATCCGGCGCTCGTGACGTACTACATTCTGCATCCCGAGGCGAGTGTCGAAGAGTGCCGCCGCTGGGCCCAGTTGCGCGTGGAGGCGCTCAACCACGCGCTGCGCGGATTGCCGGAAGAAAAAATCCGCTACCACACCTGCTACAGCATTAATTTCGGCCCGCGCGTGCACGACATGGAAGCAAAACACGTGCTCGACATCGTTCTCGGCGTGCGCGCCGGCGCGTATTCGTTCGAAGCCGCGAACCCCCGGCACGAGCACGAGTGGGAGCTTTGGAAAACTGCGCGGCTGCCGGAGGGCAAGTCGATTATTCCGGGCGTGATCACGCAGAGCACGGTGTTGGTGGAGCATCCGGAGCTGGTGGCGCAACGCATCGCGCGCTTTGCCGAAGCCGTCGGTCGCGAACGCGTGATCGCCGGCACTGATTGCGGCTTCGCGAGTTTCGCGACCACAGCCGAGATTCACCCGACCATCGTGTGGGCCAAGCTGGATGCGCTGGTGCGCGGCGCGAGGCTCGCATCGAAAGCGCTGTGGGGCAGCGGCTAGCGCTTCGGCGCGGCGTCGAGAGGATTCAGGCCTCTCTGGTATTCCGGATCCATCGCCGCCAGGTCGCTCCGATAGCTTACCGAGTTCGCGGTGGGAAAATTGGCGGGGACCTTCTGCGTCACCTTGCCCGTGGCGGCCCATTCGGTGCCGCGCTGGAACGTCACCACGAAATCCACCGAACTAAGCGCGTTGACATCGTGCCCGAGCGTGGTGTGAAAGACGCGCCCGCGGCCGTAACTGAGCGCCATTAACATCGGCTCATCATGGCCCGTGCCGTTGTTGGCGGGATCGGAGTACGCGGTTGCGAGAACCGTCATATTTTTTCCGGGACCGCGGAGCCGGGCGTAAAGCTCATCGCCCTGGTGCATCCAGACCTTGGGCAGGCCGCTCGTGATGGGATGATCCTGGCGAACCCTGATTTGGAAGGGCGTGCGGCGGCCGTGGCTGCCGGCCGCGCCCGGAGCGGGATCGGAAACCAGCTTGCCGTTTTCGACAAACCAGAACGGCCCATTCTTCTCCGTTCGCCCGCGCCAGCCTCCGACGCCGATCATTTCGTTGAACGCCGGCCATCCGGGAAACGCGTTGTCGGAGGCGTGGACGCTGACGAATCCGCCGCCGCCGCGAACATAATTTTCGAACGACGTTTTCAACTCAGCCGGCCAGCGCTCATCGGGCGCGTCGTAGTTCCACACCACGGCCGCGTACTTGCTGAAATCGGGATGAAACGCGCTGAAATCGCCGCCGGCGGGAGGCGCCGTCACAACGTCCACTTGAAAGAGGCCCGTTTCTTCGAGCTCCTTCTTGAGCACGGGCGTGGTGAGCTTCCACTTGTGATAAGGCCCGCCGCTTTCCCCGTCCAGCAGCATCACGCGGGTCAACTCAGATCTGGCCACCGCAAAAGCGTACAGCGAGCTATCGCCGGCCGCCACCAGATACTCGCTGCCGTCCAGCTCAAAACTGATGGGACCGTTGCCCATCTTCCCGATGGCCTGGTGCCAAAGCGTAGTGCCGTCGCTGGTGCGCAGCGCCATCAGGTTGCCCGAGACATCGCCGCTGAAGGTCAGGCCGGTTGCGGTGGTGAGCACGCCGGCCGCTCCCGCGCCATCGCCGATGGGATGGTTCCACACGATTTTTCCGGTCTGGTAATCGATGGCCCGGAGAAAAGCCCGCCCCGCGACGCCGTAATCGGCGCCCGCCCAACCATAGGCGCCGTGCTCGGGTTTGAAGAAATAGATGCCGTAGCCATCCTGCGCGCTCACGATGAAGAGGCCGGTCTGGGGATCGAAGCTCGGCGGACGGAAGTTAGTTGCGCCGCTTTCGTTGGGGGCGATCAGGACGCCGTCTTGGTGCGGAAACTTGGCGGGATTGGGAATCGGGCGTCCGAGCGAATCGATGCCCTTGGACCAGTTCACGGTGGCGAACGGCGTGGTCAGCAGGCTCTTGCCCGTGGTCCGGTCGAGCACGAAGAAGTAGCCATTGCGCGAGGCCTGCAGCAACAGCTTGCGGGGCTGGCCGTGGAAGGCGGCATCGGCCAGGACGGGAACTTCGTTGGCATCCCAATCGTGCGTGTCGTGCGGCGAGACCTGGAAGCCCCAGGCGAGTTTCCCGGTGTCGGGGTTCAGCGCGACGATGCTGCAAGTCCAGGGATTGTCGCCCGGCCGCACATATCCATTCAAGACCGGCGTGGGATTTCCGGTGCCCACGAAAACCAGGTTGAGATCGGGATCGTAGGTGCCCGTGGTCCACATCTGGCCGCCGGTTGCGCCTCCGCTCTTGGGCTCCGCGACGCCGGGCGGAGGGGTGCTGTAGAAGATCCACTGCGTGGCGCCGGTATCGGCGTCGATGGATTTCAACTGGCCGGGCAGATTATCGAAATCGCCGGAGACGCCCACCAGGACGTGATTCCTGACCACGAGCGGAGCGTTCGTCGACCAGTAGCCTTTATTCGAATCGGCGATCACGACGTCCCATTTTACCCGGCCGTTTTTGGCATCGAGCGCGACCAGGTGACAGTTCGGGGTGGTCAAAAACACTGTGTCTTTGTATATCGCGGCGCCGCGGTGGCCGATGTGAAACGCGTCGTTGGGGGGATTCTGGTAATGCCAGAGCTCGACGCCGGTACGCGCGTCTACGGCCCAGAGGTTATCCGGCGTGGTGATGTAGAGCACGCCGCCCGCCACGATGGGCGAGGCTTTGATCTGCGGCTTCTGCCCGGTCTGGAATTGCCAAACCTGCCGGAGCCGGGCGACATTTTCGGGAGTAATTTGGGTGAGGCTGGTGTGGCGCTGGCCGGAATAGGTGCCGTGAAAGGTGAGCCAGGTATCGGCGGGAGGGTGGAGCAATTCACTCGGGTCAACATTCGGGTCGAGGTTCTGCGCGCGCGAAAGAACGCCGACGGCGATCGCGAGGCCGAGAATGGAAAATGCGCGCAAACTGGTCCTCACTTCAGGGTTACCAGATACGCGTAGACATTGTGCATGTCTTGGTCGGTATATTTTGCGAGTTGATCGAAGTGCGCCGACATGGGGTTTTTGATCTCGAACTTCACGGCGCTTTTCTCGTAGCGCTGCGGCTCGCCGTCGGAGTTCAGCACCGTGATTGTGAACTCGTCTTCACTCGACAACGGTCCGGTGATCATCTCGCCCGAAGGCAGCCAGATGGTAGCTTTGGCAGGCGCAGGAGCAGGCCGACCGCTCGGATACAGCATGCGCCGCACGAGATCCAGTCCCTCAAATCGCGATGCAATTCCGGCCAGGTCGCCCGTGGGCGAGTGGCACGCCGAGCACCCGCCCGCTCCGTTGAAATAGCGGCGACCGGCCTCGGCGTTTCCGGTGGCCAGATCGGCGGCATCCACCGAGCGACGTCCACCGCCCAAGGCTTCCGCTTTGGTCTTCTGGTCATGGATGAAGGCGACCACGGCGGCCAGATCCGCGGCGCTCAGGTTGAAGGCGGGCATGCCTTGACTAGGGCGTCCACTACGAACCAGGGGACCGATCTTATCGCCGCGATTGTCTTCGGCGACGAGTTGGGAGCGAGTGAGGTCCGGCCCGGTTTCTCCGCCCGCGGCGTCGCGGCCATGGCAAAAGCCGCACTGCGAAACGAACTTCAATTCGCCGGCTTGAACCTGATCGGCGGGATAGCTTTGCGGCGTAACGGTTGGGGGCGCCTCCAGGGAAGCCGGACTTTGCTTGGAATCACGCGACGGAGCTTTTGAAGGACTCTGAGCGATGGCCGCGGCGGGGGCGATCAGGGCCAGCGGCAAAATCCAAGGAGCGAGTTTCATGCGGTGCATCGCGGTCTAAGCGGGGCGATGCGCCTTCAGGAAGGAATGCACCTGGCGTACGGCGAGCGGAATCCGTTCCTTGGGTTCCTTCCACGGATACATGCTCACTTCGGCTTTGGGCGCCAGCAGCGCGCACTCCATGGCGACGGCCAAGGGATGCGAGGGGACATCGTCCGGCAGGATCAAGACCGGCGTCTGGCAACTGCGCACGAAATCGCGCGAGACGGTGAAGACGAAGTCGGCGTTGGTGCGAAACATTTTGGTCAGGAACTTGTCAACTGTGTCTTTGCTCACCTCCGGCCGGCGTTTGAGAAAGTCGGGCGCCCAGCCCGTCATGCTGCCGTCGTACATCACACCGGGCATCTCCGGCCGGAACCCAACCGGCTGCGCGGGTACGCCTGCGACCACACGATCGGGCGCGCGCTTCATGAGATTCCAGATGAACGGACCGGCGATACAGAATCCGAGGACCATGAATTTGTCGATCCCGAGATGGTCCATGAGCCCGAGGTGATCGTCGGCGAAAGAATCCCAGGGACGGTCGACTTCAAGCGGCCCGGAGGACTCGCCGTGATTGGCGTTGCGCAGGTCCGCGAAGACGCAGCGATACTCGCCCTGAAACTCGTGGATGGGGTTGAAGGGCATGTCGGGCAGGCGCGCCATGGTGGAGTTCAATCCCCCGCCGGCGATGAGCAACAGCGGAAAGCCGGAGCCGGCCTCCTGGTAGGCAATGCGAACGGAGCCCTTTTCGTAGAAGCGCGCACTGCTCTTGGGTGGTGCGGCGTCCTGCGCAAACACGCGCTGGCCGGCAGCCATCGCGGTGGCCGCGGCTCCGGTGGTGAGTATGGTGCGTCTGGTCGGGTCCACAGTCACTTACTCCTTCCGCGTATGAGTTTATACCAGCGAGTGGATCGAGAACACGCGGCCCTTGTGAGCGCCCCACAGGATTTGGACCAGACGGTGGGCGATCAGCTCATGCAGCGTCAGCAGCTCACGATGCGCGGCGGTGATGGCCTGGACATCGTGAGGGCCGCCCGAGTAATCGGCGCCCGCCTGCAGTGCAGCGGTGGCCTCCCGGATCACCGGATCGGCGATGGCTTCGCCGGCCATTTCCCAGAGCGTGATGAAGCGATCGACGGCCGAAGGAAAGCTGACCTCGAACACGCCGAACTGGCTGGTGGTGCGGGGCGGCTTGTAATCCAGGTTGAAGGGGCCGGTGTAGTTGTGGCTGCGCAGCAGGACCAGAACGTTCAGCCAGTCGAGCGGATTCACCAGTCCGATTCCGATATCGACGTCGTGCTTGAGCCGGTAACCGTCGTTGATGTCGAAGTGGAAGAGCTTGCCGGCCACCAGTGCGCGGGCCAGCGCGGCCCGAGGCGCGGCGCCCCACATGAGCTCATGCAGATACTCGGGATTCAGGCCCACCATCTCCGCATGCGTCAGAAGTCCCGAGGAGATAAACGCGAGCATGGCGTCAGAAGTGGGAAGCAGGATCTCGGCCTGGGGCTCGAACGGTTTAGCTTCCAGGCAATGTTTCAGCGGAGAGCGGCCGTGCTTGGTGGATACTTCCAGATCGTGTTCGCAGGCGGCGTTGAGCGCTTCGGCATACCAGCGCAACGTCTCGGTTTCTTCCACCGCGCCCTGGACGTAGTAGCCGAGCGA